>Ga0209062_1001300_pt1 | contig 46608 bp, 60 predicted proteins | sample Coa_R2_2_FD_187158 | JGI IMG/M metagenome (GOLD analysis project Ga0209062, IMG submission 187158) | Surface soil microbial communities from Centralia Pennsylvania, which are recovering from an underground coalmine fire - Coalmine... | ecosystem: Environmental > Terrestrial > Soil > Unclassified...
GGATCTAATGACGATAGCAACACTCAGCGTCGAGTCGCGTCGATCACGTTCCTGCAGGAATAAGGATGGCTTTCAATGGAGGCGCGGGTCGGAATCGAACCGACGAATAAAGGTTTTGCAGACCTACCGCGAGCGTTGAAAACAAAGCCACGGTCCGATAGTTTTCGCCGCCTGCACGTCCGAGTCTCACCGGAGCACCTCTATAGTGACCGTCACGAAAGTTCGGCTTTTCGGATTTGAGTGTTGAAAGACATTGCTCATCGCTTCTTTTTCTTTCGGTGTAGTCGTGGGGAATCCCCATAAAAGTCCTTGATTGCCTTCGGCTTCTTTAACTTCATTTCCAGACGGACCTTGACGTACTCGGTATCCGTCTTCCGTTTCTTGCCGCCGTAGAGCATCTTCGCTCGGATCGCATCGAACGAGTAGCCCCGGCCACCCTGATTAACGCTTCGAGTCAATCCATTCATGGCTTCGGTGTAGGCGTTCGTCTTGCCGCGGCATAGAACGCCACACCGGGCGCTGTTACCAGCATCATCATTCCCCCACCGCCTTCTTCCCCTGCATCGCAGCCCGCTGCGCCTCCGCCGAAGGATGCACATACCGGTGAATCGTCCTCAGCGAAGAATGCCCCAGGATCGCCGCGACCACCGCCACCGGCACCCCCTCCTCGATCTTCCGCGTCGCAAACGTATGACGGAAGTCGTACACCACGAACGACACGCCTGCCTCCAGGCAGATCCGGTCATGCGTCGTGTTCAGGTTCCCCAAGTGGTGCCCCGGATGCCGCTCGCTCGGAAACAGCCACTCGCTCGGCAGCTTCGCCCGCCGCTCCAAAATCGCCACGCTCGCATCCGTCAGGTACAGCGTCCGCCGTGCCGCGCGCGTCTTGCCACCTTCGATCTTCTGCGTCTTTGCCGCCGCATCGAAGGACCAGACCCGTGCCGCCAGCAGCTCCTCCGGCCGCGCGCCCTGCTCGAGCATCAGCCGGGCCAGGTCCGCCATGTTCGGCTGCGCATCCTTCACGCTCTTGATATGGATCGCGTGCAATGCCGCCGCGGCTTCGAAATACAGCCGCTCCTCCTCCGCCGTGATCACATGCTCCCGCACCGCCTCCCGATCGCTCGGGATCGCCACCTCGCGGCGCCCGTCCGGCCCGCGCCCCAGCGGATTCGCCTTCGCCAGTCCGCGCCGGCACGCATACTTCCCGAAAAACACCGACAGCGCATGCAGATCGTGCCGGATCGTCACATCCCGCACCGCGTGCACGCGCGCCCGATGCTCGCGGTACGCCTCGATCGCCGCCGCGCCGATCTCCGCCACCGGCATCTCGCCATAGAACTCGATCGCCGACTGGAAGCTGACGCGCAGCCGCTCCGCCGTCGCCGGTTTCGCCCGATACTCGACGTCTTTCGCCCACGTCAGAAATGCCTCGGCCGCCTGGCGAAACGGCGCCGACTCGCCAAGCCGCACCACCGCTGCCGCCGCCTTCGGCCGTAGCCCGGCGCGTTCGATCTCCACCCTCCGCGCGGCCGCGAACTCTTCAGCCGCGCTCCGATTTGAGACGTCGCCGGCGTACCCGGTCGGTCCCGAATACTCCCTGCCCCGGAAATTGAAGCGGTAATGCCACTGGCCGTCCCGCACCCGCACGTTGCGCCCCTTCGTCAGATCGTCCATAGCCCTGCTCCTTCCGGAGCGATTGTAGCCACCTTTCGACATCCTCTGCCGCGTACTTAATGGTTCGGTACCCGATCCGGAGCGCCCGCGGCCCGCGCCCGTCCAGTCTCCAATCGTCGAGAGTCCGCTCCGACACCCCCAGCTTCTCCGCCAGTTCCCCGGGAGAGTAGAGCCGCTGCTCGATCAGCGGCTGCAGCATCGCGCTCACTCCGCGGCGGCCTCCTGTCCATGCAGCTCGGACCAGCGCTGCCCCTGGTGCTCGGCCATCTGCTCCCACTCCTCCTGCGCCGCGACGGCCTCGATCCGAACATCATCCACCCAGGCCGCGATCTTCCTCTCCGCCGCCAGCGCCTTCTTGGACGAGCCGTTCTTGTCCCCGGCGCCGGCCACAATCGCGTCCAGCCCGCCGAGCAGCGCCAGGTACGGGCTTGGATAAACCAGCCCGGATGCATTCGGATATCCACCCTCCCGCGACTCGCCGTTGTCCACCTCATGGGATTGCCGCCAGCCGTCGCCGCACTGCACCAGATACACACGCGCAGTACACCCCGCCAGCTTGCTGTCCACGACAGTGTAGTGGTCCGGCGCGAACATGCCGTCCGCGTCCGGCTCCGCCGGGTCTCTCGGGGTGTTCAGCCGCGCCGAAATACGAAGCCAGTCCCCGCGCCGCGCAATCGCCGTCTCGATCCCCGATGCCGGCCCGGCACTCTTCCCGCTCGCTTTCTTCGGCGCCGCCCGCTCCGCCTTCACCTCCGCCTCGATCCCGCGCCAGTCCACCCCCGCGGCCTCGCACCGCTCCCGCAGCTCCTTCGAAACGCCCTTCTCGCCGTACCCCCACACCACCAACTCCGGCGCCAGAACAATCTCCTCCATGAGCCGCGCTAACCCGGGCAACAGGAGATCGCCCACCGGAATCGTATCCGCATCCCACTCCGGATGACGCTTGCGAATCAGCGCCTGAGTATCCCGGCCGAGCCGCTCCCACACCGCCTCGATCCACTCCTCCAGCCGGTCCGTGAGCCAGGCCTGCCCCGCCAGCGTCAGGTCCTCCGGCACCGCCACAGCCGCCAGCAGCGCATCCACGATGCGCCCGCGCACCACCTTGTCCGTCTCGATCCGCTTCCGCTCGGCCGCCTGCTCCTTCTTCCACTTCTCGTCCCAAGCGCTCGGGCCGCCCCCCCCGTGCACCTTGCATTTGCGATCGCAGCAAATCTCGACCGTCTTCCCGACGCCGCGCCCATGCACCACCAGCGCCTTCCGCGCCGAGTCGCAGGCCTTCTCTTTGCCGCCGATCGTCTTGTACTCGCCATCGTCCAGCGTCCCCTCGCGGCGCTCGTCCCGCGGCCAATAGTCGTACCCCACCCGGATCAGCGCCAGCGGCTCCCCTGCCTTCTTCGCCGCCGCGATCTCCCGGTCCAGATGCGCCTCCCGCTTCTGCTCGTAGCAAGCCGCATCCGTGCAGATGGTGGCCTTCCCCTTCAGCTCCGGATACAGCGCCGCGCAATTCGCGCTCAGCTTCGGACACTCCGCGCACGCCGGCGCACCCTTCACGAGCCCCGCGTCCTTCGCATCGAACCCGCCGTGCCGGATATCGTGGTGCAGCTCCCGGTGGATCCACTCCTGCAGCTCCCGCACCGTAGCCCCGCGCCGGCATTCCTCCAGCGCCCCCTCCTGGTGCGCCTCGCCTGGAATCCGCGCGATCCGCACCGCCTGGTGTAGATTGATCGCCCGCTCCCGGAATGCCTTCTGCCCCGCTTCGCACAGGTCCGAGAGCTTCAGCATCTGCCGCACCCAGCTCTCGCCCTTCTGGATGCGCGCCGCCAGCCCCTTCGGCGTGTCGCCCGCCGCCTCCAGCAGCCGCCGGTACCCGAGCGCCTGCTCCAGCGGATGCACGTCCGCCCGCTGATCGTTCGCGATGATCTGCAGCTCGAGCGCCTTGACGTCGCTCATCTCCTCGATCAGCCCGGGCACCGTCGCCAGGCCCGCCAGCTTCGCCGCCCGCCACCGCCGCTCGCCGTCGACGATCTCGTACCGCTTCCCCAGCGGCCGCATCAGGATCGGCACCTTCATGCCGTCCTGCTTCAGGCTCTCCGCCAGCTCGCCCAGGCTCTTCTCGTGGAACGTAACCCGCGGATTCGTCTTGCTGGCGACGATCGCCGCCATCGGCACCGCCGGCTCATACCGCCGTCCGGCCGGCTTCTCCGCACGCGTGTGCGCCTTCGCTGCTGCTGCCATCGCTTCCTTCTCCTGCTTTCCTTTCCTCGCCTGGAACGCGGCGGAAACCCGGCCCGGCGGACTGGTGGGTTGGACACCGGCTCCGGCTCCCGCCGCGATCGAGGCGGCCTCGTCCTCCCCCGAGGCCAAGGCCACCCGCCCCGTTACGACCCCGTCGATGCCGCCGCCGGCCGCTTCGCCGCGGTCGCCGCCGCGATCAGCGCGTCCAGCGCGCCGTTGTACGCCGTGACCGCATCCGCTTCGGCCGAATTCGCCGCCGTCAATGCCTGCTGCGCCGCGTCGAACTTCTGCTTCGCCTGCTGCTGCGTCCCATCGGCATTGCTCAGCGCCTGCTGCGTCGCCTCCACATTGCTAATCGCCGTCCCCAGATCCACCGGAGCCGGCTGTGTCGCTGTTCCCATCGCTTTCTCGTCCTTCTTTCTCAGAATCGCCGGCCCAGCGGAACAACCCGCCCTGTTCCGCCACCGCCCGGCCCTGCACTCGCAACTCGTCGAGGGCGCGCCCGCATTCCCGCGCGCCGATCCCCGTAATCTCCACCAGTTCCGCCAGCGTCGCCGCACCCTCCTGCTCGAGCGCCGCCACAACCGCCTCGCGCTGCCGTTGCCGGGCGCGCCGTTCGCAGCGCATCCGGATCGCATACTGCACGCGCGGATCGTGGATCGCGGACATCCGAACCCTCCGGCCTTCCGCCGCCGTCGAGGAACCGCTCATTCCACCCATGAGCGGCTTCTCGAAAGCGCGGCCGGGCCCGAACCCGGCCGCCGAGAGCCCTACAACCGATCCCTTTTCGCCACTACCTCCTTTCCCTCGCATTTGGACCGCCTACCACAACCGCACCAGCAGCCACGTAACCGCCGCGCCGTAACTCGCGAGCATCACCGCCGCGTAGAGCAGCGCATTCCGCTGCCGCCGCCACCGCCGGGCGCGCCCGCACCACGTCTCGGCTGCGCCCCGATGATCCTGCACCCGCTGCTCGGCCCGCTGCCGCTCCTCCCGCTCCGCCAGATACCGCTCCACGCGAATGAACGCCGCCGCATCCGTATGCCCGGGCTGCAGCGCGCGCGTGAAGGCCTCCGCCGGCGAGAGGGCGCCCCGCGGCGTCACCGTCTCCAGTTCCCGCAGCATCAGCTCGTCTTTCCACGAAAGGTCCATCGCTCACCCCCGGCGCCGCCGCCAGTCCGCGATCGATTCCACCACCAGCCACGGCCAGGCCAGCATCACGACCGTAAGACAGAGCGCCAGGTCTATGGCTGCCCACCGCCGCAAATCGTGGCGGATCTCAGGGTCGCTCCAGGCCAGCACGCTCAGCATCAGGCCGATCGCCGCGTACGCTGCCACGACGGCCCATCCCGTTCCTGCGTCGATCAAGCGGCCCTCCCCGGCGCCAGGCGCCATGCACCGCCATCCTGCTGCAGCACGTCCCCGGCCTTCGACATCTGGTGCAGGATCAGCGTCACCGTCGCCGCGTCCAGCGTCTCGTCCCCATCCTCCCGGAGCTGCCCCGTCAAGCGCTGCACCGGCAGCGGGCCGTACTTCTTCAGCGCCGCTGCGATGTTCTTCCGCCGTGCCACCGCCGGATCGCCCTGGATGCCATCCAGCCGCACGTACATGCGCCCTTCAAAGTCAGCAAACACCAGCCGCAGATCGAGCCGCTTCGCGCGCGCCCGCAATGCCGCCTCCGCCCGCCGCTCCGGAAATTCCAGCGCCGGCGCCGGCTCGCCCTTCGCCACCGCCTGCACCGTCCGCTGCTTCAGGTCGGCGAGCTGCGCGTCGTACGGCGAGATCCGCTGTCCGCGCCCCGTCCACAGCAGTCCGCGTCCCTCCAGGCCGGCCACCACGTCCCCCGCCACCACCGTCCCCTGCACACCCCTAAAATCGGGCTTGCGCCGCGGCGCGGCCGCTGCCTGCGCCGCCGCCTTCTTTGCTGCCGCCATTACTGTCCTTCCTCCTGCGCCCGGCGTTGCAGCCGGTCGATCTCCGCCGCGATCAGCGCCCCCGCGATCGCAAGCTGCTTCAGCCGCTCGTGCTTTTCCCGCTTGTCCCACCGCGGATGCCACGGCCACGCATCCGCGAACTCCACCACGCCCCGCCGCTCGCGCTTTTCGAACAGCGGCACCGGCGTTGCATACACCGCCGCCGCCAGCGCCATCTCCCCGCGTGCGTGCGTATCGTCGTGCGCGGCCGTCCAGCCCTCGACCTCCGCCTGCCGCCGCCGCTCCGCCGCGATCATCTCCACCCCCGTCATTGCACCGGCTCCCCGTCCGGCTCCGCCGCGGCCGCCGCGCACAAATTCGACGCGCGCTGCGCGGCCACCGCAAAGAGATCGTTGTAGCGGCGCTGCGCCGCATCGAGAAGCTCCTTCGCGCGATCGCGCTGCCGCGCGGCCTCCGCCAGCAGCGCCGTCGCCTCGCGATACTCCGCCACCGCCTTCCGCATCGCGTCCGTCACTGGCAGGCCTCCAGGATCGCCGCGCAGATGGCCAGCGCCAGCGTCGGTCCCGCGCCCGCAGTCGGGCACCCCACGATCGTGCAAACATACCCGCCGCCGGAGTACGCCGCGAACCGGCCCGAAAGCGAAAAACTCCAGCACCGTTCCTCAGTCAACGCGACCAGCGTCTCCACCGCGGCCGCATCCGAGGTCGAACACTGCGGCGCCGCGTCCGCTCGCCGCTGCACTCCACGCCCGCGGGTACCGCATAGGCACGTTGAATCCATATGCCACCACCCGCACACGCCGCACCGGTCCGCCGGCCATCGCCAGCCCGCGGCCGCCGCCACCCGCGCGTCCAGCTCCGCGCCCGCCTCGTCCTCTTCGATCCGCCGGTGTCCCGTCGCCGTAAACGTCATGCCGCCACCCCCGCCGTTTCCCGCAGCTCGATCAGACACGACGAATCCTCCAGTCCCCGCTTCCGCGCCCGCCCGCACTTGTGGAAGCTCCGTTCCATCGGCGCCTCCGGCCGCAGCCCGCACACGTCCGCCAGGCTCACGCCCATCAGCAGGCAGGCCGTCGCCGCCGTGACCACGCCGGCCCGCCGCACCGCCGCCTCGAGCTCCCGCAGCCGCACCCGCAGGATCTCCTCGAGCGTCGCCACGCCCAGCCCCGGCCACCGCTTCCCCAGACTGCGAAGGCTGAGCCCGCGCTCGAAATCCCGGCAGATCCGCTCCCCGACCACCGGAAGCACCGGCCGGATGCCCGCTCTTTGCCGCGTGATATCAGCAGCTTGGCGCGCGGTCCGCCCCGTTTCCGCGGATGTCGTGCGAGGATGAGGAACATGCAGCGCCGTCGCCACCTATGCCTCCTCCAGCGCCAGCAGCCGCGCACACGCGTGCGCCCCGGCGAGTCTGGCCCGCAGCACCCGCCCGATCACCCTCTCCATCGCCCCACTCCGTGCGCAATTTCACACCACGCCAGGAAAAGTACGAACACGCACACCCCCACGAAAACGCGAAAAGCCCAGTGCAGGATCGCCGCGCTCATACTAGGCCGCCGTGCTCCCGAACTCCCGCCGCAGCAGGTCGACCAGCACCGCCCCCACGGTCGTGTCCTCGTCCAGCGCCCGCTGATGCAGCGCCTTCTTAAGCGCGCGCGGGCACCGGAACGCCACAACCGCCGGCTTGTCCGTTTGCCTCACTGATTCGCTATGTTGGGGTATTGACATGTTGCTTTGTTGCCATGGTAGATCGTACTCATACTCATACGAGTATGTCAAGAGGTTTTTTTGAAGAACCCCGTACGCAAGTTCCGCGAAGCCCTCGGCGTCAGCCGCACGCAGCTCGCCGTCGCGATCGGCAAGTCGCCCCAAATCCTTGAAAAATACGAGGCCGAGCCCTCCGCCGAAATCATCCAGTCACTCGAGCGATACGCCGCCTCTATCGGACGCCCCGACGCCATTCCGCTCCTCGACCCGGAGATCACCGCCCACCAGATCGCCGCCACCACCGCCGCTGCGCCCCCCGCGGACGCCATACCGTTCCCCGGCATCCTCTCGGACCTCTCGGACGACGACGTCTGGCTCGTCCACCAGCTCGTCAACATCCTCCGCGACCGGCCGCAAGGCGATATCTTCCATCTCCTCGAAACCACCCTGCAAAAAGCGGCCAGGGCATACGTCGCCGCGCCCCAAGGTAAACCAGCGAAAGCATCCCGGCCCTCCCCGCGGATAGTACGTTCTACCCAACCAAGATCAGGACCAGAAGTACCAGAATCCGTGCTAAATGTATTGCATAATACAGCCTCGGACCCGGACTTCCAGCAGTGCATCCTGGCGTTGGGGGAGATCTGGGCAGCGGGGGATTTGGACGCCAGGGATTCAATCATCCGGAACTGCCGCACATTTGCGCGGTTAGCGATGGCTGTGAAGAGGATACAAGGTGGGAAACCTGATCGTGTTGCGGCGCCAGGTAGCGCCGATTTCCAAGGACGAGTGGAGAGCCTTTTGGAGGACGCGAAGCGAATTGAACGAGAGCCTGACTTGCGCGAACGCGAAGCTCCGCCTCCTGAAAGAGGCGGACCGGGAGTGGAACCGCTGGAAACAGGAAATATTCGAAAGACTGGCGGCCGGCGCCGAAATCGAGGATGACGGCAGGATAGCCGGGTAGCCCGCACGCTGAGGAAAGTCATGATGAAAGCAACCCTCTTTTTCTGCTGCGTCTGCCTCACCTTGGCGGGCGCCCTGTTCGGCCAGGACGCCACAACCGACGACCACCCCGAGCTCCGCGGGTGGTCCTCGGCGCGCTGGGGCATGAACCTCGCCGAGCTCCGCGCCGCATTCCCGGCCGCTCGCCCCATCGATCCGCCGCAGCGTAACCTCGGCGCCCTCCAGCGCCTCCGCGCCGCCGGCGTCGCCTTCGGCCCCGTTCAGGCCACCGCCGCCTTCGAATTCGACCCCAACGCGGACCGCCTCGTCGCCGTCACCCTCGACCCCGATCCCGCCATCTCCGCCACATCCGCCTTTTCGCAGCTCCGCGCCGCCCTGGTCGAAAAGTACGGCACGCCGGCATCCGAAGGCACCGCCACGCACCGCACCGCCTCCGGCTCCGTGCTGCGCAACCGCGTCGTACAGTGGCGCATGAAACACACCACCGTCACTCTCACCTGGTACGGCGAAGGCGACCCGGTCGGCATGGTTGCCGCCCGCTACTCCGAACGCAAGAGCGACTCATCCCTTTAGATTCCGATTGACAATAGACTATTGTCACGATACAATAGTCTCGTGATCGAAAGTTTCCGCAGCAAGGCGCTCGAACAGTTGTTCAACGGCAAGCCCAAGCTGGTGGAAGCGTCCCTGCGCCGCAAGGTCGAAAACATCCTGGTCGCCCTGGCCGCCGCCCCGGAGATCGCCGCCATGGATCTCCCCGGCTTCGATCTCCACCAGCTCCAGGGCGACCAGGCCGGAACGTGGGCCGTCAAGGTCAATAAGAATTGGCGCATCACTTTCCGCTTCGAAAACGGCAGCGCCCACGATGTCGATTTCGTGGACTACCATTAGGAGAAACCATGCAGATGAAGAACCCGCCCCATCCCGGCCGCATCGTCAAAGACGAATGCCTCGCGCCGCTCGGCCTGACCGTCACCGCGGCCGCTCGTGTCCTCGGTGTCACCCGCCAGACTCTCAATAACCTGGTCAACGAAAAGGCCGGCATCTCTCCCGAAATGGCCGTGCGTCTCGCCAAAGCCTTCGGGAGCACCGCGGAGGCCTGGCTCCGCATGCAGGTAATCTACGACCTCGCCCACGTCCCCGAATCCGAAATCGCCGTCAAACGCTACAGAAAGGCGTCCTGAGCGCTCACCGCACCACACCGCCGGCCAGCCGCCCCGTCACCGTAGAGGTCCCCAAGCCCGTTGTAAACGATCCCGTCGCCTTGTAGCCACCAATCACAAACCGGTAGTAGTACGTGGTGTTCGGCGCCAGCCGCCGGTCGTGTCCGTTCTGGATCACCCCCGAGCCCACGATCAGCTTCCGGTGCGATCCCGTCACGATCGTCCCCGCCCGCTGGTCCGTATCGCTCAGCGGAAAGTAATCCGGCCGCACGTCATCCACCACCGTGTACGGCCCGGTCTCGTTCGGCAGGTTCGTGCTGGTCGTGACCTCGATATTCGCGGTCTGTCCCGAGAGCGGCGTGGGCACCGTGTAATCGAACGCGACATTCTCCCAGCCCGGCGTCACCGTGAAATCCGTAATCATCGGCAGCTGCGTCATGTCGACGCCGATGTCCTTCCCGTCCGTGCCCGCGTTGTGGTACGGAGAAGAAGCCGTCACCGCATAATTGCCCGCCGCGGCGCCCACGAAAGGATTGCTCCATGCCTGATAGAAGTTGCCCACGCAGGTACCGTGCCCGGTGCACGGCTCGTAAATCGACTGGCTGCGCCCGGGCACGGTGTTGTTCTCGAACTCGCCGGTTTGCACCCGCAGACTCCACGCCCCGGTGTTGGCCCCCACGTAGTTCATGCCTTCCCCGTCGCAGTTTGCGCTCATGAATCCGTCCTGCAACAGGTTGTTGGTGACGTTGAGGCCGTTATGCCAGGGTGGTCCCGAACACCCCGCGCCCGCCACGAACCACATCGCATAGTAAGTCCACTGCCCCAGGTAATCCGTGTTGTGGTTGATCGTGTAGTTCGTCACCCCATTCGTCAGATAGATGCCGTACTGGTTGTATCCGCAGGGGGAGCCGCTGGTGGATGTGCTGGCGCAGAGAATGCGCGAGTCTTTCCAGCTCAGATTGTTCGAGAACGTATACCCGCTGGAGTTGCCGCCGCCCGGATATTCCGGCACCGCGTAACTGGTGGTGGAATAGGCCAGCGTCGCATCCATGCCGCTCGCCCCGAAGAGGCGCGGCGTGTTCACCAGGAGATTGTTCTCGATGTCCACATTGTTGTTCAGCCACCCCGGCTCCTCGATCTCCACGATCTGGTTCGCCGTGTTGGTGAAGGTGCCATTCGTCGAGTAGGCCCGCGTCGTCGTCGCAGTGCTGGAGGAGGTCACCGTCGCAATCGGAATCGCCTCCCACGCCGATCCGGTATTGATCGCGATGACTCGCCCCACCCACGCGGAAGTGAGCGCCCATGCGCCAGTAAAGCTGAGCTGGTTCCCGCCGCTGATGGTCACCGTCGCGCCGTTCGGAGCCGTGCTGCTCTGCATGATCGGGTTGAACCACAGACCATTCGTCTGATTGCCGCAGCCGTTGCCGCCATTCTCGAACCAGTTCCACTTGATGGTCGCGCCGTTCATCTGCTTCAGTTCGAACGGATTCTTCAGGCACAGCGACCGCCCGATGTAATTCGGGCTGTTGCTGTACCACTTGTACGGCTTGTAGAAAATGTTGTGCTCGACCACCATGTTGGCGCTCGGCGGATCCACATAACCGAGATCCGCGCCGCCCACCAGCACGTTCTCGCTCGCGCCCACAATCCAGTTGTTTGTCAGCGTGATCGGCCCCGGGCCGCCCCAGGACGCGACACCCTGTCCGTCCTGCGCATCGTACGGCGTCTCCTCTACCCACGAATCCGCCATCGTGAACCCCTGCGTGTTCGCCACAATCGCGTGATGAACGTCCGTGTTAGTGAAATTGCCGTGGATGTACACCTGCTCCAGCGTGATCGCCCCAGGCAGGCTCGTGTCTGAACTGGCCGTCTCCGCCAGGCACACGAAGCATTCGATCGCCGTCGTTCCCGAATGCGTGATCTCCACGCCGCGGATCGTGACGCCCGAAACGTTCGGAGTCTGGGCCGGAATCACAATCCCCTGGTTGTTGGTCAGAACGATCTTCGGAAAGTAGGCCGAGTGCGATGGTGTAATCCGAATCCCCGCCGCCGGAAGCAGCGATTGGTTCCCCACGATCGTCACGTTGCTCTTGGTCAGGGTGTCGCCCGCCGTGTTGATCGTGCCCGAGAGCACCAGCGTGTCTCCGGCCTGCACCGCTGCAAACGCGGCCGTCAAGGACACATAGTCGCAACCCGAGGTGCACACCGTGTGCGTCGCCGCCTGCAGAGCGGCCGCCATTCCCAGCACCACTGCCAGTCTCTTCATTGGATGATCAGCCCTCCGCCCGCAAAAGCCGCCCCGTTATCCGTGCCCACGGTGTAGAAAGTCGACCCCGGCTTCTGGTTGTTGTAGCTCGCCGTGATCCAGGCCGTCGAGCGCACCACATTCGAGATCCGCGCCTCGTCGATCGTGCCCACCGTGTGCGTGCCAGAGGTAGAACCGCCGATAACGTTCGCGTACCCGCTGTATACCGCCGATGTGCCCGTATAGGTCGCTGCCTGCAGCCCGTTGATGTAGAGCGTTCCGGTCTGCCCCGAGCCGATTCCTGTGATCGTGTAGACCAGGTAATACCAGGTATTCAGCGATGGGTTGGCATAAGACATCGCCGCGCCCCAGGTCCCATCCCCGCTGTCCGCCACACCGGTGAAGTAAGGCGTCGAGCTGGCATAGCTGACTTCCAGGCCATACCCGTAAGTCTGAGCACCCTGCACCTTGCCGAAAATCGAGGAGTAAATCGTGCCGCTGAAAGCACTGAGATTCACCCACGCCGAAAAGGTCGCGGGCCCCGAGGTCGGCGGATCGGCCGCCAGCGCGATGTAGCTGTTCGCCGCCGCGAAGCTCTCACCGTATCCGACCAGCCCCGTCACTTGCGCCGGCTCATTGGTCGTGTTCGTGCTGTTGTTCCCGTTAGAGGTGCTGTCCTTGTAGTCGGCCGCCGCGCCCGTTCCCGCCTCCTTCAGGTGCCACACGCCCTTGTAGTTCGCATCCCACGTCCCCGCCACATTGCCCTGGAACGTCGTGACCGAGGCCTTCCCGTACCACAGGTAAATCACCGTGCCGTTGCTCAGCGATGGCACATTGATCCACACCACTGCCTGTCCGGTGGTCGCGCTGTAAAGCTCCCACTCGAATGCCAGCACCGTGCTGCCCGCCGCATCCGAAGTGAAAATCACATCGCACGCCACAGTCATCGATCCCTGCGCGCAGGTATTCTGCACCATACCGCCATTTGCCGCCGTTTTCAGAAACGGGAACGTCCCCGAGACGAGCATCGGGAAATTCGTCTGTGTGCCCGGCACCTGGCCGCCGTTCACGCTAATCGTGCGGTAATGGCTGTAGCCGTTCGCCCACGGCTGCGCCAGCGCGGCCGTCGACGCAAGCACCAGCGCCAGAAGGATGCGCCTCATTGGTCGCACTCCAGCACCAGCGTCGCCTGCGTTGCGCCGGAAGCCGCCGTCAGCTTGATGCCGACAATGTCATTCTGCGCCACCAGCGTTGTCCAGCCGGTGAGCGTCGTGGAGTGAATCGCCGTGCCGGTCGAGATCGCCGGCGCCGCCGAAGCCACGATGGAGTTAGCCGAGGTCGGAATCGCCGTGCCGGTCGCCACCTTCCACACATCGAAACTCGCGGTCCCGGTATCCACCGTGATGTTCCACGCCGAGAGCGTGCACGCGTACGGCACCGTCAGGTACTTCACCTGGCCGGCGGAGAGCGCCGTGCCGCCCCCGTCGAACGCCCAGCCGATCGCCCGCTTCGCCGGTGCGTACGAGGCGGTCGCCGCGTTGCCCGCATATGGCAGCAGATTCCCGCTCGTGTCGCGGATCTCGAACGCCGCGGCCGTCGAATTGAAGAAGGCCACATTGACCGCGTTGTTCATCCATTGCCACCCCGTCACGCCATCGCCATTGCACAGATACACACGCCCCGAGTTCGTCCCGCCGCCCGTCACCACATACCAGAGCGGCGTCGTGCAGGTAGGCATCGCGGCGTACGTTCCGCTGGATTCCGGCGCAGCAGGCCCGGAAACCGCCAGCGGGCCCGTGCTCCCCGACTGGAACGACTTGCAGGTCAGATTCCCCGAGCCGTCATCCGTACACCCCGGCAGCGTTCCCGCGCCGACCACCTGCATCGAGGTGCCGTCATAGTCGAGCAGATAGAGCCCGCCCGCGGTCAGCATGCCATTGCCAAGCGCCACACCCGCCTGCGTCAGCACATTCTTGACGCCGAGCCCGTTCACATTGATCGTGGTCGCGCCGGTGTTCGTGTTCGCCACCTTCACCAGCAGCGGGCTCTGGCCATAAGCGGAATAAGCGGTCGCTGGCGCGCAGGTAATCGCGTTTGGCGTCGCCGAAGTGTCCGCGCAGTATACCGTGTTCGCCAGCGACGCCGGCGTCACCACCCCGGCCGGCCCCGTCGGACCGGTCGGACCGGTCGGACCGGTAGCTCCGATCTGCGACCACAGATTCCAGTTCGCCGGATTGAAGCTCGCCCCGCTCGTAAACGAGGTGCTCGCCTCATAGGTCTGCCCGCCATACGTCACCACATCGTACGGATTGTAGGCCGTCGCCGTCTGCCACGCCCCGCGGAAAGTGAATCCCTGCCCCTGCGGTCCGGTCGGACCGGTCGGCCCCACCGCCCCGGTCGGCCCGGTCAGCCCTTGCGGTCCCGTAGGCCCCGTAGCCCCCACCGGCCCCACCAGGCCAGCGATCGACAGGTTCCAGTCCGCGTGCGTCCCCGATCCGCCGATCCCGCCGCACACGCCCGCCGCGGCCGCCGTCGCAGTAAACGTCAGCGATCCCGTGCCGCTGTTGTAGGCCGTGATCGGCCCCGTCATGTAGGCCCCCGGCGTCCCGCTGGACGCCAACTGCAGGCATGCCCCCACCGTATAGGCCAGCCCCGGCTGAGTCGTGAGGCTCACGGTGCCAGCTCCGATCGCCAGCGCCGTCGCGCTCGTCGCCGCGTATCCCGAGGGATACGCCGCCACCCAGTCCCCCGCCGCCGCGCTCCACACCCACAACTGCCCGTCCGCCAGCCCAGCCCCGTTGATCCGGTGCACGCTCACCACCCCCGCTGGCCCGGCCGAATCCCACAACTGCGGAATCGTCAGCGTCGCGGCCGTCGCCGGCACCACCCACCGCTCCTCGCCCATCGGCAGGAGCTGCCCCGCCGCGTTCAGCATCCGGTACTGCGCGCGATAGGTGCAGCCGAAGCAGCCGGCCAGGCTGAAATCCACCACGCCCCCCGCGCCCACCGTCACCGTCCGGTTGCTCGGCGAAAGCGTCGGGCTCCCCACCGGCCCCGACACCACGATCTGGCTCCCCGCCGGCCACGCCGTCTGCCCGTCGTTGAGCAGCAGCGTCCAGTGCACATGCGTCTGCGCCGCCGCCAGGCCGCACCAGGCCACCGCCAGAATTGCGAATTTCCCCCTCACGCCCGCTCCTTTTCCCTCGCACACGTGTGCGAGCCTACGCCCCGATCGCCAGCACGTCCCGCAACGGCGTGTCCGCCGCCACCTGCCCGCCGAACCCCTCGAGCACGAACCGCAGATACCCCGCCGTGTCGTTCTCCTCCGGCGGTGCCCACTGCGCGATCGCCTCCCCGAGCGTCAGTCCCCGGTCCGCATACAGCCGGAGCTGCCGCTCGAGGTCCGCCCACCCGTCCGCGTCCGAATCGATCGCCCCGATATCGTCCGGCCCGATCCCCGCGTGCGACGCGTGCGGGGAGTGCCGCAGATCCCCCGGATTGTGCCGCCGCGCCGGCAGCGTCCCCGCGCGAAAGAACCCCTCCTCCGTCGCGATCAGTTGCGCCAGGCGCGTCACTGGTTATGGTCCTTCGCCGCGACCAGCCCCGAGGCCGCAAAGACCGCCGCTGTCGCCTGGATCTTCGCGCTCAGATCCTTCGGCGCCCAGATCGGCGCGATCGCCGCCGCGAGCGTCAGCACGCCCGCCACCGTCGTCCGCCAGTTCTTCACTTCTCCTCCTTCGGCGAAAGATTCAACCGCTCCGCCAGCCCGCGCCACTTGGCCAGCTCGTCGAGCAACGGCTGTACAATCTCCGCCTTCATGCGGTCAATGGCCTCGTTCACCACGCCGCGGCCGCGGTCGATCGCCTCGTCAATGGTTTGCTTGCTCTCAACGTCCATCGCCATTTCTCCTTACTGCAGCCGCGTGCCGATCCTTGCTTCTAGATCTGAGATCTGGTTGACCACAGAGTCCCGCTGCGCCGTAACTTCAGCTAACTTCCGATCCACGATCGCCAGTAGTTGCTTGAGTGATGCAAGCATGTTTATTAGCGCGTCTTTTGTTTCAGTGTCCATTGCCTCGCTCTCAACGCCCATTGGCCGCCTCCCGCCCCAGCGCCCACAGCGCCATCCCTGCAAAGTGATCCCGCCGCGCCGCAAACCGCAGATCCCGCCGCGCCGCCAATTCGTAAATCGCCTCCAGCGCCCGATAGGCCAGATACAGCCGCATCTCCGAACAATCGAGCACCCGGCCGATATCCACGCCGCAATCCGCCACCACCCCGACGCCCGGGTCCTGCGCCAGCAGATCGCTGACCGCCAGTTGCGTTACGATCTCCATCGCCGCCTCAGAACGTCTTGCGGATGTCGAGCAGGTACGACGGCTTCACCGCGTTCGCGCCCGCCGGCGCCGCCGGAGCCGCCACGTAATCCGCGTGAAACACGATCGGCAGATGAAACTTCTTTTTGCTGGCCAGGTAGCCCAAGTCGAACCCCACCGCCGCCCCGCCCCCGAACGTCGCCGTAGTCACCGTCCCCGACCCCGAGGCTGCCTGCACCACCCCGAGATGCCCATCCCCGATAAATTCGAAATACCCGCTGTGCACCAGGTGGTATTCGAACCGCTCCGAGAGCAGCGCATACCCCGGCGTCGGATTGCTGGCCCCGATCCCCGTCGTGATCGTCGTCACCAGGAACGCATTGGAGCACGTCCCCGTCTTGACCCCGAACCCCGTGCTCAGCGACGGCAGCTTCGCGAACTGGTCGTATCCGATCGCCGTCGACCCGAAATACGAATACGGCGTGTTCGGTGCCCCCGCCGGACACTCGGCCGCGGCCGGAGCCGCCGGCGTCGTGTTGATGGCCTGCCCGCACGCGCACACCGCGAGCACGGACGCAAGAGTGATTACAAGCATCGCCTTCATTGGCTCTTCCCCTGTGATGGGAAATTCGGCTGCCCTTAGCCGACCGTGATGGAGCCCGTTGCTACGCCCACATTCCCGTTCGCATCCGTGACCACCACGGCATAAGCGAACGTCCCGGCCGCGGCCGGCGTCCCGCTGATCTGCCCCGTCGACGCATTGATGCTCAGCCCGCTCGGCAACCCATACGCCGCAAAGGTGTATGCCGGAGTGCCCCCGCTGGCCGTGACCGTCTCCGGCGTGATCGCCTGGCCGTGCGTTGCCGTAATCGCTGGCAGCGTTACGGCAATCGCAGTGCAGTCGAACATCGGCTGCATTTTGTTACAGCTCACGAGCGATGCGCCCGCCCCGCCTTGCGAGAGCGCATATGCGATTGCATCGGCGCCGCTGGCTTCCCCGGAGATAATACTCGGGAAATTGATCGGCGCGCCCTGCGCGTTGGAAACGATGATGTTGTAGATGCTTCTCATTCTTCTCCCTCCGGAAGAAACTTGTCCAGCAGCGGCTCCATCCATTTGCGATCGCCGCCGGCATGCTGAAACGAGCGCAGTGCCGTCTCGATGCGGCGCACGTCGCGCTCGTTCAGATCGAAGTCCAGCGGCTCCGGCGGATTTTCCGGTTTGTTGTCCCAGGTTGCCGCCCCGCTTTCCGCCTCCACGTAGTGGATGGCGGCCTTTTCCTCATCCGCCAGGTCCAGCCGGTCCATCAGCGTGTAAACGCGCCTCACCTCGATATGGCCCCATCCGCGGTGCGCCGCCACTACGGCCCGCAGATTCAGGCGCTCATTGAATGTAAGAGTTACTTTCATGCTTAGACGTACCCGTTGTAAATTCCGTAAGTCAACTGAAGCCGCTTCTGCCCAACGTTCGACCCGTTGACCACAAGATTGCAGTAATTTCCGGTGTCCGCGTCCTGAATGCCGATGTCGATCACCCCGGAAACCCCGCTGTACCCGCCGACAGTGAGGGAGGAGCACGTCACGCTGTAGCTTGGGCAATACACCCCCGCGCCCGTGAACTGGCCGGATGAGTTGATCGCCGTGGTGCCGTTGATGACAAGGTAATTGAAATAGGCAGGGTACGACGGGCTATAGACCCCATAGCCGGAGTACGAACTGCTGGCGTAAAAGGCGCCCTGGAACGTAGATGCAGAGAGAGTGCCTGAGATCGATAGGCCGCCGGCTCCAATAGACAGGCCATAGCAGTACGTTGTGCCGCCGCCGAAATATGCCGCATAGGATGGGCAGTAAACGCCGTATCCGCTGTAGGCACCGAAAACGTTCAGGCCGTATCCGGCGTTCAGCAAGCCCGACGAGGTGACGACCATCGCTCCGTTCAGTTGGAGGTAGTTGCTGAGAACGTTCAGACCCGATCCGCCCGCCGACAGTTGAATATTGTTTGTATTGATGGTGACGCCATTCGTTCCGTCACTGAGCTGCATCCGGTTCGGAAAGACCGTTGCCGAATACCCGGAATAGCTGCATGTCAGGCCGGCAAAAGACGTAGAGGTAGTAGAGGTTATCTGCAGGCCGTTCGACGTGGAACTAGCGAAGATCGTCGACGAGCTCGTGTAAACCGTAATCCCCGTCCCCGACCCCGCCAGCGCGCTCCCGCACTCGATACTCCCCGCCAGATGGGCATTCCCCGACGTATCGAGCCAGATTTTCGGGTTCGTCGGATCAGTGCCCCCGATCCATACGTTCTGAAACCACGCGCCATAGTACGTCGTGCCGCCGATCGCCTTGCTGCCAAACCAGCCGATCACACTGCCGCCGTTGACAATCTGCTGCACCGTCTGCGCGGCTCCGGCTCCCGTATTGATCGGCCCCGTCACGCCCGACCACGGCACACTGCTAGCGCTCCCGGCCGTTCCAGCGCTCGAAGCATAGCCCGCTGTGGTGGCGTTGGTAGCGTTGGTCGCATTGGTCGCGTTGGTAGCGTTCGTGGCATTAGTCGCATTGGTGGCGTTCGTCGCGTTCGCCACCGCTCCAGAAACCTGCGATCCCTGGACTTGGGCATTCGCCGGGTTAAGCTCCAAGTCGAAGTAAGCCGCCCCGCCAGGCCATGCGTCTTGAACAGTCTCCGTGCCGCCGGTCCCGCCATCCTGTCTGGTGGCTACACCCATCGTAAACCGGTACACGACGTCTCGCGTGCTCGGCACCGGCCAGCCGCCCACCACCGCCTGAACCTGCCCCGCCGCGATCGTCGATACCAGCGACATAAACGACGCGTGGTCCTGCACGTTGTACCCGTTGCCGTTCGGCCCGGCCCAATCCCCCAGCGCCAGCGACGTCGCCTGCGGCCCCTCCGCCGTGAACGTCGAAGGCGTCCCCGGTGTCGCGTAATAACCCGTCTGCACGTACAGCCGCGCATAGAAAAACTTCGGGTCGCTCAGCGGCAGCGTGAAGGTGATCGTCGTGTTCCAGAGGTTCGCGCCGCCAGGCCCCGCGTAGTAGTTAATCGCCGGCGTCCCGCTCACCGACGCCACGTTGTTCGCGAACACGCCCGGAGGGCTCACGCTAACCGTGCAGGACTGTACCCCGGCTGCGGTGGTAATATCCGTCGCCGAATCCACCGTCCCCGGAGCCACATACACCGTCACGGTTTCAGCCGCCGCGGTCGGCGGATAGATCGTCGTTGCCCCACCCTTCTTACCGAGGTAAATTGTGGTAGGGCCGCTCAGCACAAACCAGCCGTGCCACAGCCTGCCATACTGCGGGCTATTGGTCGCAATGGTGATCGGAATGGGGTACGCCGGCGCCGACACCGCCACCGCCACCACCGCGTGCAGATCCCCACTGGTGCCCTGCCAGCGGTCCGTGGTATCGTCCGTCGCCGTTGGCGCATTCACCTCGTAGGCGGGAAGCGACAATCCGCTAATGATGTACGGGCTCGGCGTCGGAGCTCCCGCAGTGTTGACGGATACGAACTCCGCCGCGAGCCCGGATGCTCCAGCAAACCCCGGCGGAAGAACCTCGGTCGGAACAACGCGCCCGTACGCTACCGAGGTACCGGCGCTTGCGGCCAATAACGCCTTGTCGAGAGTAAACGCCAGCAGGGCTTTCCCCGTGCCGGATGCGGCATTCAACAGGTACACGTCTACATGGTCCAGCGTACCTAGGGCCGACGGCACATTGACCGACCCGGATAACGCCGCCATTACCGCGTTCCCCACCATTTGCAGCACGATCGTGCACGTCGCCGTCACGTTCGGCGCCGCCGCCGGCGGCGTGTACCCCGGAGCCGATTTGAGAATCCACTCGCCCATGCGCTATAGCCCCTCGATCACCACGCACGCCGCCGCGCCGCCGGCCCCCGGCGTAATCTGGTAGTCCGCCGTCGAACCGTTCAGGCTATCCCCCGTGTTCTCGCGCAGCCACACCGAATGCGTGCTCCCCGCGGCCAGGTTGAACGTCAGATCCTTGCCGCTCATCCCGCTCTCCGCCGGCAGCAGCAGGTACACGTCCTGCGTCGTCGCCACGATGTTGTACACCGCGGCCTCCGCCGGCAGCACAAACGGGCTCCCCGTCGTGCCCGCCCCCGCCAGCGCCGGCGAGCTCGTCCCGTTGGTGATCGCATACGAGATATCGGCCCCGGCTTGCAGCAGCAGCCCCTGCGTCGAGTTCCCCGTCAGGCACACGTAATGGACCGGCGAATCCCCCCAGCCGTTCGTCACGCTGCCGCCCACGCTCACCAGCTTCGTTCCCGGCAGCGGTTGCAGCAGCGACCAGTCCGCGAACGCCGCCGAATTCACGAAGCTCAGCGGAAATGCGCACGTCTGCACCGTCTGCTCGACCGCCCAGCAGCTCGCCCCGTTCGCCGCGGCCGCCGCCGTGCTCCCGAGCTGCCCGCGCGCAATCGGCACCACGCCGCTGCTCGGCGCGCCCGTTGCCTGCACGATCTCCGCCCCGATCTGCAAATAGTCGCCCGAAGCCACATGCGAGGCGTCCGTCAGCGTGACAGTCGCATCGCTCGCGCCCAGCGCCGCCGCCAGCGTAGTCAGCGGACTATTTGGCAGCACGTAATAGAAAGTCCACGTCCCCGCAGTGATCGAATAAGCATTCGTCAGGTCCGAGAACGCCAGCCCCGTCACTTCGGCAGAGCTCCCGTCCCCGCCAGCCTCCACCGCGAACGTCGGCGGCACGGTCGGACCCACCCCCACCTTCGGCGCCGATCCATACTGAGGGTCCTGCGCATTCCCGTGCGAATCCAGATACCACGAATCCTCGTGATGGTGCCCCGCCAGCGTGATCGTCTGCCAGTTCTTCGCCGGCTTGATCTCCGTGAGCCGGATCTGCTGATCCGTCATCCCGTACTTCGTGCTATTCACCGTCACGATCTGCCCGATGCGCAGCTTGCACCCGCGGAAGCTCGTCTCCCACTCCCAGAAGTCCGTCCCGCGCGTATCGCCTTCCGGATTCCCCCGGTGGATCTTGTTCAGCCCCAGCCGCGCGCACCGCAGCGCATGGTTGTAGCTCGCGATCCCCTCCGGCTGCACCTGCAAGCCGCCCTGCACCGTGCGCCCCACCCGCGCCACATCGTCCGAATCCACCAGGCTGAACGTCGAAATCGCGTAATCCTGCACCGGGTCCTGGAATCCGAAGGTGATCCGGTTCGGCATCTGCGCCACCGGCATCGGCCGCCGCTTCAGGTTCCAGCTATTCGTCTCGTCGAACCGGTACGCCGTGTACCCGTTCGCGGCCGTCCCGTCCCGCAGCGTGCTCGCGATCGCCGTGCTGTAGTTGCTCCCATCCACCGCTGCCGGCTGCTGCTCCGCCAGCGGGCCCTCGATCCGGAACCCGATCGTCCCGTCCTGCTCCTGCGTCAGCATCCCGCCCACCGACTGCCGCAGCCCCCGCATGATGTCCGCCGCGCTCCGCCGCTGCCGCAGCGCGACGGAATTCGAAAACCGCGGCTGCGTATAGTTGTTCCCCGAGCCGTCCTGCGTCGTAATCAGCGCGTTGCAGATCGCGTCCGAGTCGCTGAAGGTAGTGCCGTTCAGATCGCCCGGCTGCACCCCGCACCAGCTCAGCAGCTCCTGCGCCAGGCCCGGCGCGGGGCCGCCCCCCGATTGCGTGACCTGGTTGTAGTACATCGTGCCGCCGCTGCCGCTGCCCGCCGGCGCAAAACTCCCCTGGAGCGTCGCATGATCGTATGGCGGAGGGTCGAGAAACCGCATGATCCACGAACCGTCCGCGTAATGGAACCCGGCGCCCGTGATCGTCACCGCCGCACCATCGTAAGGGTCCGTGGTCAGGGTCAGCGCGCGCGCAAAGTGAATCACGATGGGCCCCGGATTCCCGCTCGATCCCGCGTTCGCCGACACAATCGCGATCGAACTCGGCGTCACCAGCGTTCCGCCCACCGACTTCTGAGCCAGCACCTGAATCGTCGGCACCGTCTCCGGAGACACCACCGATTTCGGCACGCGCCACTCGATCACCGTCAGGTTGCCGTAAGGATCGCCCAGCCCGTTGTACCCGGCGTCCGGGTTCGGCGTGCCGTCACGCTGCCCATTGTTCGTGTAGGCCCAGTAGTAATCCGTGCCGCCGGCCGTGTTCTGCGTGCACTCCACCCCGTTCACGATCACCCGCTGCACCGCCACCTCGCCGAACCCGATCGCAGCCTCGCCGCGCGTGTAGTTCCCGTCCCCCATCTGGTTCAGCACCGCCACGGACATCCAGGCCATGCCGCCCAGCCACAGCGGCCAGTACTCGTTGTACTTGGCCGAGGTGTCCGCGTTGGTCCAGGAAACCTCGTTCCCGCTCACGTACTCCACGCCCGTGTCCGTCGTTTTCGGCACGAACGTCACGTTCCCGCGCCGGCGCGGCTGCGTGCAGGTCTGCGTGGTGTAGTTGCAGGGCGGCGCCGTCGTCAGGTCCCGCGTCTCCCCGCACAGCCAGTACGGCGAATCCTGGTAGGACGTCGCCGCCGCGGCCGCCGCCCGCTGCGCCACCGTCGTCGGATTCACCCACGGGCACGTCACCTGGATCGGCACCGTCGGCAGCAGGTAATTCGCCAGGTTCAGCTTGGATTGCGCCGCCACCGTCAGATACTGCTCGTCGCTCGCCGGCTCGTCGCACACCCCCACGAACGGCACGAACTGATCCGTCGAATACGTCCCCGCCGAGAGATCCATCAGCGCAAACCGCAGCGTAAGTGCCGCGCCCTTGAAGCCGTGCCCCCGCTCGTACGCCGTGAAGGCAGCCGCGTCCGGGTCCGCCAGCTTCAGCGTCACCGAGGGCACCCGGTCGATCCCCTGCTGGCTCAGCACCTGCAACTGGTCCACCTGCTGGTCGTCGATCCGCGCCTCGTAGGTGTGCCCGTTGAACGTCGCCGGCACCGACGCCACATACCACGCCGTGCCATCCGGAAACGCGAAGTCGCAGAACACCACCGGCCGCGGCGCCGCCGCCTCTTCCTTGCCCGTGTTGATCGTGTAGCCGCCCATCGCATGCGAAGCGGCGCGCACACGTGTGCACGCCGCCGAATCCCCCGATTACTCCGCCGGCGTAAAATCCAGATAATAGGTCGAGCCGACGCGGAACTCATCTTTCAGCGCCGCATTGCTCAACAGGAACGTCATGCTCCCGCTCGGCGTCGCCTCGGCGAAGCTCCGGTTCTCCGCCGACAGCCCGTTGTCATAGACGGCCGTCATGGTGATCTCCCGCATCGGCACATCGGTTTCCTGGCCGCCCTGGTAGCACTTGGACACATGCGGTCCATTCGCCCCCTGATAGCCCATCTCGGCCACCTTCGTCACTGTAAACTTTGCTCGTACGTTCATTGCGTTTTGGCTCCTTAGCTCACCAGTTGCTGCACTTCCAGCCGCAGATCGTTCTCGTTCGGCCCCAGCACCCGCCACTGCGCCCGGTCCGACGCAAACCGGCTCGAGTACACCGTCCCGCTGTCCGGGTCCCGGAAGAGGAAACTGCGCCACCGCCCCGCGTTCAGCCGGTAGTAATCCCACAGCGCCTGCGCCTCCGTGTCCGTCAGCGCCGCACCGCCCACCGCCCATCGCCGCAGCGCGTTCAGCCGCCGCGCATAGGCGTACCGGCCGCCCTCCGTCCGCACCGAGGCCGTATCGAAGTTCTCCGCATGCGTGAACGGCAACTGGACCACCGCCCCGCTCAACAGCACCGGAAACGACGAGGCCAGCGCGCCCGTGTCCACCGCCCGCGCCGCCGTCGTCAGCTTCACCGACCCGCTCCAAAGCGTCGGCCGCCCCGCCTGCTCCGTGAACACCAGCTCGTCCGCATCGAAGGACAGCCCGGTGTAATTCGTCGTGCCGCACATCAGGCTCACCGTCTGGTCGTATGCGCCCTTGCAGGCCTCGAACACCGCCAGAATCGCGTCCCGGTCCGCCAGCGCCAGATAGGTATACGGCAGCGTCCACGACTCCACCCCCGGCGACAGCATCCACCGCTGCTCCGTGCCGTCGATCCCCGTCGCAATCCCCGTCGTGAAGGACAGCTCGTGCACCACCGGCGTCCCCCACGCCGGCGTGGTCGGATACACCTGCGCCACGCGCCTACGCCTCTTCCTTCAGCCGGTTCCACACGGTCTGAATCGAGCAGCCCGTCCGCTCCGCGATCTGCGCCACGGTGTAACCCTCCGCTCGCAGCCGCCGCACCACCTCGGCGCTCGGCCCCGTCTTGCGCCGCGTCGGCCGGCGCGGGCGAACCGCGTCCGCTTCCAACTCGCCCCGGTCCTCCATCCCCTCGCACGGCGCCGGCCGCTGGCGCTCCGTGATCACTTCATCGCACGCCACCCCGTCCCGCATCAGCACCCGGCACGGCGGCACCGTCTCCCTCTCGCCAGCCCTCATCCCCATTTCCCTTTTCCTCGGCGTCTCGGCGTCTCGGCGGTGAATGGTGAATTGCTTTACCCCATCCGCTGCTGCAGCGCCGCCACCGTATCCTCCGCGTTCCCGCCCTGCACCGCCCCCGCGATCCCCGCGCTCAGCGCTGCCGGATTCCGCAGCAGGAAATCCTGCAAGCTCACCGAGTCCATCGCATACAGCGTGTTGCTCACCTGGATCTGCCGGCTCTGCCCCAGGAAATTGGTATCCGTGTACTTCCCCGAAGCGTCGAGCGAATACTCCGCCCCGCTCGGCATGGTGAAGCTGCGCTCCTGCGCTTCCTTCTGAAGCTGCTGCTGCCGCTGCTGCTTCGGATCGCCCAACAGCGCCGTAATCAGCCCCAGCCCCATCCCCACCGCCATCCCGATCGGCCCCGCCTCGCTCAGCGACTTGCTCAGCAGCGGCAGCACCGAGCCCATCATCCCCGCGAAGCTCGCCCCCGCCGAAAGCCCGCCGCGCAGGCCGCCTTCCGAAACCCCGTTGTAAATCCCGAATCCGCCGGCCGCCAGCGCCGCCCCGATCCCCAGATCTTTCCCCCAGCCGCCGCCGGCATAATTCGCCGGGTTCCCTGTCAGACCAACCGACCCCCACGCCAGCCCCGGATTGAATCCCACGCCGCCCGGCAAGTTGGCCAGGTCCGCCGGCGTCGGCGCGGCTCCGTAATCCAGCGGATTCCCCGTCAGCCCCGCCAGCCCCCATGCCAGCGACGAATTGAACCCGGACCCCGGCAAAGCAGCCAGCGCCGCCGGACCCCCCGTCAGCCCCGCCAGGCCCCACGCCAGCGACGGACTGAACCCGCCATCGCCCATCGGCAGCGCCCGCATCGCCGCCGTATTCGCGATCGTCGCCTGCGTATTGGCATCCAGCGCCACCTTCTGCGCATCCGGTCCGAACGGCGTCCCCGCCAGCAGGTTCCCCAGGAAGCTCCCCGCTCCCGCGTGCGGAATGAGCTGGCTGATCTCCTTCCAGCCCATCTGCGCGAAGTTTCCCACCACCGTGTCCGCCAGCCCCAGCCCCTGCTGCCGCGCAAAATCCCCCAGGTGCCCCGTGCGCCCCGCATTGAAGGCCCCGACCGCGAGCGATCGCCACTTCTCCAGCCGCTGCTGCTCGAGCTCCGCCAGCTTCAGCTCCCGGTCCAGGTCCGCGTCGTACATCTCGCGATGCAGATCCGCCAGCGCCTTCGCCTGGTCGATCGCCTTCGCGTGCAGGTCCTCTTCCTGCTCCGCGGCCGCCATGTCGAACGTGTAGAGCTGCTGCGCCAGCGAGAGCCGCATCGCATACCCCGCCGCGATCGCCTCGCCCTCATGCCCGGGCCCGAGTTGGAGCTGCTGCAGCCGGTCCTGGCGATTCACCGTCCGCACGATGTCCTGCCGGTTCGTCTCCTGGTGAATCCGAGCGATCTCCTCCCCCGTCCGGACGCCGGCCTCGACCTCGGCCAGAAACCCCTTCACGGCCTCGCCGCTCTCTTTGCCCAGCAACTGGTACACCGGGGTCCAGGCCGCCGACGCCTCCGCCGCGCTCCGCGCCGCCAGCTTCTCCCCCTGCTTCTCGAGCTCCTCCTGCTGCTTCTGCATCTCGACCGACACGCCGCCAAATGCCGCCGCCGCCGCCCGCGCCGGATCCGCTCCCCTCGCGATCAGCGCATCCATCTGCTGCAGAATGCGCTCCACCGGGCTCGAGCCGGCCTCGAACATCTGCTTCTCGAACGCATCCAGCGCGTGCTCTGCGTCCAGCGCATCCTTCGCCGCCTTCGCCCGCGCCTCCAGCCCCGCCACCACTCCCTTCTGCTCGGCGATCTGGTCCGCGATCGGCCCCGTCACCGAATACGGCGCCTTGAGCTGAATCTGCGATTGCAGTTGCCCCTGCAAGTCCCGCAGCTTGTTTCGCGCCGCCTCCATCTCGCCGGCATCGCCCATCGGTGCCAGCGCGCTCGCAAAAGACAGCGCCGAGGCATCCACCGCCACGGGAGCACCGAACCCCGCCGCGATCCCCCGGTTCCGCTCCGCCTGGAGCGCATCCCGGAAGCGCTTCTCCTGCGCGTCCGAGACGTAACCGGCCGCCTCGAGCGCCCCGAACCGCCGCTCCAGATCCTCCGCCGGCGTCTTCCCGATTTGCCCCATCAGCGCCTGCACCGCCGCCGCGCCGATGTCCGAGACGTCCCCCGTCACGCCCCGCACCGCGATCGAAAACGTCGCCGCCAGCGGCTCCTTGATCCGCGCCGCAAACTCTTCCCACCGCGCCTCGGCCTCGGCGATTTGCTTGTGGTACTGCTCCCAGCTATGGATGTCCTTCTCGTCGATTCCTAACCCCAGCTCTTTCGCGCGCTCCAGGTTCTCGCTCAGCCCAATGATCGTCGGCATCAGCTCGATCCCCGCGCGTCCGAACACCAGCAGCGCTTCGGCGTTCCGCTTCGCCGGCTCCTCGATCCGGTTCAGCGATTCCGAAATCTGCAGGAAGATATCCGACATCGGCCGCAGCTTGCCGTTCGCATCGTAAGCCTGCACCCCGAGATCCGCCAGCCCCTGCCGCGCCCGCTTGCCCTCTTCGCTGGTATCGCCGAGGCCCTGGCTCAGCTTCCGCATCGCCGCCTCGAACACGCTCACATCCTGGCCCGCCGCCCGCGCCGCAAAGCTGAACTGCCCGACCTCCTTCGTCGTCAGCCCGGTCCGTAGCGCCGTGTTCTCGATCTGCGTCGCGTATTCGCCCAGCGCGTGCGCCGCTTCGAAGGCCGCCGTCCCCGCCGCGCCGAAGATCCCGGCCGCCGCGGCCAGTCCCGCACCCAGGGGTCCCACCGCCCTCAGCGCCGCCTCGGAGGCCTCCCCGATCGCCTGCAGTGGGTTCTCGATCCCCTCTTTGACCTTCTCCGCGAACTCGCCGAACCCGTCGTGCTCGTTGAGAGCCTCGCCGTGCTTGCCCGCGCCCTCGATCGCCGCGCCCAACCGCTCGAAGGACTGCGCCAGCCGCTCGACGTCCGCCGTCCCGACGCCCTGCGCCGAGACCACGCTGCTGAACTGCGTTACTGGCACGCGATCTCCTCCTTCGCCGTCCGCAGCACCACCCCGCCATGGCGCTCCCGAATCTCCGCTTCCGGCATCCCCAGCCGCAGCAGGTGCTTCGCTTCCCGCACCCGCTCGTTAAAGGCCGGATTGCCCGAGCCGCCGAGGTCGATCGCAAGCGCCCGCACCGGCCGCCAGCCGCGAGCCGGCGCCCTCGGAATAACCTCGTCCGGGCCGCCCTCGCCCGGCGCATTCAGCACCTCTCGCCGCTCGCTCACCGCCACCACCCCAGCGTCACGGAGCTGCCGGTGCTGAACGCGAAGGCCATCCGGCTCTGCCGCAGCGCCGCGTCATACCGCGCACGCCGCTCCGGATCGCGTAGTTGCTCCCGGGCCCAATTGAGCGCCTGCGCGGCCGCCGGGCCGGCGCCCGGATTCACATCCGGATGCACCTGCCGCATCAGGGCCTTCCACGCCGCCTCAATGACCTCCGCGCACGCCGTCTCCTGCACCTGCAGCACTTCGTACGCCGTCAGTTCCCGCGTCACTCCCGCACCCTCCGCAGCACCGCCTCGATCTCCTCCACGCTCAGCCACACCCCGCTCGCCAGCCGCCGCACCATCGCGACCTGCCACTCGTCGCACGCGTGTGCGCCTACTCCCGGGCCCGCGCCGCCGCCCGCTTCGCCGACTGCCGGGCCGCCGCCCGCGCCACGCGCTCCCGCGTCCGCTCCGCCTGGCACGCCGGGCACCGCGACTGCTGCGGCGCCGTCGCCGTGAACTCCCGTGCGCACCGGATGCAGACCCGCGGGCGCGGCGTCCATTTCCTTGCCCGATCCCAAATCACGCAGCCCGCTTCCACAGCCGCTTCGCTTCGCTCAGCGCGGCCGCCCCGATCAGCCCCATCCCGGCCAGATACTCCGCCGTCCCGCCCTGCCAGATCTCCGCCGCCAGCGCCGTCAGCTTCGCCACGCTCTCCGCCGTCCAGCCCCACCACGGCGCGCGCCTCTCGTTCGCCCGCGCCTTGATGCGCGCCTGGTTCGATGTGATCGAGATCGTCGCCTGCCGGTCATCCAGCGAATTGATCCGGATCTCATCGAGCATGTGCCCGTCTTTCCCCGGTCCGTACAGATCCCGGACCGGCTGCAGCCCGTGCGCCGCTTTCCAGTCCGCGTACGTCTTCCGCGTGAACTGCGCGCGCCCGTTCACCCGGGCCACGAACACCGCCCGCTGCCCGCCCTTCAGCGGCGGCATCGGCGTCCCATCCGACCCGATCCCCGCCCGCGCCTGCGCCACCTGCAGCGCGATCCCGTAATCCGCGAGCTGCTTCACCTGCTCCGCCTTCACCCAATCCGCATCCCGCCGCGTCCGCACCCGCCGCCCTTCGAAGTCGCGAAACCACGCCACTTCGCCCCCGTCCTTCCGGTGCGTGATCTGAATCTTCGGCATCGGCATGGTTTTTCGGAAATGGTCTAGCGCCTCGACTGGCTCCGGATGTAATCCGCCTTCGCCCGCTCGAACTCCCCGTCCGCCCGCTCGACTTCCCGGCTCAGCAGCGCCACCGTGTCCACCCACCGTGCCGGCCACAATGAGCTGTCCGCGCCATACAGCACCCCGCCCGTCGCCCGGTGCACCCGCTCGGCCCTGTGGTAGCGGTCGACCGCCTCCACCGCTCCGTGCTCCCGCTCGAGCAGCGACCGCGGACACTCCCGCGACTCCACATCCACCGCCCACTGGATCTTGCCGTCGCCGGTCTGGTATCGCGCCTTCCAGACGGCCTTGCCGTCCGGATCTACGGCGTCATACCGGTGCTCGGGGCACTGGCACTTCCCGGGCCCGTGGTATTTCCGGCATCCCCGGCCGAAATCGTCGCCGAGCTCCCGGCAGCGGCCGCACTTCCACTGCTCCCTGCCCCATCCACCGCTGCGGCCGAAGTGGAGGGCGATGATAAATTTTCCGCCTCTTCCGCCAGCAGCCCCAGCTCGCGCTTCACCTCGCGCGCAATCTCGCCGCGCAGCTGGTCCGGGCCGTCCTCGAGCAGCTCCTCGATCCCCGCCGGCTGCCCGTCGATCTCCAGGCCCTCGATCGACACCACCACCACGCGCATCGCCGCCGGCTCCAGCTCCCGCTTCTCGATCCGCCGGATCGCGGCCGAAAGCTCCGCCCACCGCCGCAGCTTGTCATCCGGGAAATCCACGCTCCCCATCGGGAACCGCTCCAGCGCTTCCGTCTCGCTCGCTCCCGCCGCGATCGCCGCCCGCCGCTCCGCCGCGCCCTCAGCGCGTGCCTTCCGCATCGCCTCCAGGTAATCGCGATTGAGCGGCGTAAACTCCTCGAACAGCGGCCGCAGTTGTGCCTGCGCGCCGGCCTGCTGGTCCTCCAGCGCCTCCCGCCGCCGCTCGTTCATCCGCCGCAGAACGAACACTACCCCCGGCATCGTCCGCGATTCCACCCGCCGTTGCGATACGTAATTCACACTCCCACTCCCCATACTGCCCCGCCGCCATCCGGCCGCACCATCCGCTCCAATCGTTCGACCTTGGCCGCCGCTCTCTGTGCCGCCGCGCGCAGCTCCGCCAGGTCCGCGCGCCACGGGCCGGCCGGCGCGCCCGCCAGCGCCACGGCCGCGGCGCTCAGGATGATCGTGAGCTCGTCATTGAGCTCCATCGTCAACGCCGCGGCCACCGCGCGCCTTCGCTCTTCCACCGTCATGCGCGCCTACCGGATCGTCAGTTGCAAATGATCCTTCGCGCCCACCGAGGTCGGGTACGCCATGCTCCCGCTGAAATCCACCTTGCGACGGATTCCCTCGTCGCCGTACTTCGGCTTCGCCAGGATCACATTCTTGACCAGCCAGTCCCAGGTGTTCCCCGCCACCGTACCGATCGCGAACTCCACGTTCACCGGCGTGCGGTCGTAGGCCTTCACCTTGAGGCCGGTCAGCGCCGCCGAATCGTCGTCCGTCAGCGAGAAGTCCACCGTCACCTTCCGCGGCCCCGGCACGCCCTGCCGCGGAAACGCGCTGTTCGTGTCCTTCCGCAATTCGCGCCCGATATCCAGCGTGATCCGCCCCGTCAGCAGCGTCGTGTATGCGGTGCCATCCAGCGTGGCTGTCACCTGGAAGCCCGGCGGAAACGTCCCGTTCACCACCGGCGAGGCCGGCTCGTTGGGAAATGCCGTCAGGCCGCCCTTGGCCAGCGGATCGGTGTTGGAGTCGCCGATCTGCGCCGGCGTCAGCACCCAGCCCGATTCGAACCCGAACGTCAGCTTCGGCTCGTCGCCGCCAAACTCCACCACCATCTTGTTGATCAGCGAGTTGAAGGCGCACATCTGCTCGGCCGTATTCGGCTGATTGAAATTCCAGATGGCCAGGTAATAGAGCAGATCGTCGAGCGTATACAGCACTGACGTGCCCGCGGAAATCGTCGGCGCCTTGCCGAACGCCGCCTGCAGATAATTCTTGCAGTCCGGCGCGACGCCCGCGGCGCCGTTCCCGGCCATTGACAGCACCGCCTGCCCCCGCGCTGTGCGGCGGCCGCCCTGCGTCGGGTACGCGTCCAGCGTCCCCGTCTTGTCCGTCCGCGCGATCTCCGCCTGGTCGGCATCCGTCGTCAGGCTCTCGATCAGGCAGCAATCCGAACCCGCCACCGTCGCTGCGCCGGCCGAGTTGGGAATCGCGTCGAACGCGGTCTGAATCTGCGGATAGGACCGCTGGTATATCCGTAAGACGTCGTTAGCCACGCTTCACCCCTGCCACCTGCTGGTCCGTCGCCTGCGCCTGATGGGCCGCTTCCGCCTCCGCCGCGAACGCCGCCGCGGCAATCCGCGCCTGCTTCACCTTCGCCTGGAAGTCCGCCGGCGCGCGCCGCAGCGCCCCGAAGCTCCCGTACTGCTTCAGCTCGTCGCCCGTGAAGGCCTCCGCCGCCGGATCGTCCGCCGGCAGGATCACGCAGCCGCCCCGCGCCGCATCCGCCGCCTGCGCCTCGTCGAGCTCCTCGACCTGGCCGAACGCCGAGAACCGGAGCACGCCCATCAGCTCGCTCGGCAGGCCGCCCACGAATAGGAACTTTCGCTTCATAGATTCACCTCGAAACCCGCGCTGTACGTCACTTCCTGCACCCAGCCCACATGCTGCTGATCGAGATCGAGCCATTCCTGCTCGATCGGGTTATCCCAGCTCAAATCCTTCCGGTACGCGATCCCCGCCACGTCGAGCCCGCCCAGCAGCACGCCCATCAGCGCCGCCTCCACGCACTCCCGCAGGATCGCCAGCCGCCGTACGTGTTTCCCCCGCACCGCCAGAAAGAACCGCCAGTGCGCCTGTACTACCCCCGAAAACGCCCGAGCCTTCGTCCGGTTCAGGTCCTGCCCCGCGCCGATCCACCACGCCACCGCCGGCAGCTCCGGCTCGTCGAGCGCCACCAGTTGCCCAAGCGTCCGGTCCCCCAAATAGCAGTTCGGCACGCCCTGCGGATCGCGCGGCCAGTTGAACGCACACGCCTCGATCCCCGCCGCTTGGCACGCCGCTGCGAACCCGGTATTAAAGCCCAGCACCAGCGCATCCTCGATCGCCGCCCGCACCTGCCCGGAGACCGGCACCGCCGCAATCATTCCGGAATCGCCTCGACCTTCCGGTGCACCGCCAGTTTCGTGAGCTGATACGGCCGCTGCACCACCCGCGCCACCTCATACACCGACCCGTCCGCCCACACCACCCGGTCCCCCTTCTGCGGATTCACCACCACCACGGGATCCACCTCGAGATCCGCAAAGTATCCCGGCGTCCCCGATTGCAGCAACGTCGGCGCGCACAGAATCGCCACCGTCGCGATCGCCCCATCCGTATCGGCGCCCTTCGCGCCGATGTAAGTAATCGGCTCCCCGAACTCCGCCAGCGCGGCGCTCTGCAGATCGGAACTGGCGAGAGAGAAATCGGACATGGAGAACCCCTACGGCGCGGACCGCGCACACGTGTGCACGGCCCGCGCCCGGCCTGCGGGAAAAGGCGGCGTCGCCTAGCTGATCGTCACTTTCTGGATCAGGTTCGGCTTCAGGCACACCGGCAAGGGATTCGACTGGCACTCCACTTCGATGCCCTTGTCGTAATCCATCAGCTTTTGCTTGGCGTAGAACGGCACGCCTTCCGTGTTCACCGTCTCGATGTAGTCCGCCGGAGCGAAGTACGTCTTGAAGGCGTTGGTCCCCAGCGGAAACACGTACGCCGATCCCGCGTCGATCATCGGCTGCGAGGCGCCGGTCGAGTCGCTCACCGACCCGGAGTAGTTGATAAAGGCCACGTCGCCGAAGATAAACGGCCGCCCGATCGCGTTGAACAGCCCCTGCGCGTCCGGCGACACGGCTCCGCCCGAGAGATCCTGCGCCAGCGTCTGCCCCGTGTTGAGGAAGTACTGGAAGGCCTTCTCCACGTTCGGATGCGTCGTGAACGCATCGTAGAAGTCGTCCGCGCAGAGCGCCACGAAACTGGTCATCAGCTCGCCGCGCAGCGCCGCCTGGATGGACCGCTTCGTCGCCGAAACCTTCGCCCGCACCGCCGTCGTGGTGACGTTGAGCGCGTACGCCGTCGAGTTCTGGGCGATCCCGAAAGCGCCGTAGAGGTCCAGGATCGTGTTGCCCTTTCCGTCCTTGACCAGACCGCTCTTCAGCACCCCCAGCCGCATCCACTCCAGTGTCTGGTCGAGCTTGGCGCGCATCTCCCGCATCTTCTTGGCCAGAAGCTGCTGCACGGTCAGTGTCATGTCCGTGCCGGGAGCGCGGCGCCCCATGACGTCCGCCGCCAGCACCTGGTCGTTCACCGGGAAATGCGGGACGCTAAACGTCACGAGCTTTCCGACGCTCGTTTTGTTCGCGACGCCCGGGCTGCCCCAGTTGCTCTGCGGCAGCAGTTGGTTCGTGACCGGGTCGTAGTCGACGCCCACCAGCGGCTGCGACACGCCCTCATCCCGGAACAGGCCGAGCGCCCCCAGGCGCCCGTATTGCGGCGTGATGTCGTTCACCGCCGCCGTAAGCGAGAGGACGTCGAAGGCGTCCCCGGTGACGATATTTGCGAGATTCACACTCATGGTTCTCTTCGTCTCCTTTTCTGGCGCCTTACACGCCGTAATCGTTGCGGACCTGGATGCCCAGCGCCAGAAGCTGCGCGATCGCCGCCGTCTGCTGCGGTCCCGAGATTCCCACCGGCCACACCAGGCCGTTGGCCTTCAGCACCGCGGGCCCCTGTCCCGCCACCAGCGCCGTCGCCGTGACATCGGCCGACGTCGCATCCGCGTTGTATAGCAGCACCGCCGCGGCGTTCTGCGATCCGTCGAGCGCCGCCAGGTTGAGCTGGACGTACTTTCCGGAGCCGGCGGCTACCGTGACCGTGAACCCGTCGCCCGCCACGAAATGCGTCGTCGCATTGTCCGCCAGTGCAAATTTGATCCGGTCGTTCCAGGTGATCGTGGCGCCCGAGCCGAACTCCATCTCTCCCAGCGATACGCCCTTCGGGTCGAGCACTTCGACTCGCCCCGTCGCCAGAATCTTGACCTGGTAGATGCCGGCGATTGCCCCCGATTGAAGCGGCGCCGTCGCATCCATCGTCAGCGTACCCGTCCCGGTATTCGAGCCGCCGCCGCCCTGCCCGGCCGCCGCTACCGTGGCCGTGCCGAGACTAATCTGCCCGAGCACCTCGCCGCGGACGTGCTTCGCTCCGCTCGCGATCGTGATCGCCGCGCGCGTCAGGTTGATGTCCTTGCCCTCTTCCCAGAGCACTACATCGCTCAGGCGCGGCAGTTCGTTGATCGTGGTGCCCACGACTCCCAGGCCCAGCGCCAGCGCCATCACCTTCGGCATCAGCCCCGGAATGAGCGCTACCAGAATCGCCAGCGTCAGCACGATCGCCGCGCCGGTCAAAATGCAGGTTCGAAATTTCAGCATGTTTACTTGCCCTCCTTCGTTCGGATGCCGAGGCCTTTCATGACCGCGGCCCACGGCTTCGCTTTGCCTTGCTGTCCGGCGCCCGGTTCCGGCGGGTGCACCGAAGGATCCACCTCGGTACCCCTTTCCGCCCCGGCCCGTGCGTTCAGCAGGGCCGTGCCCACCTGCTGGGCGCTCTGGTTACCTTTCAGAAACTCCTCGGCCTTTGCCGCCGGCACACCCGCCACCGCGCAGAGACTCACGATCTCCAGCGCTTGCGCGTAGCCGGCCTTTCGGGCTTCGCTGAGCTTCGCTTCGAATTCGGCGGCCGTGATTGCCGCCGCGTTGTTGTCCGCCATTGCGGTCCTCCTCGCGGCAGCAGCCGCAGAGCCTTCGAGCTTCGGAACGTCCTTGCCGGCGTCCCGCAGATGCGCCGCCAGGTGTGCATGCACGCCCTCGCGGTCTGCGTCCGGAATATCGGCGCCGCCGCGCGCCCCGTTCAGCGCCGCGATCCCCGCCGAGCACGCCTCCAGGTTCGCCGCCCCGACCTTCCCGTCCGCGCCCACCTCGTGGTGGATGAACTTATAGGACGCCTTCGCATCCTTGTTTCCGTCCGCCGATACCCAGGCGTGCGATTCGCGCAGCGGCTTTTCCTCGCTCGGCAGCCGCGCCTCGTTTGCCGGACCGTCCCACGAACCGTCCGACGTTGCCGTGTGATGCACCGCAATTGCTGGCATTCTTCCTCCTAATGCGGCCGCGGCCGCGATCAAAGTCCGTTTCCCGCTGTACACCGCCTGCCGGAGCAGCTCCAGCGCATCATCCATGGTCCCGACGCCATCGGCCAGCCCAGCCTTCACCGCATCGTCGCCCATGAAGACCGCCGCCTGCGTCCCGCGCACGCGCGCCGCCGTAATCCCGCGGTTGCGCGCCACTGCGCCTACAAACATGCCGTAGCACTTATCCACGGACTCTTGAATGGCAGCCTTCGCCTCATCCGTCAACGGCTCATGCGGATTGCCGTCGTTCTTCCGGTCTCCGGCATAGATGGCCGTGTACTTCAAACCGATCTTGGCGTCATAGCCGGATTCATCGCAGTGCAGCGCGATGACCCCGATGCCCCCCACCTCGCCGTCCTGCGGCACCACAATCTGGTCCGCCGCGCTCGCCTGCAGGTAAGCCGCCGAACATGCATACGAGCCGAAGGCGCACATCGGCTTCTGGCCGCGCAGGCCGTACAGCAGATCCGCGCAGTCGTACATCCCCTTGACCTCGCCGCCAGGTGAATCGAAGTCGAGCAGAATCCCCCGCACCAGCGGGTCCGCGATCGCCTGCTGAACGCCCGCCGCCAGCGTCGGATACGCAACCAATCCACTGAAGGCATCCAGCCCGCTCGCCTTGCTCACCAGCGTTCCGCAAACCGGCACGATCGCCAGCCCGTCCTCCGTCACCGTGTACGGATCGTCCGGCTCGTCGGGCCCGTCGTCCTCGTCGTCATCCCACGGCCCCGCGAGTAGCTTTCCCTCCACCAACTTCGGCGCGATCGCCGCCACGATCACATCCGCCTTCCCGCGCTCGATCGCCAGCGGCGTCCCGAATACCCGAGCCGCCAGCCGCGGCAGCGCGAAATCCGCCTTCATCGCCCTTCCTCCGTCCCCGGCGCCGGCTCCGTCCCCGCCAGATCCCCGTTGTCTCCGGGAGGCACCACTTCCGTCACACGCGAAGCCCCGTACACCGGCACGATGCTCATCTTGGCCTCGCGAATGTGGTCGCGCTGGATCTCCGCGTCCACTTCCTCCACCCTCCTGCCGCGCTTCGCCACTTCCGCCTCGCGGCTCGTCAGCGCCGATTCGATCTCCATCCGCACCGACTGCACATCTTTGACCGGGTCCACCCACTCCCACGGCTGCCCCGTCCAATCGACATTGAGGTATTCTTCTGGCCGCTTCCGGTAGTCCCGCACGTCGATCACGCCCGCCAGAGCCGCTGCATCCAGCCAGGCCTTCCACAGCGGCCGGCAGAACTGCTGCACCACCACCTGCTGCTGAAACTGCTGCCACATCCGCCGCAGCGCGATCAGCCGCACGCGCGCCGACGAGTAGTTCACTTGGTTCATGTCGCCGGTGAGCATGTCGTAACTCACCCGCATCGCCGTCGCGATCTGCTGCTGCTGCACCCGCACGAACGATTCGTACGTCCCGGGCACGCCTGGATGCGCGTAGAACCCGAACTTCTCGCCCTTGTTCGTGTCCAGCATCGTGACCTGGCCGGCCTCCGACTGGACGAACCCCGTACCCTCCGGCGCCGGATCGTTCCCAACCTGGCCCCGTGCCTGGTCCTGCAGCGGGTCCATGTCCGGATCGTTCGTCTCCCGCCAGCCGAACAGGTAGGCGCCCAGCTTTTCTTTCAGCCGCTCTGCACTGTCGAAGTCGTCGAGATCCGCCAGAGCCTCCAGGATCGGCGCCAGCGGCGTGATGCCGCGCACTTGCGCCCCCTGCCAGAACTCCACCAGGTGCAGCACCGCGCCCGCCGGCACCCGCACCACCTCGTACACGTTCGGCCACACGCTCGCGTCGCCCGGATGGTGCCGGTAAAACGCATAGGCCACCCGCTGGTGCACCTGGTCGAACTCGATGCCGCCGCGCATGATGTTCCCCGGCAGCATCCCATCGCAGCTCATGCGCCACCACGCGAGCTGCTCCGGCTCGATCAGCTCGAGCTGCAGCGGAACGCGCAGCCCGGTCGGCGAGAGGTCCGACGCTCTCCGGCTCCGCAGCCGCGCAAAGGCTTCGCCCGCCACAGCAACTCCGCGGCACACCAGCGCCTCGATTCCCCAGAAGTCCTGCAGGCTGTCTGGCTTCCCATCCAATCCGATGCGCCGCTCCGCGCTCGCCTGCGGCGCCCACAGCGCAAACTCCCGCTCGATCCGCTCCCGGATCGCAGGGTCCGAATGCTTGGAGTGCGGCCGAATCCCCGTCCCAATCGCCTCCGACACAAACGCGTTGATTCCGACATGCGCCAGCCGGTTGTTCAGGTCCGCGCCGCGGGCCCGCGCCAGCAGCATCGGCCCATCCGCCAGCGCCAGATTCGTCGCGCCGCGCGTCGAGGCGGGCATGGTAATCGTCCGCCGCCCCAGCCGCGCTCCGTAATACCCGCCCTCACCCACCGGCCGCCCCAGGAAGGCGTTGGCCAGCGTCCGGAAATAGCCCATCTACCGCTGACCTCCAAAAAGCAGGAACGTCCGCGGCTTCGGCCGCCGCGGCGGCGCATCCGATGCTTGCTCGTACAGCGACTTGAAATAGCCGATCGCCGCCATGATGTCTTTCGTGTTCCGGTACACCAGGTGCTTCCCCTCGTGGATCACTTCCGCGTAGGCCTTCCCCAAACCCGCTTCGAGTGTGGCCACGATCCCGTCGAGCTGTGCCGTCGTATACGCCATGTCACACCAGCCGGATCTGCATCCGCGGCCGCGCCGGCGGCATCGCCGCTGCGACGCGGAACCCCGTCCTGTGCCCCGCGTCCCCCGGTCCCTGCTCCGGCGCACGCGTGTGCGCGCTCGCCGGCGTCGGAACCGGCGCCACCGGAGCGCTCAACGCAAACGCCCGCTGCTGCGGCCCGAGCGCCACTTCCAGCGCCGCCCAGTTGTGCTCCCGGAACCGCGGCACGCCCAGCAGCCAGGCCGCCGCCATGTTGTACACCCGGCAGTCCAGCGCCTCGTTCCGGGACCGATTCTTCCGCCACACCTGCCGCGTGCGTCCGCTCCGCAGCTCCTCCGTCACCAGATCCTCCGCGCAGAGCTGGCGGAAGTACTCGTCGCCGTACGGCTCGCTCTGCGGGAAATGGCAGTAACCCTCCGGCCACTCCCACCCGCGCCGGATCTCATCCGAGCTCGGCGGCCGCTTCTTCAGATCGCCGTACAGCCGCTCCTTGAAAAAGCCCACTGCCACGTGCCGGATCTGCACGCCGCTCGGAAGCGTCCGGCCGGCGAAGGTCACATCCTGCGCCACCGGACGGCTCACCGGCATGCTCCACCGCGGCTCGCCCTTGATCGCCACCACTTGGCTCTTCCGCTGCTGCCGCACCCACTCGTACACCGTCTGCGTCTGGTCGCCCGAGTCCACAAAGCACAGCGTGACATCCAGCTCGCCGCCGCCCTCGCATGGCGTCACCTCCGCGATCCACGCCGCCAGCCGTTCCCACGGCGACGGCGCATCCGCCGGCCCGCTCAGCCGCGACGTGTCGCCCTCGAACACCTGGTAATCCACCGACCAGGTCTGTCCGCGACGGCCCCATGCCACCTTCTCCGCCTCGATCCGGTCTGGCTGGACGTCCGCCGCCGCCGTCAGCAGCAGCCCACCCCGCGGCACCATCCCGACCGGGTAGTCCTCGCGCCGCGCCAGCAACAGCTCCCACTCCGGCGCGTCGCCCTTCTCCATCCAGTTCTCGGCCAGCGTGGTGTTGACGAACGTTTTGTAGTCCTGCGGCTTGTCTTTCTTCTGCAGGAAATCGAGCACGATCTCCCACAGCTTCCGCTGCAGGCTGTACAGCTCCGAAATCCAGAATCCCGCGATGCCGTTGAACGGCTTCTTCGCGATCCACCGGCCGCCCCGCACAGCAATGTGCCGCTCGTGATCGTCCCACGGCTGGTTGCAGCGCTCGCAGTAGTAACGCGCTGAAAAGGCCTGCTCCTCCCGCGTCGGAAGCCCATCGTCCCATCGGACATTGCTGAAGAACTTCCCCATCAGGCTCTGCTCCGCGCCGCAGTGCGGGCAGGGCACGAACCACTCCCGCTGATCGGAAACCTCGTACGCGGTATCGATCTCCGAGCCCGCGATCGTCGGCGAACAGGTATCGATCTCCTTCGCCCGATGCCGGAAGCTGACCAGCCGCTTCCGCCCGAGCTGGATCGGGTTGCCCTCGTCGCCGGCCGTCACCGGGTACTTGTCGACCTCGTCGCAGAACAGGTACCGGATCGGCTTTCCCGCCACGTTCATCGGCGACCCGGCCGAAGTCACGATCAGCCGGCCGCCGCGGAAGGCCTTCGGCGCCTTGCCGTGCTTCGTCAGCCGGATTTTGCCGTGCAGCCGCTCCGTATCCCGCACCATCGGCGTTAAGTGCTCGTCGACGAAGTCCTTCGCGTCGCTCTGCCGCGGCGTAAGCACCATGATCGGCCCCGGATCGGCGTCGATCGCCCGCGCGATCGCATGCTTGATCACCGTCGTCTTAAGAATCTGCGTCGACGACTTGATCACCACCCGCCGGATCGCCGGATCGGACGTCGCATTCAGAGGCTCGATCTGGAATGGCCAGGCGTGGAACCGTCCCGGCTCCGCGGCAGTCTCCGGGCTCAGCACGGCGTACCGGTTTGCCCACTCCGCCGTCGAGATTTGCCGCGGCGGAGCCCACAGTCCCGCCAGATAAACCGCCAGCGCCAGCCCGGCCGCCGTAGCTACCGCCGCGACCTTGTACTGGCTGATCTCCTCGAGCGCCTCGCGGATGGCATGCTCCACCACGTTCTGGCAGGCGACCGGGTCCGTCAGCTTCGCCAGCTCGTCCCCGATCTTGTGTGGCGCCAGCAGCGCGCGGCCGACCGCGTTCGTGATCAGCTCGCCCACAACTTCCTTCACTTCCGCGACCTCGATCACCTCGCTCTTGTCCCGCTCGAGCGCCAGCCGTTGCCGCTCCAGCTTGACTTCCGTCAGCTCGCGCTCGGCATCGGACTTCGATCGCTCCTCACCAGCCGGCGGCTCGAGCGGCAGCATCGCCGGTGCGGCCTGGCGCTGCATCGTCTCGGACGTGTTAGCCGCCCACTCTGCATCGGCCACTGCGGCGTCAATGGAGCCATCCGGAAGCGCATGAATCCGCCCCGAGGCAAGCGCCTTCTGGACCGCGGCCAGACTCCCGCCGCTCAGCCCCCTGGCCTTCCTCGATTCGGCGTATTTGCGCTGGCTGATTCCCTGCATGACCACCTAGCTACCGACTACCTGACAACCCCTTGACCACCCCGATTTTTCAGTAACTTGAACTCGCCCGCCGCCATCAATTTACCCGCGCGCCGGGAGGGCCCAGGAAGGACCCGCCGGACCCCGGAGGGTCAGCCGCGGATTGCTGTCCAGATCGTCCCCGCATTCCGCGCCACGAGCCCCAGCAGGAACGCCAGCACCGCCATGATCGCCGGCCGCACCCAAGCCGCCCACTCCTGCGTCGCCCGTCGCTCGCCGCGGCTGCTGCCCTGGATCGTCGCCACCGACGTCTCGATGCTATTCACGTGATCCCACAACCGCGCGACGTTCCCGTTCTGCCGCTTCACCTGGTCCGTCAGGTCCGTCGTCCGCTGAATCAGCGTCGACAGCTTCTCCGTTACCTCGAGCCGCCATTCGTGATCGTGCAGTGAAATCTCCGCCATTCAGTCCGCGCCCTCACTCCACAGGTTCCGGAACATCGCCAGCCAGGCCGTGCACCGCCGCGACTTCGTACAGCGGCGCGGTAGCAGCGACCGGAGCGATCGTCACCTCCGCCTCGGGCCCCTCGGCATCGAAGGCCCCGCGCTCCTCCGCCAGAAATCGCCCGGCGCGCACGTCACGCTCCGCGCCGCACCGGCAGCAGGTCCGGATTGAACCGCCGCGGATCAAACCGCGCGTCCTCCGGCCAATGCACATAGCGACCGGTATCTTCGTCGTACAGCTTCAGAATCGTCACCGCGTGACCGCCGAGCTGCTCGCTATACGTGAATCCAGGATCGCGGCCGCCGCGGCCGCCGTCGCCTTCATCCCCGACCATCTGCGTAACAAGGAGCCGCACAATCGCGCCCGTCTTGCGCGCTCGCACCACTTCGACATTCGATGCCCGCGCGAGCTGCCGCGCCCGCGCCGGGTCGCACCGCTCGACCAGACGTTCTCCCGCATACACGGGAATTTTCCCTGTCGATAGAGACACTCGTATTGAGCGAAAAGGGTGTGCGGACTAGTTTTTCGACCGGCCCGGCAGTCGCACATCTGCACAGCGGCTTTCGGGAGCCGTGTGCTCGGTCCTATTCTGCACTGAACGAACTGTACGTGTCAAAACATTTTTTGCTCGGACTGTTCGCGCCCCAGTGGTCCCAGTATTCCTCGTCTCCGGTCCCAGTTAGCCGCACTTTCTAACCGCCTGAAAAACAACGTGTGGTCCCAGTGGTCCCAGTGGTCACGATGAATTACGCGTGTAATATACGCATTTGTGGGTGTGTTTTGGAAAGCCGTAGGTTTTTCGCAGGGCTTTCGCTATGCACACAAAGGCAGAGGAAAAGAACGCCGCGCAGCGCCGCCGCACAACCTGACAGGCTCGCGCAAGCCGGTTGAGGCCACGCCGCAAATTTCACGCGCTATACGCGCGGGTAGGCCGGACCACTGGGACCACTGGGACCTATCGCGTGGATTGTGTAACTTAGGAAGAATTAGACAACTGGGACCTTACTGGGACCTGTGGGACCGCTCCGAGAGGAAAGAATCGGCAGATAGCTCCTGTATCGGGGGCTGCGCCCCCGAACCCCGCGCGCCGATCACAGCGGGTACTCCCAAAACCCGAACTCGTCCAACCGGCCGTAGCCGCGCGTCAAAAGCCCGTCGATGCCAGTCGAGCAGCTCGGCCGCACACCGGCCGCCGCCAGGAAGCATGCGATCTCATGCCGCATCTCGGCTGGGATCGGATTCGGCCCAGGCCCGAAACAGCGCACGCGATAGAACCTCACACCAGCACCGCCTGCTGCGCCGAGGCCAGCCGCGCCGCCGGCGTATAAGGCCGGTACACCCATGCGCGGCCGCCGCCTGACGTCCGGATCTTATGCCGCTTCCACCCCTGCACCCGCAGAATCGCCGCCACGCGATTCGCATCCGCCTGGCTAAACCGCCCCTTCTGAATGTCCAGACAGTCCGACATGATCCGGTCGATCGAAACCTCTTCCACGTCGCGCAGAAAGGTGCGCACCAGGACATCCCACGGGTCTTCGCGATAGCGCGCAGCCTGCTCCTCTTGAGCCGTGGCCACGACTTCCTGCTGATCGAGCCACCACGCCTCGCCCTGCTCGAACCGCACCCGCGCCTCGGCCCACAACTGGGGACAGTCCCGCTCGAGCGCCTTTTGATCGATCGCGCCACACGTCACCGGCCAGAATCGCCGTGCGCCCGTCTCATCTCGATTCCACACGTCTTGATTCGTGGTCGCCGCAAAGATGCACTGCCGCGGAATGTTGACCAGTCGCCCCGCATACGGCGGCCGGTACCGCTCCGTCGTGCGTGACATGAAGGCCTTGACGCCCTCCACCTCGGCCTTAGTCATACTGTTCAGCTCGGCGACCTCGATAATCCACACGCCGTGCGTCTGCAACGAGGCATCCTTCGACTCCATCGCCTCGATCTGATCCGTGAACCACTCCTCGTTCCGCGCCAGAAGCTTCAACGCGGTCGATTTCCTCGCGCCTTGCGGCCCCTCCAGCACCAGCGCGCAGTCCGCTTTACATCCCGGCCGCATCACGCGCGCCACCGCCGAAATCAGCCATTTCGCGCCCACCGATGCCAGGTAGAGCGGCCGCCGGTCCGGCTCCGCCTCCACCGGCGCGGCGCCCAGATACCGCTCCAGCCAGATATGCAGCCGAGGCTCGCCATCCCATTCGAGCGTCTTCAGCCACTCCCGCACCGGATGAAACGCATGATCGTAGGCCACAGACTCCACCGCCCGCCCCGCAATCTCGATCGACACCTCGATATCGCGCCGCTGCAGCCAGTCCGCCGTGCGCACGTCGTGCATGTTGGTCCACTCGCCGTCCGGCATGTCGATCGGCGGCCGCTTCCGCGCCACCGTCCGCACTGCGAACTCGTCATGCCAGAGCACGCCCTGCCACTCCGGAGCATGCCGCAGCGCCGTAATCGCATTGGCCAGGTTCCCGCGAGGCTGCCCGTTGCCGGCGCGCAGCAGCAGCGATCGCCAGTGCGGCTCCTCGCCGCCGCCACCGTCGCTGCCCCCATCGCCGCCACCGCGCCGTGCCTTCGCGATCGCCTTCCGCACGTCCCGCAGCTTCAGCCGCCGATCGAAGTGTCCAGCGAGCCGGGCCAGCGCCTTACCGCACGCGATATCGTCGGCAGCCGCCATCCGCGGCACCAGGTCAAAGACCGCAATCGGATCGTCCGCCGCGACGACCGCCTCCACCGCCTGCATCAGCTCGAAGGTCTCGGCCGGAATCACCTTCTCCGTCGACGAGCTCGCCGGCGCCGGCGCTGGACACGACGGCTTCGGTGCCGATCGCCCCGCAATGCCCAGCACCACCGGCGATTTGACCTTCGCCTGACACGCATCGCAGAAGCGTGCCCCGCCGAGCGAGTGCCGGATCTTCGCGCAGCTCGCCGGCCCCGCGTCCCGGAGCGCGTGCGCCAGCTTGGCGGATGTCTCGCGCGCCGAATATCCCGGATACGCGCTGCTCACGTCCTGCGCGATCTGCTCGCCGTTCTCGCAGCGCCCGAGAATCGAGAGCTGCGCATACCACTCCGGTTCGCTCAGCGTCCGCGCATTCTCGACGCTCCACTGTAGCCAGGCGCACCCGCGCGCGATCGCACCGAAATCCGCCGGCGGCCACATATTCCCGCCCGATACCGGCTTCTTGCCCTCACTGCCCTCCGCAATCCTGGCCTTAACCAGCTCGATCAGCCAGCCCGGCGCCGCCGGAAGCTCGCCCGCCGGCTCGATATCCCAGAAATAGGCATCGCCGCCGGCATGCGCGAGCGACGGCGGCATTACGACGTTGTGCCCCTCGAGCAGGACCTCCAGGCCTTCGTCCAGCTTGATCGAGCCCTGATCCGTATCGAGGCCCTCGGGCCACCGGAAATGCTCGTGCGTCCCCTTGCCGCCGGTCACAGCGGTCGGACACTCGATCGCGCCATGCTGCTCGATCAGCCGCCCGCGCGACCAGTCCCCGCCATTCCGCGGGTCCATATCCAGCACCAGCGTGCCGGATGCCTTGCCGGACACGACCCCAACGTTGGCCAGAGGCCACGCATTCCACCAGTCACGGATGCGCCGCGGATCGGTGGAAGCCCGCTCCGCCCATTTCGCGAATCGCGGATGCTTCCCCGGCGTCGGACACGATTCGCGCCCGTTCTCGGCGCGCCACTCCTCGCAGGTGCACTTCCCCTCCGCCGTCAGGTTGTGCAGCGGAATGACGCGCCACCCGCGCTTCGCGTAATCGAGCGCCGCCTGGAGCAGGATTTTCGCGCTCATGCTGTTTTCGCGCGGCCGCTACCTTGGCCCGTCCTCAGCCGTTCGAACACGGCCCAGCGAAACCACCGGTCATACGAATAGAACCAGCGCATCTCCCGCACCGTCTGGCACTGCGGACACACCAGCGCCCGCTCTTCCACCGGCAGCGGGATCGGCGTCCCGCACTGCGGATTCACACAGGGCAGCGTGATCACTCGGCCTCGCTAGAACGGCACGTCCTGATTCGGTCCCGGATCATCTGCCGGCCCGCGGCCGCCCCGATCGCCGCCGCCCAGCAGGATCAGATCCTCACAGACGATCTCCGTCACGTACCGCTTCACGTTGTCCCTGTCCGTGTAATCGCGCGTCTGGAGTCTTCCCTCGACCAGCACCTACTTACCCTTGGTGAGGTAGTCCGCCACGCGCTCGCACTGCCACAAAATGCAGCGGTGCCATTCCGTCTGCTCTTTGGCCTCGCCCGACTGCTGATCCTTCCACTTCCGCGTCGTCGCGATCGAGAACTGCGCGTATTGCTTGCCGTTCGGCGTGAACTTGACCTCGGCGTCCTTCCCCAGGTTGCCGAGCAACTGCACCCGGTTGATCGATCGGCTCATGCCCGTTTCCTTTCCACGCTGCCCCGCTCGCTCTCTACCGGCTTCCGCTCCGCCAGAAACGCGCGGCAAAAGGCCAGCGCCTCCCGCTCCTCCGGCCGGAGATCGCACGGCCGGAGGAACTCGATATGCTGCAGCAACGCGCGCGCTGCATCGAGCACGCGCCGCCGCTGCCTCTCCAGTACCTGCGCCGCCTGGAAGGCATAGTCCGGCTCAGCTCTCATGTCGGCTCCCCGCCGCCGCGACCGCCGTCTCAATCCCCAGGGCAGCCCGGCATTCCCGCACCATCTCGGCCTCCGTCGCCGACAGCCGCCGCTCGTCGACGCGATCCAGCACCGCCCGCGCCGCCGCGCGGACCTCGCCATAACTTGCCTTCAGCGCCGACAGAGCGGCACGCTGCGTTCGCACCACTGAGACCTCCGTCATCGGATCGACCTCGCCTGGTAGCGCATCCACCACCCCAGTCCGCGCCCGCACCACTGAACGGCTCCGCACCCGCACTCGAAGGTCTGGCGGCGGTATTCAATCCGCTCGTTGCAGCCAAGCCGATGCTGCACGCGATCCCACTCTTGGTAGCTCCGCGCCGGTCGTTCAATGTGCACGCCGCCGTCCCGACCACGCGAGAACGAATAGGGCCGAACGAGCCACCCGCGGACATAAAAGGAAATCTCGCGGATACCCCAGCAATACGGCACCGTCAGTGCCGGCGACGGCGCCTTTGTGGCCAGTCGCTCCCACACATCGAGCAGCCAGGGGCGCTCTCCGGGCAGGATCGCAACCGATCCAGGGGCTCCAGAAGCAACAAATTGCAGAGCGCGCCGCAGATCAGGCGAAAGTTTTGGGGAAAAAGCGAAGCTCATTCGCGCGCCCCGACGCACACGTGTGCGCACCCAGCGAGGGTCGGACGGAAAGGACGAAGGGTCGGACGGAAGTCGGACGGGATTCCGCTCTTCGCCGAGCCTTCGCCGTTTCCGGCCGCATAATCGCCCGGTTTGGCGCTCCGAATCAGGCTGCCGGAATTGCTGTAAGTTGTTGGATTTTTAGCTGCTTTTGATGGAGGCGCGGGTCGGAATCGAACCGACGAATAAAGGTTTTGCAGACCTTGGCCTTACCACTTGGCTACCGCGCCATACCGGGGTGGGGCTATTCGCACGATACCGCGCCTGCCGCCTCGAAGTCA
>Ga0209062_1001302_pt1 | contig 46542 bp, 52 predicted proteins | sample Coa_R2_2_FD_187158 | JGI IMG/M metagenome (GOLD analysis project Ga0209062, IMG submission 187158) | Surface soil microbial communities from Centralia Pennsylvania, which are recovering from an underground coalmine fire - Coalmine... | ecosystem: Environmental > Terrestrial > Soil > Unclassified...
CGCCGCGGGGGCCGCCCTTCGCGACCGCCCTAGCGTCGATGAGCTTCGCTTCCTCTATCGCACCTTCGGCTTTCCTTACCGCCGCGAGCGCCTCCCATTTCGACCTGTCTGCGCGGTGTTGCGAAGCGGCGTTCTCCGAAACCGCCGCGACGATTTCGGCGTGGCGATCGATCGCTTGCGCCAGTTTCGCCCGGGTTGGGTCGCGTGCGGCGGGCGGGCTATCGGTGGTCTTCTTCAGGGCGGTCCGTCGCATTCCTGCGCGCTCCTCAAGCGAACTTCATTGGCCCGAGGCCGAAGCGGCGCTCGAAATCGGCTATCGCCTTTTCGTCATCTAAGGAGCTATCCCAAGCGAAGGTGCTCGTAGGCGCGTAGTTCGGTTCCACAGCGACGCGGAGGACCTCCTCCATGGCCATCGCGCGGGCGTCCATTCCGTGCGGCTCGCGTAACGGCACCTGTCCGCCGCCGCTCTTTGGCTTCCCCGGGAAATTCGGCGGGTCGGGGTCATCATCGTCCATTGCGTTGGCGTCGGCTTCGGAAATGATTTTAAGAACGGTGAGAACGTCCTTATCGTTCAGTCCGATGTTTCTGAGGTTCTGTGCTAGCTCGCGGTGCTGGGGAGTGCCGTCGAGGTGTTCGCGAAGCTCCTCGCTTCGTTCGTCGCCATCACGCGCCGACTGGCGGCCCATATCGTAGGCGCGCTTGACGATGCGACGGAGAGCTTTGTCGCCCTTCGAAAGCTCCGGTGGCATCGCATCAAAGGCATGGGTCGGGTTCGCAAGGGCATGCGCTGGCAAGGTCGGGTTTCGCGGGGAAGGCAACTGATCGGGCGGGGTGGTGTAAATGAATTGGCGAAATGCGTCGACTTCGCGATCGGGGACAGGTCGAAACATGGATTGATCTCCTGATCTGTTTGCTAGGGTCCAGTAACAACCACGTTCAACAAACCGGACGGAACGCCAATCTGCGTCTTCCACGCGTTCCAGGTATCCTGGGGGACCTGCTGCGGCTGCCCGAAGGGGATCAGGATGCCGTCGTCACTAGGGCTGGCGTTGGCCGATGCCGAGACCATCCCTGTCAATTTGATTCCTGGCGGGACGAGCGCGGTCACCGTGACGAGAGGCGAACCTGCCATTGAAGGGCTCCTACCTGATCCTTGCGATTACCGTGATACGATCCTCGGGCGGTTCCTCGCCCGGGTACCGCGACGTACAAATCGACAAGTCCTCGCCCGGTGCGAGGGGCTGCTGATGGGGGCTACCGAACCGCGCCAGCACTTCGGGCGTGATTAAGCTGAACCACGACTTGCGCGCCAACAGCTTCGGTTTGGTGTCCGTCATGCTCGCCCCTGCCGAATCAAATCCTGCATCGATGCGGCTCCGCGGATTACGTTGTATGCGTCGGGAGAGCGGCCGAACCGACCGCCCCCAGCGGGACCCATCCGATCGAGTATTTGCTGCGTCACCTTCATTGGGGCGCGTGCGCTCATCGACCGCACCAAAGCGCCGGCCGCAGAGTTGCAAAGATCGTCGTGCGCCCCGCGCGGATGGTCGACCTTGTCGCGGCCTAACGAACCGGCCCTGCGTTCCAACGAAGCGAATTGATGGACCAGCCGCTTGCTATCCAAGAGGCGGATGCGACCGGCCGTGAACAGCGGGAGCACGTCGAGATAGATTTGCGACCGATCCGGCTCCGAGTGCTCGTACCTGATCCCGTAGCGACGGAAGGCATCGACAACCCAGTTGGCGCCGTACTTGTCGCCAATAGTGTGATGGCAGTTGTACTGTTTGAGGGCCGTGGCGATTTCAGCCGTTGCGGTTTCCGAATTGAAGGGCGGCCGTATCTCGATCAGGCGATCGAGCACCGCGGCATCGTCCTCCTTGTGAGCTATCGCGGCCGTGAAACTGTCGCCTTGACCGCCGCTTGGATCGCAGAAGCTTGAATAGCTCGTTCCGGAGCGTGGCGGGCGTACCGCGACCGATCGATCGACAGCCGCCTCAATCAGCTCGCGCGACGCCCATCCCGAAATATCCTCGCGCCACTCCGAGAGCCATTCAGCCCGCGCCAGCGCCGGATCATCTTGGAGCGCCTGATCGATTATGGCCCGGTCAAGTGTCGGGTTCATCGTTAGCGACGGAGCGCGAATGACGAGAACGTCGCTGTCCGAACGGCCGAAGTGTTCCGTGAACTTGCGATAGAGAAGGCCGGCTTTGCGGTGCGGTGTCGAAATGCCGATTAGGATCGAGCCCGGCACGCGCGCAAGTCCGGGCATCAGGGCTGCAAGCAACTCTTCGTCGGGATTAGCGGAGCGCTCGTCACGATAGAAAGCGCATTCATCGAGAATAGCGCAAAGAGTGGACCGCCCGCGTATAGATCGGAAGCTGTTCGTGGCAATCGCGATATCGACCTTGTTCGACAATTCGAAGCCGGCGGCTGTCTCTCGCTGGACCATCGCCCGAAGCGGAGGAACGTCGCAAAAGAACGATCCGGTGTATCCAAGCACGATCCGCGCCTGGTCGCGATCGCAGGCGAGGCAAGCGACAAGGGCTCGCTCGCCCGGGCGAAGCGCTACCGGCTTGAATAGCGCCGCCGTGTAAGCCGCGATAAGGGAGGCGACGCTGTCCTTGCCGGCCCCGCGACCGCAAATGAACCAAGCCTCGCGGACCGGCCCCGATGGCGGATCGCGTTCGGCGACGGTACGGAAGAAAGCGCGCTCCTCGGCGCTCATTGGCAGCGCGAAGGTGCCCCTTAGGACGGCGCGCCACGGGTCCCACGACGGTCCTTCGAACCAACGCCGGAATAATCCCCGCTCGCTCATCGCCGCGACAATGTCCGGCTTCCGTCCCGGCGACGTTCGGCGCTCGCTCACGGCTCGCCTCCGATGGGGCGGGGAGACTCACCGGTAAGCGCAGTTCCGCCTCTAGGCCGACTAAGGGCCGGTCCCAGTAAGCGTGCCGGCGGGCTTCCTACGGCCCCAGGGCGACTCATGGCGCGTCCCCCTCGACCAACAGGTCCTCGATCCGGGGCGGGGTGATATCCCTAGGTCGGCGCTTGAGGCCAACGGACTCAAGCAGCCGGCGCAACGTGTTCGACGTGCGCTGATACGTTTCCAGGTCCTTATTGCTCGAAGGACCTTCGGCGAACCTCGCCTCAAGCCTTTCCAGTTCGACCGTCAAGGTCGCGGCGCGACGCAGGATGGACCGCTCGGCTTCGGAAGCGTGGTCCACTCCGCCGATATCGGCCAAGTGGAGGTCGAGGATGTCCCGCAAGCGACGCGACCACGGCGCCCGCATATCGCCACCCTCGGCAAACAGCGTTTTGCCGTTAGTGACGCGCGAGCGGGTGGTTAGCGGGCGGGTAGCGGGCGCGCGGTAACCTACGTGGGTCAGGGTCGCCGGTTCGTTTCTCATCGAGCGAGAATACCGCGACTGCAACGCGAAGGGTAGAAAAAACCGGTGGTACAACCGGGGGTTAACGGCGCTTAACGGGCGAAACGCGAGAAAAATCAGCGGGGGTTGGCGGCCGGAGCGACCGCCGCGCTGAGAGAAAGCTCGGCCCCGCAGGCTCCTACCGATCGGCCAGCCGCGTTGCGTAAATTTTTCGGTGGCGGGCAGCGCCGGTATGTCGCAGTGGACAATTTTTAGTGTTATAATTTCTCAGTTCCCGTCAATTCTCCGACCACTGTCGTTAGCGGCGAAAGTGCGGCTTCGACGCCAAACACTCGGCAGATAACACAATGCGCGGAATCCTTTTTGGTGCGTTTGCCCTCCAAGTGTTCCATTGTGGCTCTGCGTTCGCAGCGTGTAGCGGCAATATCGGCTGTGCAATCGAGTCAGCTGTTCCGGATGAAGGCAGTGCCAAGGAACTCGACGAGCCGCATAAACGAATCGATCATCCTGAGATTGTTGATCCGGGAGTTGGCCCAAACATAGGCATTCATCCCGTTGCTCCGGGAGGCATCGTTCAAAGCGGCGATTACAAGCCTCCGAAACTCCCGAACATCTCGAAATAGCAATGGCGAACGAGGGACCGATAATCTCTCAGCTGCGGCCGGCCCGGGAAGCTTCTGAAGACTCTCAGGCAACAGTGTTCTATCGAGAGATCAAGCTCGCACCTTCCGTCGAGGATCCAAGGAGATTAGTTTTTGTTTCCGCCGGCACGGGCGCAACGGCCCCCGACGAAGTGCTCTTACTGCGCCAGGATTATGAGCGAACTGCCCGGGTAGTAGCTGTCTTATTTGACGATGAGAAGGATACGCGCAAAGAGCTCTTTTTACTGTTGCACGAGGCTGCAGATCGCGGCCTCCGCGGAAGCGCATTCAGCATAGAAGACGGTCGGGCGAATCTCGTGGAGGTACGGGAGACGATACTGGACTATGCCCATAAGGTGAGAAACCGGCTTCTGCAAAAATATACCTCGCTTCTAGTCATATTCGGTGTCTTACCGCTGTTACTTGGCGCGATTGTGCTCCTAACGAGTTGTTTTGGCTGGTTCGAGCGGCCTGCCACCGGCGAGCCATATAATCCCGTCTTCGCGTGGGTAATTGCCGTTTTCTGGATACCCGCTGGAGCGGCTATCTGTGTCTGGGGCGAATTCGCCCTCCGCATGCAAGGCGGCCTAACCTATGATCAATTACTGATTTTGGATCCTAGCCGTTGGCGGCCGAGTCAGCGCTTGCTCATCACGGTCGGGGTGTCCTTCATTTTTGCGTTTTTGCTGGCATTTGATGCAGTTCAGGTCGGACTCGGGAGCTTGCTCCTAAATGATTTTGCCAAAAAAACTCCTGCCATGTCACTCGCCGTCGGCGGCATAACCGGTTTGGCCTTCGCCTCGGTCCAGGACATCATCTTTCGCATAAGACCTAATGTAAAATAGACTCTCCCCCTCCCACTGCGGCGGCCTGTCCATATAGGCCCCAGGCAAATGGTGGTGCGGGTCTCTCGGGTCTAGCTGCTCGATGCTTTGGGCCTCTCAGGGAGCCGGACCAATTTTCTCCATCAGATGCATTGAGACTCGGCCGCCCTTGTCTGACTGCATCAGTACCCAAAGCTGATACCGTTCATCCACCAAAGCGATTTGATGGTGGCTTAGAAGTCGTAAAATCTTTTTGTCCCACTCTGCAATGTTGTTGAAATCAACTTCAAAGGGGCGCTCAATCTTTTCCATTGCGCCACGGTGAAGCCGATCACCGCACGACGCCCAGAGAGCCAGAAGGTCCTTCTTGGTGAGGTACCCATCCTTCACTAATCGAAGCGATATTGACCCATCGCTCGCCCGAACCTGCTCGCCGGGTACCGGATAAAATGATGGATGCAGTTTTCCCAACTCTGCAAGTATTTTGCCCGGCGCATACTCTTTCCGAAGCTTGCCCGATCGTGTTGCCGGAATGTCCCCGTGCGCGGCAATGCAGCCTAATGCGATTAGCTCGCAAATCATCCGCAGTTGCAAATAGCAAAGCTCAATCGCAATGGCTTTAGGAAGCTGGAACTTGCCGAGCAACATGTCAGCAACAACGTTCCTGCGCCTCTTCAGCTCTTCCATCAGAACCCCGTACAGTGCACGGAGCGGCTTTAGCTCAGGATTTGGATCAATGGGCACCTATCGCCCCCATACAGCCAGTCAGTGTCAGTTCTGACGTTTCCTTTTGGGTTACCACGGCGGCCGGCCCATATCGACTCCCGGCAATTGATCGTACGGGTCTTTCGGGTCTAAGTCCTCGAATGTTCGGCGGGCCTTGAATAGTTTTTCGGCGCGTCGTCGCGCGGCGGCTTGCTCCTCCTCTTTGCGCGCGAGGAAGCGGTCAGCTGCGTCGGGGTATTTCGGCTTCGCGTTCCATTCCTCGGTTCTCTTTCCGGCGACCACGAACTGCGGCCTAGACCAGTTGGTTCTTGCCATCCTTTCTAATCCCGACCGCTCAAGTCGCGTCCGGCTTCAGGGACGGACTGTCGTTGTCGACGACGAGGCGCAGTCGCGGCGTCGGCGCACATGCTCTCGGAGCTAGCTCGGGATGCTCTGCGAGGAACCGGTCCAAAGCACGCAACTCATTTGCGACATGCTGACGGTGACGATCCAACCGGGCGAGGCGGCCGACCAACTGTTCGCTAGGGCCGACATAACGCAGCTCTCGTTTCATTTCGACCTCCTACCCCATACATACCCGGCGAGCGTGGACGCTTAGTGCGATCGGTTTTCAGTCGAGGCCCCACTTCCCCTAACCGCGAAGCGGGAGGACCGCCGAAGGCGGTTCTGATAGATTTCTGGTAAGGGCTCTGGATAATAAATCTGATAACGAAGGGCCGAATGCCTAACTTAGGCCTGTGCCGCAGCGGGTTCTCAAATTTCGAGCGGGTCCTAGGGGCGCCGTTTGGCGGGTCGTGGGGGCGCCGCTCGCGGGTCCTAGGGGCGCCGCTTTTCGACCGAAACGGGTCGTAGGGGCGCCGCCTCACTTCGTGGCCCTCTGTGGATAGCCATCAGCGTCTAAATAAAATTCGGCACCTTCGTTTCGGGGTGCTGGTTCCTCGGCTCGGTCATCACAGTCGGCGCCGAGGGCGCGGAAGTAAGCCCTAAGGCGGCTGGGCGCGACGCGATCTTCTCCAACCTCTTCCGGCCGGAACTGCACGCGGGTTCCACGCAAGATCGGAACCACATGAAACTCCACCGGGAGTTCGGCGCGGTCTAGTGCCCCCTCGCAGTTAAGCTCGCTCAGATGCTGATTGACACGTTTCAAGGCTCGATCGAGCGAACGTTGAGCGTGCGCCGGGCGTTTCGCCGCGATACCAAGCAACCGATAAAGCTTTTCGACTTCGATGCTGATATCCGTCTCGGGCCGCCGGTCGGCCCCGAATAGGAATAGGAAGAGGGTAAGGATGGTCGGGCCGCTGGTTGGTAGCGGCCAGGGGACGCGATCGAAGCGGCGAGGCGGAAACCACTCCGCTCGGACGTGCAGCTCGATCCGACCGCTAGGCGATTTTCGCCACTTACTCAGAGCCGAAGCGAACTTGGGTAGGGGTTCTGTCAAGCGGCGAAGCGCCTGCGGTAGGCGGTCCAGGTTGCTGAGTTTCCGCGACAGACCAGCGACGCGGAAAAGCTCCCTGATCGAAGTCTCGACCACCACTACGCCATCGGTCGGCCACTTGAAATTAATTCCGGCGCTCCGTCCGCGGCGAGATGCTGCGGCTTGCCGAGTGCCGACCAGCTTCGCGCGCGCGAGCGCGGCGCAGGTCGCCGCCAGAGCGAATTCGAAGACCGACAATCCGATATCCAGGGCTTCATCGCGGTACCGAATGGGTGCCTTCTTCAGCAGGGGAGTGGGTAGACAGACAAAAGCTAGCTTGCGCTCTTCCGACGATGGGACCGGCTCTGCAATGGGCGGGGCGGTCTCGGAGCGATATTTTGCAATCATCTTCGCACTCGTGAAGGCGTACCGCCGTTCGGACGGTGCGATCCATGAGATACATACCGGGCGCCCCGCTCGCGTCTGCACCGAGGGAATCGCGCACCCACAAATCCAACGGGATCGGCGGCCGCGGCCATTGCTTCTTTAAGGGAGAAAGGACCGCTAGTTCGACGTGCCGGCGACGCGAGGGTTGAGGGACTGGGTTGGGGTGGCGCGTCGCGCCGATTATGGGCGCCGCTGCTAAGCGGTGCTTTGCGCTCCGGGAGGTGAAATCCGATTGTATTTCAGGAACGCCTTTACCGCGTGTGCACGATCACACCAAAGGTCAACTGCATCGGCTAACCCGAACTCCCCATCGTCACGAGAGATGTTGAGCTTGCTTCGGAAGTAGTCGGCCATCCTATCTGGATCAAATTCAGGAGACCAAGCGACTTTGCTAAGTGCGGTGTAGAACACGAGTTCTTCGTTCGCGTGCCCTGTGAACCAGGTCTCGCGCTGAATGAAAGGGTCGAATATTTCGTACATTGACAATGTCTCCTCATACTTCCTGCACTTCTCAGAACGTGGTTGGGGACTAGCGTGCTTGACGGCCGAGTTCCTTTCTAGCGGACACGGGGGCCCCGCCTTTTTTGAGTTTTTCCAGGTGTCGGCGCGCGCTCGCCTTGACGCCTTGTTCAGCCGGTAATGCAGCTTTGATGGCTGTGTGAAGCTCATCGAAGTCCAAGGCCGCACGTCCCGTCATCTCGTCGCGGATGTTGAAGCCATCGGCCTTAAGGAACGAATGGGCGATCTCCACCAGAACTTGGTGCATGGGCTCCGAACTCACGGCATTCCAAAAGAGGTGGTCCCGAAGCACGTCGATCAATTCCACGGCCAACTCCAGCGCGCTTGCATCCCTTGTCTGTTGTAGGGCGCGTAGCGCACCCAACAGAACTGCTCCGTGCATTCCGCTACTATGACCGGCTGCTGCAGCGCGCCAGCTATGGGCTTTTATCGACGCGACGATGTCGTCAAGCGTTGGCTCTCGCGATAGCTCCTCCACGAAACTCTTTCTGCGTCTCGGCTTCATGTACATCTGCTCCTGTGCGGCGGCTCTGGTTGGTCGTCCCGAAGAGCACGGGGCCGCTCGTGCCGATCGGGAATGGGGTTAGTTGATGGTTTGGCGGGCGGCGGGCTCGACGCCAGCACGCAAGCGGCCGATCAGTTCTGTCAGCGCGGCGATTGCAGCTTCTAGGGCATCGATCAGTTTGGCGGGATTTTGCGTAGGCCCGACGGTAAAATGCTTTGCAAGCGCGGCCACCGTCACCGCCGCCTCTAAGAGGCGCTTGTTAGGCGAGAGGCCACCAAAACGCTCCTTTTGGAGTTTCTTCGGTCGCGCGCGCGGGCTCTGAACGATGTCTGCTCGCGCCTCGGCCGTCGGTGCTGTATCGGAAGGTTTCCCCGGCGGGGAAACCTGAATCTCTTCCCAGACCCGTCGCCAGCTCCATGTGTCGGTTATTGCGAGCACTTCTGCCGCCATATCAAGGTTCCGACCGATATTGATCAGCGCGGCGCGATCGGTCTTGCCGATAACGATGTGCTCCTGTTCGAGCCAGTCACCGAACCCCTGGTCGTCCGGCAACCGATGGCGCGCGGCGACCAGAGCTGCCGCGAGCGTCTGCGTATTGGTGATCCATTCGGACCGATTGCGATGAACGTCCTTAAGCGCGTCACGGATGCGGGCCGCGAGTTCGGGCGACGAGAGAGGCCGCAACTCGTCAACCCTGTTTGCCCGCATGCGCGCCATCGTGGGTTGCTTCGATGCAAGATCGTATTTGGCAACCATGGTGGTACCTTTCGCACCGCGCTCTTCCGGAGCCGGTCCGCTTAATCGTGTGAAAAATAGTGGGGCTACTTGCCGACGCCGGTCGCGCTGGTCGGCGGGCTAGGAGCCGTCTCGCTCGGCGATGCGCTGGAGTTGCCAAGCCGCTACCTCGCTTGCGAGCCAACCTTTACGCCGCGCGGACAGTCTTACCGGCTTTGGAAATTTGCCTTGCTTAATGAGCTCGTCGCGTTGACTGCGGCCGAGGCCACTAGCTTTGACTATCGCCGGCCCCTCGCGCAGAATTTCGTCGGGCTGAAAGCGCTCCACCATTTCGATTTACTCCGTTCCTACGGTCCCGACCGACCGGGACTCGCGCCTAGGCGACATACGGCTCCCGGTTGGAAGCAGCGCCGCTTAGCGTCGCGTTCGCTCGATAAGGGAAGTAAGGAGGGGGAGTAGGAATTCAGGTCCCCGGAATTCGAACTGAATTATGGGTCCCTAGGCGGCCTACTGCGCGGCCTGCTGCCGGCGATGCTCTTCCAGCTTACGCCGGGCGCGGCGAAGCAGTTTCTTGAAGCTTCGCTTCCACCGCTCGAAATGGTCGGGGTTAAGACGATCTGCGGGACGGACGTTTTCCTCGTACCAGTCCCGTACGGAGTCGGCGGTGGGGCGTCGGCTCCCGGCATCGCGCAGGAGCGCTATGCGATCTTCAAACCAAAGCGCCATCGCTATTGGATCTTCATCGAAGGGACGCCCTCGCCTCCGGCCCGCGTTAATGCTTTGAGCAAGAGCAACAATCGCCGCACGGCCGTAGTAACTCACAAGGCTAGCGAGTTTCTTGCGATCTCTCTGAAGGACGTATTTGGGAATGGACATCTCACCGCCTCAACGGCACAACGACATCCGCAGTGGCCGATGCCTTCGCCGGCGGCGTCGTACAATATCGCGCCCACGCCGACATCAGCGCTTTACGCTTTTCGAGCAGATCGCCGCGCCGATAGGCGGCCTCGGTCTTGTCCTTGATCGCATGTGCGAGGGCCGCCTCTGACACGATGTTCGGGAACGTAGTCTGCTCGCTGCACCAGTCTTTAAAGGTGCTCCGGAAGCCGTGCACGACATAATCCGGGCGCATGCCGCGCATCAGCTCTAGCATTGCCATGTTGCTTAGCCCCTTGCCGGCGCGAGGGCCGATGAACATGAACTCGTTGCCCGCCTCGGTCGGCAAAGTCTTGAGTAGGGTTATGGCGCGGTCGCTCAGCGGAACCCGGTGCGGCCGCTTCGCTTTCATGCGGTCCGCCGGGATGGTCCATATTTTATGCTCGAGGTCGAATTCCTCCCGCTTCGCTCCGATCACCTCGTTGGTCCGGCCGGCGCACAAGATCAAGAATTCGAGCGCCTGCGCCGAAATTCCCTTGTGGTCCCGCAGGTCCGCCATGAATTGCGGAATTTCAGGATAGGGTAGAGCGGGATGATTTTTGGTCCTTTTGGACGCGCTGGGGGCAGGCAACGGCTTGCCGTCCTTAACCCACTGAATGACGCGCTCAACGCGCTGCTTTAGGCGGCTCGCTGTTTCGGGCGTTGAGACCCAGATTGGCGCGAGGGCCTCGTTGATCAAGGCCGCGTCGATCGCCTTGACCGGCCGATCTCCCAGCTTCGGGTAAGCGTAGGTCTGGAGCGTGCTGCGCCATTGTTTGCGATGCTTCGCGTTTGTCCACCCCGCCTCATGTAGTCTGAGGAATTCCTCGGTGGCCTGCTCAAAGGTAATCCGCTCATTTCTTTCGTTGCGTTCGGCGTCGCGTTCGGCCCGCCTAGCTTCGATGGGGTCCACCCCGTCTAGGAGCTTTATCCGGGCCTCTCGGGCTCGTTCGCGAGCCGCCTTCAAGGGCACAAGGTAGGTGGGGCCGAGACCCATCCAGCGCTCTCGGTGGTCGAGTTCGTACCGTAGGAGCCAGGACTTCACGCCGGCTTTCGTGACTTGGAGCCATAGGCCGGGGATCGGCCCGTCGTCGCGGTAGCGCCCGGCTTCCTTCAGTGCCGCGATCCTCTTTTCGTTAAGAGCCATTCGTCCTATCCTCCCTCGCCCTAGGTCCCAACTTCGAATCCGGACCGACCCCCGGTTGCGCCGGCGGCTACAGGCAACTAATATCGGGTCTTAGCGGGCGTTGGTAAATAGGACGGGTGAAATTTATTCAGCAATCTCTTGGGCTTAGCGGACGTCTTCGGGCGCTAACGGGCGAACACAAAACGGCCTCCCTCTCCGCCAGCCTTCGTTGGGTCCGTTCTGTGTCCGGCCCGGAGACATGGGTGACAGATCGTACCTAAGACATAGGTGACAACCGCGTGCCGATCGGGTTGTCGTTGGGTTGCAGATTTTTTCTTCCAGGTTGAAGGCGGCGAACGCACACACGGCAGCCTGACACATTGATGAGCATGGCCATTATGGCTCGGCACGCGCTTTCGCTGTCAACCCCGCGCGGCAAGGGCGCGCCCCTTCAGCCGCTCAGCCAAACGTCGGTGACGGCCGGGACAAGGGAGACCCGTTCGTGCTCTCCGGCGAAAAGCGCGGCCAACCTGCTCAGCAACATGGCGTTCCTAATGCGGCGACGACCTGACAGCGAATACTCCGAAGAGGGACGCACGAAGCAATGACACAAGAGCCTCGATCTGATAGGTTGACGACAATGACGACGCTTGATGACATCGAAAAAGCCGTGACCGAACTGCCGCCCGAACAGCTTGCGAAGTTCCGTGCCTGGTTCGAGGAATTCGAGGCGGTGCGCTTCGAGCAGGGGATCGAGCGAGACGCGAAGTCAGGCAGGCTCGACCAGCTCGTCGAGCAGGCGCTTGCAGATTACCGCTCCGGTCGCGCGCGCGAGCTGTGAGGCACTTCGCCAGCCCCTCGTTCTGGGAAGCCTATGCAAAGCTTCCAGAGAACATCCGAGCCCTGGCCGACAAGAATTACGCTTTGCTGAAAGCGGATCCGCGCCATCCACCTTGCAATTGAAGAAGGTAGGCCGGTTCTGGTCGGCTCGCCTCGGCAGCCGCTATCGCGCGTCGGCGGTCGAAGTCAACGCTGCAGAGGATTTTGCGAACATGCCTACCGCCTAGCCGGTCTTACGCCGGCCGCGGCGGTCAGCGTCTGAAGCAGAGTGCTCTTCGAGCCGCTGATGTGGACCTCGCGGTCTGCCACCTCGACGCGCTGGGCGGGCGCGCGGAGATGGTCGCGGCGATAGCCGCCGCCGTCGATCCTGATGCGCTCACGCGCGGTCCCGGCGAATGTCTGGATCATTTGCGGCGGGGTGGATTGTCCTAATTCTAACCGCTGGTACGCCGGACACCATTGCCGGTTAGGCCACCTGCTTAGCCTTCGGTGAGACGGCCAGTCCGAGAAACACAAGCACCGCCCGATTGAGTCTCAGGATATCCTCGTCGTCCAATTTGCCGATGCGCGCGCCAACTTTGGTCTTGGGGATAGTGGTAATTTTATCCACCATCAGGCGACACGCTGTGCGCAAGCCGTTGCGCTCGTTCGGAACGATTGGCAGGCGGAACAAGGGGGCTTCTGTCTCGTCGGTGGTGAAGGCGCAGATCGTGATCGAGTCAGTTGCGTCGAAGCTGTCGTCCTGAACAATGACGACGGGCCGTGGCTTCCCGGCGTAGTTTTTGCCGCCGGCGACGGTCCAGATGTCGCCGCGCTTCATTCATTACCCCAATCCGATACCGCGTCGATGAACGCCTGATCCTCATGGGCATGCGCGCTCGTGGCCACGGCCAATGACTGGCGATGCGCTTCAGACCGAAAGGACGGCGCGCGAACGTCGGGCACCCAAATCTGGATCGGGCGCAGACCCTGCGCGCGCAGCCGCTCGCGATGTTGTCGCACCTTCGTGCGGGAAGGCTTGGGCTTTGATGCTGGGGCCACGACATGTCTCCGAACCGGTTACATGTAACCTATCATGAGCTCTGGGGTTTGGCCAGCTCCTTTGCCGCATAACTGGATTTGCTGCTACCTTCAGCTGTCAGGCGATCGGGGGCTCCGTCTGTGGAAGCCAGGGTAAAGACGCTTGTCAGGCGATTTCGGGAGCTGCCGCTCGTCCGTGAGCTGAAGTCTCTCCTGCGCGCAGGGGGACGCTGGCGCGCTGATCTGCGCGAGAGCTACGTGCTGAAGCACCCGCCGCCGCACGAATTGGCGATCGCAGCCATCTTCAAGAACGAAGCCGCCAATCTCGACGAGTGGCTCAGGTTTCACCGCGGAATAGGCGCCACCCAATTCTATCTCTACAACAACGCCAGCACCGATGATTATCTGGCGGCCTTGCGCCCATGGATCGACAAGCGCCTGGTGACCTTGACCCAGTGGCCCGCGGCCCTTGCCCAACGCTCGGCCTACATGCACTGCCTCCGCGCCCATTGGCGGGACGCGCGCTGGATCGCATTCATCGACCTGGATGAGTTTCTGTTCTCGCCGCAAGCGGTCGACATCCGTCCGATCCTGCGGAGCTACGCCGATCTGCCTGCGCTCTACATCTACTGGACCAAGTTTGGTTCGTCCGGCCACATGAGGCGTCCCGCCATGCCGGTGGTCGAGGCCTATCTGCGCCGCGAGCCGCTCGGCTTGAGCGACAGTGGGAAGTCCATCGTCAACCCGCGCTATGTGCGTAATGTGCCCAATGCGCATCATTTCGCGCTTTGGCGCGGGCATACAGTCGATACGTTGCGGCGCCCAACGATGAGCCCCAGGGGCCCGGCTTTGCCGAATTGTCCTCCCGTCTACGATGTGTTGCGGATCAATCACTATTTTTTCAAGTCGCAGGAAGATTTGGCCGCCAAGGTCGCACGGGGTGATGCATTCTACGACGCATCGCGGGATTTCGAGCGACACCTCTCGGGCGATCGCCTGGCCAACGCAGAGGAAGACCTCACGATCTTGGCCGTCTGGCGCGACATTTTGCGCGCTGAAGGCGTTCCCCTACAAGAATGATGATTGAAACCAGAGCGGTGCGACATTCTCGCACTGGGCGCAAGGCCGTTTGCCAGCCGCGCCCCGCTGGTGCAAGAAGGAACAACCCTGGTCCGCAGCGAGGGACGCGCAAATGAGAGTTTCTACAGTCCAGAGTGTTGATCGTGACAAGTGAGGTCATCAGCATTGCCGGGCATGCCGGCGCGGCCGCGCGAAGCGCCGAGCCCGCTTTGGGGGAGCCACTCTCTCTCAAGCCGTCCGGCAACCTGGCGCTGATTGGCCAGATCCTCTGCGTTGTGGTGCCGCCGGTCGTCTGGTTCCTGCCGCTTGATCTGGCGCCGCAGACCCAGCACGCCTTCGCGATCATGTCCTTCATGGTGATTGCTTGGATAACCCAGGCGACCGAGTTCGCGCTCGCGGGCATCATCGGCTGCTTCCTGTTCTGGGCGCTGAAGGTGGCGCGGTTCGATCAGGCGTTCAGCGGCTTTGCCAACGATACCGCCTGGTTCCTGTTCGCCGCGCTTTTGCTCGGCCGAATCGCCAGCAAGACCGGGCTCGCCCGCCGCGTCGCCTACTCGATCATGTTGCGCCTCGGCACGAGCTTTCCGCGCATCCTGCTCGGGCTGATCCTCACCGATTTCCTGCTCACCTTCATCGTCCCGTCCGGAATAGCGCGTGTCGTCATCATGGGGTCGATTGCGCTGGCGCTGGTCGAAGCATTCGGCGCGGCACGCGGCAGCAATATCGGCCGGGGCATGTTCCTGACGCTCACCTATACGGGCAACATCTTCGACAAGATGATCATCGCGGGCGCGGGCTCGATCACCGCCGTCGGAATGATGGAGAAATTCGGTGGCATCCAGCCGACATGGTCGCTTTGGTTCTTCGCCTTCCTGCCCTGCAGCATCATCACCGTGCTGTTCTCCTGGTGGCTGACGCTGCGGCTTTACCCGCCCGAGCAGGCGGTGCTGGCGCAAGGCCGCGATTATTTCCGCGGCGAGCTCGACAAGATGGGGGCATGGACGCCCGTCGAGACCAGGGCCGCGATCCTGGTTGCGTGCGCGCTCCTCTTATGGGTCACCGACTTCCTGCATCACATCTCGCCGGTGATGATTGCGCTCGGGGTGACGCTGTTCGCGCTGCTGCCGCGCGTCGGCGTGCTCGACGTCGATGAGATGCGCAAGCTCAATTACATGCCGGTGTTCTTCGTCGCAGCGGCAGTGAGCATGGGCAACGTGCTGGATGCCACCAAAGCCGTCGAGGTGCTCACGCACATCGTATTCGGTGGCATCGCGCCCTACCTCGGCAACATCTTCCTCACCACCACGGTGCTCTACTGGTCGGCCTTCATCTATCACTTCTTCCTGGCGAGCGAGATCTCGATGCTCGGTACCTCGATCCCGCTGGTGATGGACTTCGCCAAGACGCACGCCATGGACCCGCTGCAGCTCGGCTTGATCTGGACCTTCGCGGCCGGCGGCAAGCTGTTTGCGTACCAATCCGGCGTTCTGATCGTCGGCTATTCCTATGGCTATTTCGAAGCGCGCGACCTGGTTCGGATCGGCGCCTGGCTGACGGTGGTGGAGTTCGTTATCCTCGCCCTGATGGTGCCGTTCTATTGGCCGCTCTTGGGGATTGGCTGAGAGGGACTCACGGCTCGCCGGGCAGCGGCGGCGTGGTCGCCGGCGGGTGGCGATGGCGCGTGGTGCGCTCATAGTCGTAAGCGGCGCGCAGCAGCGTTCCCTCCGAATAGGGCCTGCCTAAGAATTCGATGCCGATCGGCAGGCCGTGGCTTGTATAGCCCGCCGGCACGCCCAACGCCGGATAGGCGAGCGTCGCCGCAAATCGCCTGATGCTCCCGGGCGTGGTGGTGGCCGGAATGGGGGCCGGCTCCCGCTCCGAGGGCCCATACACGAAAGCATCGAGCCGGTTGTCGGCCATCACCTTGAGAACGATGGTCCTGAGCGTCTCGCGCGCCTGCTGCTCTTGCAGATAGGAGAGCTCGGCGGTGTTGTGGCCGAGCCGCCGTGCCAGATCGTCGTGCCGGGCGGGAAGCAGCAGGGGCGAGTCCACGATGTCCTTGAGCGTGTGCACCGGCGCCTGCGGGTATTGCGCGAGATAAGCGTTGGTCGCCTGCTCGGTCTCGGCGATGCCGTTGCCGCCCTGCTCCAACAATTCGCGCAGGCGCGGAATGACGATCGGGTCGACAACCTCGGCGCCCCGCTCGCGCAGGTCGCGTGTCGCCGCCGTCAGGATCGATTGGATTTCGCGATAGCCGGGGTCATTCGGATTGGCATCGCGGCCGACTGCCGTGCGGATCACACCGAAGCGCATGCCGCGCAAGCCGTTGCGCTCAAGGTACGACGTATAGGTCTCAGGCTTGCGGCCATAGCTTTGCGCCGTAACGGGGTCGGCCGGGTCATAGCCGGCAATCACATCGAGCACGATGGCGGCATCACGCACGGAGCGCGTCATCGGCCCGAGCGTGTCGCGCGTGGGTGTGGAGGGCAAGAGGCCGGCACGGCTCACCAGCGGCAGAGTTGGGCGCAGGCCGACCAGGCTTTCGTTCGACGCCGGCCCGCGGACGGAGCCGCCCGTGTCCTCGCCGATTGCGACCGTAGCGAAATTTGCCGCCTCGCCGACGGCGGGACCGCAGGAGGAGCCGCCGGGATCGCGTGTTATGTCGTAGACATTATGGCAGTCGCCGAATGCGGTGCCCGCGTAGCCAACCGCGAACTCTCCCATGTTGGCCTTGGCCAGGATGATGGCGCCGGCCGCCTGCAAACGATCCACGATGGTCGCATTCTTGGGCGGCGTGAACTGCTTGAAGATTGCCGAGCCGTAGGTGGTCGGCATGAAGCTGGTTTCGATCTCGTCCTTGACGATGACCGGAATGCAATGGAGCGGCCCGACCGGACCGACGTCTCGGTATTCGGCATCAAGCTTGGCGGCGAGCGCCATCGCAGTGGGATTGACCGTCTGAATCGCATCGAGCTTCGGCCCGGCCTGGTCATAGGCTGCGATGCGATTGAGATATGCCTGCACGAGCTGCGTACAGGTGAGCTCGCCTCGGCGCATTGCGGCATGGATGCCATCGATCGTGGCCTCGAGCACATGGAAACGGGGCCCCGGCTGAGGCGGCGCGCCCTGCGCGGTCGCATGCTTCATGTGCGTGAGCAGCAGCGCGACTGCGCCAAACAGGCTTGTTATTCTTTTCATTCTTTGCTGAGCGTATTGATTGTGGCGCCGACGCATTGCTCTCACCCGAGATGCTGACAGGAATCCAGTGCCCTTGTTGAACTGTAACCGCGCATAGGGGTGGGAGTGAAGATGGTTCTCGGTTGGCAGTTAACGATCGGCATTCTCTGTAGCGTCGCCGTTCGGTATATTGGACCGGTCTTTTGCACAGAGGATCCGGTGGAATGACAATGAGAGTAGGCGCGGTCTTTTCGCATTTCCGCATCGTCGGCCGGCTGGCGTGCTGGGCTGCGCTTGCCGGCGCTGTCGCGGCCTCAGCCGTGCGCGCTGCGGAGCGCCTGGACTATCCGGATTGGAAGGGTCAGTGGATCAGGACCGGCTCTGGCAATTTCGATCCGACCAAGCCTTCGGGCCTCGGCCAGCAGGCGCCGCTTACGCCAGAATACCAGGAGAAGCTCAAGGCGAGCGTGGCCGCGCAGGCTGCCGGCGGCCAAGGCAACGATCCGATGGCGCGCTGCATCCCGCCGGGCATGCCCAGGATGATGATCGGGTATGGGCTCGGCATGGAAATCCTGATCACGCCGGAGACCACCTACTTCGTATTCGGCGAACCCATGCATCAGCTGCGCCGCATCTACACCGACGGACGAAGCTTTCCGGAGACGATCGAGCCAACCTTCTCGGGCTATTCGATCGGGCATTGGGAAGGCGATGATGGGCGCGGGCACTATGCGACGCTGGTCGTCGAGACGCGCGCGATCAAATCGCCGCGCAGCTATGATTCGAGCGGCATTCCGTTTCATGCTGATGGCGAGACCATCGTCAACGAGCGGATCTACCGCGATCCGGCCAAGGCCGATGTGATGTATGACGAGGAGACCGTGCTTGATCACGCGCTGACCCGCCCGTGGACGGTCAAGCGCACCTACCGGCGCGAGCGCAATCCCGTGTGGCTCGAGACGATCTGCGACGAGGCCGATCCCCAGGTCAGGATCGGCAATGAGGACTATTATTTGACCGCTGACCGCATCCTGATGCCGACCCGCAAGGACCAGCCCCCGCCCGATCTGCGCAATTTCAAGTAAGCCCGAAGAGACTAAGGCCTCTCCTCGTCCCGCAAGCGCGGCGCTTCAGACTCCCTCGACCCGCTTGCGGGAAAAGCGTCAGGGTGAGGGGTCGGCTTCCATCTACTGTTGATGCTGAGACTCGCGGCAACGCCGCTCACCCGGTGCTTCGCGCCGACCTCTCCCGCTAGCGGGGCTAGGTAAGAAGAGGCCCGCGATCTATTTGTTGCTCGCTGCAATCCGCTCCAGCACCGGCGCCCAAGTCTGCTGCTCCTTGGCCACGAAGGCGAGCGCCTCGTCGGGGGACATCGCGCGCGAGTAGCTGCCGATCTTGGCGAGATTCATCCTGAGGCCGGGATCGTTGACGGCTTTGCGCAGGTCATCGCTGACCTTGGCGACGATTGGCGCCGGCGTTCCCAGCGGGGCGACCAAGACCTGCCAGCCGGTTGCCGCAAAGCCGGGAATCGTTTCGGCGACCGTCGGCAGGTTCGGAAATTCGGGCAGGCGCTGCGGTGAGGCAACCGCGATCAGCTTGACCGACTTGGCATTCACTGCGCCGGCGATGCCCGAATAGCCCTCGATGATCATGGAGACGCGCCCGGTTGCGACATCGCCCAGCGCCGGCGCGGGGCCCGCCGTATAGGGGACGGAGAGCAGCTTGATGTCGGCCTTCTGCTGCAGCAGTTCGCCGGTCAGGTGCGTCAAGCGGCCGATGCCGGTCACCGCAATCGAAATCTTGTTGGGTTCCTTCTTGGCGAGCGCGATCAGTTCCGGCAGGCTCGAAACCCCGAGCGATGGATTGACCGCGACGAACATCGGGTTCTCGGCCGTGAAGCCGATGGGAATGAAATCGCGCGGCAGCTTGATCGGCACGTTGGTGGCGGAGCTCAATAGCGCGACGAAAGTCGACAGCGCCGGCATGTACAGCGTGTAGCCGTCGTTGGGCGCCTCGCTGGCGACGCGAGTCGCGACCGAGCCATTGGCGCCCGGATGATTGACCACCACGACCTGCTGGCCCCAGATCTTGCTTAAGCCCTCGGCGACGAAGCGCGCATCGACGTCGGGCGTCGAGCCTGCCGCGGCGTCGGAGATGATCGTCACCGGCCGCTCCGGATAGCGCAGCGCCTGCGCGCGCGCAGTTGGGGCCAGGACCACGATAGTCAGCGCCAAAAAACTCAGCGTAATGAGCGGCCCTGCGGTGAGCCGCAAGCCGACGATGCTGAGCCAATGCCCGCGTCCCTTCATGTCGTCCTCCCCGGATCGATGTTCCTCGAAAAGCGGTGCGCGGTCGCTTGCACCTTCATGCGCACGCGCAGGTGCGAGTACGCCGCGGCCAAGACGGTAGCACATCTTGTGGGGAGGATTTTATCGGGCAGATCGTCCCGCTTTGGGGCGCCTGTTCAGCCGGCCAGCCGCAGGCGGCTCGACTTGAATTCAAAGCGCGAGCGGAAGATGGCAGCGTCCAGCGGATCGGCAAAGCAGTAGCGAACGAACACCGCATATTCGTCCTCAACATACATGTCGAACTTGCCCACATAGGCGTTGAGGAAATTCATGATCTCCGCATCGCCCGGGCCGCGCGGCAGCACCACCTGATAGGGGCACTCCTCATCAAGCTTGCGCAGCCATTCGCTGCGGCCATCCCCGGCCGGCTCGGCCGCCTCGCCGCCGCAATTTCCGCCCTCGCTCCGGTGCTCGTTCTCGTCAATCCGACTGCCACCCTTCGACCGCGTGTCCGATCGCATCACCGCCTCCCTTACGACTCGAGGCGACATATGTTCTCTGTTTGTTCCATCTTGTCAAGCGGAAAGTTCGGGAGGGTGCGGAGGGGCGATCGGCCGAAAATCCCGCAGGCCACTGCGTGCGCCTGCGGGACCAAGCCAAGCTCGGGCCCGGCTCAATAATTGCTGCCTTTGTCGCCGGTCGAAGGTGTCGCCGTTCCTGCAGGCGCTGCTGCGGTCGTCCGGCACTCGGCCACGTAGGCCTTTTCGGTCTTGCCGGCGGCTTGCATGGCGGCTTTCTGCGCCTGCCATTCGGCCCGGCAAGCCTTCACGGTCTTCGCTGACGCCGGCGCGGCCGAGACCGCAAAGCTTGCCAGCAAAACCGCGGCGAGGACGGAAGAGGTTCGGATTGTCATCTCAGGTCTCCTTGGTTGCGTAATGGTTGTCTCCACCAACGGCCGCAACGTGACATTACAGACCTGAACATAACATGAACAAACTCGCCGCCCGATCGAGCCGGCAATCCGGCAACTGGATTGAAAAGACCGCAAAAACAAAACGGCCGCCCGCGGACGGCCGAAGCTCCGAAGCCCTAATGGGGGCTCAGCTCTTGGTGTACTTCTTGAGCTGCAGGATCTTGGGGTTGGTGAAGCCGGCAAAGACGCTGCCCTGGTCGTCCACCGCCACCTCCTCGGCCCCACCAAACTGCGGATCGGCCGGGATGAACGCCGTCACCTTGCCGTCCTTGGCGCTGCCGATGCGAATGCCCTGCTTGAAGCCCGGATTGGTCTTCTCGTCGGACTGCGAGTCGGCAACGTAGAGCACGTCGTTCTTGTCGATCCACACCGAGCTCGGCCGCCCGAACTGCTTCCACTCGGCGAGCAAGCGGCCGTCGAGATCGAATATCTGGACGCGGTTGTTGACGCGGTCGGCGACGAACAGGCGGTTCTGCGAATCGATTGCGAGCTTATGCGGCGTGTCGAGCTCGGCCGCGGCCGACCCGTGCTTCGACCACGCCTTGATGAACTTGCCGTCCTTGGTGAACTTCACGATACGGTCGTTGGTGGTCTCCTTGTTCATCACACCATGACCGTCGGCGACCAGGATGTCGCCGTTTGGCGCAATGTGCACGTCGGAGGGCACGTTGAACTCGTCGTCCGCATTGCCGGCGACACCGGGCTTGCCGAGGGTCATCAGAACCTTGCCATCGGGCGAGAACTTGATGACGTCTTGGCCTTTGCCGTTGCCGCTGCGCCCGTCCGAGACCCAAACGTCGCCGGCCTTGTCGACCGTAAATCCATGCGGCCAGTTGACCTTGCCGCCACCGAAATTGGCCAGCACCTTTCCGGATGGATCGAACTTGAAGATCGGATCGAGGCTGGAGCCTTCGCACGTATCAGCGCCGCAGCGCTCATAAACCCACAGGCTCTTTCCATCCGGATCGACCGAGATGCCGATCGTAGCGCCGAGCTTGCGCCCTGCCGGCATCTGCGGCGCCCAGCTGTCCATGTGATACGGATTTGGCGCCGAGTTCGGATCGGCGGCCTGCGCGAATGCGGGTGCGTTGCCGGTCCCGATCGTGGCGGCTGCGGTGATTGCCAGCGCGGCCGCGAAGCGCGCGGGACTGTGACGAATCGGATTATGCATTCTTAACCTCCCTCTCTTGCTTGCACTTGTTGCCTTAAACTTGTCGCGTTGACTTGGGTTGCGCTGTCGCGCATCAGGCCGTGGGCGCGTAAAAGTGCGCCGTTTCGTGTCCCTCGGCAAGGCCGCTCGGGACGAAACTTCAGCGCCACATCTTCAGCGCCACAAAGCGCTCATGCGAAGCGCCCATGAAAAAAACATCTCCCGTCGCAAATTGGACAAATACAACAAACATAGTTGTGCAAGCTGAGGTGCCCGGGGGCGCGCTGAGCCGGTCGAGGTCGATTGATTCAATCAATTGCGATGGACTCTAGACACGTCTACGCAACACTTGCGCCGGATACTTCACGCCAAACGACGGAGATGAGAAACATGTCGAACCATTTTCGGCGAATGATCGCGCTGCTGCTGGCGACCGCAATTGCATCTTCAGCGACTGTCGCCTCCGCAATGCCGTTCGCGAGCGGCCTGGCTCTCAAGGACGCTGCGCCCGCGACCGAGCAGGTGCGGTGGGGAGGTCACGGCTGGGGTTGGGGCGCCGGTGCCGGATTCATCGCCGGTGCCGTGATCGGTGGTGCTCTCGCGCCCCGCTACTATCCCTACCCGTACTATTATGGTCCCGGTCCCTACTACTACGGCCCGGGTCCCTACTACGCTCCGGGTCCGGTCTCCGCACCGGGCGGCGATGCGGTCGCCTACTGTATGCAGCGCTTCAAGTCCTACGATCCGGCAAGCGGAACCTATCTCGGCTACGACGGCGTACGGCATCCGTGCCCGTGAAAGCGCCCGGCTTGGTTCCTCAACCTCACTTTGGGGCCGCGTAAGCGGCCCTTTCCGTCCCTGCGCTCCCCCTGGCGCTCGCGGGCGCGTTGGCGGATGATGCGCGCTGCCAATCGGCCGGAGCCGAACCTGCGCGCGCAAAGCCGCAATCGTTCTGGCTGCGGCGCGCCAATGACCCACAATCAATAGTGTTGGGAGAATCCCACCATGAGCGTCACGCGGAGTGCCAAGCAAAATCGCAAAGCTCTGATTGCCACGCTGCTCGCCACCGGCTTCTCTGCGGGCCTGACCGGCGCCGCATTTGCCGGTTCGCTGGGTGGGCCGCTGGAGCTGCAGGATGAGGGTGTGTTCTACGTCAATGCTCACACCACCCGCACGAACTTCCCCGACTCCGCCAGCGCAACGCCAGCTCCGGGCGAGATCACCATCGATCAGATGTACGTGCAGTATCGCATTCCGAAGACGATCTCCTTTCCGCCGATCGTGATGGTGCACGGATCTGGTCACACCGGCGTCACCTATGAGACGACGCCCGACGGCCGCGAGGGCTGGGCAACCTACTTCACGCGCAAGGGCTTCCCGGTCTACGTGGTCGATCACGTGGGGCGCGGCCGCTCGGGCTTCGATCCGACGGTGATCAACCGCGCCAAGGAGGAGAAAAATCCGAGCCTGTTGCCTTCGATCCCGCTCACCACGCGGGAGCGCGCCTATCCGAATTTCCTGATCGGCCCGAAATATCCGACTCCTTATCCGGGCCAGCAGTTTCCGGTCGAGGCGCAGGACCAATATTTCGCGCAGCTCGTCCCCAATACGGAGACGACGCTCGATGGCGGCGGCACCAACACCATAAAGGCGCTCGGTGCATTGCTCGACAAGATTGGCCCCGCAATCGTGATGGTGCACTCGCAGTCGGGCGGCTACGGGGTGCAGCTCGTTCGCGACCACGCCGACAAGGTGCGCGGCTTCATCGATATCGAGGGCAGCTGCGGACCGCTCAGCCCCGATGACGTGTCCCAATCCTTCCGCAAGGTCCCGACCATGATGGTGTTCGGCGACTACACCGAGGGCTCGAGCGGTCCCAATGGCGACGAGCGCCGCAAGCAGTGCAACGAGTCCGTTGACGCTATCAATGCGGCCGGCGGCACCGCCAAGTTCCTCTATCTGCCGGCGCTCGGCATCAAGGGCAACAGCCACATGTTGATGATGGACAAGAACAACCTGCAGATCGCCGATCTGATCATCGGCTGGCTCGGCAGCGCCGCGCCCGCGCTTGCGGCGGCGCAGAAGCAGTAGGTGGGTTTCAGCGCTCGCGAATGCGCCCTCTCCCCTCATGGGAGAGGGCACTTGCGCCGGTGCTATTTTACCGCACCTTTTGCAATTCGAACTGGATTTTTGCCAGCAAAATCAAAGGCTGCACGTCACGGATTATTCAGCTTCTGCAGCCGCTCGACAATGTGCGGCGGGCTCCGGTAGGCGCGCGCGATCACCTCAGCCAGCTGTGCTCCCGTGCGCGGCGCATTGAGGCCGAGCCCCAGGCGGTCCCCTTCGGCCAGGAAATCCGGGTCCTTGAATGTGTCGTCAAGTGCTTGACGGATCGCGGCGACCCGGTCGGGCGGCACATCGGGCGGCATCACCAGGGGACGGCCGAGCGCAAGTGGGGCGAAGCCCGCCTCCATCAACAACTTGTCGTCTTGGTTTTGCACGAGATCCGGCGCGAATGGTACATCGCCGAGCTCGGTCGCTCGCTCGGGTCCATATTGCACGATCGCCTTGGCGAGCTTCTGCGGGAGCCATGTCGGCCGCGTCGAGGTGAGCGCGCTCAAGAAGGTGCTCGGATAGCCGTCGAGCTCGCCGCGCTCCATTGCCAGCAACGCCTCGTTCTGGCCCGGATAGCCGTTGACGAGCTTCATCTTGGTGCCGAGCGTCGCGTTGAGGAGCCGTGCGTAGAAGGCAGGCGTCGAGTTGGCGCCCGACGCCCCGACTTGCGTTTCGTTCTGCCGCAGATCGTCGACCGAATTCACCGGCACCGTGTGCCAGAGCAGCACCATTGCGACCTCGAAGCTCGGCGTGCCGAGCCAGTTGAGGCGGGTTGCGTCGTAGCGCGCCTGCTTGGTGCCGAACAATGGCTCGAGCGGGGTATTGTTCTGCACCAGCGCCAGCACGGTGCCGTCGCGTTCAGCCGTGTTGTAGATGGAGTTGAGCGCGATGATGCCGCCCGCGCCCGGCATGTTTCGCACCACAATGGTGGGGTTGCCCGGGATGTGCCGCCCGATGAAGCGCGCAATCGCCCGCGCCATGGTGTCGTAGCCGCCACCGCTCGATGAGCCGACCACGAGCGAAACGTTCTTGCCGCGGTAGAAGTCCGCAACGTCCTCGGCGCCCGCACTGCTGCCCGCAAGGCAGGCCAGCACCAGCGCAAGGCATCCGATGGCGCGGCTGCGCGCACTACTCCAGACGCACATTCTTCGCGAAATCATAGTCATGGCCGCTCGCGCAGGAAAAGCTCCAGCGCACCGATTTGTCCGCATAGCCGCCGCCGAACACATCGGCGAGAAAACGCTGCTGCGCCGCCCATCCGGCTTCCGCCTCGGCCTTGCGGTAGCGGCCCGGCATGGTGTCGTTGAGCCAGCCGTGCGGCGCGCCTTCATATACGTGAATGTCGTAGCTTTTGCGGTGCGTCTCCAGGCAATCGCGGAACCGCCTCACGTCGGCGAGCGAGATGATGTGATCGGCTTCACCGAAGGCGCCGAAGACCGGGCAATTAATGGCCGCGATGATTTTATCGAGAGGCTTGGGTTGAATCTCGTTCACCTCCCACTCGCGCTTAGAGGCGGCCCCGTACCACACGACCGCGGCGCTGATCGGAACCTCGGCGGCGAGCACCAGGGGGTGACGCCCGGTCTGACAATAACCGGCCACCGCGATGCGCCCGACATCGGCGGCGCGGAATTTCCTCAACGTTGCCATCGCGGCCTTCAAATAAGCAACCGACTCCGGATCGGTCATGTCGTAGCGGGCATCTCCGGCATTGAGCTTGCGCTGGTCCGGATGCTTGAAAAAGAAGTTCGGCGCCAGCACCGCAAAGCCGTCGCGCGCGCACCGGATCGCCTGGTCGCGCGTATGCTTCACCAGGCCATAGCGCTCGTGCATCAGGATGATGGAGGGAAGCTTCTCGGCGCCTTCCGGGTGGGTGAGGAATGCCGGCATGCCATTGGCGCAAGTGATGCTTTCGGTTGTGATGCCGATCTGCGTCATGGCGTGCCCTGTTCCCGATCTCTGACTTTCCCTTCGGCCGCGATCGCTGGCCGGTGAGGCGTTACCGATAACCCGGATTCGGCCTTGCGTCGATCAAGTGCCATGCAAGGCTCCCCTGCACGAGTGCCCCGGTTCCGACCTTCGTGTCAGCTTGCCCTCAGCTTTCCGCCCTCCAGATGCCTTGCTGCCACGGCAGCCGGAACGTCAAAATCCTCCGCCCTGGGCAGGGAGGGTCGGCGCCTGTATGGTCCGCTTCCGGCGAACGCATGATCCGGGAAACGCCCTTGATGCCACGAGCCCATGCTTGGCCATGCTTTGGCCGCTCGTCCTTGCGAAAGCGAGCCCCCAGCGCTGAATGCATTCCTATGGGGCCGCTGGATTCCTGCTCGCCCGGCAATGAACCGATGTGGCCATTTTGTCGCAGCATTCGGGCGTTTGCGGTCGGCGTTGCGGCCTTGCTCATGATTGGGGCGCCGGCGATCGCGGACAACCCCTATTACAAAGGGAAGCGAGTCACGGTGCTGATCAACTTCACGGCCGGCGGGCCGACCGATATCGAGGGCCGGCTGTTTGCCAAGCATCTTGCCGATCACATCGAGGCGCGCCCGCAAGTCATCGTGCAGAACATGGACGGAGCCGGCGGCATGATCGGGGCCGGCTATCTCGGCGAGGTCGCCCCCAAGGACGGCACCATGCTGGGTTATTTCACCGGCACCACTTGGCGCTATGCCAACGATCCCGAACGCTTCCGCGTCGATTTCCGCACCTACGACTTTCTCGCCTATCAACCCGGCAGCACCATCTACTATGCGCGAACCGACGTGCCGCCGGGCTTGAAAGATGCAGCCGATATCGCCAAGGCGCAGGGCCTGGTAGCGGGCGGCCTCGGCGCCGAGAACGCCAAGGACTTGTTGATCCGCCTTGCTCTCGACATGCTCGGCGTGCCTTACCGCTACGTCACCCCGTTCCCGGGCAGCCAGGCCGCGCGGCTCGCCTTGCAGCGCAGCGAGATCAATTTCTTCTCCGAATCGCCGCCCAGCTATCGCACCAGCATCGAGCCCCTGGTACGGGAAGGCACCGTCATCCCGATCTTCTATGATCCGGACTATGACGGCGAGAAGCTGTCCACCCCCAAGCAGGTCGAAGGCCTGCCGATACAGCCGTTCCAGGAGCTCTATCGAAGGATCAAGGGCAGCGAGCCATCCGGCCAACTGTGGGATACCTATCTCACCATCCTGAGCATCAACAGCGCCATGCAGCGCACCATCGTGCTGCCCCCCAATTCGCCGCCGGCTGCGATTGCGGCGCTACGCAATGCGATCGCCGAGCTCAACAACGACAAGAGCTATGCTGACGAAGCGATCAAGACGCTCGGCTTCGCCCCCGAATGGGTCGCGGGCACCGACACCAATGCGCAAGTGCGGCGGGCGCTGTCGCTTAGCCCGCAAATGCGCAGCTTCATCGCCGCGTACGTGAAGAACGGGAAGAAATAAGACATTAACTTCTTGGTCGTCCCTGCGAAAGCAGGGACCCATATATCTGCGCGCCATCGAGAAGGCGTGGACTATGGGCCCCCGCTTTCGCGGGGGCGACCGCGAACTCCTCACCGCTTCCTGATGCGGTAGCTCCATAGTTTGTCGCCGCGAACCGTCTCCAACAAGTCATCGCCCGTTTGATTGATGAGATTGGGTATATCGATCTCGGTCAACGGATCGGTGCACTCGGCCGTGAGCTCGTCGCCCGCCTTGAGGCCGGATAACGCCTTGCGTACCCGCAGCGCCGGCAGCGGGCATTTGAGGCCGCGCAGATTGATGGTTTTTTCCGCCATGGGCTCTTGTCGAACGCGCTCAGTCCATACATGAGACTGCGATTTTGGCCAACGGCACATCAGCATGCTGGACCAGACGAGACAACGGATTGCGCGCCTCATGCCGCTGCACGCAGTGCTGGCGCGCATGGACGCGCTGGTCACCCCGGTGGCGCCGCGCGAGGTCTCGCCGGCGGCGGCGATCGGCCGGGTGTTGGCATGTGATCTGCTGCTCACCCGGCAGCCGCGCGCTGATCTGGCACTGCGCGACGGCTGGGCAGTCAACTCCGCGCTCACCCAGGACGCTGGTCCCTATGCGCCAGCCCCGCTCGCTGGCGCCGCGCCAATCGACACCGGCGAGCCGCTGCCGGTTGGCACCGATGCGGTTGCGGAGATCGACGCCGTCGTGTTCTGCGATGGCGGCCCGCAGGCCGTTGCACCCGTGACATCGGGCGATGGCGTGCTGCCGGCCGGCGCTGATGCAGATGGTGGCACTATCTTGGCACGCGACGGCCATCGGCTGGGCGCAGTGGCAGCCGCAGCGCTCGCGGAGCGCATCCGCGTGCGCGAGCCGCGTGTCCAGGTGGTGGGCATGCGAGCCGACCGCATCATCGATGCAGCGGTCGATTTACTTGCGCATGCGATCACGAGGGCCGGCGGCATCGCGTTGCGCGATTGCGGCGAAAGTCTCGATGCGGCATTGCGATGCGAGAATGCCGATGCGGTGATTTCCATCGGCGGGACTGGCAGCGGTCGTCAGGACGCGACCGTCATCAAGTTGGCCGGCCTCGGCCGGGTCGAGGCGCATGGAATCGCCATATCGCCGGGCGAGACCGCTGCATTCGGCATGATCAAGACGCGTCCCGTCCTCATGCTGCCCGGCCGCATCGATGCGGCCCTCGCCGGTTGGCTCCTCCTTGGCCAGCCCTTGCTGGCGCGCCTTGCCGCCAGTCGCGACGAGCCGCCTGCGCTCCCCGCCAGGCTCGCCCGCAAGGTCGCCTCGAATCTAGGGATTGCCGAGTTTGTTCCGGTGCGTCTGCGTGAAGGGGAGGCCGAGCCGTTGGGCGGGCCCTACCTGCCGCTGCAGACACTCGCTCGTGCGAACGGCTGGATGCTTATTCCCCCCGACAGCGAAGGTTATCCGGAAGGAGCAACCGTCATGGTAAGAGCCCTGCCATGATGGATCGTCCAACAAGCGGCTCTGCGCTGGCCCTTGCGATCCGCCGCGCTGCCCGACAGGAGCAGTTTCTCGAAGTGGTCTCCGCCGAAGAGGCGCAGGCGCGATTTGCGGCCCATGTCGATCGGCGCCCGCTGCCGCCTGAATCCGTCAAGCTTGCCGATGCGCTCGGTCGTGTGCTCGCCCGCGATGTCGCGGCCCCGATCGACGTGCCGCCGTTTGACCGATCGAATGTGGACGGCTTTGCGTTGCGGGCAATCGACAGTGCCGGCGCCAGCGACAGTGCGCCGGTGCGTCTTTCCCTCAATGCCGAAGTAATCGTTTGCGGGCATGTGCCGGCGCTCGAGGTCGCGCCCGGCAGCGCCACCACCATCGCGACCGGCGGCGTCGTGCCACGCGGTGCCGATGCGGTCGTGATGGTGGAGCATACCGATCTGCTCAATGGTGAGGTGCCGGCGATCGACCTCAGGCGGACGGTTGCGCCCGGACAATTCATTTCCTATGCGGGCTCCGATATCGCCCGCGGCGAAATGCTGCTGCGGCGCGGCGCCCGCATTGGCTCGCGCGAGATCGGAATGCTGGCGGCCTGTGGGATCGCCGAAGTAGAAGTGGTGCGCAAGCCCCGCGTAGCCGTGCTTTCAACCGGCGACGAATTGATCGCTCCGGGCAACGCACTAAAGCCCGCCGGGGTTTATGACAGCAACGGCGCCATCATCGCGGCTGCGGTCAAAGAAGCCGGCGGCGAGCCGATCGTGCTCGGGGCCGTCGGCGACGATGCCGCAGCACTCGAGCGTGCGATCAAGCATGGGCTCTCCTGCTCCGACATGGTGCTGCTCTCGGGCGGCACCTCGAAAGGAGCCGGCGATCTCTCCCATCAGGTGGCGTCGCGGTTGGGCGAGCCCGGCATATTGGTGCATGGCGTAGCACTCAAGCCCGGCAAGCCGCTGTGCCTCGCGGTCGTGCAGCACAAGCCGCTGGTGGTGCTGCCGGGCTTTCCGACGTCGGCGATCTTCACCTTTCATGCCTTCGTGGCCCCGCTCATCCGCGCCTGCGCGGGTCTTCCGCCGGAGGCGGCGCGCACGGTCGAGGCGGAAGTTCCGCTGCGCATTGCTTCCGAGCTCGGGCGAAAGGAATTCGTGCTGGTCGCACTCGTGGCAGGCCATAAGGGCCCGATCGCCTTGCCGATCCCCAAGAGCTCCGGCTCGGTGACCAGCTTCTCGCAGGCCGATGGATTCCTGGAGATCGATGCGCTCGCGCCGGCTCTCGATGCCGGGACTCACACCAATGTCACGCTGATTGGCCAAGCCGCCGAGCCGCCCGATCTTGTTGTTGTAGGGAGCCATTGCGTCGCGCTCGATGTGGTGCTGGGCGCGCTTGCCGAACAGGGATTGCGCGCGCGCACGCTCGCGGTCGGCAGCCTGGGCGGCGTGGCGGCGATATCGCGCGGGGAGTGCGACCTCGCCCCGGTGCATCTCCTCGATCCGGCATCGGGCATCTACAACGCCTATTTGCGCCGGCCCGGGCTTGGCCTCATCAAGGGCTGGCAGCGGATGCAGGGTTTCGTGTTCCGTGCCGGCGACCCGCGCTTTGCGGGATTGAGCGCAGGCGATGCCGTCAAGGCTGCGATTGCCGACCCGCACTGCCTGATGGTCAACCGCAATGGCGGTGCCGGCACGCGCATCTTGATCGATCAGTTGCTGGCAGGTGCGCGGCCTCCCGGCTACAGCAATCAGCCGCGTTCACACAATGCGGTCGCGGCCGCGGTCGCGCAGGGACGCGCCGATTGGGGCATCGCGATCGAATCGGTGGCCGCCATGTACGGGCTCGGCTTCCTTCCGCTCACGCCCGAGGAATACGACTTTCTCCTCGTCGAGGCGCGCGCCGAGCGACCTGCCGTCGCCGCTTTCCTGGCGGCGCTGCGCGACCCGCAGGTGCGGGCGCGCATTTTGGCCCTCGGCATGCGCCCGGCTTAGCCTTGCTCTCCGGTTCATTCCCGCGAAAGCGGAAATCCAGTCCCTTCGCAAAAATGCATTCAGGACTGGGCCCCGCTTCTGCGGGGCGAGCAGAGAGGGAGTGCCGCTGCTATATAAACCGTCATGCGCATCATTGGACTCGCCGGGTGGCAGGGCGCCGGCAAGACAACCCTGCTTGCCAAAGTCATCCCGTGCCTGGTGGCGCGCGGCCGAACAGTTTCGACCATCAAGCACGCACACGAGGGCTTCGACATCGACAAGCCCGGCAAGGATTCTCACACGCATCGCTTGGCCGGCGCAACCGAAGTGCTGATCGGCTCTTCCAAACGCTATGCGCTGATGCACGAGCTGCGCGGCGCCCCCGAGCCGCCGCTCCGAGAGCTGATCGCGAAGCTTTCGCCGGTCGATCTGGTGATTGTCGAGGGCTACAAGAAGGAGCCCCACCCTAAGCTCGAGGTGCATCGGGTCGCCAATGGAAAACCGCTCATTTATCCTCAGGATTCCTGGGTCGTCGCGGTTGCGGCCGATGCCCCGCTTCCCGGCACCGAGCTGCCGGTCATCGCTCTCGACGACATCGAGACCATCGCCGATGTGTTGTTGGTCGAAGCGGCGCCGATCGAATCTTTGTTGGAAGGCGTCTAATGGCGCAGCTGACCGACGACTGCTTTGCCTTCTCGGGTCCGCTCTTGCCGATCGACGAGGTCGAACGCATTCTTAGCGAGCGGGTGGCCCCGGTCGAGGAGATCGAGACGGTACCGCTGGGCCAAGCGTATGGCCGCGTGATGGCGCGCAACGTAGTGGCGCCGATCAGCCTGCCGCCGTTCGACAATTCGGCAGTCGACGGATATGCGGTGCGCGCGGCCGATCTCGCCGGTAAGGACGAGACGCGCCTGACGGTCGCCGGCCGCGTCACTGCCGGCCGTACGACGAGAGGCGCGCTCGCGCCCGGCTCGGCGATCCGCATTTTCACCGGCGCCCCGATGCCGGCGGGGGCCGACACCGTGTTCATGCAGGAAGATGTGCGGGTGGAAGGCGAGAGCGTGCTGGTGCCGGCGGGCCTGGCGGTCGGTGCCAACCGCCGCTTGGCCGGCGAGGACATCGCGGCGGGCGCGGTGGTGCTGCCGGCCGGCCGACGACTTGCCGCGCAACATGTTGCGCTCGCAGCCGCAGTCGGCCTCACCGCGCTGCCGGTCCGCCGGCGCATTCGCGTTGCCGTGCTCTCGACCGGTGATGAGATCGTGGAGCCCGGATCGCAGCGCCGAGGAGCCGCCCTCTTTGATGCCAATCGCGTTCTGCTGGCGGGCCTCATTGCCGGCCTGGGTGCTGAGGTGACCGATTGCGGCATTGTGGTGGATGATCCCCTCGCTATCGAGCGCGCGATCGCAGCAGCTGCAGCCAAGCACGATCTGGTCGTGACTTCGGGCGGCGTCTCGACCGGCGAAGCTGATCACGTGCGTGCGGCGGTCGAGAAGATAGGCCGCTTGGTGTTCTGGCGCGTTGCCGTCAAGCCGGGCCGGCCCGTGGCCATGGGGGTGATCGGCGCCGGCACCGCGTTTGTCGGGCTGCCCGGAAATCCGGTTGCCGTGTTCGTGACCTTTGCGCGCGTGGTGCGTCCGCTGATAGCGCGGCTCGCCGGCGCCGAGCTCACGCCGCTCGTGCCGCTGCCGGTCCGCGCCACGTTCCCGCATCGGAAGAAGAAAGGCCGGCGCGAATATGTGCGCGTTGCACTCAGGCGCGCGAGCGACGGTATCATCGAAGCGGTTCGCCATCCGCAGGAAGGAGCCGGAGTCATTACCTCGTTGACCGAGACCGACGGCCTTGTCGAGTTGATGGAGGACACAACGAAGATCGAGCCCGGCGCGAGCGTCGGCTTCCTGTCGTATGCGGCACTGGTAACTTGAGGTCCCTTGTCCCGGGCTTGACCCCGGACCGTTCCAGGCAACGCAGGTTGGAACGATCCCGGGTCTGCAGCGCACCAAAAGCGTGGTGCGCTGCGCCCGGGAAAAGCATCAGTTGCGCTCACTGAGTGCCGCCATCCGCCCGGCGACTTGCGCATCTTCGGGCGTGTTGACGTTGAAGAACGGATCGACCGGATCAGTCGGCCAATCGACCGCGATGACGCCATGCCGGCCGGTCCAAATCTCGATCTTACGCAAGTCTTCATCGACCAATGCGTGACGCAGATCTTCCCGCAAGCGCACCGGCCACAGGCCGACGACCGGGTGACGCCAATCGCCCGACCGCGCGCAGGCAAGCGGCACACCGGCTTTCTCGCGCGCGGCCGCAAGCCGGGTCACGAGATCGTCTGGCAGAAACGGGCAATCGCCCGGCACGCTTGCCACATCGACGATATCCGGCCGGTGCGCGGCTGCCCAATCGAGGCCGGCGAGAATGCCGGCGAGCGGGCCGGCAAAGTCCGGCACGGAATCCGGCACAACCTTGAGGCCTGTGTCGGCGAAACGCTTGGGATCACCATTGGCGTTGAGGATGACTTCTGCACATTGCGGTGAGAAGCGCGCCAGCGCGCGCTCGAGAATCGTGGCGCCGCCGATGCGGATGCGCGCCTTGTCGCCGCCGCCCATGCGCCGCGCGAGCCCGCCGGCAAGCACCAGGCCAAGGGGCTTGGCAATCACAGCCGCGAACCACGGCCCTCATGGTGAGGAGCGCGGGCGGCTTCGCCCGCGCGTCTCGAACCATGGCCGCAACCTGGTAGCTTGCCGCCATCCTTCGAGGCGCCTCCCTCCCTATCCCTCCCCGGCATAGCGCGTCGAGAGACGCGCGTGATGATGCGGGGGAGGATAGGGAGGGGGCTCCTCAGGATGAGGTCTTTCAGGGTGAGGTCGGGTGAACAATCAATCCTCATGCACCGCCGCCTTGCGCCGATGCTTGGCGCTCTCTTCCTCCACATAGGCGAGGTCCTGGTCGAACACGATGCGTTCGGTTCCGGCGAGCGCGACGAATCGCTTGCCGCGGGCGCGCCCGATCAAGGTGAGGTTGGCTTTGCGGGCGAGCTCGACCCCCCATGCGGTGAAGCCGGAGCGGGAGATCAGGATCGGAATGCCCATTCGCACCGTCTTGATGACCATCTCGGAGGTCAGGCGGCCAGTGGTGTAGAAAATCTTGTCGTGGGCCGAAACCTGTTGCTTGAACATCCAGCCGGCGATCTTGTCGACTGCGTTGTGGCGCCCGACGTCCTCCATATAGACAAGCGGGCGGTCTTCCACCGCGAGCACGCAGCCATGGATGGCGCCGGCTTCGAGATAAAGCGAGGGTGTGGTGTTGATCCCGGTGGTGAGCCGATAGAGCCATGATGTGCGCAAAACCGCCGCCGGGAGCGACACGTTCTCCAACGCTTCCATCAGGTCGCCGAACACCGTGCCCTGAGCGCAGCCCGAGGTCTGCACCTTCTTCTTCAGCTTCTTCTCGTAATTGGTCTTGCGCTTGGTGCGCACCACCACGACCGACAGCTCCTCGTCGTAGTCGACTGCGGTCACCACGTCGTCCGGCTTCAGCATGTTCTGGTTCAGCAAGTAGCCGAGCGCCAGATATTCCGGATAGTCGTTGATGGTCATGGCGGTCACGATCTCCTGCGCGTTGAGGAAGATCGTCAGCCCGCGCTCGACTGTCACCGCGGTTTCGACAGCGGCGCCGGTCTGGTCAATGCCGGTGACGCGCTCCGTCAGCCGCGGATCGCGCGGATCGGGCTTGATGAGATAAGAGTCTTTCGTCATGACGCATTATGTAGTGCATGGACGGTCCATGCGCAAAATGCGACTGGCCACTCTTAAAGGGAGGGTTGCCCTCAGAGCCCCGCGGCCTTGAAATGCTCGCGCGCGGCTGGCGTCGTCATGTAAGTGATCAGCGCGCGGGCAGCATCGGCTTCCTTGCTCGCGCTGGCGACCGCGCCCGCATAAGTGACCACGAGCCCGATAGACTGGGGAATCGGTCCGACCACTGCGACCTCCTTGTTGGGCATGAGCTCGCTGGTGAACGAAATGCCGATCTCGGCGGCACCGTTGGCGACCGCGGCCGCGACCGCACTGCCGCTCGCCTCCAGCAGCGCCTTCTTCTTGATCTCGTCGGCAATGCCGAGACGATCGAGCAGCCCGCTCATATAAATGCCGGCAGTGCCACCTGCGGCCGGATTGGTGTATGCGACCGTGCGGGCCGACAGCAGCGATTTCTTCAGCGCATCGGGCGTCGAGATGTCCGGCTTGGCGGCGCCCGACTTTACCCCGATGCCGGCGACCGCATGGCCAAGATCGGCGCGGGTCCCGGCAACAAGCGAGCCGTCTTTTTCGAGCTGATCCATGGCGGCGCTTGACAGCACGATCACGTCGGCCTTTTCGCCTTCCTTGAGCTTGTTCTGCATGCCGCCGACAGGACCGAATATGGCGTGGACCTTGTGGCCGGTCTGCTTCGAGAACTCGGCAGCGAGCGCCTCGAACGGCTCCTCGATGGCGCCGGCGCCGACTACGTAGATTTCGGCCGCACCGGCGTGGCTCACGGTGAGCCCGAGCGGCAATGCGACCAACATTGAGAGTGCGGAGCGGCGGCAGGCTTGAGCGAAGCACATGACAGGTTCCCCGTCGTTTGAACAAGCTGCCCGGATGGTCTGCCAATGCCGGCAGCGAGGCAAGGCCCCTTTCAACCCGGCAGGAAGGCGGTTGCGCCGGTTGCCGGATCAGTCAGGGTCTCGACCGGCGCGCCATAGAGCGCCTCGAGCTGAGGGCGCGTAAGCACGTCGCGCACAGGCCCCTCGGCGAGGCACTTCCCTTCGCGCATCAGGAAGGCGCGGTCGGCCGCGCGCAGCGCGTGATTGGGATCATGCGTGGTGAACAGCACGCCATGGCCGGCTGCGGCGAGCGCGCGCAGCTCGCGCATCACTTTGCCCTGGTTGCCGAAATCAAGGTTCGCGGTCGGCTCATCGAGCACGATATATTGCGGCTCCTGGGCGAGCGCACGCGCGAGCAGCACCAGCTGGCGCTCGCCGCCCGACAGCATCGTATAAGGCCGCGCGCTCAAGGCGGTGATGCCGAAGCGGGCGAGTGCCTCGCTTGCGGCTGCGCGATCGGCTGAAGACGGCGCGCTGAACAGATTGCCATGGGCGGTGCGGCCCATCAGCACGATTGATTCAACAGTGAACGCGAAGGTCGGCACATGCACCTGCGGCACATAGGCGATGCGGCGGGCGCGCGCCGCGGCCGTGTAGGCGGACAGCGGCTTGTCGTCGATCAAAGCAAAGCCTTCGAGCGGGGCAATTAGGCCGAGAAGCGTCTTGAGCAGCGTCGTCTTGCCGCTGCCGTTGGGCCCGAGCAGCGCCAGCACTTCGCCCCGGCTCAAGGTCACTTCGAGCTCGCGCCCGATCACGCGCGCGCCCCATACCCGATGGCAAGCCCGCGTCCTGAAACCGTCATGACCAGGTCCGCTGCATGCCGGCCAAGAGCCAGATGAAGAACGGCGTGCCGATCACCGCGGTCAGGATGCCGAGCGGAATTTCGACCGGCGCCGCGACGCGCGCCAGCGTGTCGATGAACAACAAATAGCCGCCGCCGAGCAGCGCTGCAGTCGGCAATAGACGCGGGAAGTCGGGTCCGACCAAAGCGCGCGCGAGGTGAGGCACCACCAGCCCGACCCAGCCGATGATTCCGGAGGTTGCGACGCTCGCCGAGGTCACGAGCGTTGCGGCCGCAACGATCGCGATGCGCAACGGACCTGTGGAAACTCCGAGCGCGCGCGCCTCCTCCTCCGGCAGCGACATCACGTTCATGCGCCAGCGCAGCGCGACCAGGACGGCGCTGCCGAGCAGCACCGGGCCGGCGAGCGGCACGAGATCGGAGGCGGTGGTCGATGCGAGACTGCCGAGCAGCCAGAACGTCATGGCGGGAAGCTGATTGTAGGGATCGGCGAGGTATTTCACCAAGCCGACGCCGGCTCCCAACAACGCGCCGATGACGACTCCGGTCAGCACCAGCACCAGGACCGGATCGCGCGCGCGCAGCAGCGAGCCAACGCAATAAACGGCAGCGACGGCCGCGATGCCGCCCAGGAAAGCGAAGCTCTCGATGCCGACCACGCCGAGCGAGAAGAAGATGCCGAGCACCGCACCGAGTGCCGCGCCCGAGGAGGCGCCCAGGATATCGGGCGAGACCAGCGGATTACGGAACAGGCCCTGGAAGGCCGTGCCGGCAACCGCAAGCGCCGCCCCGATCAGCACCGCCGCGACCACCCGTGGGCCGCGCACCAGGAAGATGACATTCTCGACCGCGGGCGGTGCCGCAGAAGGTCGGCCTGAAAGATGCGCGCCTAGCACATCGATCAACTCGGCAAGGCTGACCGGATAGCGCCCGACCGTGAATGCGGTGATCAGCCCGACCACGATGAACGCGGTTGCGATACCGAGGCCGGGAAGCGCCGAGCGGGTCACGAGCGGATCATGCGTTGGCGATGGAACATCACGCGATCATGCACCGCGCCGCGGGCGGAGCGCAAAGGCGATGCCGATGCAGAGATGGGGCCCGCCGGTGCAGTGGGTTGTCCTGCCAGCATCGTATCGACTTTGGATCGAGGGATGATACTCTTTCCTTTTCGGAATTCATTCAATCTGCCTGCACCGAAGCGACCTCGCCTCCGCGCTGCGAGAGGTTGCGCCGAGGGCGACAATGGAGCCCACAGAGAAGGGAGTCCACGCATGCGTCAGGCGGCAATCTCGGAGCCTGATCCAGGCTGCCCGCCCGCTCGCCCATGGACGCGTCGGCGCGTAATCCGGATCGTTGCAGCAGCCGCCGGGCTGCCCCTCCTGATCGCAGCCGTCCGTGCTGCCGCACCGCCCCCGCAAATGTTCCACTGGAAGGGGCGCGTCCTCGATGATGAGGCGGAGCTGACGCTGTGGCACGCCGATGCGGCGCTCTGCCGCCGCACCTTCTTGAAGATACGCGCCGAGATCGCGCGCTATGAACGGACCTTCAGCCTCTACGAGCCGGAAAGCCAGATCTCCCGCCTCAACGCGACCGGCGAGTTGCGACACCCCGCGCCTGAACTGCGGGCGCTGATCGAGGAAAGCCAACGCTTCGGCAACATCACAGCGGGCGCATTCGACATAACGGTGCAGCCATTGTGGCGGCTTTATCAGGCGCATTTCTGGTCCGACCTCCACGTGGAGGAGGATATCGTTGCCCGGGCCCAGGAGGTCGCGCGCGAGCTCGTCGATTTTCGCCGCATCGAGACGAGCGCAGGGCGTATCGCCTTCGAACGTGAAGGCATGGGCATCACCCTCAACAGCGTTGCGCAGGGCTTCATCACGGATGCCATTACCGAGATGTTGCACAACGAAGGCTTCGAAAATGCCGTCGTCGATCTCGGCGAATTCAGGACTCTGGGCCGCCATCCGGATGGGCGCCCATGGCGCATCGGTATTCGCAATCCGCCGGTGACGCACGGGGCGGACCGCGTTGTCGAGCTGCACGATATGGCGCTTGCGGTCTCCGGAGGGTACGGGACGACCTTCGAGCCGACCGGGCGCTTCCATCATATTTTTGATCCGCAGAGCGGGGCGAGTGCGAACGCCCTCGCCGATGCGGCGGTCCTGGCGTCCAGCGCTACGACCGCCACTGCGCTTGCGGTTTCGCTCTGTGTTCTCGGCGAGGAGCGAGCCTCCGCGCTCCTGCAAGAATGTCCCGGCTCGCGCGCGGTCGTGACCCGGCCGGACGGCACCGTGGCGAACATCGGCTGAGCATCGATGCAGCCCCTCCTATCCGGCCTCGGCTTTCGCGCGCTGACACGGCTCTCCGCGTGGGCCGTGCTGGCGCTGATCGCTGCCTCAACAAGTGCCGTCGCCCAGAAGGGCACGTTGCGAGAACGTTTGACGCCTGACGTCCTGGCCGTGGTCTATCCGGCCGGCGCCGAACGATTGGGACCGGAGGAAGGCTCGCCGCCTGCGATAGCGGTCTATCGGGGCGACAAGGTCGTGGCGTATCTGTTCTCGACACTCGATATCGTGGCGGCGCGGGGATATTCGACGACCCCCTTCGACGTGATCGGCGGGGTCGATCTCACGGGCCACATCACCGGCGCCAAGGTGGTCTTCCACAAGGAGTCGCGGATCAGCGACAGTGCCTTGAACCAGCGCCGGCTCGATACCTTTCTCGCCCGCGAAGCTGGGGCGCCGCTCTCCGGAAATACGGATGCGCTGCCACCGGATTTTGTTGCCGGCGCGACCGTGAGCGCGCGCGCCATGCGCGCCGCTGTTGTGGTCACGGCGCGGCTGGTGCTGCGTGGTCGCGTCGCGCGGCCGGCTGCCGAGCCGGCGGTACAAACAAGACCCGCAGGTATCGATACCGATAGTTTCGCCCGCCAATCCTGGGCGGCGCTCGTCGCGGCGGGCGCCGTGGTTCGTCGCACTGTCACATCGGGTGATGTCGCGGACGCCCTGGCAGCCTCGGGCGCGTCGGCTGCGAAGCTCGACGTACCGTTGGGCAAGCGCGACGATCTCTATATCGAATTCGCCACTGCGCTGTTCACCCCGGCGGCCATTGGGGGAAATCTGGTCGGCATTCTCAATTTCGAGGATTTCAAGAACCGGATGCCGAGCGATGCCAGCGCGATATTCGTTGCCTCACGGGGGCCTTACGATTTCCGCGGAAAGAAGTTCTTTCTCGATGCCGAAGGCAATCGCTTCGATCGACTGCGCGTCGTGCAGGACGGGCGCACGTTCAACTTCGTGCAGGGGGATTATCAATGGGTCAATCCGTACTCGGACGGGATCCGAGAAATGCAGGACGCCGCAATCTTCGTGATTCCCGCGCAGTCGGGCTTTGATCCCGCGAAGCCATGGCGCCTCGAGATCCTTGTCAATGTCGTATACCCGGCGCCGGTCACGCTCGCGTTCGGGCTTGATTACCGTCTTCCGGACCTGCAGGCCCTCACGCGCCTCGACGACACGATCAGCGAACGGCGAGCTCAAGCTCCGGCCCTTGGGCCGGCAGCCGCCAGGGACAGCACGGAAAACCAGGTCGCTGAAGCTCCTCCCCCAGGAACGCCGGCAACTTCCGTCGATGATGATGAGGAGGACGAAATCGAGACCTCACCTTGGGTCGAGGCGTGGCGCGATAGCGAAGTGAATGTCGCCATCCTCGCCGCGCTGCTCACGGTGCTGACACTGATCTTCGGGTTCCAGGCGACGCTTGCCCGCTCCCGGCCGGCGCACCGCATCGTGCGCACCTCTTTCCTTGCCGTCGTTCTGATCTGGCTTGGCTGGACCGCCGGCGCCCAGCTCTCGATCGTCAATGTGATCAACTACCTGCATGCCCCGTTCGGTGGTCTCGACATCGGCTTCTATCTGGCCGAGCCGCTGATGGTCATCATCGCCGGATATACGCTGATCTCGGTTGTGTTGATCGGACGCGGCGTGTTCTGCGGCTGGCTGTGCCCATTTGGGGCCCTGCAGGAGCTCACCGGCCAGCTCTCGCGGGCGCTCGGTGTGCCGCAATGGAGCCCGCCTGCTGCGATCGAGAAGCGCTTATGGCTGGGAAAATATATCGCGGCTGCAGCCGTTTTGGTTCTGGGGCTCAGCACGCTTGACCCGTCGGGCGTTGCGACCGAGATCGAGCCGTTCCGAACCGCCATCTCCTCCAAGTTCACCCGCGCCTGGCCCTATGTCGCCTATGCGGGCGCCCTGCTGGCGATGGGGCTGTTCACCGAGCGCGCCTACTGCCGCTTCTTGTGCCCGCTGGGCGGCGTCCTGGCGGTGCTTGATCGCCTGCATTTGCTCAATCGGCTGAAGCGGCGCCCCGAATGCGGCAATCCCTGTCATTTGTGCGAACGGTCGTGCCCCGTAGGGGCGATCGTGCCGTCCGGCAAGATCCTCACCGCGGAGTGCTTTCAGTGTCTCGATTGCCAGGTCGAATACTACGACGACAAGCGCTGCCCGCCATCGGCTCAGGCCGCGGCGAAGCGCCGGATGGACGGCTAAAGTTCCCGGGGAGCACACAGGCGCACAGTTCTGCGGCCATCTTGCCGAGCCGATCGAGGTCGAACCCGCGGGCCCCGGCCAATTTGGGAACCCAGCGCAACGCGTCGCTCTGAGATCGCTCCGGCGAGCCCTTTGGCAAGCCTTTCCGCAAACCTCAGGGCTGCCTCACAAAATCCGGACATTCCCGCGGTGCGCGGGTTGTCAGGGCGCCGACCTCGACTATATTGCGCCACCCGCGGAGGGATGGCCGAGTGGCTGAAGGCGCACGCTTGGAAAGCGTGTATACGGGAAACCGTATCGTGGGTTCGAATCCCACTCCCTCCGCCATATCATATTGATTATTATGGGTAATTTGCGAGTTCGTGTGGGGGACCCCCGGATCGACCTCGAATGCGGTAGAATAGATCCACGAGAGCGTGCGGGACAAGGGGAGGGGGGTGGATAGTGGTTGCAATCGGCGGAAACTGGAAATGCCCTTACTGCGGACACGCTCAGGTCATCGCGCAAGAGAGGCGAAGGGCGGATTGGGCGAGACTCTCGTTGAACGGCTGGAAAAAGGGCCGTCCTGCCGTTGGATACGAATTAATCGCGTGCGCAAATGCGGAATGTTTGGAGCTCTCTCTAGCCGTCTTTCTCGCCACATGGGTAACCAAGGCCAACGGCGACTGGACCATCGCTGAGCTAACGAACACATGGGCTCTATTGCCAGAGTCGAGCGCGAGGCCTCAACCGGACTACATCCCAGAGGCCCTTCGCCAGGACTATTATGAGGCGTGTCGCATTCGAGAGCTTAGCCCGAAGGCAAGCGCCACGCTGGCGCGCCGATGTTTGCAGGGGATGATTCGAGATTTCTGCAAGATTGCAAAGGCTACGTTGGATGCCGAGATCAGGGCCCTAAGGACCGCTCTTGACGAAGGGGCAGCCCCGGCCGGCGTTACGCTGGAGAGTGTCGATGGCATCGATCATGTGAGATCGCTCGGGAATATCGGCGCCCACATGGAAAAGGACGTGAATCTAATCATCGATATTGATCCTGGCGAAGCGCAAGCGCTGATAGAACTAATCGAGGTGCTTTTTGTGGAGTGGTACGTTGCGCGCCAGCAGCGCTTGGACAGATTTGCAAAAGTCGCGGCGATTGGCGCGCAGAAAAAGCAGGAACGCGACGCGGCCAAAGCCATAGCATCCGGCGAAGGTCCCGCCGCACCTAAAGAAGAACAAGCGGACTGATCGCAAACCCGACTTTTACTGCCGCCCGCAGTTGGGGGGCGCGGTGCCGCTGCGGGTTCCACCGACTTGCCTCATCCTGAACTAACAAAGCGGCCAGTGATGACTGAATTACCAGAAGCTAAGTTTACCCGAGAACACGTTCTGCCCCGGCCATTCACGGAAAAGTCGGTGCGCGAATTATTGCTGGGTGGAGTGTTACGCCAAGGTAGGCAACCTACTTCCGGCGAAATTACTAACTTGACTCGATACTTAAACGAACTGCGATCTTCGTTCTTGCGTCACGAACCAATCCGACAGGAGGAAGAGCGTAGCAAACGAATTGCTGTAGCAATTCAGACCTTGACTGACGAGCTCTCCCACCAAACCATTATTCACGGCGCCGCTATATCCCAGGACGATCTCGAAGCGCTGCAGCGCCTGCTCCAAGCCGCGCGCGCCGTGCGCAGAAGAGGTTTGCCGCTTCACAGCCTGACAGCGATGTTTGGCGGCGCAACCGCTCGATGGAAGGACTTTGCCGCTCGGCTCCAAGATCTGTTCCTTCAATCGGGCTTTTCCAAGGAAGGCAGTTATCGGCTGATCGTGGCCATTACGCCCCAAATCACTGAAGAGACCCCGACCAGGGAGGCCGTCCGCACGTTCCTGATGCGGCGCCGCTGATAGGGGCGGGAACATTTTTGCGCCGCCCCCGGGGCGGACGTCAGTCTCAAGTGCTCCTATATCGCAGCCCGGCATCCGCATCTATTTGCGGACTATCGGGCCGCAGCAAACCGACTTGGCCCGCAGATACCCGGAGCCTCACGGCGCCGCGGGTATGTAATAGGTGGGCCGCACACCCGCGTGGCCCCAACCGGAGGAGCTACGATGGCACACACGCGCACCAAGTTGCCGACGAACACCGCCACCCCTCGAAACCCGCCGGCGCTCGCCCCCGGGAAGCCCGCCGAGCCCCGTCTCGAACGCATAATCCGCAAGAGAGACTTACCGCAGTACACCGGCCTTCGCCCAACTGCGATCGATGACGCGATTGCTGCCGGCCGTTTTCCCCGCCCGATCAAGTTGGGCCTGCGCGCGGTCGGCTGGCGCGAGTGCGACTTGCTGGAATGGCAGTTGGCCGGACTCGCGGCGAGCACCAACAACAAATAAAGGTCAGGAGATACGCAAAATGGTTGCCCGACAATTATCCAGTGCGCGCGCATCGCAAGCGCGCGCCAACAATCATTCCAGCCCTGTCGGCACAGCCTTGGCCGTGCTCGATGTTGATGCCGGTCGCGAGATCATAGGTAGGGACGCCCTACCTATAAATTCCAGAACTGACAACGACGTGGTCGCCCGCGGTCGCGAAGCCTGGACGCGGCGCAAAGCCGACATACGGGAAAGTTGGGCCGATTGGGTTGCGATCGGCAAAGCGCTTCATGCTGGCCGCAAATTGGCGATGGAGAGGACCAACACGTCAGAACCCGTCGGGAAGCGATACATCCAGGCATACAGCAGTTGGCTCGAAGAGAATGGGTTTGCGGACATCGACAAGTCTGACCGCGCCAAGCTGCTGAGGTTGATCGAGGAGCTGGACCAGGTTGAAGGTTGGCGGGCGAGTTTGACCGAGACTCAACGGCAACGTTGGAATCATCCAAGCGCGGTGGAGAGCTTGGAAGTGCGAAGATCGAGGCGGCCGTTGGCGGGAGCAAACCGCGCATCGTGGAAATAATTCTGATCGACGAGGTGGGGCCGAGCGTTGCCTCGGGCGGCCAGCCCATCGGACACCCGCCGACCATCGCCGGCAAGAAGCGGAGAACTGGTTCCGCGGGGTGCTTCGGCACGCGGACGACCTACGGCGCGACGCCGAACTGGCAAATGCGAACGCCATAGTCGAGCCGGACAGGCTGCAAGCGCTGCGAGATGTTGTAGACCCCGCGGCGTTACCCGCCCTGAAAGAAGCGGGAGAGGGTAGCCTCCGGCTCTACGACTTCTTGCGAAGTTTGAGTGAGGAAGACCGGCAGGAACAGTTGCCGGCGGAGGCGGCCTAATGGCGCGCCGCTACGATTGGTGGGACAAGACTTGGGACACTTGCGGCGGCTGCTTCCCGGTCTCGCCCGGCTGTGCCAATTGCTTTGTGCCACCGCTACTCGGAACCCGACATCGCAGCGCGGGCGCCGCCCGACGCGTCGATAAGCTGTACGACGGGACCGTAAAAAAGGTGAACGGCCGATGGACGTTCACCGGCAAGCTGACCGCCTTGCCGGCGGGGCATCGCGCCTGGGCGATGCCGCGAAGGTGGAAAGGCGCGGAGAGCCCGGTGATGGGTGCGGGCAAACCGAGCCTGATCTTTGTCGGCGGCATGTCCGATTTGTTCATTGACGACCGGCCCACCTGGGTCATCGACCGGACCGTGGCGAGCTTGGTCCACTCCGATCACATCGGCCTACTCCTCACTAAGCGCCCGCGCGCCATGGCCGAATACTTTGGCACTGCGCGGGTGTCCCCGGCTGTACTTCGGAATCGGCAAGCCCATCTGTGGCTGGGCTTCTCCGCGGAGCGGCAAGAAGAGTTCGATAGCCGGTGGGCGGATATGCGCCCGCTCGGCGCGAGTGGCTGGACCGTGTTCGTCTCTCTCGCCCCCATGTTGGGGCCCATAGTACTGCCATCCGACTTCCTTTCTCTCGGAACCCGCGGCTGGGCCATCGTCAGTGGAGAGCAGGGTCGGCACGACCGCTGCCGCGATATGGACCCGGCCTGGGCGCGAGCCGTGTTCCGCCAATGCCGGGACGCCGGCGTCCCACTCTTCACGAAGCAATTGGCCCGCCGAAAGCCGATCCCCCCAGACTTGATGGCTGTACGCAACTTTCCAGCCATACGGGGTGAGTTCCAATGATCGTGAATGTCCGAGGAACTAACGGCAGCGGCAAGAGCCAAGTTATCCGAAACTTGATTGGCGGCGGAAAGCGCGCGCCCATCTATGGCCTCCTGGGCTATAGACAGCCCGAGGCTTACCGTCTGGACGGGTTGGGTCTGGACCAATCGCTGTTTGTCCTAGGCCCGTACCAAACGAACACCGGCGGGTGCGACTGCGTTCATCCCTACGATCTTATTACATCCCTTCTCAACAAATACGAACCGGCGGGACATGTGATCTTCGAAGGATCGCTCATATCCGACAACTACGGGAGGATCGGGGAGTGGCTGACGAAGCGCGGACGCGAAAGCATCGTGGCCTTTCTCGACACGCCGCTTGAGCTTTGCCTCCAGCGGCTGCGCGCTCGGACAGAGGGCGCTGGAGAGAAAAACGTTGAAAGGCGCTTTGAAGCGATCGCCCGCGTTCGCCAGCGGTTCGTCACCGAGGGCGTTGTGCGCGTCGTCGACACCTCTTCCCAAGACGGCGCCGCGGCGATCCTTGCGCTTCTAAAAGCGCATAGCCTCGCTGCGGCCTAGAAACGGTCACCGGTGCGACTTTTCACGATCCGCCCCTATCCCGCTGGGGTCACTCGGTAGATTTGATAGGTGGGCTTCCCTTCGCCGCTTTCGGTGCGCGAATTCCCTTGGATGCGGAGCTGAGTGGGAGCCGGGTATGTATCGTTAGAGATCGCGGCAACCACCGCGATAGAGCCGCAACGCCTTTCGCGAGCTTCCCTTGCGCCGGGTGTTGCAAATCGCAACCCCTGATCTTGCGGTTCCGGGCGTGGTTGGCCCGGCGCAAGGGAGACCGTCGCCTTGCCCCGCGCACCACGTCCGACGGACGTCCGTCCATATTTCGATAAAGTCCAGTTGTGGTGTCGTCGGCCCCTACCGCGCGCCGAACTCGAGCATCTTCACCGGCTTTGCGGCCCCGGCGGTCTGTTTGCCGCAAACGATACCGCCCGCTTCAATGCTCGTTTTCTCCAGCGGGTCGAACTACGGCAGCCCTCCGCCGAAGCGCTGCGTTTCATTTCCAAACTTCACGATGCTCGTATCAACCGCATGGAGGTCGCGTGCGATTTGATTTTTCCCGATTGTGTCGAACTAGACGATGCTTTCGAATTTCTGCACCACCACATGGTGCGTCGCTGGCACGGCAAGCGTCAGAAAATTCGGCGGTTCGAAGACGGTGCCCGTTACGATGCGGGCCGCTGGGCGCCCAACGGCATCGTGATGTACCGGGAGCCGTTCTCGCGGGCGACCGGCGAAGCGGACTGCCTGCATCTCGAATGGCGACTCAATGGGCTGGACGCGGTGCGCGGTGCGGGCATCAAACGCCCACAGGAGCTGCTGAACTTCAACCATCGCGCCTTCTGGGAACCACGGCTAGACGACCGATTCCATGAATCCGGATTCTCTTGGTAAGCGAAGCCGGATGGAACCGGAAGAATCTTGGTGGATTCCTCGTCTGTGATTGACGAGACGAGGAGTTTTGCCATGGCAGGATGGCGGCAGGCGATTGATTTGGCGATGACCAGCGAGGAAGTTGCGCGACTGACGGCGGTATCGTGTTCGCGCACGGAGCCAGCGTGCCGGGTTGAGCGGGCTCGGATGCTTCTGGCCTATCGGAAGACTCCGTCTTTTTTTGCGGTGGCACGGAGTTTGGGTGCCCATCACCAG
>Ga0209062_1001303_pt1 | contig 46522 bp, 35 predicted proteins | sample Coa_R2_2_FD_187158 | JGI IMG/M metagenome (GOLD analysis project Ga0209062, IMG submission 187158) | Surface soil microbial communities from Centralia Pennsylvania, which are recovering from an underground coalmine fire - Coalmine... | ecosystem: Environmental > Terrestrial > Soil > Unclassified...
TCAAGCATACGACCGCCAGCTACCAGGCGGTCTGTCCGCCCAGTGGGGTCAGCGGCACCCCGGCCTCCAGCATCTTTGGCACCTTTGATGGCAAGCTGGTGAGCGCGCTGGACGACTCCAACCCGGTCGCGGTCTGCGATGTGCAGCAGACGCAGCAGGTCGAGCAGGTTTCCAACGGCACCGCCAACAACGTCACCACCACGACCGCCTGGACGTACGATAACTTCGGACGCGTGCTCCAGGAGACGATCAGCAGCAATGGCGGCACCCCCGGGACCGTCGTGCATCAGACGGCCTATGTGTGGAATGATGCGATCAGCGCGACGCAGAACAGCGCCACGGGAATCCATATTCTGGATACGCTGGCCTCGACCACGACGCAGGATAGCGCGGGCAATCACCTCAGTTGCAGCGATGTCAACTACGATGGACAGGGCTATCTCGCCGGGCAAAGCAGCGCCTTAACCGGAGGGCTGGTCACGGCCAAAGACAGCTATACCAACTGTGGCACCGCGTCGAACGGCTTTACCCCGAGCGGGCAGATGCGCACGACGATGACCTATGATGCCTATGGCAACCAGGTCACCAGCAGCGATCCCGATACGAATGCGGGCATCAGTGGGCATACCGGCTGCACGGTGGGCAGCACGCAATACACGAACTGCTCGGCCTATGACAGCACCTTCCAGGTCTTGCCCACCAGTTCGTCCAACGCACTCAACCAGACGAGCAGTATCGGCTATACCTCCACGGCGCTGGGAGGCTTCGGGCTCTGGCCCGTTTCGACCACCGATCCCAACAATCAGTCTACGACGGTCACCTATGACTCGCTGGGACGCATGACGAGCGAAACGCTGCCAGCCGAGACCAGTGGCACGACCAAAACGTGGAGCTACACGACGTGGTGCAGTGGCCCTGCCGCGCAAGCGCCCTGTGTCGAACTGGACGAAACGGACCGCATGAACGCGACCACCACGACGGTGACAACGCGCGGCTTCTACGATGGGGAGGGACGGCTGATCGAAACACGGGTCTCCGGTCCCAACAATCAAGATGTGGTGACTTACGTTACCTACGACGTGATGGGACGCAAGATCTTCAGCAGCAACCCGTACTTTGTCGCCGCCTACACGGGTCCGGCGGGTCCAGCAGCCTTCTCGCTACCTGACAGCAGTCAGCCGGGCAGCAGCACCGCGTATCCGACGCTGCGGCAGACCAGCGTGACCGATCCGCTCTCGCAGACGGCGACCACGACCGTCAGCGTGCAATGTGGCGTCTCTGGCACCGGCGACACTGGCTGCTATGTGCTGAGCACCGTCGTTGATGCCAGCAGCCACCAGCGCAGCACCTTGACCGATGGGCTGGGTCACGAGGGCTACGATCTGCGCTACACCGGTAACAGTAGCGGAACGTACGCACTCTACGCCCTGACCTCCTATACCTACGATGTCAACGGCAACCTGCTCACGATCAAGCATCCGGCCAACAACGCGGTGACCAGCTTCACCTACGATGCTGCCGGGCATCAGACTGGCCTGAACGACCCGGATCGTGGCGTGGAAAGCTATAGCTACGATCCTAATGGCAACCTGACCCAAACCGTGGATGCACGCGGCAGCACCGGGACTGTCTTCCAGGGCTATGATGGACTCAACCGTCCGTTGTGGCGCAACACCACCAACAGCCCGACGGGAGCGCGCGTCACTTACAGCTACGATAGCACCGCCAATGGCAACATGGGCGTGGGTCGCAAAACCGGCGAAACTTTTAGCGGCAGTGGCGGCCTTTCCGGCTCCTACACCTTCGTCTATGATCAGCGTGGACAGCAAACGAGCATGACCACGACCATCAACGGCACGAATTACCCGGTGCAGGCGAGCTACGACGATGCCGGCGATCTGATCAGTCAGACCTACCCCACCGGAGAAGTGGTCAACGCCACCTACTCGGCGCAGGGCTGGCTCAGCCAACTGAGCACGACCAGCGGCGGCACGACCACCACGCTGGCATCGAACATCAGCTACACGGGTACTGCCGGAGCGGCGATGCACATCACGGGGATGAGCCTGGGCAACGGCGTCTACAGCTACGGGGCCAGCTACGACCTTGATCAGCGCCTGATCTCGTCCTCGCTCACGCGCAGCAGTGATAGCACCCTGCTCGACCAGACGCAGCCGGGCTACGATGGGGTGGGCAACGTCACCAGTGTGACCACGACGTTGCAGGCGGGGACCGATAACCAGCACTTCTGCTATGACGAGCAGAACCGGCTGACGTGGGCCTGGTCCAATGGCAACTCTCCCTGTGGCTCGTTCACGGCAGGCACGCTGACCGCAGCACAATATCAGCAAAGTTATACCTATGACACCAATGGGCGTCTGACCTCGGCACAAAGCGGCTATACCTACGGGGATAGTCACCACTTGCACGCGGTGACCGCGACGGGCAGTGGCTACAGCGCCGCCTACGATGCCGCAGGCAACATGACCTGTCGCGCGCCATCGAGCGCTACCACCTGTGCAGGCACACAGACCGGACAGCAACTGAGCTACGATGCTGAAGGAAACCTGAGCACCTGGCAGAACCAGCCCAGTCCGACGAGCACGGTCAACTATCTCTACGATGGGGAAGGCACTCGGGTCGCCTCCCAGCTCGTCAGTGGGGGGAACACCACGTTGACCTCCTACATCGGCAAGCTGGAAACGGTCGTCACGGGCAGTTCGACCACCACGACCACGTATTACACAGCAGGAGGGTTGCGCATCGCCGAAGCGGTCAACGGCACGTTCTCCTACCTGGGCAACGACGTGTTAGGCAGCGTAGCCGTGGCGCTCAACGCCGCTGGACAACTGACGGCAGCGCAGTTGTATGGACCCTATGGCAACGTGCGGTATAGTAGTGGGACCATGCCGACCGATATCGGCTTCACGGGGCAACGTGGCGATAGTGCGACGGGGCTGGACTACTACGGGGCGCGCTACTATGATCCGGTGGTGGGACTGTTCATCAGTGCGGATCAAGAGAGGCACAAAGCATTACTGTACTCCATTTAGATGGGCCAAGCTAATCGTTGTGTTATAGTGTTTCCTATGATGATGGAGGTCAACATGGATTTGCGGTTTGAAGCGAAAAAAGGAACGTTATACTATCATGGGCAAGTAGTTTATAGGAGAGAGGAATGGTCGTTTGACTTTCTGCCACGTCAAGTGAGTGATTTCGCTGTCATAATAGCCATGCTTGATATACTTTTCATTGTAGTTGGGGATTCTATAGCCCATGCGTGTCAAATTTGTGGATATCATCCTCATACCATCTGGATCAAAAAAGAGTTATCCTTGCCAGCATCTTTTGAAGGGAGCCTCATTCTCCATAGTGATGTTGTCAATGAGTTTGATAATGTGAAACTGGAAGGGGCGGAAAGGTGGAAGACTTCTCACGATGAAACTCTCGGTTGGCTCTGTATTGGAAATGATAGAAAAGATCAGGAAGACCAGGCAGTAGAATTTGCAACCGGGATTATTGCGGTGGTAAACAGGCAGCGCCTGAAGTCCATATGGTTTAAACCTACTCTAGTATAAGCAGCTTCACTTTGTTGTGCTCGTGGAATCACCTTCTTGCACAGGACAATCGCATCTAATAAACCCCATCCATAGAAACATCGGAGTCTGTTCTAAGCCAGGTTGAGACAGGTGTATGGCCGACCAGCACGGGATAGGCTTCCGGCAGGCAATGGCAGTGGATATATGAGTACCAGTGTGGTTGGTCTGTTTGTCATTCTATGGCAGAGTACAGAGCGGAAAAGTATAGTATACTTGGTGAGAAAGGGGAGGTTTCGACATGCTTAGTTAGGAAGAGCGGTATAATGGAAAAACTGCAATCAGATATACGGAAAGGCAACAGGTTTACTGACGTAAAAGAACTTCCCGTATACAATTTTCATTTTGAGACGAAGAAAAACGATGAAAACGAGATGTTGATCGTGCATGCTGACAACGACTGGTGGAATTGTCAGGCAGAAATCATCTTTCATCACGTTCTCTTCCACAACTGCCCTGGCTCTCTCATTTTCTGTGTCAAAGAGTGCCGCCTCGCAACAGAAGAAGAAGAGAGCTATCTACGCACATTGCACGATTTCCCGAAATATTATGGCGTGTACTGTTTTGAGACTGCTGCGGGCTCAGTTTTATGGAAGGGGCGACCAGTAGAACGCGATGTCCTGGGCAGGATACTGGACCCAAAGGTGGCAAAACGCCTGAGCCCCCATGATCCGCAGAAATCGTTTGTCATCGCTGAGTCGGTGACCATTGTGGCTTTCTTTTCCGACCGCCTCTTTGGTAAAGAGCTCGACCACTGGCAAAAAGGCGAACTGGCCGATATGTCGGAAGAGTTTCAAGAAACCTTTCGGAAAGCCATCAAGACCAGCATAGACTGGGCCAAACAAGTAGAAGAGCGAAAACGCGCTAAGTAGGTTGGTGGCCAGGGAAGTTCATCGCTGTCCACACCTGAACGCAAAGGACAATGGATAAAAAGGATTCTGTCACAAAACGCTTTACATCAGGCGTCACGTATGGTATAATAGATGCAATAATCAAATAGACAACAACAAGCTGACGCGAGACATGTCCCTTCTCAATGATAAACAGAGAAAAGCGCAGATGCTGAGAGCGCCCTTATCTGCCGGAAGCGGATACCCCTCGCTAGCCTATACTGAGTCAGTAAAGTATACGTCCTAGCCACGTTACAGGCTACTAAAGTACACTTCTTCTTACTAAGAGGTGGAGCTGGGTGGAACCGCGGAGAGCATTATGCCTTTTCGTCCCAACGGGGATGGAAAGGTTTTTTTGTTGTTGTCAATAAGATCACAAGGAGGATTTTTCAATGTCGGTGGAAGTAGAACTGGAGGAATCGGTCAATTATACGCCGGTTCAGCGCATGCGCCATTCCGCTGCGCACGTCATGGCGGAGGCCGTGCAGGAGATCTTTCCTGACGCCCGCTTCGCCATCGGACCCGCTATCGAAGATGGCTTTTATTACGATTTCGATCTCCCGCGCGCGCTTACTCCTGATGATCTGCCAGAGATAGAGGCCCGCATGAGGCGCATTGTCGGCGAGAAGTATCCCTTTTTGCGCGACCGCTGGCCCCGCGAGAAGGCTCTGGCGTACTTTGGCAACAAAGGACAGAACTATAAGGTGGAGATTATTGAAAATTTGCCCGATGCCGAGGTGGGCATCTACCAGCAGGGCAACTTCCTTGATCTCTGTCGCGGGCCGCACGTCGAGAATACGGGGCAGATCGGTCCCTTCAAGTTGATGCGCGTCGCGGGTGCTTACTGGCGCGGCGATGAGCGCCGCCCGATGCTGCAACGCATCTACGGCACGGCCTGGTTCACGCAGGAGGAGCTTGATCAGTACCTCTGGCGGCTGGAAGAGGCGATGAAGCGCGATCATCGCAAGCTGGGGCGCGAATTGAAGCTGTTCGTGCTCAGCGACGATGTCGGTGCGGGCGTGCCGATGTTCCTGCCGCGCGGCGAGATGCTGCGCTACCTGATGGAGAACTACGTCCGGCAGACGCAGGAGAAGTATGGCTACCAGCACGTCTGGACGTCTCACCTGGGCAAAGTGCGACTGTACAAAACGTCGAAGCACTGGTTTACGTATCGCGAGAATATGTTCCCGATCATGAAGGGCGAGCAGGAGCAATCGGAAGATGACGCGTATCTGCTCAAACCGATGAACTGTCCGCATCACATCCTGCTGTATAAATCGCAGATGCATAGCTATCGCGAACTGCCCGTGCGCTACGCCGAGTTTGCCACGCTCTATCGCTATGAGAAGGCGGGGACGCTGACGGGTCTGGCGCGTGTGCGCAGCGTCACGCAGGACGATGCCCACGTCTTTATACGGCCCGATCAGATCCAGCAGGAGTTTAATAATGCGGTCAATCTCACGCTGGAGGTCTTCGAGACGTACGGCCTGAAGGACTACTATGTGCGCCTCTCTTTACGCGATCCGCAGAAAAAAGAGGAGTATATTGGCAGTGACGAAGTCTGGGAGAACGCGGAAGCCTCGCTGCGCGGTGCGGTCGAACGCAAGGGTCTCAAGTATGAAGTCGGCATTGGTGAGGCTGCTTTCTACGGTCCTAAAGTGGACTTTATGGTTCACGACGCTCTGGGCCGCGAGTGGCAGTGCTCAACGATTCAGCTCGACTTCAACCAGCCGGAAAATTTCGAACTTGAGTATATCGGCGAGGATGGGCAGCCGCATCGTCCGGTGATGATTCACCGCGCCGTGACGGGTGCGACGGAACGCTTTATGGCGATGCTGATCGAGCATTTCGCGGGTGCATTCCCGGTCTGGCTGTCTCCGGTGCAGGCGATGATCATCCCCATTGCCGACCGCCACAACGAGTATGCGGCAAAGGTGCTGGAGGCGCTTGAGAAAGCCGGGCTGCGGGCCGAGATCGATCTGCGCGGCGAGCGTATGAACGCCAAGATTCGCGATGCCCAGTTGCAGAAGATCCCGTACATGCTGGTCGTCGGCGACAAAGAAGCAGCCGCTGACGCCGTCTCCGTCCGCCTGCGCACGAACGTGGACCTCAAGTCCATGCCTCTGGCGCAGTTCATCGAACGCGTCGCAGGAATTGTCAAGACGAAGAGCCAGGAACTGTAGGAGCAACTCTCGCGATCAATCGGGTCTCTGTCGGCTACCCACCGGTAGGGACCCGATTGATCGCGTCCGCTTCAGCGCCCGTCTCCTATGTGGCTCCAGACTCTTGTGAGGGCAATCTCATGCGGTTGCCACCGGTAGGGACCCGATTGATCGCGCCCGATTTCATCGCTCGTCCCCCGCGTTCCGTTCCCTATGTGGCTATAGACGCTTGTAAGAACGGCAATAAATTGGACGCGATCAATCAGGTCCCTACGACAGGTACTTGTAAGCTGGCAGAGTCAGGAACTCCACAAACTGGTCGCTGGTCACGATCTCGTCGAGAATTTTGGAGGCCGTCGCGAATTTACGGGCAGCAAACGCCTGCTCGCCAATACCGGCCTTGATCTTCTCTAATTCTTCGCCCATCAACTGGCGGAACAACTCAACTGTTACTTTGCGCCCATCGTCAAGGATGCCTTTGGGGTGGTGAATCCACTGCCAGATCTGGGCGCGGGCAATCTCGACCGTCGCGGCATCTTCCATCAGGTTGAAGATGGGGACGCAGCCGGTGCCGCGCAGCCAGGACTCCAGATATTGCACCCCTACGCTGATATTGTTGCGCAGTCCGGCCTCGGTAATCGTGCCCTCCGGCACCTGGAGCAGGTCGGCGGCGGTGGCGTGGACATCTTCGCGTTTCTTATCGATCTGGTTGGGCGTCTTCATCACAGCATCGAACTCTTCCATCGCGATAGGTACCAGGCCAGGATGAGCCACCCAGGTTCCGTCATGCCCATCGGTCGCCTCACGCCGCTTATCGGCCCGCACACGCGAAAGCGCCTCTTCGTTGGCTTTGGGATCGTTTTTGATCGGGATCTGGGCCGCCATGCCACCGATGGCGGGCGCATTGCGGCGATGGCAGGTCTTGACCGTGAGCTGCGTATATGAACGCATAAAGTGCGTCGTCATCGTTACCTGAGCGCGGTCAGGAAAGATGAATTCAGGCAGATTGCGGAACTTCTTGATCGCGCTAAAGATGTAGTCCCAGCGCCCGCAGTTCAGGCCCGCCGAATGCTCGCGCAGCTCGTAGAGGATCTCATCCATCTCGAAGGTTGCCAGGATCGTCTCAATCAGCACAGTGGCCTTGATCGTGCCCTGAGGGATGCCAAGCTCGTTTTGCGCCATCACAAATATATCGTTCCAGAGGCGCGCTTCCAGGTGGCTTTCTAACTTGGGCAGGTAAAAGTAGGGACCGGTCCCGTTGGCGAGCAACTGTTTGACGTTGTGGAAGAAGAAGAGCGCGAAATCAAAGATGCCGCCGGAAACTGGCTTCCCGTCGATCAATACATGCTTCTCGTTAAGATGCCAGCCGCGCGGGCGCACCAGCAGAACGGCGGTCTGCTCGTTCAACCGGTAGGCTTTGCCTTCGGGGCTGGTAAAGGTGATCGTGCGTTTGATGGCATCGCGCACATTAATCTGCCCCTCAACGGTTGCTTCCCAGGTAGGCGAGTGGGCATCTTCAAAGTCGGCCATAAAGACCTTTGCCCCCGAATTGAGCGCGTTAATGACCATCTTGCGGTCCACCGGTCCGGTAATTTCCACGCGGCGATCCTGCAAATCGGCGGGAATGGGCGCAATGGTCCAGTCTTGCCGGCGGATATGCGCGGTCTCGGGAAGAAAATCGGGCAGCTTGCCGGCATCAATCTCGGCCTGGCGCTGTACGCGCTTTTGCAGCAATTCTTGACGGCGCGTCTCGAACGAACGAGCAAGTTTCGCGACAAAACTCATCGCCTCGGGGGTCAGTATTTGCGCAAATTCAGGGGTGATAGGAGCTTTAATCTCGATCCCCTCTGCAAATTGAGTTGTGACAGGGTTGGTAGTCATGCTTATAATCCCTTTCGATACAGGAAAGACACAATTCCCATACCTGCTATTGTCGCATATGTGCCGGATTGGTAGCAACCATCGCGCCTGCTGCTGAGAAGCCCTTTCTCTCGCAGCTTCACTGCCGGGGAGAGAAATAATCAACTTGTTAACATTTTTTCCTCAGCCACGATAACTGCAATAGAAAACCTATCAATGAGGAGCAATAATGAGTACTGCAAACATACTCCCAGAAAATCTATCACGATTACAGCGTAATATCCTGTTATTTTTGCTGATGGGTTTGTTCAGCGCCTGTTCAGGAGGCAATCCCAGTCCTACCGCGACCCAGGTGAAGGGGGCGATTCAGCTTTTTGATCTTCATGGCAAGCTGATCTGTCAGATCCACGGCCAGGATGCCCAGCTTGACTGCTTCAATCACAACGCGCCCCAGAGCGCGGTCGCGTTCCAGTTTATCGATTATGCCGTGAGCGAGCTGGCAAGCGACTTGCATACGAGCGTGGCGAAGCTGCCATCGTCGGCGCTCACCGTCTCGACCACGCTGGATCTGGCGTTGCAACAACAGATTTTGCAAAGGACGAAACAATATATCGCGACTATGGCAGCTACCCATAATATGCGCAATGCGGCGGTTGTCATGATCGACTATCATAACGGCGCCATTCGTTCGCTGCTCGGCAGTCTTGATGGTCCGACAGACAATAGCCCGTTGGATGTGGTAACGGGGAGACAACAAAGACGCCAGCCTGGTTCGGTCTTCAAACCCTTCGTCTACGCTACCGCCTTTAATGAGGGCATCAGCCCCGGCGAGGTGGTGTACGATGGCCCGTTTTCCGTTGCCACAGGAGCCGGGCCTTACTCGCCTGTCAACTATGATCGGCGCTTTCACGGCTATATGTCCTATCGCTCCGCCCTACAGAACAACTTCAATATTCCGGCCCTCAAGTTATTTGTCAAAACAGGTTTTGCTCCGGTAGAAAAGATGGCGAGCGATCTGGGGATTAAGAATCTGGGACCCCAGGATCAGCTCGGGTATAGCCTGCCGTTAGGTCCTGTAGCCGTGCCCTTGCTTGATGCGACCGTTGCCTACGGCACGATGGCAAACGGTGGCGTCCATCTTCCTCCGCACGCGATTGAAAAAATCAGCGACCCCAGCGGACATGTGGTTTATGCAACTCAAGCGCAGGGCACGCGAGCGTTGAGCCCGCAGGCTGCTTTTATGCTGACCGATGTGATGAGCGACGATAACGCGCGACGCTACGAGTACGGTCAGTGCAGCCCTCTGCTGCTCTATAGCAGTACTGAAGAGCAGTGTAAGGCTGGCAATCCCGGTCCTGTGCGTCCGGCAGCGGTTCATGTGGGTGAGACCGATACATTTAGAGATACAATGGCTGTTGGCTACACCACCGATCTGGTGACTGGCGTCTGGACGGGGAATAGTGATTATTCTCCGATGTTTAATATCGTCGGGGTCGATGGCGCTGCACGCATCTGGCACGATACGATGCTGCTCGCCGAAGGGAACGCGCCGGTTCAGCCATTCCCCGGCCCGCCTCCAGGCGTGGTGAAGAAGACGGTGAGCTACCCCAATTTAACCACGACCGATTGGTACATGACGCAGTAAAAATACAGCAAATGAGTCGGATGACCCATACGCTATCTCTAGCCTCTCTGCTAAGCTTCTACCAGGAATCAGATGATTGTTTTCATAGCTTGCTAGCGCATGTAGCTCCCCGATTCATCGTGGGAGCGTGAGCAGTTCTGAACTGGCAGAGAAAAAAGGAGAGGCACAATGGCGCGAAGGCTGGCGATGCTGTTTGGCCTGAGTATTGCTCTATTTCTAGTGATGACGCAGGTGGCTTTTGCTCAGGCCAACAACGGCCCCCCGGATATTATCAGCATCAAACATAGCATTTTGACGGTACAGGAGCTTGAGCGGCAAGGCATACTCACCCATGCTGAAGCTGAAAAATCCATCATCTATTACGTAGCCCAGGCATCTCAGGTGGCGGGACATCCCCTTACGCTTGACCAGATTCTGGCAACACCGGACCCGACCCCGCAAAAGTTGACCCCTTTACAGCAATTTGCTGGGGCAATCGACTTTCTGACGTTCCTCCTCGTGCTTGCCATTCTCGCAGTAGGAGGGGCTGTGATCTACCTGTTCAGATACTATGTGGCGAAATTCATCCAATTATTCAAAAATGTCCCGGTTATTGTGTATGAAATAGTTTTCTATGCCGCCAGCCTCGGCTGCGTTCTCTGGGGCTGGTTCCTGCCAGAACCAATACATGGCTCTTTCGGATTTCTGGGTTGTCTCTTTTTTGCGGGCGCACTGGGATTTAGCAGCAGTTATCATCGCGTCCCCGTCAATCGATTTCGCTTTTCTGTCATGTTATTTGTGGTCTGGGCCGTCGTCGCCTTCCTCTTCGGAAGCTCTTTGATCGGCTTTATTGCTGTGGGCGCGCTCCTCTCCGCTTTTGGCTTCAGCCCTTTGCTGGAACTGGTATTCAATGATGGCAGCCATTGGAACGATCACCTGTTTGAAAGGTCAACCCTGGCGGCCTTTGCTATTCTTTCGCTCTTTATCGGGCTGCGCTTAACTGACGCGCTCCTCCCTGCCCTTGCCGTCTTTGAATTTGGAGCATTATTCCTGGGCAGCCTCGTAGGTTACATGGGCTTATTATACCTATCGACTCGCTTGCCCTGGAACTACGCGCTGCGGCACAGGAAGAGATACTGGGGCTTCCAGGTAGTGACCATTATTGCAGGCGTCGGCGCGCTCTTCTTTGGCTCGGTCTTCCAGATCAACGAACTACAGAAAATAGGTGGCACATTTTTTGTCGCGTACTGGCTGGTCAAACTACTGGAAATACCGACAAAAAGTCTACCCGCCTTTGCCCGACTTGTCGTTATTGTCGGTATCATCACGATAGGCTGTTGCTGGTTTGCCTTAACCCATCAAGAGCTGTTCCAGCAATGGCTCTTTCTGCCCGGCTAATGACTGACAGGCTCTCCCTGCTTCTCAGGAGAGCCTGACTGTTATTCTTTACTAAAGCCAAGATCCAGCAGCTTCGCCCCATCGCTAAAGACGGCATCGTAGGATGGGGCGTGCAGTTCTACGCCGATGAGGTGATGACCCCTGCGGTGGGCCGAGAATACCAGGCACACGCCGGCGCTATCCGTCCAGCCTGTTTTGACGCCATCTGCACCCGGATAGAAGGTGAGGAGCGCATTGGTATTTTCCCAGTGATAGGCATGGGTGTATAACGTTGGTTTTACATCATAGGTGGTCTGTCCAACGATCTGAGCAAAGATAGGGTTGCGCATGGCATAGTTGGTGAGCGTCACCAGATCCGCTGCCGAAGAGTAATGGTCGCTGCCACTGAAGCCATGCGGGCTGCTATAGTGCGTGTGCAGCAGATGCAATGCCTGCGCTTTCCTGTTCATCAGCGCCACGAAGTTATCGGTCGAACCGGCGATGGTGCGCGCAATGGCAATCGAAGCGTCCGTGCCGGAACGCAGCATCAGCGCATAGAGCAGCGTATGCAGGCGAAAGTAATCGCCAGCGACAAGCCCCGCATTGCTGGAACCGGGCGGGACCTGGTTCAGATCGGCCTGTTGCACCGTCACCCCCTGCTCCAGATTGCCGTCCTCAATCGTCACAATAGCGGTCATGATTTTGGTCGTGCTGGCGATGGGAAGCGGCAGGCTGCTATTCATGTCGTAGAAAACTCGACCAGTATCAGCATCGATCAGATAGGCAGCGGTGCCGCTGATAAAGGGGGGCGGCGTCGGCGTGGGACTGGGGGGAAGCGTCGGCTCCGGGGATGGCGTTGGCGTCGGAGAAGGCGTGGGTATCGGTGTGGGTGTGGGTGTAAACGTTGCCTGCACATCGGAGAGCATAGAAGATGTAAAAAAGATCGCCACGACGGTGATAATAACCATCATCGCCAGTGCAATAGCAAGCCATACGCGCTGCATGCAGTTACCCTCTCTTCTCGCTAACGATATCTCCAAGTGTGGAAGGCGTGGGGGGCAGCGCCGGGTCCGCGGGGATATTGGCGAAACCGCGATCCAGCAACATTTTGACATCGGAAACAAGCGTATCTATTGATGGCGCTCTCAACTCCGTACCGATCAGTAGATGATTATTGCGCTGAGCGGAGAAAACCATGCTGCCCATATTGCTGTCATAGCTCAATGTGATACCATTCATCCCCGTATAGGATAGCAGCAGGGAATTCGTATTGGGCCAGAGATAGAAATGACGGCTCTCGGTAGCTGGAAGGGTATATTCCGCTTTTGCGACGACTTGAGCAAAATCCGAGAGCTGTAAGGCATACCAGCCCAGGCGCGTCAGGTCAGCGGCATTCGAATAATCGCTGCCATCCGTTGAACCATAGGGACTGCTGAAATGGGTATCATTGAGCTGGAGCTGATGGGCCTCTTCGTTCATCATCTCTACGAATTTTTGTGTGCTGCCTGCTACCGCATACGCCATTGCCAGCGCAGCATCGTCGCCAGAAGGCAGCAGGAGCCCATAGAGCAGATCGCGCAATTGAAGCTGATCGCCCACCTGCAAATGGGCCGTGCTCGCGTACGGCGTCACCTCACCGAACATAGTCTGCTTGATAGTCACATACTGAGCAAGATTGGCATTTTCAATGGTGACAACCGCTGTCATAATTTTGGCGCTACCGGATACGGGAAGGCGGGCATGGCTATTGATATCAGCAAGCACTTTGCCGGAGGTCGCATCCATCACGAAGGCCGCCTCCCCGTGAATGGGGGGAGCGGAAACAGGTTTTCTCGGGGGGACGTCGGCTGTTTGCGTATGCGCTTTGAACAGCGTAAAAGCCGCGAGCATACTGCTAATAATCAACACGGCTACCAACCCCGATAGCAGATTCGTCAGAAACCGCGACCGCCTCAGTACGCGTCGTGGCAACTGAGGAAGCAACAGCGCCGGTGCGAGCGGCTGGGTCTGGGGATAGCGATAACGCCGTATCGGCACAGGACCGCGTTCCGCGCCGTTGGCAATATGCTCGGCCAGGCGCGCTCTAATCCGAGCCAGACGCGAGGCGTCGTCTGCGGCAAGATGTTGGAGGTCTTGCAGCAGACGTGTATTCGCCGATGATAGATCGGGGACGGTCAGGTGCCGCTCTATCTGCTCTTCTACGCTTTCTGGAGCAAACCACTCGTCTTGATAATTCATCGCTATCCCTCCTCCTGTTGCATATATTTACGACGCAGAAGATTGAGCGTGCGCGAGAGCGTCACGCGTATCACGCTATCGCTTTTGTTCAGGCGCTGGGCAATTTCCTTCGATGGCAGGCCGTGACCGAAACGCAGGAGCACAATCTCCTGTTGCAGCTCGGAGAGATTGGATAAATGGACCCGCAGCAAGGCATAATCTTCATTGCGTAAAGCGACATGTTCCGGCATATACTCGTCGTCATCGCAGAGCATGGAGGCGACGTAATCCAGCGCGACGGACGGATGGCGAGCGTTACGGCGATAATAATCTACTGCTTTGTTGTACGCGATACGGCGCAGCCAGGCCAGTTGCTCGCCGTCGCTCCACGTCATCCAGACGCGATTCTCCATCGCAGCTAAAAATACGTCCAGCACCATGTCATCGACATCCTCCCTGGAAGAAATATAGCGAGATAGATAATTGAGAATAATCAGTGCGTAGCGATCATAGAGGGCTGCGATCAGTGAATCATCGGCTGTTCCCTCAGAGTGTATCTGGCGCATGCATTCCCTCATAGAGATTTTTTCTACTGTGCTGAAAAAGGGCTTACGAGCCCTGTTCGGTATTGCAAACACATCCCATTGTTGTTATCGTTTAAACCAGGAAAATGTTACCATGACAGCTATGATATTTTGATGGTATAGCAAAAAAGAAAACAACCACCATAGCCTATGTGATACGATAAACGCATCCTGGAGCCAGCTCCGGGTACGACGAAAATGAGGATAAGAGGAATGAGCGAAGAAAATCTGCATAACATTGTATTCGAGACGATCAGGCAGCGTCGTAGCATCGGCAAAATGACCGACCAACCCCCGACGCGTTGGCAGATTGAACGCATGCTGGAGGCGGCAACGCACGCTCCCAATCATCATAAAGTAGAGCCCTGGGGCTTCTTTGTCCTGGCGGGCAAAGCGCGCAACGAGCTGGGCGAGATCATGGCAACAAGCTTGGCAGCGCGTATGACCGATACAACGGGCGAGAAGGCTCAGACCATTCTCAGCAAGGAACGAGCCAAACCATTGCGCGCCCCCGTGCTGATAATCGTCGCGGCAGAGCGCCCGCGGCAGGATAATGTCATCGCTATCGAGAACGTTGAGGCGACCGCCGCCGCCGTCCAGAATATGCTGCTGGCGGGCGAAGAGATGGGGCTGGCTTGCATGTGGCGAACGGGAGACGCAGCGTACGACCCGCGCGTGAAGCAGTGGCTGGGCCTTGCCTCAGAAGATCATATCGTGGCAATCGTCTATGTTGGTCATCCCGCGATCCCCTGGCAGGAGCGGCGTCCCGGATCAATCAAGCAAAAAACCACCTGGCTGAACTGGGAAGACAGGGATTAACGGTGGCTAATATTTGATCAGAGCAAAGACATCATGCCCTTTTAGGCGTTCGCGGCCATTGAGGAAGGTCAATTCGACCAGGAAGGCGATCCCGGCGATATGGCCGCCGAGCTTCTCCACCAGTTCCATCGCAGCCGATACCGTACCGCCGGTTGCCAGCAGATCATCAACGATCAGTACACGCTGACCCGGCTTGATGGCGTCTTTGTGGATCTCGACCACGTTTGTGCCGTACTCCAGCTCATACTCGACGCTGACCGTCTGCGAAGGCAGCTTGCCAAATTTTCGCACCGGCACGAAGCCGCAGTTAAGCAAGTACGCCAGGGGAGCGCCAAAAATAAAGCCGCGCGACTCAACGCCCACCACCGCCTGGATGCCAGAGCCGACATAATGAGAAGCCAGGCGCTCCATCGCTGAGCGAAACGCGGTCGCATCCTGCAATAGAGGAGTAATATCCTTAAAAAGGACGCCCCGCTGCGGAAAGTCGGGAATGTCGCGGATAAAATCTTCCAGCCGTACAGGCTCAGATGTTGACGCCATGAGCAGTTTCTCCTCTGCATAAAATAAAGAGCCATATCTCAGGAAACAGGGAAGCCTATAGTTTGGGCTTCCCTGTAATTTCATAATCCGTTGACTATTACCTCTTGCTAAACGCGGTAGTATCGCTGTTTATCCAGCTAGCAGTATACGCCAACCTGTGCATATCTGCAAGCGAATCTAAATACAGTCCCGAAAGCTTCATCACGATCCGCCGATGGGACCGGTAACAACGCGATGAAATTGCTAGCAGCGCAGCTTATCGCTGTGGCACCGGCTCCGCTTGCGCCTGCGTGCCGTCCGCTGGTGGTAACTGAGCGGTGCAGTACGCACAACGCGAGGCTTTGAGCGGCACGGTGCTCAGGCAGAACGGGCACTGGCGCGTTGTAGGTGCCTCTTCCTTCTTTGGCCTCAAATGCTCAAGACGGTCACGCAGAGCGTTCACCGGCTTCACAACGAAGAAGTACACGACGAAGGCGATAAGCAGAAAGCTAATGAGAGCGTTTAAAAACAGACCTGGTTGAAGAAAGCTCTTGCCAATCGGAATACGCCACGTAGAAAAGTCGAACCCTCCCAAAAGACCTATCACGGGGGTTAAGAAATCTTTGACGAACTCTTGTACGACGGTGTTAAAAGCGGCGCCAATCACAATACCAACAGCCAGGTCTACCACGTTGCCGCGCATAATAAACTTCTCGAAATCCCCCAGCGTGCTCAATCCTGCATGCAGGCCACGCCCGCCAAACTCTTTCATGGTACCCCAGCGATCTGTTGCCATATACATTCCTCCACTGATTTCTAAGCTAGAACAGGACCAGTTCGGTCATTTCCGGCTTTTTCTTTACCCATATATCACGTAGATCATGCAAGATCCGCTCCACACAGCCGTTCCTGTTCTATGAGAAGAGTAGCATAATAGTTATCTCTATTACCAGAGAGAGATTACTTTTGCCTGGGCTATGATGTATGAAGTCTGGCCCCGCATTCTTCGCAGAATTTGGCGGTCGCCTTGACCGGCAGCGCGCAGCGTGGGCAGAAGAGGTCTGGCAGGGGCAACCTGGTCCCGCAGTGCTGGCAGAATTTTCCTGGCTGGCCCGCGCTTCTGCAATTGGGGCATTCCACCGTTTGCGGATAGCCCGGCGTGCCGAGACCGGCGATGCTGGCGGGCGACGGAGATTGCTGCCCGCCGGGTGGCAACTGAGGAGCCGCCTGATTGGGAGCTGGACGCAGCATATCGGGCGTCACCGCGGACGGAATGGCGTTGACGTTGAACTGTGGGGCCTGATATTGCTGTTCGATCTGTCCTCGTTGGGCCTCAATATTCATCTGGTGCTGAAATTGCGCCCCATCGGCGCGTAAATCCGGTGCGCAGCCCGCGCCTGTACAGAGGTTCAATTGATGGTTGAAGCAACGATCACAGACGGTCCGATGGCATTTAGGGCAGAAATGGAAGTGGTGCTGGATCTCAGCCCACGATTTTTGCAGTGCGTCCGCCTGCTCTGTATGCCACTGGCTGCCATAAATCTTTTGCCCTGCCTCTGCTGCTCGTCCCCAGAAGCCGCCTATCAGCCCGGCCCCGATATCGAGCACATTGCTTGCGGTGCTGACGTTAGAGCGAATCGGTCGCGTATCAATCTGCCAGTAACATTGCTGGCAGGTGAAACGGAATGCGAAATATCCCTGACCCTGATTGCTCATATCAGTATAGATGCTGGGGACCGTGTAATTCTGCGCCATCGATGAACTCCCTTTCGCCATTCTGCCAAAACCATCGCGTCTAATAAAGAACGCTCATAACCCATTCTACTCCTGAGAACGCGCAAAGTACAGCTTTTTCGATGATGCAACGGGGATCTCCTGCGACCTCTTGCCCGGATGACTCTTAATCCAATCTCCTATTTCCTTCCATGATGTACGAGTTTCGACACGGAAAAACAGGCACTCATGTAAAGGACAAAGTGACCGTAAAACCTTTCTTCACAAAAACTGTAGAGATATACTTCCTAAAAACAGGACATATATAAATGTCTTTGAGGAAGGTAATGAAATGAACATGGAAGAACGGAAAAGTGAAGCGTACCACCGTTTTTTGGTCGATGGAGATCGAAAAAATACCCACTCTCACAAACGTTCCAGATTGCTGTGGAGCTGCTCTCTCCTTGTGTTTGTAGCCATAGTTCTTGGAGGCTCTTTCTGGTTCGTTCTCCCTTTCCCGCTCCAACCAGATTCTCATACGCTCTACAGTACTGATTGGTCCAGAGATTTCAATACATGGCAAGGAGCAGGCTGGCAAAAACGTCTGAATGGAGGGGTTCATTCCGACCACGGAGGGCTCTTTCTCTCGCCATATGTCGCCGATGGCCCAGCTATTCAAATAGATGTGCAAATGAAACATCTTGGGGTTGATGCCTTCCAATATGGAAGCGTATCGTTTGGAATTGTGCTGAAAAATGGCAACGCTGACCATGCATTCGCTCTTGGCGATATTGACTCTTTAGTTCCCTGGCCTTCAGAGACGTATAACGCACTCCTCGATTTTGCCCTGGTGAGTGTGAAAATTCAGAAAGGCACCGTAACTCTGCTCATTAATGGCAAGAAAGTTGCTCAAAAAAGCATCGATTTCCCCATAAAAGGAGCCCTCGGATTATTTGCTGGAGGTGATTCAATTGTAGAAGCACGAAGCTTTCGAGTGGATGAGGTTATTTCCTGAATGACGCGCCGCAGCATAGCAGACCGCAAAAAACGCCCCAGCGTCTTGCGTACGGGAGATGGCGGAGGCTAAAATGGCGCGTGAAAAGTTCTCTAAGATCGAGATACAGTAAATCATACTTGCACACTTCTCTGTCGGGCTTCTCAGCTTCCAGTGCGAGAAGCCCGACAGAGAAGTGTACATTGGAATTATGCGCTCAGCTTAATCACCGTTACACCATCTCCGCCTTCCTGGGGTGGGGCGGACGCGAACGATTTCACCAGGGGATGACGCGCTAACTGCTCGCGAATAGCAGCTCGTAAAGCTCCGGTGCCTTTGCCATGCACGATGCGTACGGAAGCCATCCCGGACATGGAGGCGTCGTTGAGGTATGTTTCTAACTCCTCCAGCGCCTGCTCGACGCGCCAGCCACGCATATCAAGCTCCCTGGCAACAGCCGGGCGCTCCTCCAGGCGCGGGATAACGATATCGGCGGACCGCTCGGCGGCTGCCGCTTTGCGCTTGCTCAGGCGCTCAAGATTGTTCACATTGACCCTGAAGCGTAACGCGCCCATCTGCACCTCGGCCTCGCCCTGGTCGGTTGAGAGGCCCACAACCTCCGCGTTCTGGTTAAAGGTCAGGACGCGTACGGTATCGCCCACCTGGATGGGTCCGTCCAGCCGTTCCGGTTGAGGCTCGACATGCCGGACACGACGAGGCTCAGGAATTGTGACCACTTTCTCTTCGAGTTGGCGAGCCTTCTGACGAGCCTCGCTTAATCGTTCGCGCGTTAGATTACCAGGTTGTACAGCAATTTTGACCTTCGCCAGTTCGACCTGAACCTGCTCCAGTTCGCGCCTGGCCTGCGCGCGCGCATCATTGAGGATCTGCACGCGCTGCGCTTCAAGCTTGTGACGCTCTTCCTCTAACTGGCGGCGCTGGTACTCGGCCTCGGCCCGCTCCATGCTCAAACGATAACGCTCATCATCCACCGCCTTGCGCTCAGATTGCAGCCCTTCCAACAGATTCTCCATCCGCACTCCGGCGCTGCCCAGAAATTCGCGCGCGCGTTCGATAATGTGCTCATCCAGCCCCAGCCGGTTGGCGATTGCCAGCGCATTGCTGCGTCCGGGCAGGCCGATGCTCAGCTTGTACGTTGGCGAAAGCGTCTCAATATCGAACTCGACCGAGGCGTTGACTACTCCTGGCTGCTCGTGGGCAAAAGCTTTGAGCTCGGAGTAATGGGTCGTGGCAACGGTGGTTACATGGCGCTCAAGCAGGAATGTGAGGATGGCGCGAGCGAGGGCCGAGCCTTCGCTTGGATCGGTGCCTGCCCCCAGCTCATCAAACAATACCAGGTAGCTCGATAGCTCCTTTTCCCGCTTTTTCACCAGCGTCTCCGACATCTTGCCGCGTATATCCGGTACGCCGCGCTGCCGCTCAGCATCAACATGGCGCAGGATATCAATGATGCGGGTAAGGTGAGATGAGAAGGTGCTCAGGCTCTGCTCGATGCTCTGCTCGTCGCCGATGTCGGCGAAAATCTCCTCGAAAATGGCGATCTCCGATTGCTCCTCCGCCGGGATATGCAGACCCGCCTGAGCCATGAGCGTGAGCAGCCCGACCGTCTTGAGCGCAACCGTTTTGCCGCCGGTGTTCGGGCCGGTAACGACCACCATAAAGAAGTCGCGCCCGAGATGAAAATTGATCGGGACGACTTTGCCGGTCAAGAGGGGATGGCGCGCGTTACGTAGCTCAATCCGCCCCTGATCGTTGAGCCGGGGCTCGGTTGAGCGCGTCATACGCGCGTAACGAGCTTTTGCCATGTACAAGTCGAACTCGGCCAGCAGTTCTACCGCGACCTTGAGCGCTTCGGCCTCGTTGCCGATTTCTTCGGAGAGGACGCGCAGGATGCGTTCAACCTCCTGCCGCTCCTCGATCTGTAGTTCGCGTATCTTGTTGTTCAGCTCAACCACGACGAGCGGCTCGATAAAAACGGTGGCACCGCTGGACGACTGGTCGTGGACAATGCCGCGCACATGACTGCGACTCTCCGACCGCACCGGGACAACGTAGCGGTCATTGCGCATCGTGATAATTGGCTCTTGCAGGGCGGAGCCAAAATCGTGGACCAGCGTACGCAGCCGCTCTTGCAGACGCTGATTGGCGCCGCGAATATCAAAACGCAGCTTGCGTAGCGCGGGGCTGGCGGTGTCCAGCACCTCGCCTTCCTCGCTGACCGTCTCCTCGATACGACGCACGATCTGAGGACGCTGCGGAATGTCGGCTCCCAGAGCGCGCAGGAGGGGAAACGACTCGGCTTCGAGTCTCTCCAGCAGGCGCGCCACATAGAGAGAGCTGCGAACCGTCTCCAGAATTTCCACCAGATCAGTTGGGCTCAAGACGCCATCGCGCGAGGCGCGCACCAGTAGAGGGCGGATATCATGAGCGCCACGCACACCGGCATCGGGATGCAGGTCTATCAGGCGCGTGGCTTCGGAAGTGAAGGCAAGACGATGCCGCGCCGCCTCCAGATCGGGAGTTGGCTCCAGGGTTTTTACTAATTCTTTGCTGGCAGAGAAGGCCGCTTCCTGGGCCACCTTCGCCAAAATTTTTGGATACTCCAGTGTAAGTAAGCTTTTTTCGTGCATAATAGTAGTCCCTGATCTATTGACCAAACAAGCTGGATACATTTTCAATCACGTCCTGCCATCAGCGTCCGCATTGGTAAAGTGATGGACAAAAATCGGCCATGCGAATTTCAGGCGGCGGGAGCCAGAATGTCACCATTACCCTGGCCTTCCCGTTATTATAGTAACGTTAAATACATAATAGAGGCAAATAAATGTTTCCAACCGTTGTTAATCCAGCACCACGCAGACACTTCTTCCGAGGCTGCCTGACGACGCTTGTCATCCTGCTTGTACTGGCGGTGGCGGGTTGGTTCCTTCTTCTGCGTCCCTATCTCCATGATATTGCTCAAACGCAGCTCGACCACGCGCTCTCGTCAGCCATTGATCAGATGCCGCCGCAGGTGGCGCTTTTACCACCCGGCCCGTTACAGGTGCAGGAAAATAGCATCAACAACCTGATTGTGCTCAACCTGGCGCCATCAAATCCTGTGCAAAAACCGAATACGACGATCAACGCCAATGGAGTCCGCGTGGCCTTCGAGCTCTTCGGCCTTCCCTGCGCTATCTCCGGTATGCCGACCGTGACTAATGGACGGCTGGTTGCATCCCATGTGACCGTCGAAGGGATTATAGGGCTGATTATGTCGCCCGAAGAGATGACAGCACTCCTGAATAAACACCTGGCAGACGCGCAGAATCGCCTCAAACACCAGATTTTGAACGTCAGACTCAACGACCATGAAATGGATCTCGTCTTAGGCAGCCCGGTCACAAGCTAGCTCAATACCTTGATGCCGACAAAAGAGCATCATTTACGCCTGCGATAGTATATCATAAATATCGCGGGCATGAATAGAGTCGCCATCGTGTCCAGATTGAGCAGGTCGTTCGGCTGCGTAGACGCGTTAACGGGGGGCCTTACTATCACCGGGCAGGTGCTGACAGGCACGCCGGTCGGCGCAGGGATATTGGTAAACGTCGAGGCGACGCTGGGCAAGAAGCCATTGTTATCCTGACCGAGGGGCCAGTAGACCAGAGCAGCACGCCCAATGACGTTCTGCCGCGGCACGCATCCCCAGTCGCGCGAATCAGAACTGCCGTTGCGGTTATCGCCCAGCACAAAGTAGGTATTGGGCGGCACAACGCGGTTCACAAACGGCTGGTAAGGATCGCCCTGGCGACGCGGATCAACATATGGCTCGTTCAGCGGCTTGCCATTGACAATGACGGTGGTATCTTGAATCGTGATGATATCGCCGGGCAAGCCCACAATGCGCTTGACATAATCCAGGGCAGGATTAGGGGGAGCCACGAACACAATTACATCGCCACGGGCGGGCGCGTGGAACAGGTAGGACCACTTGTCCACCAGGATGAGCTCTTGATTATGTAAATTGGGCTCCATGCTCATACCATCGACGTTGAAGTTCTGTACCGCCAGACGGATGACCAGGAACATCAGGAAGGTCAGTACAACCGTCTCGATAATCTCTCGTACCAGGCGATAGCGTTTCTCAAAATCAAATTCTAAATCCACCGGTTTTCCTCTGCACTGTTACATTGCCGATCACCTGCGCGCTATCCGATTTTTTACTGGCAATTCGCGCTTTATATGCTCTTATACCATTATCAGCATTGGTCTTTCAACACACATCAATAGAAAATACGCAGGAAGATACTGCCCGACTCTACCTTTTAATTGTAGCTCATCTCTACAAGTATGATAGTACTTGCGGGCACTTTTCCTCCTAATGCAGGCATTATCATAGGAGATAATAGCTACTCTTCCCCGGTTGCGCACGATGTTTGCTACTGTCACTCTTCCCCGTCACTGTTCGTGTTAACCGCGTACTCTCGAGTTTGCTGATAGCTTCTAGAAAGGAAGTTTTGCTATGGGTAGTTTTACCAACGGGGTGCTCGTCGGGATGGGTATAAGTTTGCTGTTTGCGCCAATGAAAGGGGAAGAGATGCGCCGCATGCTGGCCGAGCGTACCAGAGAGATGCGGAGAAGTTCCTCGAACAACCTGGATCAGCAGCGGTTAACCAGCCGCGTTGAGGAAGTGCGGCAACAGGCAGGCTATACAGCGCCGACCGGAACCACATCACAACCAGCGACGGGTAGCACATATTCGACGCCGACCACACCGAGCAGCTCCACTCCACAGACTGGAACTGCCAGGCCCGGGGGGCCGGCAGGGCCAACGGAAAGGTCACAGCAGCCCGGGAGCAACAGGTCGCAGACGGGACAGAACCCTCCCGGCTCACGATCCAACAAACCAACACCTTAGTCAGCGCGTCGGGAGAAAGGAGTGTTTACTCTTTTCTCCCTTTTATTGCGCGTCCAGGATTTCCCTGTACCGTCTGCTCACTTGCTCCTGAACTTTGCGTTGCGTCCCTGCTAGCCGGATGACGGCGTCATTGTTCGTGGTGGGGGCTACAATCAGATCATTCAATATGGCGTTCAAGACAATCAGCTCCATCCCTTCAAGCTCTACAGTAATCTTCACGTTTAATTTCTGGATCACATTGCCAAGCTGGAAGGCAATATGCTGGTCATACACACCGGACCGAAGCATGTTTTGCAAGAAGAGGGCTTCCTCTAGCTCTAACTCCACCTGTGACAGCGCAATTTTAGGGATCGGCACGTTCTACCTCCATGACTTTGTCGTATTCCTGTATCGAGATGCTAAGAAGATACTGCTGCTCTCCGTTCGAGAGGGCCGGGCGACGCAGGTGGATGACGGCGAAGCCGCCATGCGGACAATTTATACGATAGCGCGGCTCAATGGTGGCAAGATCAGCTAGTTCCATTGTTGTGCCCTGTGGACACTCTAAGCGCAGGAACGTCTGACCATCGATGTTCTCCGGGATAACCACCACCCCGACCTTATTGAGGTAGTTGATGGCATCTGCTCTTTCATGCACATCATGACAATAGAAGATCAGATCACTCATAGACAACCCCCACGTTTTTTTATGAGTATAGCTGTATGAAAGCAGTATCGATGTAACTGAAAGTTACATTGTAACTTTGCTGTAGCTTGCAACAATATCGATGTTTAGCATATACTGGGGCAAGTAGTATTGAGGTATGTTAGGAGGACGTGATGAACACATTTTGGCAAGATTTTGGCTATGTAGTAGACTGCGGCGACGATGGCTTTCCCGATCCAGGCAAGCTCATCCGACAGCGACACACGCAGTTGGGCTTATCCCAGGAAGACCTTGCGACATGCCTGGGAATATCAAGGGTTATGGTGTCTCGCATGGAAAAATCAAATGACGGGCTCGACTCGGTAGTGCTGCGCCGGAAGCTGACGAAAATCCTGGGGATCGCTCCCTTCGCGCTTGGAGTTGTTTCTCTGGAGGATGTCGCACAAAAAAAACAGGTGCTTTACGACACCACTATCCTCAAGAACAGCCTGAAGCTGCACCGCGAAGCTTATTTTAGCGGCGGGAACGTTGGCGGAGTGCAGGGGGTGGATGTCATGACAGACAAGATCCTGGAGATCTCGAAAGACTTGGGACATCAGAACAAAGATGTGTTACGTATTTTATGCGAGTATGGTCAGCTTGGCCTGGACATCAGCCAGGAGGAACTGGATTATCAATCGGTTCACCGCTATGGTAGATTTGCCTTAGACCTTGCCAGGAAGCTGGAGGACAACACGCTGCTCGCCTCCACGCTGATGCGCTATGGACAGGCGCTTTCGATGTGCGAGGGCATTGGAGGCGACCTTGCACAGGCCAGGACGTTAGTGGATGAGGCGCTCTCAATCAAGGGGCTGCCCACCTCTATTGCTGGGGGAGTGATGATACGAGCAAGCCGTGTGTATGCCCTGCAAGGGGACAATTGGAAGCCGCTGCTTGACACAACGGAAAAGCTGGTGGGGAAACAGTTCGATGACGAGGGATTTGCCAGGCTCGACAGGACTCATCATCAAATTTGTCTTGCTTATGCGCTCTATCTGCGCAAAGATAGCCGGGCAATAGGGCTGCTGGAGTCTGCAGAGGAAGCCAACCCCCAGCCTCTCTATGTGCGTCGCATCTGTGTGAACAAAGTTTTGCAAGCTCAGGTCTACCTCTCGCACAAGCAATATGAGGAGGCGGCTTACATCTTGGAGGAGTTGTTGCCGCTTGCAAAAGCTGTCAATGAAAAGCTCACATTTGCTCATGTAGCGTATTTGCATCAGGAGCTAAAAAATAGCCCGGTTGGCGGGACGAAGGATATCATCAAGCTCGGCGCTAAGGTGCAGGCTGCTATCGGCGACAGGAAGGTTGTGCCCGTACCTTATTAAGGAGGTAGGGTGAATGCAATATGGAATGGAGGCGGTAAGAGCAAGGGGACAGGCTGGCGCTGGTGGGCCTCGCGTCTGCCCTGTGGCGGTTTGACACAATTTGAGGAAGGAGCGGCGGTAAACCGGACGCGCTCAAGCGGGTCCCTACGATGATGGCTCGGTTTAGGGGCTACATAGGCGCTCAAGCGGACGGCATGAATGTCGTCGCCACGGCTTGCTCCTATTACGACCTCATCTTACGACCTCGTCAAAAGGTAAAAGCGCAAGGTATATGCATTCCCTGACTTTTCTTAATAAAATAGACCATTCCGCATGACACTGCTTGTATGTATGTCATGTACCTCATGTTATTATAAATATTTACTTTAAATATCATATTGTATAGGGAGTATGGATGGCCGGAGATCACGCTGACGCTCAGACCCGTGAGCTCTATTTGTAGCAACGTCAATGTCACGAACTCGGCCCTTGCCACCAATGACGTGACCAATGAGCTAGACAAAGTGGTTCGCGTCAACGTCGCGTTTGTCACGCAGAAAGACAACACGGAGGAGACCAACTGGTCACAGACATCCACCTTGTCCGTCAGCCAGAAGGTGGAGTTCACCATTAAGTTCTTCAAGTCTGAGACGAGCATTGGTTACGACCAGGAGTGGCAGAAGGGGGGCTCACACGCACAGACCATCAGCATAGGCAGTAGCGTCGCCATCGAGGTCGATCTCGATCCTGGTCAAACCATTCGGGTGACCAATTGGGGCGAAATAGGAGTCGCACATGTCAAGATCACCTATGCGGCGAGCCTCAGTGGTCTCGTCTTTGCCAATTACAGCAACAAGCACAATGGTCATCACTTCTGGGGGGTTAACGTGAATAGCGTGTTAAGTACCCTTGGAGTGGCGAACCGGATCGAAATCGTGCAGAACATGAATATGACATCATACTTCTATACAAGGACAACCGTGAGCTATCCATTGAGAGCCGCTGGAGAGGAGCAGGTAGTCCACGTCAGTGACCAATTGGCGCTTCCGGCGGACCTGCCTGCGCATCTGCCGCAAGGAGTGAAGTGCGTTCCAGGGAGTGAAAAGTAAATACAATCAGTATCATGGAGAATACCCTATAATGGTCCTGGTGGGGAAGCTATTCCAAACGGTTTCCCCACCAGGAGGTATGATGAAGGGGCTGCGCTCAGGCGGGAAAAACCACAGGCAAACTCTCCAGACCTCTGAACAGAAAACTTGGACCTCAGATCATCGAAGATGCTGTTTTATTTCCTTCCTTCTTCTTCCTCAGAATCACCAGCCCTGCTTAATACAGCCGGCTTTTTGACATTTCCCGTAAGATATGGTATACTTTTCCTAAATAGTAGAACAATCGTATGGCAAATAAAACTCACCTCCATATAGGCCAATGTTTCAGATATCCCGCATGAACTCCCAAGTGTCCCATTACCCTTGACGCAACGGTCAACGATGTAGTAGTCTTACCTGGAACGTTTGTTTGTATCAATCTGATCATGTCTTTGGAGAGAGGCAAATACACACAAGCGGCAGCCTTCGTTTCAGACGGCCTGAGCGCTCCCACGATGAATCGGGGAGCTACGAAGCGGTGGGAGCGTTGGCCGTCTGAATAGCAAGCCGGAAGATCCCCTTATAAGGTATTTATTGTTGTGTAAGCAATGGATGGTTGATTTCTATGCCTCAGGATAAAATCGTTATTCGCGGCGCTCGTGAACATAATCTAAAAAATATTGATGTGACCATCCCGCGAGATAAGCTGGTGGTCATTACTGGCCTCTCCGGTTCTGGCAAAAGTAGCCTGGCCTTCGATACCATCTTTGCCGAAGGGCAACGGCGCTACGTCGAGTCGCTCTCAGCCTACGCGCGCCAGTTCCTCGATAAGATGGAGAAGCCCGATGTTGATCATATCGATGGCCTCTCACCTGCTATCTCGATAGATCAAAAGGGAGCTACCCACAATCCCCGCTCGACCGTGGGCACTGTGACTGAGATTTACGATTACCTGCGCCTGCTTTACGCGCGCGTCGGCCATCCCCACTGCCCACAATGCGGACGCGAGGTGAGCCAGCAGACGTTGCAGCAGATCGTTGACGCGGTACTTAGCCTGCCCGAAGGGTCGCGCATCCTTTTGCTCGCTCCCCTGGTCCAGGGCCGCAAGGGTGAGTATAAGAACATCTTTGAAGAGATGCGCCGCTCCGGCTATGTGCGCGCTCGCGTCGATGGCAAGATTTTTGATCTGAGCGAAGAGATTGAACTCGACAAACAAAAGAAGCATACTATCGAAGTCGTGGTTGATCGCCTGGTCATTCGCAAAGGTAAGAGGCAAGATGCCGATGGAAATGCAGCCGAGCAGCATACGCAGCTCAAACAGGTGGCGGAACGACCGGCGCTCTACGATGTCAATGCGGCAAGTGCTGGTGATGGCAGCGCGCCTCCGGTCTCGCAAGCAGAGGTCGATCCGGCTTTCAGGCAACGGCTCGCTGACTCGCTGGAGACGACGCTCAAGCTGGGCAACGGCGTCGTGCTGGTCTCGGTAATCGATGGGGAAGAGATTCTCTTCTCGGAGCGTGCGGCCTGCGTCTATTGCGGCATCAGCCTGCCGGAGATCGCGCCCCGCACCTTCAGCTTCAACAGCCCTCACGGGGCCTGTCCCACCTGCACGGGTCTGGGCACGCAGCAGGAGATCGACGCGGAATTGATCGTCACCCATCCCGAACTCAGCATTCGCGACGGCGCCATTGCTCCCTGGAGCAAGGTTGTCAACGGCAGCCAGTGGCACTCGGCTATTCTGGAGGCGCTGGCCGAGCGTTACCGTTTTAGCCTTGACACACCCTGGCGCGAGTTGAGTAAGGATGTGCAGCAGAAAGTGCTTTATGGTACGCCAGAACAGCTTACGATCCGTTACACGCCGCAACATGGGCGTACCCGCGATTACCCTGTCAACTTCGAGGGCGTGATTCCCAACCTGGATAGGCGCTATAGACAGACCGATAGCGAGGGCATCCGCGAGGAAATCGAGGGCTATATGTCCGCGCGCATCTGCCCCGATTGCCGCGGCGCTCGTCTCAAGCCGGAGGCGCTGGCCGTCACGGTTGGCGGGCGCAATATTGTGCAGGTGACTCGCCTCTCTATCGTGCTGGCGCAACGCTTCTTCCAGGAACTGGGCATGGAGCAGCCGGAAGGTCTGGCCCCGTTGCCCATGCCTGTGACCAATGGCAATAACAAGAATAATCATAAGAAGAAGAATGGGAACGGCGGCAAGACAACGTCGTTGCTGGGCGATCCGCTGGCAAAGATTGATCCGAGCGGCCCGCTTGTCCAGGGGACGCTGACGGCCCGTGAGCGCTTCATTGCCCGGCAGGTGCTGAAAGAGATCCAGGCGCGGCTCCAGTTTTTGATCGATGTTGGGCTGGATTACCTGACGATAGATCGCGCCGCGGCCAGCCTCTCCGGGGGCGAGGCCCAGCGCATCCGTCTGGCGACACAGATCGGCTCGGGGCTGATGGGAGTGCTCTACATTCTCGATGAGCCCAGTATTGGCCTGCACCAGCGCGACAATGAACGCCTTATCAAGACGCTGGTCCGGCTGCGCGACCTGGGCAACACGCTGCTCGTCGTCGAGCATGACGAAGATACCATGCGCGCCGCCGATCATATCATCGATGTCGGCCCAGGCGCGGGCGAACACGGAGGCAAGATCGTTGCCACTGGCACATTCGAGGAGATCCTTGCCAACCCTCACTCGCTCACCGGCGATTATCTCTCGCGGCGCAAGTTTATTAAGATACCGGAAGAGCGGCGAGCGGGCAGCGGCAACTCGCTGATCATCAAGGGAGCGCGGGAGAACAATCTGAAGGATATCGATGTAGAGATCCCGCTGGGCAAATTTGTCGTGGTTACGGGCGTTTCTGGCTCCGGCAAAAGTACGCTCATCACCGACATCCTGTACCGCAAGTTGTCGCACGTTTTTGCCCGCGCCCACACCAAGCCGGGCGAACACGATAGCGTCGAGGGCCTGGAATACCTGGACAAAGTGATTGACATCGACCAATCGCCCATCGGCAGGACGCCGCGCTCCAATCCCGCCACCTATACCAACGCGTTTACCGGCATACGCGAGTTGTTCGCGCAGGTGCCTGAGTCGCGCATCCGCGGCTATATGCCCGGTCGCTTCTCATTTAACGTCAAGGGTGGGCGCTGCGAAGCCTGTCGCGGTGAGGGTATCGTCAAGATTGAAATGAACTTCCTGCCGGATGTTTATGTGCCCTGTGAGGTCTGTCAGGGCAAACGGTACAATCGGGAAGCGTTGGAGATCCATTACAAGGGCAAAACCATTGCCGATGTACTGGATATGACGGTAGAGGAGGCGCTCTCCTTCTTCTCTAACGTTCCGTCCATTCACAATAAGATGCAGACGTTATACGACGTCGGGTTGGGCTATATGCGCCTGGGGCAGCCGGCTACTACGCTCTCAGGCGGGGAAGCGCAGCGCGTCAAACTGGCGACCGAGCTTTCACGCAGAGCAACGGGTCGCACCATGTACATCCTGGATGAGCCAACCACGGGCCTGCATTTCGCGGACGTGGAGCGTCTGCTCAAGGTGTTAGAGCGCCTGGTGGACGCGGGCAACTCGATTGTGGTCATTGAGCACAATCTGGATGTCATCAAAACGGCGGACTGGCTGATCGATCTGGGACCAGAAGGGGGCGACGCCGGGGGACGGATCATCGCCCAGGGAACGCCGGAAGAGGTCGCAGAAAACGAGCGCTCTTATACAGGCCACTTCCTCAAACGCATGTTTATTGAGGAGTCGGAGCACGCAAAAGCCCATCGCTCGAGTCAGATGGTGGTGGGGTAGGCTCTATAGCCGCTCCACTACTTTTATGCGTCACCGGCTCCCCTGTCTCTCTTGCCTCTCCAGTTGGCAAAGGACCGGGCTTATCATCCGGCTCTATCTGCGACCCGCGCTGCCTCTGGCGGTGGTCAATCCAGATGATCAGCCCCACCATTGTCACGCCAACCAGCGCAATGCCTATAAACTTATAGATGCGCGTCAAGCCGAGAGCGAGGATGCCAAAGGTGAGTGTCAGGCCGTAAAACATGTAACAGATCTGCCGCACGCTCAATCCGGTTGCCAGCAAGCGGTGATGCAGATGGCTTTTATCATAGTGCGAAGGCGTCTGCTTATGACGGACACGGTTAATGATGACAACCGCAACATCCAGAATGGGAATACCCAGCACCATCAGCGCCAGCGCCACTTTTGCCCCACCCATAATCGAGAGCACGGCTAAGCCTAATCCCAGGAATTGCGAGCCGCTATCGCCCATGAATATCTTCGCGGGATTCCAGTTATGCGGCAGGAAACCGAGCGTGGCCCCGGTGAAGATACCAGCAAGAAAGGCAATGCTATGCTGGTTCAGCTCCCAGCTAATGATGGTGATAAACAGGCCGGTGATTGCTACAATGCCCGTCGCCAGCCCATCCAGGCCGTCAATCCAGTTGACAGTATTCATCATGCCCACCATCCAGAACCAGGTAAAGAGCACGGCAGGGATAGCCAGCCAGCTTATCTCGGGTTTGTGGATAAAGAGCGAAATTTCCGGCTCCAGATACCACGGCAGGGAAGGCTGCTTGATCGGCACCCCAAAGGGATTGCTGAAACCAAACAGCAGGACGCCGCGAAACTGCGAAGCCATGAGGTCTGGGCCAAGCACAATAATGACGGCAATGGTTTGAGCCAGCAGTTTGGTCCTGGGTTTCAAGCCTTTCACATCATCATAGGCATGCACTGCCACAATCAATGTGGCGGCAATGAGGAGCAACACATAAGAGACCAGCTCGCTCGGATAAGTCTGCCCAAAAATCATCTGCGTCTTGCTAAGGTCGCCGGGTTCGTAGAAGAAGATGGAGGCGATCACAAATGCCAGGAACATGGCTACTCCGCCCAGGCGAGGAACGGGGACGGTATGCACGCGTCGCTCCTCAGGCTGATCCAGCCAACCCATTTTACGGCACAGCATTATCACGACGAACGTAAAGAGGTAGGCCAGGATAAATGCGGAAGCGCCACCAAGCAATAAGACCACGACATCTGGAAGGGGGGGAAGAGGAAGGAATGAGAACTTCTGAGTATATGCTATGCTTGCCATACTCGCCACAGCCATTAGATGCCTCCCTATGAAGCGGAATAATTTAGCACAATAGCGAAAATCGGGAATCGCACCCTTATTCGTCCGATTATAGACTTCTATATAAAAAAACGCAAATAACGAAACATTTGGCGGTACTTGCCACGGAGACTAATGTATTTCACATCTGCTGCCATAAACATACCTTAGAGGGAGGTTCACCATCAAACGGTAATTTGTAATAGCCGATCCCATCCTCCGTAATCCTTTTTATATGCGATACTAGCATGCGGCCAGAGTTCATGAATCAATTGCATCAGGGGTTCGCGCTGCTGGTAACCAATCTCCAATATCATTACCCCACCGTCTTTTAGCATACCAGATTGTTGTGCCTCTTTGCAGAATCGTTGGAGCAGTCCTAGTCCATATGGGCCACTGAAAAGTGCAAGATGGGGTTCGTAAGCATGCACATCCGGGGTCAAAAGCTCCATTTCGGTGGTGCCCACGTAAGGCAAATTCGCGAGCAGCACATCCACCGGCTCGGGAAGGGCGGCCAGGAGATCACCCTGGCGCAGATGCACTCGATTTTCCACATGATGACGCTGACTATTGAGCTGAGCGACCTCCAATGCCTGTTGGGAAATATCGCAGGCATAGAGATAAAGGAGGCGTGGCTCCTCCACCGCCAGGGTAATGGCAATCGCGCCGCTCCCCGTGCCGATATCTGCTACAATCGGCTGCTCTCCAGCGTCTATTTTGCGTCGGATCACGGCCAGCGCGGCTTCGACGAGCAGCTCCGTCTCCGGGCGAGGAATAAGTACGCGCTGATCGACGAAGAAGTCAAGCCCGTAAAATTCTTTATGCCCGACCAGATACGCCACCGGTTCCCCGCGGGCGCGCCGCTCGATCAAATGCAAAAACTGGCGTTCCTGCTCCGCGGTCATTGGGCGTTCAGGGTAGGCGTAGAGGGTGGCGCGTTCGATACCCAGGATATGACCTGCCAGTATCTGAGCGTCGAGGCGGGCGCTTTGCAATCCCGCCTCGGTGAGTATCCGCGTTCCACGAGTCACAGCATCTCCGGTTGTGATCATCTTCTCTCCGCTATAGAGGTTGGCGACCGGCGAAACCTGTATCCAGGTAATGCCAATAGGAAATACGCTCCTCCCCCAGTCGCCAGCAGAGGTAGACCTCCTCACCATCACGCAAGCTGAGGAAGTCGATCAGGCCCGTATCTGGATCTTTCAGTTCACAGCCAAAAGCCTGGAGCTCTGCGAGAGCGGTACGCAACGTCTGAACCTGAGCAATAATCTCCTTTTGCAGCTTGAGAATACGCTCATACAGGTGATGTCCATTGCCCATTGCCCGCTGTTGCAGCTCCTCCAGTTGCGCTTCAAGAGCGCGTATCTCCTGGCGATTCTCCTGAATTGTACGCAATACAACGGTGATCGACGGTAACAACGCTTCAGCTTCTTCGCGCGTAAAGTAATGAGCCATATCCCCTGCCTTTCCCGTAACGCCGCTAGTGTGTAGGCGAGGGCGTCGCCGTTGGCGTGCCACCAACGACAGGCGTCCCACCCGCGGTAGGCGTCCCCACATTACCCAGGTTAATAGTCAAGTCGTCAAAAGATGTAAAATTTACAACCGTTCCTCCGCTATTCAAGTAATCGCCCTTGATTATATCACCCGGTTGTACCAGCGGCAGCTTGGGCGATAATCCCAGGTTCGCGGTAAAAATCACCTTCTGCCCCTCAATTTGCAGGTAATAGACGGTATTACTGCCCGTCTGGATAGATGAGACGCGCAAGACTTTGCCGGTCAGGGTCTGCGTCGTCCCCCCCGTTGGGACGCCTCCATTACTTCCCAATTGCGTCAGCCACTGCTGATAATCCTGCAATACCTGGGGGAGAGAAGGCTGGAATTGCACATTGCTCCCGTTCAAATTCCTGGCATCGACGATACCCACGGCCTGAAAAATGTCGCCGCTATCGGTACTTTGGACATAAATGGCGACCCATGTAGGAACGTTATAGATTTGATAGAGCTGGACGCTGGCTACACCATAGCCACGGATGTTGGCCCTGGTCGATTGAAAGGTTTTCGTGACATTATCGCCAATGCCCAGGCCGGCGAGCGGATAAAAGTCGGCCTCGTTCTTATGCGTGTCGAAAAGGAAGACTCCCGTGCTGGAGTTATCGTTGCTGGAGGACGACGTCATGGGAATGAGCCAGACGGGCTGATCGACGTTGTTATACAGCAGTTCCGGGCCGTTGGCGTCAATAGCTGGCTTCTGTTGTCCTGCCCCCGATGGGTTAAACCAGGGCGCGGCATGATACAATCCCCACCATTGCAGGTATTGTGTCACCGTATCCGACGGCATGACGCGATCAACCCAGCTCGGTACGTCGCTGGGCTTGTACTTCTGGATGTCTCCTGTATGGGCATCAACGATCAACACCTCGTTCAGCGTATCGCCGACATAGCCGCGAATGGGCTGCATCAGCGAGATTGTCCAGTACGGGTGGAAGTTATCATCAAGTTCGAGCGTGGGATCAAGGAGGCGACCATAGGTATAGCCGCTCAGGTAGACATGACGCAGAAGATCCTGGTTGAGCAGGGCTCCGGGGAGATAGGCAATCGAAGCTCCCTTCTGGTTTTGCTCGGTGCGCAGTTGCGGCACCGCCTGCGGGTCTTCGGCATCCACCACCACAAACCCGGGCGTGGTGGGACTGGAGAGATTGGCGAAGATGTTGTTGTAAGCCAGTGGCGCGACGTAATAGAGATGATGCTTGATCGATTGCAGGGTATAGCTGGCAGGGTCCACGTTATAGGCCGAGCCCAGGTTCTGGCCCGTCGAGCCAAGCACCTGCTGGCCTTTATACGCGGCAACGCTCTGGCTGACCAGCACGATATGCGTAGGATCGGTCGGAGGCAACGTGGAGGAAGTTTGCATTTTAACCTGGGGAATGGCGGCAAGGGCTTTGGCATTGACATCAAACCAGGTCGTGAAAATGGTGATCAGCACCGAGGCCACAATACCAATGATGCCTGCCATTACCAGTCCGAAAATGCCTGCTGCCACAGCTCCGCGCGAATAATTAGCCGGCATGCTGCGACTCGACGAACTGCTAGAGGAGCGATAACGCCCGGTCTGGCTGGCGGTCGCGGCCTCCTCCAGCACGCTGACAGCCGGGCGAGCGAACGCAAAGAGGTTGCCAACGCAGCTAAAGATCAGCGGCCAGACGAGCCACTGCCAGCCCCAGAATGGGCCGGTTAGCGCGGGCTCGGAGAAATAGAGGATCGCCAGGCAGACCACGTAGTTGAAAATGAAATACCTGACGAACCAGGAAGAGACTTTGCGGGCCTCAAACTTCTCGCGCCGTCCAAACCCCAGCCGCCCGATAGTCAGGATCGCCATGATAATCAGCGTACCAATCAGTGCAAGCAGGAAGATAATCATCAGATCTCTCCTTAATTTTTACGGATTTATAACATCAGCAAACTATGTACTTCTCGAATCCGGGCTCCGTAGGGGCCTTCCTTGCAGCCGACCTGAGCGAAGCTAGACGCGACAGCGGCGTTGGTCGGCTGGATAGAAGGAGAGGGCTTGCCCCTGCCCTACTAGCTGGAGTGCGGAACTCATCAAGGTTCATATCCGGCAGCAATGCCCGCAATAATTAGTTTTATTGTAGTGCATAACAGACGTAATAACAATGGAAAAGCAGCAATACCGGGGGAATATTGCCTGCCGTTACCGTGTTTTTGAAGGTAGCCTGGCGATTAATCCAGAGCGTGTAAAAGTACTGTTCATCTCTTTATTACGGTTATAATAGTCATTTTCATTTTCTCAAAGAAGCATAGCCGGTCAAACAGCGCTGCCAGAGCAGCAAAGGAGCAAGAGATTCATGCCATTGTTTGGAAAAAAAGCCCCTGTTGAGATAGAAAAACGCCCCGATGGGCTAGATCGCCTGCCGCCAGGCCAATACCTGACGAAAAAATGGCCCGTGCTGAGCTACGAACGAACTCCAAAAGGGATACCGCCCGATTGGAAATTGAAGATTACCGGCAAGGTGGAGCATCCTTTCTCCCTGACGTGGGAAGAGTTTCTGGCCCTGCCACGCACAATATTAACCTCCGATTTCCATTGCGTGACTACCTGGAGCCGCTACGACAATACCTGGGAAGGGGTACACATTCGCGAGATACTACAACGTGCAAAGCCTTTGCCGGAAGCGAATTTCGTCATGGTGCATTCCTGGACGGGCTACACCACCAATGTCCCCTTGAAAGATCTCGACGACGACGATGTGCTGATCGCGCTCAAGCATGATGGTCAGGACCTGGAGCCAGATCACGGCGGCCCTGTGCGCCTGATCATCCCCAAGCTCTACGCCTATAAAAGCGCCAAGTGGTTTGATGGCCTGGAATTCATGGAACGCGACCGCCCCGGCTTCTGGGAGCAGCGCGGCTACCACAATCGCGCCAATCCGTGGGAAGAGGAGCGTTACTGGTAAGCATGCGAGAGGCGCTATACACCGCATAGTGCCTCTATAATTATTATTAGGGGTCTCAATACCAGCCCGATAGCTGTAAATAAGGTGACAAAACGCGGTGTTACTGCCATTTTTTGCGCGAACGTCCTATCTTTCGGTGCAGCGTGACTAACGGCAAATCTTCAAAGAGCGCGGGCTGGCCGTTGGTGAGGAGAGCGTTGATCGCTTTCTGCTCTTTTAGATCGCCAAATTCGTCTATATGCACGACGCTAATTTGCTGCTCAATGAGCGTATTGCTGATTAATTTGCCGCGATGACATTCCTGAGGCTTTGCTTCAGAGCACATGATGGCGGCCCGCAGTTGTTTTTCCCATAGCGCGCGCAGATGGGCAATGCCCTGCTGATAGAATGGCTTTTCGCGCACCCTGGCATAATCAACTTTGCCATCGATATAGCAATCGGGATCATCGGGCCGCCCGCCCAGCGTATCACCCATGAAGATATACTCGATGTTATGCTTTTGCAGGTGCTTCTCCAGGGCGCTTTTGGAGAACGAAGGGCTATAGCGCGAGTAGGGCTGGGAGCGCACATCGATTAACATTTCGATCTGGTAATGCTGGAGCAGCTCAATAAACTCTTCGATTGAGCGTTTGCCGTAGCCGATGGTATAGATAGGAACCTCTGCCACCATTTCCTTTCCCTCCCACAACATAAGAACATTTGTTTTGATCAGATGAAGTTATTATAGCGAAAAGATGCATCGACTGTCAAGAATTTTATATGAGGAATTGGAGAGAAGGGCAGGTGCGAAACCTGCCCTATTTTTCGAGCGAGCTTTTGCTGTTGCGCTCCCCATCATAGGTTAACAGGATACGTTTGCCGTCGTAGACCGTTTCGAGATGAACGGGGCGGCCCCAGAGCAGATAGACGTTTTGCAGCGTCTTCTCCGCGTAGACCAGGTCAAGTTCCTGCCCTTCGTAGAGATGCTTCATATAGAGTTCGCGATTTCCCCGATAGTCGCCATTATCGATGACGAGATAGGGATTGCCGAAGTTGGTCATGCTGGCAACGATGCCGTCGCGCACCTTCTGCCAGTTTTTCTCCACAATGACCCATTCATCGCCCTCTTTCTTGTAGAGGTAAAGGTCAAGGTCTTTGATCAGATCCTCAGTCAGGTAGTTGCGCAGGAAGGAGACATCGTTTTCCATCTCACGCACTTCAAAGATTTTCTGTTTGCCCATCCCTGGTTTTCGGCCAAGCCGCTCCCGCTCCTCCTGCGTGGGGTTGTCCCAGCGACGCTCGATATCCTCCAGCATCTTGAAGCCCAGGTAGTAGGGGTTGAGCGAGGTACGCGAGGGCGAGAGCACGCTTGAGTGCAGTTGAGCGAATTCGACCACCTCCGGGTCGGAGATGACGCCCAGATCGGCCAGCCGGCGCATGATGCGCGAGTGCCAGATGCTATTATGGTGGAGCATGCCGTTGGCAACATAACGATGCGTCCGATCAACGGTGATATCGTACACATCGGCAACGTCATGCTCCACGCTGACCACCTCGTCCGCCGGCTCTTCCCTCTTAAAGGTACGATGGTTCGCGAGGTAGCGCCGCAGGTTTTCGCGCTTACGAGCGAGGCCGAAATTGACCTCTTCGGCAAACACACGCGCAGATGCTCCCTTAATCCTGATATTCGGGCCGTAGCGCCGCGAAAGGATGCCATAGTTTAATAGCACCGTCTGAAGGGTCTGCGCAATGCTCTCGCTGAAGGTGGAGAGGATGACGCCATCTTGCACGGAAGCGCAGCCGTCACAATCAAAGTAGGCGCGCAGGAACGCGCTCATTACAGATTTGGGCGAACGCAGGATGGCATCAGGAATACTTTTTTCACGCGCCTTCGCCGTTAGATCAATGCCCAACGAGCGCAACAGATCAAGCACGTTGGCCGAGTAGAAGATGACACGCCATCTACCTCCCTCACCACTTACTGTTCTGTCATCCCAAAACACCTTTGGCTCGATAGCGAACAACTCTGTGACGAGCTGAGCGTAACGATCAGCCAGTTCGCGATCTCCGGTCGTGTAGCCAATGGTATTTTTGGTGTGATGGATATTGCCATCGCCGATGAGGTAGCCCAAGAATTCGGCAAACGCCTCGGTCATGTGGGTGGGAGCTGTGAGAGGGAAGCGCAGACTATACATTGGCTTACCATGATTGCCAAAAGTATACCCTGTATTCTTAATTGCCTCTTCAATACGCCCCCTGGCAAACTGAGTTTTGCCACCGATGGAGCGATAGACCGAATGCGCACTCACGCCCGCGACCTGGGCCACATCCTCCACGGTAGCAGCAACCATCCTGGTTGGCGGCATGACCGGAACAAGCTGTTCAGGCCAGATATTTTCGCCAACGCAGAGGGGGATACGCTGCCCGACAACGACATCCTTGAGCGCGATCCACTGATCTTCGCCGATGCTCAGTTTGTGCTCCTCCGCACCCTCCAGCACGAGCCCGCGCCGTGTACGCAGACGAACGGTGGGGGCGTTGCGCCGAATATGCCTGTCGGTGATCTGATCCTGCTGGCCTTGTCCACTACCAACTTTGATAGTCTCACCCCGCGCCAATGCTTCATGCAAAGCATCATAGCGCATAAAGCCGCGCTCGGTTTGTACCAGGCTTGATCCGACCAGGCAGGCCCAGCCCTCATTCATGATCTTCGTCTGCATTTGTGGCACGAAGTAGAGCATCTCGGCGCGTACAATCTCCAGCAGGTCGCGCTGCCAGGATTGTAGATGCGGCGCGTGCTGGATCAGGAAAAGCATGATGTCTTTCTCCGGCTTTTCGGGAAACTTGGGCGGCTTGCCGGGGCGCGCACTCCGTTCCTCTTCAGCCTGGCGAGCCTTTTTATCCAATCCCCACAGATCATCATACTCGCTGGTAGTCTCTTTGGGCTTCTCATCTTCCTTATCAGGCTCATTATCATGTAGAAACAGGTTATAGTCCACATGCTCCTGAATAGAGAGGGCGGCGTCAAGCAAACGTTCGACTTCCGCTTTGCCATGATCGAATTCGTATTTGGCGATGCGTTCGGCATGGACGCTCACCTTATCGATCATGCGGCGCGATGTGTGCTGGAAGTACGCGTTGTTCTTGAAGAAATCGGTATGGCCGAAGACGTGCGCCGCCACAAAGGTATTTTGCAGCAGGTTGTTCATCTCCATCAGGAAGGCGTAGCTGGGATTGGTGTTCACCACCATCTCGTAGATCTTGCTCAGTCCCAGATCGTACTGCATCTTTTGTCGATAGTACGCCTTGCCATGCGTCCAGTGGCTGAAGCGCCCAGGCAGACCATAGGAGGCGAACTCATACATGATGGAGGCCGGCACCAGTTCAAAATGGGTTGGGAATGGATCGAGTCCAAACTTGCGGGCCTCCTCCCAGGCACAATCTATCGCATCGCGCAATCGTTCAATATCGCTTGATGAAGACGAATCCATAGTTGTCATAAGAAATCTCCTGACACTACTTGGTGGGAACAGGCTCACGCTGGGCGAAGAATTTGCGCAGCGCAGGATACACTTCTTTTTTATCAGAGATCGTCACAGCGGTAAACTTTTTGTCGGTGATTTTGTTGTAGGCCGACATCAGCGTGCTGGGGGAGCGATAATGTCCCTCGCGGATCTCGCCATAGCCGAAGATGTTGCACAGTTCCATTAATTTGGTCACAAGCTGCACGCAGCGATCATTATCCCAGGGCAAGTTATCGCCGTCCGAGAAGTGGAAGGGATAGATATTCCAGTCGTCGGGATTGTACCGCTCCTTAATGATCTGGAGGGCCAGCTCGTAAGCCGACGAAACCTGAGTGCCGCCGCTTTCTCCCTTATGGAAGAACTCTTCTTCGGTAACTTCTTTCGCCTCCGTATGATGGCTGATAAAGACGATCTGGACGTTGTTGTACTTTGTACGCAGGAACCGCACCATCCAGAAGTAGAAGCTGCGCGCGATGTACTTCTCGAATTCACCCATACTCCCGGAAACATCCATCATAGCTATAACAACCGCATTCGATTGATATCTAATCGTAGGCTCCCACACTTTGAATCGCAAGTCTTCGGACTTGATATCTTTAAATTTGGCATCGCCTTTTGCGGCGTTGCGCTTCATATTCTCCATGATCGTGCGCTTTTTATCGAGGTTGGTGAGCGGGCCTTTTTTGCGCACGTCGGTGAAGCGCACGGCATCGGTCTGGAGCTCCTGCTGGCGCTTTTGTTCGAGGTTGGGCAGGCCGAGATCCTCGAAGATCATCGCCGCCAGCTCCTCCATCGTGATTTCGGCCTCGTAGTAGTCGTAGCCAGCATCTTTGCCCGCATCGCCCTTCTTCCCTTTGCCCTGGCGCGGCTCCTGGGCCACCACATCGCCCACTTTGCTCTTGCCGTTGCCCTGACCTGCATGCGGCTGACGACCTGGATCGTAGCGGAAACGATACTCATCCAGGGAGCGAATGGGGACGCGCACCATCTTTTTGCCGTCGGAGAGAATGATGCTCTCTTCGCTGACAATATCACCTAAATTCTTCTTAATCGCCTCGCGGATCTTCTCTTTGTGGCGCTCCTGGTCGATCTGCCCTTTGCGATGCAATGACCAATCATGCTGGGAGACAGACATTGATCTTTCTCCTTCTCTCTATTTCGAAGCGGGGATCTGCGATGGTATAGCACGCCTGTGGTAGCAAACCCGCGCCAGGATACCTGCACCAGTGATACTGGCGCAGGCCCGCAGGTTCGTGCGTAATAACCATCATACGATACCGACAATGTTAGCGATTTAAGAGGCTGCCCGTGTAGCGCAGGATCTCATTGGCGCAGACGTGGCAGTAGCCATGCTCCGACATCAGACGGTTGACTACTTCGTTAATTTTACGCAACTGCTCTTTATCGGGGGTACGCGTCGAGGTAGTGATTTTCACCACGTCGCGCAGGTCGGCAAAGAGCTTTTTCTCGATAGCTTCCTTCAGACGCTCATGGCTCGTATAGCTAAAGGTCTGGCCTTTACGCGCGAGCGACGAGATGCGAATGAGGATCTCCTCGCGGAAGGGCCGTTTGGCATTCTCAGTGATGCCAATCTGCTCCTCAATCGAGCGCATCAGGTGCTCGTCAGGCTCCATCTCCTCATCGGTGATGGGGTCGCGCAACTTGGTTTTATTGCAATACGCTTCAACGTTATCGAGGTAGTTATTGAGCAGGGTGCGCGCCGATTCCTCGTAGGAATAGACGAAGGCGCGCTGCACCTCTTTCTTTGCCATCTCGTCATACTCTTTGCGCGCTTCGCTGATGAAGTTCAGGTAGCGCTCGCGCTCTTCGCGGGTGATGCTGGTATGCTGGTCCAGGCCATCCTTGAGGGCGCGTAGAGCATCGATAGCATTAATGCAGGTCACGCCCTGTTTGACCAGCGCATTGGAGAGGCGGTTAATCACATAGCGGGGAGAGATGCCGTCCATGCCTTCACGGACCGCCTCCTCTTGCAGCTCGCGCACGTCCTTCTGCTTGAAGTCTTCCATATCCTCGCCGTCGTACAGCTTGAGCTTCTTCATTGTGCTCATGCCAGCCTTCTTGGAAGGCTCCAGGCGGGTCAGCACGGCGAAGATGCTGGCGATACGCAGCGTGTAGGGAGCGATATGGACGTTTTGCAGCGCGCTCTGCTTGAGCAATTTCTCGTAAATCTTCACCTCATCGGAGACGCGCAGGTTGTAGGGAACCTTCGCCAGAATGATGCGGTCCTGCAACGCTTCCGACTTCTTGTTGCCGACAAAGGCTTGATACTCATGCTCGTTGGTATGGCTAACCACAACCTCGTCGGCATAGATCATGCTGAAACGCCCGGTTTTGATGTTCTGTTCCTGGCTGAGAGTCAACAATACGTAGAGGAATTTCTCGTCCGTTTTCAACATCTCTACAAATTCCATAATTCCTCGATTGGCGATATTCAACTCGCCATCGAAGCGGTATGCTCGCGGATCGCTTTCGACGCCAACATCACCAATCGTAGAGAGGTCAATGCCGCCTACCAGCTCGCTTATATCCTGGCTCTTTGGATCAGACGGTGTGAAGGTCCCGATGCCGATACGATATTTCTCGCTAAAGGTGATGCGCTTAACGGGCACTTCCTCGATGCGACCATGAAACTGATTATCGACCATATAACGGCAATGAGGACACAGGTCGCCTTCGATGTAGAGGCCAAATTCATTTTCAACATCGGCCCGTAAGTCGTGGGGGATCAGGTGGAGAGGCTCTTCGTGCATCGGGCAATCCCTGATCGCGTAGATTGCCCCCGCGTTCGTGCGACTATACGCTTCCAGGCCGCGCTTGAGCAGATAGACGATAGTGGACTTACCACCGCCGACCGGCCCCATCAGCAAGAGCACGCGCTTGCGCACCTCCAGGCGCTGGGCGGCGGAATGGAAGTAATCAACGATCTGCTGTAGCGGCTTCTCAATGCCGAAAATTTCTTGAGTGAAGAACTTGTAACGCTGTTCTCCTGTGCGGGTCGTCTCGACGCCCGCATCCATAATCATATGATAAATGCGTTCATGGGAAAGATGCGAGACCGAGGGATTCTTACACACAATTTCAAAGTATTGCGCGAAGGTGCCTTCCCACATGAGTTCTCGTTCACGATCTCGATATTCTTCTAACCGCTTCACCAGATCCATGGTTCACCCTCTCTCTGTTGTATGACTGAGTGATGTATCGATACTGCGAGCCCCCGCCCTATGCTCCAGGGAACTATCGCTCATTACATCACGTTTTCATGCTAACTATTTTTAACACTTGACAGCCGGGAAAACGCACTCCATAGCCGGGCAAGAAGTTGCGTCGCGTACGCTCCTCATGGCCTCAGGCCCGCTTGCCTGTCATTACGAACGCCTGAGCAATGAGAGACCATAAGACCAAAGGGCCAGTCTCTTGCTCGATATCCAATGCGAGAGAACCAGCCCTTTCCTACATTTCGGCGAATCTTTCTGGTTTAAACCTGCTTTGACCTGCATCCATTCAAATTGGACACGCAGGAATAGAGTTGAAAGATGCATTGTTGTGAAACTCTCGCAATGTTCCAAACTGTCCTTTCCTATTCTTGAAGCATAGTAGGTAACAGACGAACCACGTTGATCTTTATGCAGATTACCGCCACTCCTCAAAAACACTGCTGTAAACATCCACAAACAGCCACTCTTCCAACAAGTATAAGCTCATTATAGCATATTTCTGGTGGGAAGTTAATAGGCTATTACCTGTCTTCTCTAATTGATGCTACTGGCCTGTCGAGCTTATTTATAAGCCTTTAGTGCCTGTCTGTTTCCCTTTTTGTCGTATACGTTGTTGCTTATTTCTAATCTTGGTAAACTTATTCCATTATTCGAAGGACACAAGTCGCTCCCTGGTCAATTCCCAGTAGTCCGGCGGCGCTCCCATTACGTACCGCGACAGCCACGTAGCCGGCGCTATCCCCGTAGATGAATGGCTGGGCACTTTGTTCGTCACCTGCTCCTCCGGCGAAAAAACGGCTTCGCCTGGTTATTTTGCTATTGTGAGGCGGGAATGTCAATTCCACCGCGGAACTGCTGAAGAGGTCTGGCGCCAGCGTTAGAGGAATACTGGTGATGAGATTGCCGAAATGATCGATATGCACTATATGAGCAACAATATGCTCTCCTTGCCGTTGCGGCGGCTCCAGGTTGAGACGCACCAGGGTGGTGGGATCAATAGTCGCTCCCACCTCGGCCAGCGGCACGCCGCGCGCAATATGGGCCGCGACCGGAGAGAACACGTCGCGCCCGTGAAATGTTGAGCTGACCTGCAGCAGGTGATAGGCGGGATTTGATAAGAGTACAGCCGCGTGGATAGTTTGCTCATTCAATACATAACTGAACAATCCGTTATCAGGTCCCACGAAAAACCAGTCGCCCGCGTGAATAGCCACTGCCCGGCGCACACTGCCAACGCCGGGATCAACAACGCAGACGAAGATCGTTCCCCGGGGAAAGTAGCGATAGCTGGTAGCCAGCACCCAGGCGCCCGCAATAACATTTTGCGGCCCGATCTCATGTGTGATATCAACCAGCCGAATAGCCGGAGCGATACTAAGCGCCACGCCCTTCATAACGCCGACGTAGCCGTCAGCAAGCCCGAAGTCGGTGAGCCAGGCTACGACCGGACGAACCGATGGTTGCTCAGATTGCTCAGAGACGCTCTTTGCATAGTCCTGCGACATAAACTTCACACTCCTTCACTTCTTATGTACTTGCATAAGAAAATCTTATAAAACTCGCCAGGCTTTATAAAAAGCGGAGTTTGCTTGTAGCTTGATTAACCGCTATTTCGGCGGCGTCAGCGGGCAGGGATTGTACATTGATAACAAACAGTATACTCAATCTGGCGGCGGAGCGGCAACCGATCCTCTGCTCAACGCCTGGTTTGACAGCTCCCTCAATTCCATCGGCGTCGATGTAACATGGCATAGTCATGGCTACATCGTCCAGAAGGAGTGGGGCAACGCGCGTCGTGGCTGCGTCCTATCAGGGCCGTAAATCCTACCTCAGCTATATCTCGAAAGAGTGCAGAGTACACCATGCTCTGTACTTTTTTTAAATGCTCCAATAGCGACTCCTCAATAGTCACATTCACTATCAATGACTTCCGCTCAGAGAGCGGAGGCTTGCCTTTCGGCTTACACCTGAACTCCACCGCAATTCTGCATACCTTCGCAGGCGTACAGCTTTGGCTTCACGGTCCGATGCATCAGGGATGATTGACAAACATCCCGTCCTGGCCCAGTCCTGCCGGACCAGAAGCGTTCTCATTGTGATGTTTCTTGCACCCACCAGATCAGCGTGCAGGATATACCTGCACTTCGGGTTCTGACACGTAAAGAGCAACCCCTTGTTCGGGCGATTCTCATCAGCGATATGCCCGCACTTCGGACAGCCCTTTGACGTATAATCGGCATCGACTTTGACCGCAAGCGAACCGGAAAGCGCCGCCTTGTAACTGATGAGGGCGTGCAGTTCGGCAAAAGACCACTGCGAATAGACCCTGTTTGACTTACGGGCCTTTGGTGACACCCGCTCGTACCCCTTGCCGTTTTTCTTGCGTTTGCGCTTCCTGCGTCTCGTGCGATCTCGTATACTGGTCAACTCTTCCAGCCCGATCAAGGCATGGGGAAGTTCTTGGATGATCTGGGTGGCAATCTGGTGGTTGGCTTGCATTTTCAACCGTCTCTCTCGCTGCCCGATGCGTCTCATCCGTCGTTTCGCGCCGCGAGTGCCTTTCTTCTGCAAGCGTTTGCGCAGCCGCGCATAATGGTTGGCTTTGTGTCGTACGCGTTTGCCTGGATAGAAGGTGGCCTCGCCTGCTGCTGTGGAGGTGACCGCGAGATAGCGCACGCCCACATCGACACCGACGACTTCGGTGAGATCGTCACAGGCGGGGTCAGGCAAGGTGATCGCTAACGACACAAGCAAATAAAACTGTTTCTTCGAGTGGTCGTACCAGAGCTTGGCATCGCCAATGTGAGCAATGTGCCCTCCCTGCTGGATGAGCAGCAGATGCTTGAAATAGCCCTGGTACGGTAGACTGATACGTCCGTTCAAGGTCTTGATGTTCACCTGCTGCTCGCATTGAAAGGTATAATCGCGCTCATAGGTATACTGCACCGTGGGCGAGCTATATTTGGGAGGTTTATCCAGCCCCTTAAAACGTTTCTTGGTGATCTTCAAACGGAGATGTTCTCGATTGTTAAGCAGCTTGGTCCACAACCCCTTGTACGTGGCGGCGACCTGCCGCTCCACGCTGCACGCCAGTTGCGAAGGCAGACGATAGCGCGCACGCAGTTCGGCATACATCCCTTTGTGTAGTGTGGTCACACTACTCGTTTTGCCGTGGGTAAAGGCGTATTGGCTCACCGCATTAAGGCCATCACGATAGGCCAGTTGGACCGCTCGTAAAGCACGATGCTGCTCTGGCGTCGGCATAAGCTTCAGTTTGGCGGTGATGATTTGCTTCATATCGGTCCTGTAACATGGGAAGAGAGAGCACTAGCTCCTTTGCTCTCCCTATCGAACGAGGGAGAAGGATACCGCTTGATACCCTTCTCCTGAGACATTATTCGTTGCTCGTCTGCTTGAACAGGTCGTTCAGGCATTGCATCAACCGGTACGCCTCAGTCGCATCTAAGCACAGTACGTATTCCGGTTTGGATGCTTCTTGTGCGGCCTGCATCAGTTCGATGCTCTGATCGCTATTGAGCAAGAGATGGTGCGCACCTAAATCGATGGCTTGCGGCAAGGGGTGCTGGCCCTCATCCATTGGGATCGCGCTGCTGACAAGGTGCCTGGAGGGAGTACTCATAACGGTCTGCCCTCCTGCTGCTGCATCACTTGCAGGCGGGGGTCAACCAGCGCACTCCATCGCCTCTGCCTGCGCACATGCGTCGGGCACCGTTCATGCAACCGTTTGACTTTGGCGCGAAACCGTGGTGGCTCCAGGTAACAGGGCACGCCACGCGCTCCCAGCCACGCCTCGAACTCGCCACAGGCTTGCCCAGGA
>Ga0209062_1001304_pt1 | contig 46485 bp, 41 predicted proteins | sample Coa_R2_2_FD_187158 | JGI IMG/M metagenome (GOLD analysis project Ga0209062, IMG submission 187158) | Surface soil microbial communities from Centralia Pennsylvania, which are recovering from an underground coalmine fire - Coalmine... | ecosystem: Environmental > Terrestrial > Soil > Unclassified...
CGGTCGAGACCCTTGACCGGCTGCCATCCGATCTCGGGTTCACCCGAGATCGGGAAATTGAAGATACGCACATCGGCAACAGCCGATGTGCGCCCGCGACAAAGAGCATCCAAGCGATCAAGGCCGCGAGTGATCGCGGGTTGGCCGCTTTTCACGTCCTGCCCCACTCGAAATTCAAAAGTGCCATGAATTTCGGGGTTTTCAGACCCCTGACGACGGAATGCCAAGCCTGTTGCAGCCTGCTGCGCGTATCGCATCATCGCCGCGTCGCCGCGCTCCCAGGCCTGCATGGGTCGTCCACCTCCGCGCCCCGGAGATTTGTTTGCGAGCCTATCGCGGTTTGCATTGCAGTGGAACCGGGCAGGCGGCATGGTGGTCGACCCGGCGCCGACGCGATCGGGAGCGACGCGGGGAGCGCCAGGCCGAGATCGCAGCCCAATTCATGCGGTTAGTGTAAGCTAAAGGCCGATAGCGCTGGCGAAGCGCTCGTGACGAATCCCCGCTCACGGCGTGGGCATGGGCATCATGTTGCTGTTGAGATTGGCGATGATCCAGACGGAGCCCGCAATCACAAGAAAAACGATCAGCACACCGAAGGCGAGGGCCAGAATGTTGTTCGTGCTGTCGGGGCCGCTGCCCAGATGCAGAAAGAAGACGAGGTGGACGCCGATCTGCGCGAAGGCGAGCACGACCAGCCCGACCGGGATGCCCGGGGCCCAGAGCAAATTGGTCTGCGACACGACGAACGAGGCGATCGTCGCCACGATCGCAAGCCCCAGCCCGGCCGTGTACGACAGGTAACTGGCCGTGGGCTCGTGCTCTTCGACGCCCGGCGTGCGGTCGTCGTACATATGCTCGTGAGCGTCCGTCAATGATGCTCTCCCGTCATCCCATAAGATAGACCAACGTGAATACCCCGACCCAGACGATGTCCAGCGCGTGCCAGAACAGGCTCCAGCACAATAAACGCCGGAGCACGGCGGCTGGCAGGCCCTTGGCGATCACCTGGGCTGCCAGATAGACGAGCGCGATCAAACCGCTGGCGACGTGCGCGCCGTGCATGCCAACCAGAGTGAAGAAGGCAGACAGAAAGCCGCTGCGCGAGGGGCCGGCGTCCTTCTCCACCAGGGCGGCGAACTCCGTGGCCTCGATGAACAGAAAGGCTGCACCGAGCACGAATGTGAAGACTGCGAACATCAGGAACAGCGCCGGCCGCCGCCGTTCGGCGGACAGCGCTCCAAGCCCGCACGTATAGCTCGACAACAGCAGACACATTGTCTCGATGAAGACGCTGCGGAGATTGAACAGCTGGGCTCCGGTCGGTCCGCCGGCCGTATTGCCCCGCAAGACTGCATAGGCCGCGAACAGCGCCGAGAACATGACCATGTCGCTGAGGATGAAGATCCAGAATCCGTAAGCGACGACGATACGCTTCGAGGCCGGCCCGCCGCCGCCGCGCCCGCGCGCAAGCTCGGTTGGCACCGCGGCTGGAGCTTTATCAATTGTTGCGATCGTCATCCGGACTGCCTCACCTCACCGGGTCCGTTCCATTTGCGCGACCTCGGAGGCCGGGATTTCGTGTTCGCGCTCGATGCTCCAGCCGGCTATCAAGACGACCGTTGCGGCGGCGAGGAAGCCGAGGATCGCCAACCACCAGATCTGCCAGATGAGCGAAAAACCCATGACCACCGCAAAGAAAGCGGTAATGAAGCCGGCCGGGCTGTTGTGCGGTATTTCGATCGCTTCGTAAGCCGGCTCGACTGGGGCCGGCGCCGTGTGCTTCATGTGCCAGAATGCGTCGATCGTCTCGACTCTGGGCAGCACCGCAAAATTGTAGGCCGGCGGCGGCGAAGAGGTCGACCATTCCAGAGTGCGGCCATTCCAAGGGTCGCCGGTCAGGTCGAGGCGGCGCTCGCGCGTGCGGATGCTGACATAGAGCTGCGCCGCCTGGCAGAGGATGCCGCAGAAAATGACGATGGCGCCGGCCTCCGCGACCAGCAGCAGCGGCTGCCAGCTCGGGTCTGGGATGTGCTCCAAACGCCGGGTCATGCCCATCAGGCCCAGCGCATAAAGCGGCATGAAGGCGAGATAGAAGCCGATGAGCCAGCACCAGAAGCTGGCCTTGCCAAGGCGTTCGTCGAGGGTGAACCCGAACGCCTTCGGGAACCAGTAGTTGATGCCCGCCAGCGCGCCGAATATGACGCCGCCAATGATGACATTATGAAAATGGGCGACCAGGAACGTGCTGTTGTGGAGTACGAAATCGACGGGCGGCACCGCCAGCAATACCCCGGTCAGGCCGCCGATGACGAACGTGACCATAAAGCCGACTGAAAACAGCATCGGCGTCTGAAACACGACCCGGCCGCGGAACATCGTGAACAGCCAGTTGAAGACTTTGACGCCTGTCGGCACCGCGATGATCGCCGACATGATCCCGAAGAAGGCATTGACGTTGGCGCCTGCTCCCATCGTGAAGAAGTGATGCAGCCAGACCATGTAAGAGAGGACACAAATCCCGAGCGTCGCCCAAACCATCGAGCGGTAGCTGAACAGCGCCTTGCCGGAAAAGGTCGCGACCACTTCGGAAAAGATGCCGAACGCCGGCAGGATCAGTATGTAGACTTCGGGATGGCCCCACGCCCAGAACAGGTTGACATACATCATCTGGTTGCCGCCGCCGTCGTTGGTAAAGAAATGCATGCCGAGGTAGCGGTCGAGCAGCAGCATCACGAAGGTCGCGGTCAGCACCGGGAACGCGGCGACGATCAGCAGATTTGTGGCGAGCGCGGTCCAGCAGAACACCGGCATGCGGAAATAGGTCATGCCCGGGGCGCGCAATTTGAGAATCGTCGTCACGAAATTGATGCCGGTCAGCAACGTGCCGACGCCCGAGATCTGCAATGACCAGAGGTAGTAATCGACGCCGACATCGGGCGAAAAAGGAAGCTCGGAGAGCGGCGGGTAGCCCATCCAGCCGGTGCGCGCGAAATTGCCGATGACGAGCGACAGATTGATCAGCAGGGCGCCCGTTGCGGTGAGCCAGAGACTGATCGAATTGAGTACGGGAAAGGCGACATCCCGAACGCCGAGCTGCAACGGGACGACCAGGTTCATCAATCCAATAACGAGGGGCATCGCCACGAAAAAGATCATGATCGTGCCGTGTGCCGAAAAAACCTGGTCGTAGTGCTGCGGAGGCAAGTATCCCTGCGCGCTGCCGACCGCGATCGCCTGTTGCGTGCGCATCATGATCGCATCGCTGAAGCCGCGCAGCAGCATGATCAGGCCGAGCGCCACGTACATGACGCCGATGCGCTTGTGGTCGACGCTGGTCAGCCACTCGCGCCACAGATATGGCCACCAGCCCTTCAAAGTGACGGTCACGAGGATAGCCAGAATGACGATGCCGATGACCGCTCCGCTGAGCAGCGGGAGCGGCTCATTGAACGGAATTGCGTCCCAGCTCAGCTTTCCCAGCATGTCAACCTCCCGCCTGGCGCAGCGGCGGACACCGGGCCCCAGTGACGCCCGCCTTTCCGCAACCTGACGCCGTCTCCTCGAGGATGCGCTCGAACAACTTGGGCTCCACCGAACGATAGGTCGTCGGCGGCACGGCCTTGCTCGGCTTTGCCAGTTCGCCGTAGGCGGCATTGTCGAGGGCAGGCCCGGCGCCGCGCGCCTGTTCGAGCCAGGCGTTGAAATCGCCGGCCGGCATCGACCTGACGACGAAGCGCATCCAGGAAAAGCCGTCGCCGCTGAAATTTGCCGAAAAGCCGGGATACTCGCCCGGCTTGTCCGCGAGAAGGTTGAGGTGCGTGGTCATGCCGCCCATCGTGTAGATCTGGCTGCCGAGCTGCGGCACGAAGAACGAATTCATCACCGTCGCCGAGGTGAGCCGAAACTCAACCGGAGTTCCGGCCGGGATGACCAGCTCATTGACAGCGGCGACGCCCTGATCGGGGTAGATGAACAGCCATTTCCAATCGAGCGCCACGACGTCCACGCGCAGCGGGTCGGATGGCCCGGGGATCGGCGCCCGCGGATCGAGCTGGTGGGAACCGATCCAAATGACCCCGCCCAACAGGATCACGGTCAGCGCCGGGATCGACCAGATGACGAACTCGATACGCTCTTCATAAGGTTCGTCCGTGGCGCGGCTGGCGCGGGGGTTGGACGAGCGGTACCACCACGCGAACGCCAACGTGGCCACGATCACGGGGATCACGACGACGAGCATGATCGCAGTCGAATTGATCAGGAGAAGTCGCTGCGCCGACGCGATCGGCCCCTGCGGTTCCACAACGCCTCCCGAACAGCCGGCGAGAAAAGGGAGCGCCATCAGGGCGCTGGCCATTCCTGGGGACAGCGTGCGTCGCTTCGAGGGCAGGAAGACTGTCGACCAATACATCGATGACGGGCCAGCAAATGTCGCAGTTCTGACGTGACGGGAGCAGGCAGCCGCGAAACGGCATTCCGCCGGATTTGTTCCAATCGTGCTGCACATCGACACGGAGAGCGTGAGCAACACCGAACAAGACGATCAGTTTGGTTGTGGGCCCTTTAGAGCCCGTCGGGCGTCACAGTCCCGCAACGCATTGGAGCACATCGTCGGCGAGCCGCACCATCAAGTGAGCGACAGGGTGCAGTGTTTTCTGCCCGCGCCGGTAACAGGGTTGTGCTCTTAGCGGGCCGCTTGGTCGCCTGGCGCCCGCGATTTTGGCGCCTTGGTTCACATTTCACTTCAATGTTCGTGGGCCGTAGTCCGCGTTGCGGGGTACCAGCATCTCGTGTTCTCATGACCAGGTGCTCTCAAGGTCCAGGACGGCCATGCTCCGGGATGGTTCTCCCGCACGGCCGACGCTGAAGGCAGGCAGGTAGAATCATCCCGGCTTGCCGCGAACGACTGCCTTCCTCTTTCCGGCTGTGGCGGTCCCACCTGAATGTGCCCCTCGCTCGGCCTGGTGTTCGAAGATACTGCCGGCGGCTTGGCGTTCGAAGGTGCAGGTAATTTGGCGTCCGATGGTGGCGGTGATTTGGCGTCCGAAGATGCAGGTAATTTGGTGTCCGGAGGCGCCGGTAATGGTGCTGTCTGCACCTCAGGCTCGGCTCTGCCCTCGACCGTAATGCCCGCGGCCTTGGTTGAGGGAGGATCAGCCTCCCGTACCGATGAAGATTGAACGGGCGGTCTATCCGTTGCAGCTTGCGGCACGTGCGCAACGTCGACCGGGCGATCAAAATTCCCAAAGATAAAATAGCCAGCAGGCAACGCAGCGACTGCAATCGCAATCAAGGATTTTGTCCGATTGGAGATCCGCTTGGGGAGTGGATCGCTTGGCCGAGACACGGATGGGGTTGGCATCCACTCGTCGGGCTCGAGCGAGGTGGATTTTGGAACCGCCGCTCGCATCTCAGCCAAACGCAAGCCCGCGACTTCTGGCAGCTTTGCGAAATCGACTGCCATCTGTCGCGCCTCGTCGATCGTCAGGAAGTCGGTTTCTCTTGCAGCGTTGGGGTCAGCCAGTCCATAAAACACGGCGACTTGCTGCCCGGCGGCGTCGTCAACCGCGAATCCGTGCGGGATTTCAACAATCCGCCACGGTGCGCAAAAGCGGCTGGTCATCGCAGCGGCCAGAGCAGCATCTTCCTCAGCCGTCGCCGGGATGCGTTTCGCCAGCGCTTCCTCTCTGAGGTCAGCCAGCCGCATGTAATCTTGCGCCATGAGCAAGTAGCGGTTTTTCACTTGGCGTGAGGCGCTGCTTGTGGCCAGGCGGCGACACTCCTCCGCCAGGTTGCGATAGGGTTGCGCGCGATTCCGCGTATCCAACATGGCACACCTCCCACAAAGAAAAGACGAGTGCCGATGATTTGCTTTGGCGCTAACCGGAACAGAAAAAAAATCCGTCAGGCGAGGTCTTGTTCCCGATCCTGTTTCACACGTTCGCGAGTATCGTCGCCACAACTTCAGGTCATCGCTCAGAAGCAGTCACGCGCTTGCTGCACCAATGCTACTTCGCTCTCTGGTACAGGACATCAATTCTTGCGCCGGCAGGCAGCGGCCTCACGCTGGTGAGCCGCAGTTCATCGCCTGACAGGCTGATGCCGCTTCTGAAGACCGTGCCCTCATTGTTGGGTCTCAGCGCCGCCTCAAATATCTGGATGAGGAGCTTTTCGGCCTCGCTGACCCTCCATGTCCCGGCGTTGGCCGCGAAGAAGTCCTCGGTGGCGGCAGCAAGTTCCTCAACGGTCGGCTCGCCCGGCGATTTGAATTTCGGCCGATCGGGACGCGCGATCACCTGCGCGTATCGCCCGCCGGAATCGAAGATGAGATAGCCTTTTGGATTTGCGATCTGCCGCTTCGCACCGTTGGGGGCGATATCCTCCCACGAGACGATCGTCCACGTTCCCACCAGCTGTTCTCTGAGGCTGCCTTGCTGGGAGTTGAGATAGCTGGGTGATAGCGCCAGCCCCAACCCGGCCACTGAGGCTAACGTGAAGATACTGCGCCGATTCATGACAATTCTCCTCGGGAACTGAATACCATAAGATGCGCGCCGCCTCGCGTGCGCGAAAAGCGGCCAAAACAGTAACAACGAGGCGTCCCCGGCAGCCCGCGATGAAGCCGCTCCGCCTCGCCCGCGATCTCCCGTCCACAACTCTTGAGCCTATCGCCGACCGAGGCGCAATGAAACGGGCGCGATCGGGACTCTTGCGGACGTGCCTTACTTGATGCGACGAGGATGAACCTGACATCCGCTCGGCCGGCGCCACGGCTTATTGAGCCGTACAGGCGTATGGCTCGCGGCGCGGACGGACATAATGTCATTTCTTCACCGCCGCGAATGCCTGCAAATATCTGGTGGCATGCCTGCATTCGGCCGTTCATGCCGCCTGCAACGGTCCCGGCCCGGTGCAGCAGGACCGCGCGTCCGTGCGTTTCGAATCACGAGTTCCGCGTGCCAGCCGACGAAGCTGACCGATCTCAACAATCCGACCGCCTCGAAACCATTCCTTGTCACACGAATTGCCGTGCTCAGAAAGGTCAATGGCTGAGGGAACTCATGAGATTACTTGCGTTAAGCGTCGCGACAGCCACAGTGCTTGCACTCGCGCCTCCGCAGAGCCCGCCGGTTCTCGCGCAGAGTCATGACGATGGCGCCGTAGGGCGAACACTCCGGCTGGACGGCGGCCCGCCACTGGAGCCCGAAAACCGCCCGCAGATCGGTTCACAAAATGAAAGCGCCGAATCGTCCGCCGCCGCTGCATCTCAGAAAAGTCAGGTCAGCGCCGAAAAAACCGGTGAGGCCGCGACTCGCGGGCGCCCTAAAACTCGCATCGGATGGGGAGCTCGGCCGAGGCATCGCTTTGCGTTTCACAGGCGCAGTCACTACGTCTTCGCATTCCACGCGGCTAGGCATCGCTTCGGGATCCACAGACACAGTCGTCGCTTCGTGGCGTTTAACGGACCGAGCAACGTATAACGACTCCACCCGCGCAAAGCCGGCTCTCCGGCATTGTTCCGCGGGGAGAGGCTCGGGGTTCTTACCCCGCCTCGCAATCAGTAGTCGTAACCGCAAACCCACATGTAGCCGTGCGGCGTCCAGGCGTAGCATGGTGCGGCGCGGCGATCATAATAGGCGTAACGATAACGCCGATGAAGGCCGAGACCGCGGGAGATACGGGGACCGGCCACGTAGCCGATGATCCCGCCCGCAAGGAAGCCGGGCGGCCCGAATAAGAGGGCGCCAGAGGCCGCGCCAAGCGCGCCGTCGAACAGCCGCTCGCCCGCCGCCGATGCTGTCGGCCCCAACAGGACCGCGACTGCAAACGGGATGGCAATGACGTGTCTCATGTTTCCCCTCCATGACACGGGTCGATGCCGTGCGCCCGATTCATTCCAATCCGCTGCACAGAGAAGACGGTTCGGCATGTAGCCTATCGCGGGAACTGTCGCGGCCCTAGCCGAGGCGATGCCTGCAAGGCGGCCGAAGATTTAGCCGCCTCACGCACGTCGCAGGACAGTGGATCAGAAATCCGGCTTTTCAGCCACCGGCATGTTGTAATCGAACAGGATCTGGTTGTTCTCGGCGCAGATGTCCTCGGCGAACTTCTGGGTCGCCCGCCGAAAACGCCGCATGCCGGACCATGGTTCGTAGAAAGCGTCCGGATCGTCGACCGTGAAGGTCGCCTCCATGGCCTGGCCGTTATCGACCATGCGCCAGCGCTCGACGACGTGCAGCTTCTCGGTATGAGGAGTGCGGTAGGCGTCGACGAAGGTTTTGGCGTTTAGCCCGATGGTGTCGATCACGAGCGTATCGCCCTCATAATGGCCAACCGACTCGCCATACCAGCTCGGTTTCGGATTGGGCGAATGCGGTACGTCGAGATAGACGTGACGCACCTGCGAATCGGCCGCGCGCATGATCAAGACTTCTTTGGGGGTCTGAAGGAACCAGTAGGGATTGTTATTCCCGCCCAAAGCCAGGAAGCCGGGAACGCCCGCGGGCATGCAGCTCTGGCTCGGCGTGAAGGCGATTTTGCCGGCGAGCACCTCGTCGTTGTCTTTCTTCATGACCTCCTTCACCCACGGCTTGAGGTTCGGGTTAGTGAGATCGCCGATCCGAAAGGTTGGCTGCCGGCCTTGGCCATTGGGGACAAAAGGATACTTTGGATCGCTGGTGACGGGCGGCAGGCGGCCCGGAACAGGCCGGAACTCGCCGACACCGATCCACCCGACCGTAAGGTCTTTGGAGAAAATGGGCGGCGCCGCCTTCTCTTGCGCAGCCGCGTTTCCCGCTCCCACGAGACCGGCGACGATGCCGGCTGCGAGCGCACCCCTTCTCAAAGTCAATAAGGACATTGCTGTTCCTCCTCTTGTCGTACCGGTGTCTTCTTGTACTCCCGGCTAGGCCGGTGAGCGCCAGCGAAACGCACCATTGGCCTCGCCCGTGGAAGGCTTGATGGGTTTTGCTCAACCCATCCTACGGCCCCGCAGCCCGGGTTGAGCGCCAGCAAAACCCGGGCCGCGGTGCCGTATCGGTAGGCGGGTCCCAGATTTCGCTGCGGTCAATCCGGACTTCAAGTGCTGCGCGCGCTCCCCCTTACTACGCACGCGCATCAGAAATCCGCCTTGTCCGCGTGCGGAAGGTCTGCACCGTCGTGATTATGGAATCCGAACGTGCTTTCAGCGCAGACGACTTCCGGGAATAGGTTACGGTCGCGCAAATATATCATGACTGCGGTCCAGGGCGTCGTGAAGGCGCCTTCGTCCTCGATCGTGAAATGGACCTGCAGGTATTTGTCCGCATAGGTGGGGTCATAAGGTCCACCGGCCCGCCGGTTCTCCTTCATTCCGCGCTGCATCGCGTCTTTTGCGTCTGCGTAGTCAACCAGGCGATAGCGTTCCACCACATGCAGCTTGTCGGTGTACGGAGTGCCAAACAAATCGATCATGGCGTGCGGGCGATCGGTCTTAACGCCCACGGTGTCGATCACCAGCGTGTCGCCTTCGTAGTGGCCGACGGCATCGCCGTGCCAGGACGGCGCCAGCTTCGCCGGGTGCGGCGCGTTCATGCGCACGCGGCGGACTTCATGATTCTCGTTGAAGAGCATCACGATCTGGTCGGGCAGCTGCAGCATCTCCATGGCTGCGTGCTTGAAAAGGAATGGCACCGGTTCGGGCCAGCATGTGTTGGCGGGGTTTGGATAGGTGATGCCGGCCAACGAGAGTTCGCCCTTTTTCCGCACCACTTCCGCCGCCCAGGGCTTCAGGATCGGATTCTTGTAATCGCCGACCAGCGAGCTGTAGTCGCTCACGCCGGTCCCCTTTTCGCGCGACAGATTGGTCACCGGACCCGGACCCGACGCCGGCGGTATGAACCACGGGAGGTTGCCGTGACGCCATATGCCGGAAAAATCCGGGATAGACGCCGCGCTTTGCGCGCCAACTGGCGCGGCGCGGAAGGTTTGCCCTGAGGCAAGGGTGATCGCCGTCGCCAGTGTCGCCAGCAAGAGCAAATGCCGCTGCGTATTCATGTCGACCTCCCCTTTGATTTTGCCGGGCTTGCGCGCCCGACCGCATTCGTCGCGGTGCGATGCAGCCGATACTATCGCAAAAGCCGCAACAGTGCACGAAGTGCGCCGAGAGGTGTTTGGGGCGGGGCTGCTTGGGGCTTTTTTCGACAGCGTTGAGCGGGCGCGTTTTCGCCTCTCCCCGTCGGGGAGAGGTCGGAATGTGCGCGCTTGGCGCGCACATTCCGGTGAGGGGCTGCGGAGCCGTTTGGGAGGCCGTTGCCTCAACCGGATCGTGCAAGCGCGATCCGACCTCTCCCCGGTGGGAGAGGTGAAGAACGGCGCGCAGCAGTGTGCTTGATTGAACGATATCGAAATCCGCTAGCTGGAGCGGATTTCGATGACATCAAATCGCCGGGCTGCGATGGCGTTGCAGGGCTACGCCTCGCGGCCAGGGACTTTGATCGCGGGATCGCATCCGCCTCGGAAGAGAAGGTTCGGCCCCGCGCCGGCGGCCGGGAAAAGGTGACGGCCATGCCCCTGCCCTGCACGCAGCAGCGAGCAGAGGGGCGGGTCGACGGCACGGCCGCCACCCTACCCCCGGACTGCCTTCGGCAGTCCGCCCCTCCCCTTCAGGGAGGATTGCAGGCAATGGCCAAATCAGATTTCCCTCTGGGCGAGGTCAGCCAGCGCAGCCAGCTCATTCATTTCGGCAAAGAATGCATCCGACTGGCCGTTGAACAATCCGCTGCGCCGCAATCCATTGAATGCCGCCGTGGCCGCTCCCTGCGTCTCGGTCGGACGGATAATCGAACACACCGGGAGCTGCGGGCTGAGGAACACCGTCGGTTCCGGCATGATCAGATTGGTCTGAAAATCCTCCACGCCGAATCCAGGAGGGAATGGTCCATTGTTGAGGTCCGGGAACGTCAGCCCGTTGGTGGGATCGGTTACCGGAGTAAAATTGCCCGCCTTGTCTTGCCAGGTCTGGAAATGCATGGTCTCCGTCGGCCCAATGCTCAACAGGATGCGCAAGACTTCCACGTTGCTGACCCTCTGGGCGAGCGACGGATAGAGGCTGCTGCCGCCTTGCTCGATAGTCCCGAAATGAAACGCGGCGGTGAAGGCAATGGCCTTGAGGTGATCCGGCGGATTGAGGTCGGCATCGGACCTCGGAATCGCCGGGAACTTGCCCTTCAACAGGCCGGGAATGGCTGCCGGGAACGTGTCACCGAAATCGGGATTCCTGGTGCGGCTGCGATAGCGGGTCCACCAGCTGGTATCGAAGGTGAGCTCCATGAGGTTGGTCAACCGCTTGATTTTCTGGGCGCCGGTGGCGGTGCTGCCGTTCAGTCCACGGAAGCGCTCAAGGCTGACGGGCTTGGCGCCCTTCGACAACAGATATCGGTTGATGAAGCGGAAATGAGAAATTTCATCCTCGGTATTGTCGTGAATATATTGCGGCATATCCATATCGAGGACGTTTACCAGGATATCCTGGAAAGGCTTGCTTACGCTTCCGCCCGGGACCTCACTGTCTGGAATTCCGCCGAGCTCGTTATATTGCTGCCACAGATCGGTTTCGAGTATTTCGAGCGCGGCAAGAAAGCGGAGAATATTGATGTCGCCATGGGTAATTCCACTTCTGTCGAAGGCCTTGGAGGGCAACGGATCTCCCAGCACGGCGGCGCTCATAACCGCTGGGGCAGCCAATCCGGCGCGCAGGAACGAACGTCGCGAAGAAGCACGTCTCAATTTTTTGATCTGCATGATTTTGGCCTCGCATTTTAACCGCCGGGACGATCAAGGCGTTCGTGCCGCCCTCACTGGACGCCGCAGCCCGCAGCGCGCTACGTGAGCTACCTCCCGATCGGACCCGTTGTCGGTTGGACTCCACGCGTTTGATGCCACTTTGAGGTTGATGTGACGGCCGGGCGCGGCACTAGGAGCACTCTGGACGATGACCCCCCGGCAGCCAAGACAATTAACAACGATCACGTTAAACATATTAAATGACAAATAAGTCAGTATCTAACTGAAAGGTCATTTTTCATGTGTTGATTACGCTTCCTATATTATGCTGTTCATCAGCGTAAATTAATATCGTGATGAGATGCCTTGAAACAGGATAACATCATGAAAAACGTAATGCGTAACGTTTTGGTAAGCGTTTAGCGGATCTGGACTTCGATTAATGGCCGCGGCCCCAGCTCGCTGATGCATTCCGGCGTTGGGGGCCGGCGCTGGCGGCGTTCGACGCGAGCCCCAGGGCTCATCGCCAACGCAGCTTGTCCCGCCCAGAATGCTCTGGGCGGGACCTTCGCTTTCGGCCGCGTGACGCGGCCCGCTGTGGCCTCCTGCGAGAGCAACGCCGCTCCGGGCCGCGGAACGCCCGAGAGAAGATCACATTTTCTGCAGCCGATGCAGCACGGATCTCGCCGTCATGGAATTATCGTGAATAGGCGTACGACACATTTCCCCATCGCGTTCGCATCCGATGCCGCTGCGCGAGAGTAGTTGCGCGCATCTCCGCTTCGTGACAAACGATCATTTTTCGTGCTGTTCATGAGCGAAATTCGCGTATCCGTGGATGGGAGACATGGGACGTTTGCCCTCGCTCGACTCACTTCGGGTCTTCTCAGTTGCCGCGCGCCACCTCAGTTTCACGAAAGCGGCGGACGAGTTGCATCTGACTCAGAGCGCGGTCAGCCATCGCGTCCGAACGCTGGAGGAGGAACTTGGCGTTGTGTTGTTCAATCGCATTCAGCGCCGTTTGGAATTGACCAGCGCCGGACGGTCGTTGGCGCAGCGGGTGGACCAGGCCGTTGCCGACATCTCGCGCGCAATCGCGCGCCTTGACCTTGTGGACGACGCGCGGCTGACGGTGACCATGTTGCCGTCCGTCGCGTCTCGATGGCTTGTGCCGCGATTGCCGCGTTTCCACGCTCTGCATCCGGACATCGAGCTGCAGTTGATCGCCGACCCGCGCCCATTCGATCTCCGCACTACCGGCATTGATCTCGCAATTCGCTTTGGTCGGGGGACATATCCGGGCTATGCGGTGACGAAGCTGATGCCGGATCGCGTGTTTCCCGTGTGCAGTCCGCGCCTCATCGCGCAACATGGGCCGGTCACGACGATCGAACGGCTGCTTGACCTCCCGCTGCTGCACGATTCAGCCACAGAGGGGGATGGCAGCGGCACCGATTGGCGGAGCTGGCTCGACCATTTCGGCCTGAGCGACGCCGTCTGCGACCGTGGTCAGCGCTTCAGCGATGCCGGGCTCTTGATCGATGCCGCGGTCCTCGGACTTGGGGTGGCGCTCGCCCGCGGCAGCCTCGTCTACGATCATTTGGCCAACGAAACCCTGATCTGCCCGCTGCATTTGGCGGCGCCAACAGCGTTCGCCTATTACCTCGTCGGCCTGCCCGAAACCACCGGTCGGCACAAGATCGTCCGTTTCCGAGACTGGCTGCACGCTGAGGCCGCGGCATCAACGACATGAAGATCGCGGGGGATTGTCTGCGAGCATTTCTCGAACGGGCTGGCCCAGCGTGTCATTGCCCGGCTCGACCGGGCAATCCGGTATCCTCGGTCCGCGGTTACTGGATCGCCCGGTCAAGCCGGGCGATGATACCGGAGCGGCTTAGTCGCTCTCCGACATATTGACGACCTGCACGCGGCGATTCTCCGGGCCGAACGGATCATTTGCGTTCTTGAGTTTGGTCTTGCCATAACCGACAGCCACAAGGTTTGCCGGCGACAGCTTGAAATGAGTGACCAGGTAGCGCTTGACGGTATCCACTCGCTTCTCCGAGAGCTCCTGATTGTATGATAAGCTGCCCTTGCCGTCGGTATGCCCGGCGAGAACAAATGTCGATCCCTTCAGATCAGGATTGGAGAGCGCTTTGCCGAGAGTATCGACCGCCGATGCGGCGGACCGGCTGATCTTGGCGGACCGAAAATCGAAGTTAATCTCGATGTCGATGCTCGGCTTGGCCGCGGCCGCGGCCGCGATTTGCTCGCGCTCGCCGGGCGTCAGCGAATGGGCCGGACGATTCCTGAGGGTATCCAGAAAGTGATTCTCCCCGGTTGCAGCACTCTCGGCAGGCGTCAGGGTCAGGCTGCGCGTTCTCGCCGGCGTCAGGGCGTTGATGATTTGCTCCTCCGTGAGCGCGTCTGCCGCAGCGGCCGGACCAAGCCCAGCGAACAATGTCGGTAAGACAGCCGCCGCGAGAGCAGTGCGGCACATAGACACTTTGTGAGTTTTGGACACTTTGGGAGTTTTTGTCATTGGTTCTCTCCGTCCAATAAACCTGTCCCGGGAATTTCGGGCGCAGGCGCGAACGAAATGTCCGGCATTGGTGTGGCAGGAAGCCCATTCGGTCCTTCCGCGCTTCAAGCTCTATCACAATCCCGCCACAAGGTGACGCCGCATCGTGCAAGCGAAGCGCTCGTTAGTCGCAGATCGAAGTCCGAGGGTTCAGCTATGGTTGAGGGTCCAGTTGGGGGTCCTCTCTTTCAGTCATTCCGGGGCGTCACCGTAAGGGGGCGAGCCCGGAATCTATAACCACCGGCCGTGATTCATGGATTGCGGGTTCGCGGGCAGAGCCCGCGCGCCGGAATGACGGACACGCGCGTCGGAGTGCGACCCTGGAGACCTGAGGCGACGAGCCCATCTCGCCGTCTCGCCCGCAGACACGATCGGCAATTTGTGCTTGATTATGGCAGTCGGGTTTTCAACGTCCGCCGTGCTCGGTCGATCGGAGGTAGCTGAATGCAGAGGGCGTTGCTAGGAGCCGCGATTGGGCTGATTCTGGTGCTGGTAGCGGCGTTGGTCGCTCCCCTCTTTGTCGACTGGGGACGCTATCGCGCCGCCTTCGAGACCGAGATTTCTCGCCTCACCCGGCTGCATGCGCGAATCGATGGCCCGATCGACGTCCGCCTGCTGCCGACTCCGACATTGAAGCTGCAAGAGATCGCACTGGGCCGGCCCGATGCGCCAGTCAGAGTTCGGGCTGAGGCCCTGCGAATCGAGCTCGCTTTGGGCGCGCTCATGCGCGGCCAGTTTTTGGCATCGGATGTCGCGCTCGACGCACCCGAGATTTCGCTTCGACCCGGCGGCTCTGAACGCCTCGAACCCACTCCTCCTGTCGATCCTGACCCGCTGGGAGCGCGGGCGGCCAGCGGGACGCCGGCGCCTCTTGCCCGCGAGGGGCTGTTCGCCTTCGATCCGGACGCGGTGTCGATCGCTCACCTTGCCGTCGACAGGGGGCGTGTCGTTCTGGCCGGCGGATCGAGCCCTTCGCTTCTGCTCGACAGGCTGGGATTCAGCGGCGAGGCCCGTTCTCTCCTCGGCCCCGCCAAGGGCGAAGGCTCCGTCACTGTCAACGGAGAGACCTATCTGTTCCGCCTCGCAGCGGATCGTGCAGCGGCGGACGGCGCCGTCAAACTGCGGCTCCTCCTTGATACCGTCGATCACACGCGCGTCGGCGATGTGGACAGCTCTGTCTGGATCGCGCGCGGCATTCCGCATTTCGCCGGCGCCCTGCAGTGGTCGCAAGCCGCCGGCCGCTCGACGCAAGGCTTCAACGCGCCATGGCGCGTCAGCGCGAAAATGCGCGGCAATTGGGCGGCGGCGATGCTGGAGGGGATCAATCTTCAATACGGATCGGAGGACCGCGCCGTTCAGCTCAGAGGCCACGCCAACCTGGCCTTTCGGGCGCAGCCCGAGCTTGACGTGACGCTCGCGGCGACCAGGATTGATCTTGATCGGATGCTCGACCTGCCGGCGACGACGCGGCGCCAGCCGCTGGCCGCACTGAGCGCCATGGCCGACAATTTGCGCTCGGCTCCGCCGCCGCCGATCCGCACGAATTTGGACGTCAGCGCCGAGCTCGTCAACCTTGCCGACGCGCCGCTGCAATACGTCAGCGCCAGTCTGCGCGGCGAAGGGAGCGCGTGGGATCTGGATTCGCTCGAATTGCGCGCGCCGGGCGGGACGCAGCTTAAGTTGCGCGGCCATCTCGATCTCGCCGCGCGTGGCGGCTCTTTCGCCGGCCAGGGCCGTGTCGAAGCGAGAGACTCACGGGCACTCGTCTCATGGCTCACGGCCGGTAACGATGGCGACGCGTTCAGTGGGCCATTCCGCGCCGAAGGGGACATGCGCCTGAGCGGGGAAAGCATCGCATTCGATCTCTTCAAGGCGACGTTCAACCGCGACACCCTGGAAGGGAGTTTCGCCTATTCTGCGCCGGCCGCGAACCGCGCTGCGCGGATATCGGCCATACTGAGCGCATCCATGATTGATCTTAACCGCGCCTATGCGCTCATGCAGCACATCTCCGGCAACACCGCCATGGCGTTGCCGCATGAAGGGTCGCTCTCGCTCAATGTCGCCCGCGCGTCGATCGCGGGTGTCGACGCCAGGGGCGCGGATATGCGCTTGAAGTTCGACGAGCAGTCGCTGACCGTCGAACGGCTGGCGATCGACGATCTCGGCGGGGCGCGCGTTGCGGCGGCCGGCGCCGTCGATCTCCGCACGCTCGCGCCGCGCGGCGCGATCACGCTTGATCTCGATTTGCGTGCGCCGGACGGCGTAGCCGCGCTGGTAGAGACGTTTAACGCTCAAGCCGCCGCCGCATTGCGCCGTACTGCGCCACGTCTGCTCCCGGCCCGGCTCCAGGGCTCGATCGCCAACGATGCCCAAGCGGCGCGCGAGGCAGGAGTCCCTGCCGGCTTGAGTTTCAAGATCGACGGCAGCGCCGGCGCGTTCGCGCTTGATTTGTACGGCGTCGCCGAAGCGCCGGGCGACGGTTCGCTCCTCGCCGCGCTGGTCCAGCCCGGCCCGGCAAAAGTTGTTGTCGGCGGCCGTATCCGGGCCCGCGACGGTCGCTCCCTGGTCGAGGCTGTCGGGCTCGATCGACTGGTCAGCGTCGACGACCGCGCCGGCCAGATCGACTTTAAGGCTTCGGGACGCCTTGATGACGCGATGGTCGTGACGGCTCAGGCGACGGCGGGCGGCCTCAGCGCGTCGCTCGGCGGCACGCTACAGGCGGCGCAAAGCCAGACGCCAACCGCGAATCTCGTCCTTTCTATTGCACAAGCGAATGTGCGCCTCCCGCAGAACGGCACGCTGCCGATGAAGTTGACTGCGCGCGTGAACTATGCCGACGGCGCAATCGCACTCGACCAAATCAGGGGCACGGTCGCTGAGAGCGACATTACGGGCCGCCTCGTCGTCGGCTTGTCGCCAACGCTGAGCCTCGATGGCGACATCGCGCTCGGCGCCGTGGACGTTCCGGCCGCGGTCGCCGCGACCGTCGGCATGCCCGGCAAGCGCGCGAACGATTGTGTCTCCCTCCCCCGCTCGCCGGGGAGGGCCGGGGAGGTGGCGCGCGCCGGGAGTCCATGCGGTGGGGCCATCCCCCTCCCTAGCCCTCCTCCGCAAACGTCGGAGGGGAACGTCGGCGGGTCGCCATGGCCGGCCGAGCCGTTTGCGGGCGGCATGCTCGGCCAGTTCAAGGGACGGATCGCGGTAGCGTCGGCGCGGACCACGGTGACGCCGCATCTCGTCGCCGCGAATCTGCGCGGCGTGCTGAATTTCGGTCCGTCGGACATCGTCTTCGATGGTTTCGGAGCAGACATTGCCGGCGGCCAGGTTTCCGGTCGCCTCGCGTTCGTACGCGATGGCGATGAACTGACCGTGCGGAGTCGCGTCAGGTTAACCAAAGCCGACGTGACCGCGCTGTTCCCCGCCAATGGCCGGCCGATATCCGGGCGGCTGAACTTGGATGTGGAGATTGAAGGGCGCGGGCGAAGCCCGCTCGCGCTCATCGGATCACTCCAGGGCAAGGGCTTCTTCAGCCTCGAGGACGGCAAGTTTGCGCGGCTTGACCCTTCTTCGTTCGACGACGTGATCCGCAGCGTCGACCAGGGTTTGCCAATCGAGGCTGCGCGGATCAGGGAACGCATGGAGACGGCGCTTGCCCGAGGTCCGCTTTCGGTTCAGGGCGACGGCGCGATCACGGCAGCGGGCGGGAAGGCAAGCCTCACCGCATTGAGGCTGCGCGCTGAGGGCGCTGATCTCGCCGTTGCAGGACGTTACGATCTGGCCACGGAAGCGCTTGACGCAAAGCTCACTTTGGTTGCGCCTGCCGGCGTCAGCTATGCAGATCGCGGCCGACCGGAGATCGCGGTCAGCCTCCAAGGCTCAATCGATTCACCGCGGCGAACGCTCGACCTTGCCGCCCTCGTTGATTGGCTTTCAACGCGCGCCATTGCAGAGAATACGAAGCGCCTCGCGGCAAATTCGGCCCTTGCGGCGCACGCAACCGAGCAGGCTTCGCCGCCGGCTGCGCAGCCCGCAGCGCCAGCCAGTTCCGCCATCGCCGTTGCGCCGCCCGCGCCTGCGATTGAGCCGAAAACGGCGGGCTCGGCGGTCGCTCCCAATGTGGCGAAGCCGGAATCCGCGGCCGGTGCGGCTGAGGCGGCTGAGGCCGGGGCGCCGGAAGCGCCGGTGAGTGCTTTCTCGACAAGGAAACCGGCGGGCGATGCATTTGCGGCGAGGACGACAGCTCCGCCGGCGTCGGCCGCTCCTCCGCAGCCGGCGACGCGCGACACGGCCGTCGTCGGACAGTCAGGCGAGGTCAATGTCGCGCGCGCCGAACCGCCGGCAGACCCGGCCATCACCGAGCTTGACCGGGCAATTGCGGCCAATCCGAGCGACGTTGCAGCGATTGACAAGCGCGGGCAGTTGCTGGCGTTCCACGGCAATTACGGTTCTGCCATCAAGGACTTCGATGAGGTGATCAGGCTGCGGCCGAATGCCGAGGCGTTCAACAACCGCTGCTGGGCGCGCGCCATCATCGGCGATCTCGCGTCCGCGCTCAATGACTGCAATGCGGCCTTGCGGCTTCGCCCGCGCTATGCGGATGCGTTCGACAGCCGCGCCATGGTCAATCTGAAATCCGGGCAGCTCAGCAAGGCCATTGCCGACTATGACGCGGCGCTGCGGATCGATCCCAAACGGGCAAACTCGCTCTACGGCCGCGGCGTCGCCAAGATCAGGAATGACAATGTAGCCGGAGGCAATCTCGATATTGCCGAGGCGAAGTCAATCCAGGCTGACATCGCCGAGGAATTCGCCGGCTACGGCATTCGCTGAAATGTATTTTTTACGACGAGACGAAGCGAGCTTGCAGCGCCGTGCCAGCCACGCGCGGGTAAGCACGCTTCGCTTCGCTTTGCCCACCCTCACCCTGTACGCGGTCGCAATCCGCCGAAGCCGCCTCACGCCACCGCCGCGCGATCAATCTTCTCGTGTCCGTGCTGCTGCACGTTCATATCGATGAGCTGCTTCGCGTCGGAGACGTCTTCGAGGAATCCCCAGCTCTTCATCCAGTCGAAGGTCCGCTGCAGCTCGTCGGCGGGGATTGGCGCGGGGTCGACCACATAGATGCGGCCTTCGCGCAGATCGTCGACGGTGAGCTTGGCGATCTCGGGGTCGGCCTTATGGTAATCGATGAAGTAATGGAGGTACGCGCGCTTGTTGGCGTTGATGCGGCGTACCGCTTCGCGCACCGCCCGGTTGAACGCGCCGTAGGTCTCGGCGTCGACCCGGTCTGATGCCACCTCGGTACCGTGATGGAATGCCGAGATGAGGAGGCGGCAGCCCTTCTTTTCCGCGAGCGAGACATAGGGCTCGGTCAGCGTCGTCGCTTCGACATCGCCGTTCATGAGCAGATTGAAGCGGTAACGCGAGCCGTTCGGCACGCGGCCGAGTTTGATCTGATCGCGCGGAATGAAGCCCTCCAGCATCTGCAACGTCAGATAATGCGTGCCGAAGAAGAACGGGACGCCGATTTGCCGGTTGGCGAGTTGCTGCGGCGTCTGCACCGGCGAATCCCCCCTCACCACCAGGGCCGCAAACGTCACAATCGAGCGGCGGCCGACCTGCCGGCTGCCGACGCCGGTATGCCCGACGCGGGAATAGTTGCCCCACTCGCAGGCGTTATAGAGATCGGCCTTGCCTTGCTCCAGCAGCTTGCCGTGGCTGGAGAACGGGTTGACGCCCTTGTGGCTGGTAATATGCAACTGCGCAGTTTTATCGACATCCTTCTCGCGATCGGCCCACTCGACCGTCAGCCCTTCCTTCTCGAAGAGGCCCTCGTCGTAGGCGACAAGCTCGGCAAGCCCTTGAAACGGTGCAGTTGTTTCCAAAATGAGTTTCTTGCCCATGCCTTAAGTCTCCCGGATTTGTGTGATTGCTGATCGCAAGTCTATGGCATTTGACAGAGTCTCGCAATCAAAGCAGGTCATATCAAAGCAGGTCACTCCAACATCGCCGGGCGCAGGGGTGACCCTTAACGGGCGCCCCTGCCGCAGCATTCCGCCTTTGCGCGCCCGAAGGGCTGCCATGCGGAGCGCTTCACCCCGCGCCCGCCAGGGATTGCTCAAGATCTCCGATCAGATCGGCGGCGTCCTCTATTCCGACCGACAGCCGCAGGAGATCTCCGGGCGCCGGCGATCCGGCGCCTTCGATCGAGGCGCGGTGCTCGATGAGGCTCTCGACGCCTCCAAGTGACGTCGCGCGCTTCCACACGGTCACCCGCGCGGCTGTCGCGATTGCGGCGCTCTCCCCGCCGGCGACGCGAATGCTGAGCATTCCGCCGAAGCCGCCGCGCATCTGCCGCGCCGCGACGGCATGGCCGGGATGGCGGGACAAGCCGGGATAGAGCACAGCCACGACGCGGCGATCACGGACAAGATGCTCGGCGATCGCCTGTGCGGTTCGGCTTGCCCGTTCCACGCGCAGATGCAGCGTGCGCATGCCGCGCAGCAGCAGCCAGGCCTCGAATGAGCCGAGGATGGCGCCATTGCCGCTGCGGATCGCCGCGATGCGGTCCCACAGTTCATCCTGGCGCGCGGTCACCAGCGCCCCCGCTACGACGTCGCTGTGGCCGTTCAGATATTTTGTCGCCGAATGCATGACGATGTCGGCTCCCAGCTCGATCGGCCGCGTCAAGACCGGGGTGGCGACGGTGCTGTCGATCGCAAGGCGCGCGCCGGCGCGCCGCGCGATCTCGGCGGCCGCGGCAATATCGGTGATCGTCCAGGTCGGATTCGCCGGGCTCTCGATCCAGATCAGCCTGGTGCGGCCGGGCTTGACCGCTGCGGCGAGCGCGTCGGTCGCGCCGGCGTCAACAAAATCAACGAGCAACCCCTGTTCCGCTGCGAAACTCTTGAGCCAGTTTCGCAGTCCCCAATACATGACCTGCGGCGCCACAACGTGGTCGCCGGGCCTGAGCGCGAGAAATACGGCCGTCGCTGCCGCCATGCCGGATGCAAAGGTGAGGCAGGCTGCCCCGCCCTCGAGCTTGGCAAGCAGGGCTTCCGGCTGAACGAATGTCGGGTTTGTAGTCCGTCCGTAGGAATAGCCGGCCCGATACTGGTTATCGGGATCGCGAATAAATGTGGTGGCGCAATGCACCGGCGGAATGAGCGCCTTCGTCTGCTCGTCGATCCATCCGAGCGCCTGCGCGGCCATTGTCGCTGGGTGGCGAGACTCCGCCATTTAGCTTAGATTCCGGTCGCGCTTGGCCGGAGTCATGCCCGTGTTCGTCGCGGACATGACGGCGGAGAGGCGATTCGATCTCATCGGAACACGCGCTGGCGCTCAGAAATCGGGCTTGTCTGCCTCGGGCACCGCAGAGTCCTTGCCGGAGTACCATTGGAGGTTCTCGGCGCAGATCACTTCGGTCCACGGGCCGATATTGGGTCGATAAGTAATGGTCGCCGTCCAGGGCCTGGTGAAGACGCCGGCATCCTCGACCGTGAAGTGGAGCTGCAGCATCTTGCCGCGGTAGTTTGGGTCGATCTCCACGACGCCGGTCGCGCCCGTCACGGGGATATAGGAATTTTCCCTGGCATTGCGCTCCAGGGCGTCTTTCGCCTCGTCGTAATCGACGAGGCGGTAGCGCTCGACGACATGCAGCGCCGGGCTGTGCGGGGTGCCGTACATATCGACCATGGCGTAAGGTCCGATCTTGATCCCCACGGTGTCGATTACGAGGCTATCGCCTTCGTAGTGGCCGACGGAATCACCATACCAGGACGGCGTGACACGGGCCGGACTTCCTTCGTCTCCGGAGCGGGGGATCGAAATTGTATTGCGCGTGGGACATCCCTTCGTACACCTGGAGTTTCGGCCTCCACTCCCGCGCGGCGCAGCTTGCGGTGGGTGAGCACGCTCAGGCTAAGAAAAAGATCGCGCGTTCCGCTCGTGAGAATCGCCGGCGGGAGGCCGGTGAAGTCGCCGTAGATCGGCGGGAGCTGCGGATCCTTCAGATTATGCCCGTTGGCGTAAAGCTCGGCCGCATGCCGCAAATAGCCATTGTAGCTGACCAGACCTTATCGAGCCACTCGTTCGTTTTATGCGTGTCGCCGGTTTCGGTTAAATCCGACCGCGGCGTCCCCGGCGCAATCGCGGCCGGGAGGGGCAGGCCTTCCTGTTTGGCGCGCAGGATCATCGCGAGCGTCATGCCGCCTCCGGTCGAAGTCCCGAAGATCGCCATGTTTTGCGAGGGCTCTGCATCTTGACTGCCTCCTTCCATACCGCCATGGCGTCATCCATGGCGGCCGGACAGGGGAAGTCGGGCGGCATGCGATAGTCGATACTTTTCTGATTTCTCATGCCGCGGAAGCCAACAAAACGCCAACAATCCAGCGTTGTTGGCCTTTTTTGAATCCTGTGGATAACTCTCCAAGTTAGGTGCGACGCGCCCACGCGTAGGCTTGAGCGAGCCAGGCTCTATGCGGGGGAGGGCGGCTTGGAAGAGGTCGATAGAGTCGGCAGCTCGTTTAACTATTTTGTCTATCTCTCCTGCACTGACGATCTGATCTACGAGAGCACCAACATCGGAACCCTCGTCGACTCAGAGCCCATATCCGATTGTACCGAAGAGACCGCCGGCGATGTTTTCATCAGTCCGCACTGCCCGCTGCCATGCCATCTCCTGTTCCATATCGTGCTTCTTGATTTCGGCAGCCCATGCTGGTCCGATATAGGCTCCCATCAGGCATCGCGGCCAGGACCGGCCTATCGTTCTGCTTCATGGCCGCAACGATCGGAGCGCCTATCGGAGGCAGAGGGAACGCCGTTTCCCATGACGCTGCAGATTTCGTAGGTCCCGTCCTGACAAGCGGCTTGACTGGCGCCCATGCCTTCCTCTTGACAGATCTTCTTTCTCTACACCTGTCGTACGGCGCCAATTCTTGCTGACTTTGTGCGGGATATTTACTGGAGCACATATGCGGCGGGCGGCCGGAGAATCGCCAAGGACCATCCAAAGAAATTCATCCTGCAGTCGGTAGGGCGGGGACTTACGGGCAGCCCATGGTCGGAAACGACGGTTACCCGTGCCCCCCGATACTTGCTTGGGATATCCGCGGATTATGGTCTTCTTGGGCCGATACGGTCGGGCAGCCGTCCGATTCTCCCCTTCCGGATCAGCCCTCTCACGACCTGCCTCCTAGTTCCGTTCAGCCGCGCCTCCGTTGACAACAAAAAGGCCGCATCCCACTAGGTTTCAGATCGGACTTTTCCATAATATTTTCTCATATTTTAATGAAGTTAAGAAATTATTTTGCAAATAAGGTAAATAAGTAATGAAGACGGTTTACAACGCGCATTGCAGAGCGTACGAGCGATGCCTCAACGCCGAACCAATTGCTTCGAGCATGGAGGAACTCACTATGCCACGTGCGAAACAAGCGGCGAAGCGAAGGGCTGCCGGGAAAACTATGCCGGTGCTGGGGGCTGCGGGCTTGTCGCTGGCGCTAACAGGCGGCGCAGCCGCGACGACCGGTGGTCCGGCAACACATACCCGGCCGGCGCAGAGTGCTGTCCCAAATCACGAAATTATCCTCGGTGAAGAGGAGATCACCGACGTCAGTCTGGCGACGTTCTATGTTTTCGATATGGAAAACTCCGGAGCGGGCAAAGCGGGCGTGCAGCTTGCCGGAGGCTGCTGGGGCTGCCGCGGGTGCGGAGGATGTCGCGGCTGCGGTTGGGCCTGCCGCGGGTGCGGTTGGGGCTGCCGCGGTTGCTCCTGCTGGTCGTGCTCCTGTTCGTGCTCTTGGTCCTGTTCCTGCTCTTGTTCGTGCTCATGCTGCTGCTGCTGGTGCTAGAGCATGTTGCAGCCATATTGAACCATTTCTCCTTAAAGGCATGGGCGGGCTCGTCCCGGCCATCCGTGTCATATCTGCGCAGTCGTCGAAGGAGAGACATGGATGGCCGCGACAATCCCCTGATCAAGTCCGGGGGCGGCCATGACGACGAGGGAAGAATTCGATCTCACCGACACGTGGCCCGGAGCATTTTACGATAAGCTTGAGCGAGAGGCTCTTCAGCTCGCCCCGCAGGGGAGCGGTGAAGAGCGGCGCTGCGACGTTTTCGATTCTACCCTATCGGAATCTTGCGTGGATCTCTACCTTATCGGAATCTTGCCTGGATCGAACGCATTACCTGACACGTCGGCAGCGTTTTCTACGACAACGGACGATGATGCGCAGAGTTTAGCCATAATACTTGCCTAGGAAGAAACTTACCCGGTAGGACCGCGCCACGGGTAGCAGAAGTTTCATGCGCTGCAGGTCGGGCCAGGCCCGGTGGAAAACTCTTTTGAATCTTGAGTGGGTGCAGAAGCCTTAAGGGCGTGCGGCCTTGGAGAGGGCCTTGATCGCTTGGATGCAGTCTTGCAGGCGGCGGCAGCCGGTCAAGGGCGATTGGCGCGCGCGTTTAATCGCGCGCCAATCGCCGCTTAAGCGGTCGAGACCCTTGACCGGCTGCCGCCGCCCGCGACAAAGAGCATCCAAGCGATCAAGGCCGCGAGTGATCGCCGGTTGGCCGCTTTTCACGTCCTGCCCCACTCGAAATTCAAAAGGGCCTGGCCCGACCTGCAGCGCATGAAACTTCTGCTACCCGTGGCGCGGTCTTGCCGGGTAAGTTTCTTCCTAGTTTAATACTTTATACAGTCTCATGAATACGATAATAAATTGGCTGCGAGCTTGAAATATGCTTGTAACCCTTGCCTCGCATCTTATTCTTCTTCTCGTCGACGTCATGAGCCGGAGGCGCAGCGATGGGTTGGCTCGACTCTGTGGGCGGATTCTTCAAAGGTGTTGGTGAAGGGGCTTGGGACGGCGTGAAAGGTACGGTGACTGGCGTCGGGCATCTCGCCGAGGATGGCTACAAGCTCGCGACGGATGGACATTATCGCGAGCAAGTCTGGAACTCCGCGCTCAGTGACGCCAAAGCGGCCGCGAATTTCGCTGAGACGGCCGTGACCGATCCGGGCAAAGCGGCGGATGAGATCGGCGATACCGCAAGCCATGCCTGGCATGCGCTGGAGAACGCATATAACCAAGCCGCTGCGCACGGCCAGGGCAGCGAGTTCATCGGTCAGCTGTTCGGTCAAGGCGCCATCCTGGTCGGCAGCGCCTTCATCCCCGGCGGCGCTGAGGCAGATGCGGTCGGAGCGCTCGGCGACGCGGGCCGGGCAACGGAATTGCTAGGCGAAGCCGGCAAATTAGCCAACGCCGCCGAAGATGCCGGTCGGCTCAGCGCACTGACTGGCGATGCCGGAAAGGCGGTCGATGTCGGCAAAACCGTCGATGCCGCCGCCAACGGCGCTCGTGTGGTTCACCTCGACGACGCCGCGGCGTTGAAGGCGGCGGCCGAGCATGCGGCGCCCAATACGCGCTACGAATTCGGCAACTACTCCTGGACCACCGACGCGAAAGGCCGCACCATCGAGGCCGAAGGGCAAGTCGAGCTGACGCCCGCGGGCCGCGACATGGCGTTGCAGAGTGAGATCGGCAAGGAAGGTGCACCCACCGATGTTGGCTTCCACCTGATCGGCGACCGCTTCAACGGGCCGACCAACCGGCTCAATGTCGTGCCGGGGAACGGCAAGCCGCTGGGCGACGGCCTGCCGAACCTGAACCAGGGCCCCTATAAAGCGTTTGAAAACCAGATCGCGAAACTCGCGTCCGATCCCCATAACACCGTAGAGCTTCGCATCCGGCCGCAATATAATGCGGGCAACCCGACCAACCGGCCCGACGAGTTCAATGTTGGGTACCGCGTCAATGGCGGCAAGTGGATCGAGCGCGAATTCGTGAATAAGCGGTGAGCCGATGAATGAGACAGCCATCAACCTGCAGAAGGCGATTGTGACGGCGCTTGCCCGTGACATACCTGACGCATGGGAACGGATTGTCGTCAATTACGAGATGCAGGAGGAAGATGGCGGGCTGACCGAGGATCGATTGGGCTTCTACATCGCGAAAGACGCTGCGGGGAATCTCCGCGAGTCCGAGCTGGTGTTCACTCCTGAGGTCAAGCGGCTGTTCCGCGAGATGAACGACGAGATAAAGCGGAGCGAGGGAGAGCGCTGGGGAACCTGCGATCTCGTCGTGGATCAGCCGGGAAAGTTCAAATTCAGCTTCTCCTACGATCGGCCGAAGCGGATCAACGGCGTGTTCGATGATGATTCAATAGGTCGGTTCGACCGCTATCTGGAGACATACAAGACCGAACGCGGTCGAGGTTAGGCCAAGGTCGCTCCGAGGACCGCATCGACGACGGTCACTTTATTCTCGTCCATTGTTATTTCCCATCCATTTATTCCCAGGATTTGCAAGGCTTTCTCCTTGTCGCTATTCTTGGAGAATGCCGGTATCAATCGTTCAATGAATCTTTCCGTTGAGCAAAAGCCCTCGACAACCCAATTCGGGCAGGTCGGGGTTCGCGCCTCTCCGTTGCTTTGAGATAAGGCGAAAACGATCATGTTGCCTTCGTTGTTGGTTCGCCGCCTCCGCATCTGTTGCGGCTTGTTCATGATTGTTGCTGCGGTCACGGCGACCCGCGCGGCACATGCGGCCGAGCCGCCGGCGCCTGCCAATTGCGCGCCGGACCAGACGCTGCCGTCCGCCGATATCGTGCCGGAGGCGCCAGCGAAGTCGCCCGTGCCGCCGAACGATCCGCCAGTCCAGGCGCAGCCGCCCGGATGCGCAGCGTGGACCGACCGCTGCGTCATCTGCCAGCGCGAGGGCGGAAAGATCGCGTGCTCCAATATCGGAATCGCCTGCCAGCCCCAGGCGATCGAATGTGTGCGCAGCGAGCCGGCGGAGGAGAAGAAGCAGGGCAAGTGACGGGGTCTGCGGCCAACCCTTGCACTTAGGAGACCTGGAGAAATAACTGAATCTCTTTGCCCTTGTCTCTCGCGAGATTTGCTCGCGATGTCGCGCAAAACGAAGCATTTATTTGTCAAAGTCTCCTTAGTAGGGTGGGTAAAGGCGCCCCTTCGACAAGCTCATATGAGTCATAAGCTTTTTATGGGCGTCATTCCGGGGCGCGTGCCCGGCACGCGAGCCCGGAATCCATAACCCCCAGCCGGCCAGCGGGTGGTTATGGGTTCCGGGCTCACCGCTTCGCGGCGCCCCGGAACGACTTCTGACGCAGTAGTATTAATTACCCGCTTGCTTGCTTCAGCCAACCGGGAAGTTGGCGCGACACAGGGTCTGCCCGTTGCCGGCGGACGCGGTGTGAACGCCGGCGTGCAGGCGCCTCTCCAGCGCCCCCCGGTGACTCTCCCGCTAAGCCTCCGGCTCTGCCGGAGCGAATAGAGGCAGTTCTACCACGACCTTGCTGGCGCAAGGAATGCCAGATCGAGGAAGGGCACATGCTGCCCGACCATGTGCATATGCTGATATCAATCCCGCCGAAATATTCGGTGGCGGAGGTGATCGGGTCAGATTGGCTCGACTCGTTCAAGATGGCGCTGGGGCAGCCGCCGCAACCCGCAAGCCAAGGTGAAACAAAACCTGCTTGCGAACCAGGCATCGCCGATTGCGCGATTGAAAAAATTGGAAGAGGCCATCCTCGCGCGGCCATTACGGAGCGCGCCGCTCATGGTTGTGCTTATGAGCGTGACCCCGACTTTCGCCGCGGCCACGATCGTGCGCCCCATCCGCCGGTAGATAGACCACGTGGCCGTGGCGTACGCCGCGCTCTGCAATGATGTGATCGGCGAGCTCTTGCACTTCCGAGCCGCGGCCTTTGAGGAGCGTCACCTCGAGGCAGCTGTCATGATCGAGGTGCATGTGGAGTGTCGCCTGCGCGAGGTCATGGCGGTGGTGGAAGCCGCGCGTCAGCCGCTTGGGAAGATCGCGCATCTCATGATTGTAGATATAGATCAGCGCGGCGACGCAGGGCCGCGGACCGCCGATTTCGACGGCCGCCTGCTGCAGTCCGGATCGGGCCAGGTCACGGATTGCCTCAGACCGATTGGCGTACCCGCGCGCGCTCATGAAACTGTCAATCTCTGCGGCGAAGTCATCGTCAACCGTAATGGTCAAGCGCGGCATTGGGCGTCTCCTATGGCGGCGGCATCGCGATCCTACTATTACGTATGCGCTTTAATCAATCTCGGCATATCAAGTATCTATCAAGTATGTACTTCTATTGACTTCGTCATACTAGCGGCGCATGATGCTTTTGCCAGTTTGCGCGCCGCCCGCAACAGGCACGGGGAGGGGGTGCCGCTGCTTCGTCGACAAAGTCGAGGAGCGCTTCGTACGCATAAGTCGTTGTCGGAGCCGGTCTCCCCTGAGACAGGGGGGGGTGTTCGATGTCATTGCGTCTGCGCTTATCAGTCAGTTCGGTCACAGCTGTGGCCCTTGCGTGTCAAGCCGTCTCGGGAAGCTCGTCCGCCACGGCTCAAACAGCGGATCAACCGACGGGCCGGTCCGCAACCAGCCCAAATCTTCCGTCCATTAACGTCGAAGCGCCGGCCCCCAGAAGGCGCAAACCTGCGCGGCCTGACGCTGCGCCTGCCGCGCCCGCGGCGCAGAGGCCGACGCCGACAGCTTCTCCGCCCCAAACACAGCCAACTCAGGCGACTCCCGCGGTGGGTATGAGCAATCTCTCGACCGCCGCCGCAGCGCTACCGGCCGGGACCACAACCCTTGACGCTCGGGCGATCGCACAAACCCCCATCGCAAGTTACGGCGACATTTTCCGTTCACTGCCGGGCTTTGAGGTGGCCAACTACGGGCAAGGCGCCATCGGTTACGGACTGTCGATGCGCGGCTACACCAACGCGGAGCATGGGCGGGACATCGCTTATTATATCGACGGTGTTCCGCTGAATGACATTTCATCGATTCATACGCCAAACTATGCGGACCTCAACATTCTGATGCCGGAGACGGTTCAGAGCATCGAGGTGGTTCGCGGCCCGTTCAACGTGGAGTGCGGCGATTCAAATCTTGGCGGCTGCGTGAATGTAACGACGAAGAATTCGGAACCGTTCGCCAGTATCGGGGCCTCCGGCGGCTCATACGGCGCCGCGCGTGCGGTAGGAACGTTCAGCAGCCAGGGCGGCGCCTACCAGCCGTTCTTTGTGGAGCAGGGCTATCACGCCGATGGCTACCGCGATAATAGTTTCGTCAACAATTACGATTCGTTCAATAAGATAACAATCCAGCTCGGCGACGGCACGCTGTCGATACGCGGACAGGCCTACGGAACGACATTTGGTGCGCCAGGATATATTAACCGCGACGCCGTCGCTTCGGGTGTTCTTTCTCCCCGCGCCGCCGTCGATCCGACCGATGGCGGCAGCAAGAATTTCGAGAATCTGACCGCAAACTATACGTGGGGTCCCGCGGATCAAAATTTCACCGTCATGGCTTTTACCAACCATGACATCTTCAATCGCTTTGCGGATTTCGGTACCGCGTCGGGGCAGCGCTGGCAGCAGGACGAACGCACGACCGCGGGCGGTCGGATCCGCAAGGTCTGGACCAATGAGGCGGCAGATGGGACCGGTTGGCAGCTTCTCGTGGGCACCCAATGGCGCACCGATTTTATCAACGCTTTCCAAGCTCCAACCACCGCGCGAGCCATCAATGGTCCAATTGCGGAGAGTATCGGCGACACCGAGACGGATATAGGCCCCTATGCCCAAGTTCAGTGGAAGCCGGTGTCTTGGTTGAAGGTGACCGCGGCGGGGCGATTCGACAAGTTCTACTACAACGTCGTGGACAGGCTCACCCCGAGCAATTCGACAAGCATTTCTCCCGGCATTTGGAGTCCAAAAGCGGGCGTTACACTCACCCCGTTTAAGTGGTGGGATGTCTATGTCAATTACGGTCAGGGCTTTCGCAGCATTGACGCCGCAACCGAGCTAATCGGCAATCCGACCATTCAGCCATTCAAGATCGAGAGCAAGGAGGTTGGCACGCATTTGAATATTGGTCCCTTTGTGCTCCACGCTGATGTCTACACGACTCATTCGCAAAACGAAGCGTTCCAGGCCGCACCCGGCTTGCCTGAGACGTTTCTCGGTGCGGCGGAGCGCGCGGGCTACGATTTCGATGCGCGCTATTACATCGTCAAGGACGCGGCGAACAACGTCGCACTGTTCGCCAATTATGGCGAGGTCGTCGCGCGGCTGCTAAACAGCGCACCGTCGTTCTACGTCCCTAATGTGCCGCTCTACACCGCCAACATCGGCGTTGAGTACAGCGTCGCGATGCGGAACGCAGAGCGCCTGTCAGGATCGGCCTTCGTCTCCTTTGTCGGCCATCAGAACATGACGCAGGACGGCGCGCTGACAGCCTCGGCGTATCAGCGTGTCACTGGCCGCCTGAACTATTCATGGCCTGGCGGCTGGAGCGTGTTCACGGAGGCGATTTGGTATCCTGGCAGCATTCTCAGCGAGTTCGCGTTCAACCTGACCGGTCCGGTCGTTGGAGCATCGTCCTCCGACATCTACGCCGCACCGGCGCCGCGATGGACTGTGCTCGGCGGTTTCACCTACCGCATTCCAACCTCCGGCATTGCGCTGGCCGACAACATTGAGGACCCCCGATGATAAAGTCCCGTCTCGTCACCAGTCTGATAGCGATCGTTTTCATCTGCGCGTGGCTCGGCGTCGCTGCCGGACACGACATCTGGATTACCGTCGCCGGTCCGGCAAGCGCGCGGCGAGCCGTCATCAACTACGGCCATCCCCACGACCGCCCGCCGACGGTTGCGGATAAGATCATCGACATCTTTGCCTTCAGCAAAAGCGGACGGGAGTCCCTAATCAAGGGCCTCACGACCACGCACGATGGTCAGTGGTTCGTGGTGGAGACGCGGCCCTTTCAGGATGACGGCCACACCTTGATAGCCGTGCGATATGATAACGGCTACTGGATCAAGACAGCTGACGGCTATCGCAACGCTACGAACCGGGAAGCGCCGGATGCTCTGGACAGTCTTTGGTCAGTAAAATTCGCCAAGGCGCTTACCGGTTCCGGCGCGCCTTGGGACAAGGTGCTCGGGCACGAACTGGAAATCGTTCCGTTGTCCGATCCGCTGACGGTCAAGCCCGGACAAAAGTTGCGGCTGCGGGTGTTGTTCCGCGGTCAGCCCCTCATCGGCGGCGAGATCGAGCGAGGCGACGGGCTGACGATGGTGCCGGAAGCAGACATTGCCCGCTTTACAACCGACGCTGACGGTGTGGCGGAGGTGCCGGTCGCGAAATCCGGTCCAATGCAGCTTGTCATTGACCACAGCGTATCGCCCTCAGCGACGCCTGCCCTCGCTAAGACCGATATGTTTAACGCCACACTGTGGTACATGTTGCCGCGGTAGGGCGGCAGCGGCGGGGGCATCATCCTTCAGGTTCCGGACATTTTGCGTGCATCGTCGGCGTCCCGGCGCCTGGAAAATGGACCCGCGGGTCAAGCCCGCGCACGGCCAACAGCCGTGCCCGCTCCCGCTCGCCTCGGAGGGGATGCGCCCAAGGCTCGCGCGCTGTCACCGCAACGGATCGTCCTGAAGCAGAAAGCCGCCCTTGATGTTGTCGATGGTTCTCGGATCGGGACCTCGTCCCTGCGCGAAGGCGAGCTCTTCTACGCGCCTTCCGTGCAGCAATCCCGGGAGACCGAAGTTTCCTTCGATGCAGCGGGGCTCGTAATAAAGGCGGTTCTCCTCGTCGCTTTGCCTGGTGAACTCTTCCTTGACGGTCCACGGCCGCGTCCACACGGTTGGGTCTTCGATCGTGACCTCGTACGCCAGTGTGGTTGGGCTGGTCCGCGTGAAGCGCTCAATGAGGTGCAGGTTTTCGCGAGAGCCCTGAAAATCTGTCTTCGGGCTGAAGTTGGTGACGTCGATGACGAGGGTGTCGCCCTCCCAGTGGCCGCGTGAATCGCCGTACCACTGGCGGATGCTGGCGGGCAGGTGCGGACTTCCGTTCATCACGATGTTGCGCTGCCATCCTTGCCCCTGGCCCACGTCGTAGAACATCGAGATGCCGCCGGGCGTCTGCACGATGCGCCGGTAGCTGCCGGTGCGGCTGCCAAACTCCGGCAGTCCGCCGGTCAAGCAGCGGTTTGCCAGGTTGCCGTCCTCCGGACCGTCATGACGGTTGATCGCTACGACGTTGTAGCGGGGCGGCAGTTCATTAAACCGCGGCGAAGGCGTGGGGTCGTACTTTCCGCCGGCGCAGGCCGGTGACTTGTCCTTGCAGGTGTCAGTCGCTTCGATCAAAGCGAGGTGAAATTCCCGCTCGGCGGCGGCGATCTTCTGCGCCTGCGGCGTCAGCGGCGGAATCCGCCCGTCGGGCGGATCGACGATCAGCGACGTTCGCGCGCCGGTGCGCTTGAAGGACACGAACTGCGAATTGTAGGCGCCGGCGACATCGCGTTCAGACCCCTTTCCCGACCGCGCGGCAGCATTGTCGGCGTTGGCGAGCACTGCCGTCCGCGCTTCGTCCAATTCGGCGCGCTGGGCCGGCGTGAAAAATTCTTGGCCGGCATATTTGGCTGGCCGCTGCAAGGGCGTGTCGGTCTCGTCGGTCCAGATGCCCTGCAGATCAGGTTCGCCCCAAGGGGTTTTCAGCGCCGCAGCCGCAGTCGTCGCCGTGACGGAAGGCGTTTGCGCCTGAGCAGCCGTTCGATCGACGGACACCGAAATGACGGCAGCGGCCGTGGCAACGGCGACCGCTATCACCGAGCCTGAGAACCTCTCGCGCATGGTGGCCTCCTTTTGCCTTGCAGTTCGTGATTGGCTTGCAGCCTTGAGACTGCGACGGGCTTCGTCCCGCACACCCAAAAACCGGTGGGAATGGTAGCGCTTTTCGGTACGGCCCGATAGCCGGTTGCAAGGCGATGCCCCGGGCTCACGACGGCCATGGACCGGCAACACCCGCCAAGGATGGCGGCCGGAAAAGACGGCGCGTGGGTGCGCCTTCGTTGCAGCCACTCGATGTTCTTCGCTTCGGCCTGAGGACGCGGGATCACCGGCACGAGGCTCGGACGATGCGCTTTCACTCTCCCAAAGATGGACCGACTTGCCAGCAAATTTTGTTGTCACGTATCCAGATCAAGGCAACACCTAGCGTCTGGTAAAATCCGCATAAATCATTCATGTTTCGCACTGAGCCAAAGCGTGGAACGGCTCAAGCTGGGGAGAATCGCTCATGAAAAACTGTGTACCAAGCTCTGCGTATTCGAAATTTGCGGCTGCCTGCCTCGGCGCCGGCGCTCTCGTGGCGATCGCGGCGACACCATCGCTCGCGGACGAGCAATTTGCGCCAACCGGGGTCGTGCAGTTGCCGGACGCTCAAATTCTGTCGGCGTTTGACATCAGCTTTGTCAGCCCCGAGAACCGCACCCTTGCGATTGCCGCTTCAAGGGTCGTCGGCAGCGGCGGGCCGTTCGGGACGATCATTATCGTCAACACCGACCTTAACCTCGTCACCAAGGAGCTGCACGCGAATCCGCCTTTCGTCGGCGATTGCACAACTCCTCCGGCCAGAAACAACTGGTCCGGACCAAACGGCGTGATCGTCATCGAGAAGGGGTTCAATGCCGATGTCTGGGCGGCGGACGGCCCGGTTTTCAATACGGCTTGCAATCAGACCAGCGGTCTCAAGACCCCCAGCACCGTCAAGGTGTTGGACCTGCGCACCGGCAGGACCAAAGCGGTGATCGAGACCGGAACCGGTGCGGGCACGAAGACGCCCGGAATACGTCGCGCCGACGAGCTGTGCTACAATCCGGAGTCAGACGTGGTCCTGATCGCCAATGACGACCCGCTGGACAACTTCATCACCTTCATCGGGGAAGACAACTACAAGGTGATCCAGCGCATCAGATTCGACGGCACGGACCCGAACGGCGCCAACATCCTCGCCAACGGCATTGAGCAATGCGTGTTCAATCCGCGTGACGGAAAGTTCTACCTCAACATTCCGAACACCGGGGCGGCAAGCCTGGCGACGCCCCTCCCCGGAGTGACACTGAGAATTTCAGCGAGGGCCCCGTTCCATGTCGAGAAGATATTCGACTTCTCGAAGCCGCCCCTTTCTTCGACCGGCTGTACCGGAGGGGCAGGCCTCGCGGTCGGCCCTGATCACCAGCTCGCTCTCTCTTGCGGCCTGATCATCGACGATCGCACGGGCGACCCGGTCGCTGGCGGCGTCCTTCCGAGCGAGGGTGGGGCCGACGAAATCTGGTACAATTCCGGCGACAATCATTATTTCTTTGCCGATACCGGCAAGGTGGCACTGGGCGTTGTAGACGCTGGGCCGCCCCCGAGCGCGGACTCGCTCGCCGCAACCGCCCCCGGCTCGCATTCGGTGGCGGCCGACCCGCGCCGGAACCAGGTCTACGTGCCGATCCGCGGCAACAACGGCACGGTGCCGCCGTCCACAGGCGCGGGTGCGGGCGCGATCTGCAGCAAGGCGAAGGATGTTTTCGGCAACGCCGGAAGCGACGCCCTTGGCTGCATCGCCATCTATACCGCTCCAAACGACAAGGACGATTGCCGTGCCGGGGGATTCTCCGCATTCCGCCGGGGACGTTGCCCGGCCGGAACCGCCAACAGATAACGCGTAGGGCCCGCGCAGGCGCAGCTTGCGCCGGGCATCGGATATGCCTCGCGGGCTGGCCAGCCAGCCGGCACTCGTTGGGGGAAGTACCAAGGCCGGGAGCAATCCCGGCCTTTTTAATCAGCAACCGATGGCGCGTAGCGATGAGATCGCTTTGCCTCTCGGCCGTCATGCCCTCTGTGAAATCTGCACATTGACCCCATCGGGATCCTTGATGTGCAAACCCGCATAGTCCCCCTCTAACGGAGCGGCGCCGCGCTGCATCAAATAGCGTGTCGCGGATTCCCTGGTGAATCGGGGCACGCCGATCGAAAAGTGGTCGATCATGCCGGGCGGGCTTCCGTGGTTGAGGGAGACCAGCACCTTGGTGTTGCCGAGGCGGATAATTCCTGCCGGCTGATCCTGGCTGACCACTGTGAAGCCGAACATCTTTTGATAGAAATCGACGGATCTTTGCAGGTCAGCCACATGAATGCTGACATGGTCGATGTTCGCCTCTTTGAAATCAAGGCTTTCCTGGGCTGCAGCCGCCGTTCCGCTGGCAGCCAACATCGCGAGGCCGGAAACAAGTTCTCGACGGCTGAGCGAGCCCTTCTCGAAGCGAGAGACAAGATCGGAAATGATCGATTCCATGGGCGACTTCCTTTCCCTGAATGGCGGACGGGCCATTATAGCCGCGGCGGCTCCGGGACCGTAACCCGGATGGAGGCGCCTGTCGGTAGCTTTTCAAGTGGCTTTTCAAGATGTCCGGTTTTGGCAGCACATGAAATGTCCGCTTCTGGGTCGAGTAGACCTTGCCGGTTCGGAAGCGGCGGAGGCCCCGGCTTGGTTTTGCTGTTAGACAGCGCCCGAGGCCACGTTCTGCGGCTTCCCTAAAGGTCAGTTTCTTTGTTCGACCTGAGGGCCGTCTCTTCGTCCCGACCTGCTTCGGCCCGGTGACGCCGCGCGCAGCCGCAGTCAAGGCTGGCCGTCGCGCCGCGCGTGCCACCGGCTCCGCCCTCGACAGGCCACGCCTTGACGGCGGCGAGCACGGTGTCACGCTTGCGCAGGCCGGGACCGCCCGGATGGAGCCACTCCGGCCACGGGCCTGATGATAAACTCCGCGACATCCGGGACGACTTGGCGCGAATGCCGCTGCGCTCAATCCGGGAGCAGGCTATTTTGGCAAAACCATTCTTGATCAGCCGCAGTTCAACCCTTAGACCGGCGGCGCGCAGCGGAAAGCACTACGACCCATGTCATTGAGGGATCTCTATAAGAAGCCCGGACACCTTATCCGCAGGCTTCAGCAGATTGCGGTCGCCCTGTTTGTAATGGAGTGCGAAGCATTTGATCTCACGCCCATTCAGTATGCGTCGCTCACCGCCATCAGGGACGTTCCCGATTTGGACGCGACGCGACTGTCGTCGCTTGTCGCACTGGACAGGGCGACGCTTGCCAAGGTCATCGAGCGGCTGGAAGCGAAGGGCTGGATTCTCCGGGCCAGCAGCCCCCTGGACAGACGCATCAAGTTGCTAAGGATAACACAGAAGGGGCGCAACGTATTGACTGCCGCGGAGCCCGCCGTCCGCCGCTGCCAGCGCAGAATTCTTGCGCCGCTGGCGGAGGAAGACCGCCAGAGCTTCATGAGAATGCTCGAGCGGCTTGTCGAGCTCAACAACGACTATTCCCGCGCGCCGATGAGAACAGCTCGGAATATCAACTCGCACCAGCTCGCGAGGCGGCGTCGCAAGTCCGCCAATCCGGCGGCTCGCGACGGCCGGTCTGAGCCCCTCTGACGGTTCGACGCCGGCCGCTTGTCGCCGATTGAAATTGATAGTACACAGATCGATAGTACACTTCCAAGTTCAAAACCTGATATGGGAGAACGCGCATGAATGAATCTCCAGAGGCGGTTCTCAAAGGCAAAAACCGGCCATTTACCGGGTCTGAGTTCCTGCAGTCTCTTCGCGACGGGCGGGAGGTCTATATTTATGGCGAGCGGGTCAAGGATGTGACCACCCATCCGGCATTCCGCAATGCAGCCGCCTCTCTCGCCCAGCTCTATGACGCTTTGCACGACCCGAAGACAAAGAGCGTGCTGACCGCCGAGACCGATACGGGCTCCGGCGGCTACACGCACAAATTCTTCAAGGCTGCCCGCTCCCGCGAAGACGTCATCGCCCAACGCGACGCCATCGCGGCCTGGGCCCGCATCTCCTACGGTTGGATGGGCCGCAGCCCCGACTACAAGGCCGCCTTCCTCAATACGCTCGGCGCCAACGCGGAGTTCTATGGAAAGTTCGCCGACAACGCGCGCTCCTGGCACAGAAAGGCGCAGGAGGCGGTGCTCTATCTCAACCACGCGCTGGTCAATCCGCCGATCGACCGCAACAAGCCGGTCGAGGAGGTCAAGGACGTCTACATCACCATCCAGAAGGAGACCGACGCCGGTATCTACGTGTCAGGCGCAAAGGTCGTGGCCACGAACTCGGCGCTCACCCATTACAACTTTCTCGGCCAGAACATGGGCCAGGAGATCACCGATCCGAGCATGGTGGTCATGTTCATTGCGCCCATGGACACGCCCGGCATCAAGCTGATCTGCCGGCCATCTTACGAGTTCGCCGCCGCCGCCGCCGGCTCGCCCTGGGATTATCCGCTCACCTCGCGTTTTGACGAGAATGACGCCATTTTCGTCTTCGATAACGCCTTCATCCCGTGGGAAAACGTTATCATTCATCGCGACATGGAGCGCCTCAAGAATTTCTATCCGCGCTCAGGATTTTTCAATGGCTTCACTCTGCAAGGATGCACCCGGCTTGCCGTGAAGCTCGATTTCATCGCGGGCCTGCTGTACAAGGCGGCGCGCGCGACCGGAGTCGAGGCTTTCCGCGGCGTGCAGGCGCAGATCGGCGAGGTCATCGGCTGGCGCAATATGTTCTGGTCGCTGTCGGACGCGATGGCCTTCAATCCCGAGCCGTGGGTCAACGGCGCGGTGCTGCCAAACGTCAGGGCATGCAGCACGTACCGGCTGTTCATGACGGAAGCCTATCCGGCGGTGCGCGCGATCGTCGAAAAGGTAATTGCGTCCGGCCTCATCTATCTGCCCTCCCATGCACGCGACTTCAAGAACCCGAACATCGACAAATACCTGGCGCGCTACGTGCGGGGTTCGAACGGCATCGATTACAAGGAACGCATCAAAACGATGAAACTGCTCTGGGACGCAGTCGGCAGCGAGTTTGGAGCGCGGCACGAACTCTATGAGATGAATTATTCGGGGAGCGCCGAGCTGGTGCGCATCTTCCCCCTTCAGCAGGCGCAGGCCTCGGGCGCGCTCAAGGAGATGGTGGCGTTCGCCGAGCAGTGCATGGCGGACTATGACGAGGACGGCTGGCTGCATCCCGCCTATCACGACGGTTCGGACATTGCGCTTCCGGGCAGGAAATGAGGGGTCGGAGGTCTTGCCGGCATGTGGTTTGCGCCAATGAGGGTCGCCCCTCGGAACGTGACCGCTCCTGATCCCCTCAACGCAGCTGTTGCAGGGAACCCTGTGGTTGCCCTCGATTTCGCGATTCGCGCAAGCAGCGCCCTAGAAAAGGCATTGGGCCTGGCAACCGGTACCAGGCCCAATGATGACCAATGACCCGCCGGAGGGGCGTGGGGAAGGCAGGCATTGATCGAGGTGCAGAGAACACGAGACCGAGGGAAAGGTCTGTCCGTTGCATCACTTTGCGCCGCGATAACCTGGGGAAAACCTCAGCGCGATTTTGCGACGTGAGCGCGGGCCGCTTAATTCTGCACCGCGCCCGGATGGATCACCACGCCTTCGAGCTTTTCGACGTAGCGCAGAAACCGGTACTTGTCCTCGATGCCGTCGGTAGCCTTGCGGTCCTTCCATTCCCACTGGTGTTTGGCGAATGGCTCGATCTTGGCCACCAGGTAGCCCATCTGGCCGTCATCAAGCATGCGCCGGAAATGCCGGTCGAAATCATCCGCATCGCGAACGGTGACGCAGTTGAGGCACCCTGCCCCCTCCGCCATCCTGGCGAGATCGGTGTTGAACGACGTATGCGTCGGCGGGCCGCCGATGTTTTCGTAGATGCCGTTGTCGATGACGACGACCGTGAGATTGTGCGGGCGCTCCTTGCCGAGCGTGCACATGACGCCGGTGTTAAGCAGGACCGACCCGTCGCTCTCGATTGCGATGATGCGACGATGCGGCAGCGACACCGCCAGTCCCAGCGCCGTCGGGGTCACCGAGCCGAGAATCCCGGTGAAGAACGTGTTGTCGGCCGGCTTATGATTCCACCAGTCGTCCCAGGTCTGCCCGATCGACGTCGTTACGAGATCGTCCTTGGTGATGACCTGCGCCATATGGCGGATCGCTTCAATCCTTTGCATAAGCTGGCACCTCTACGCATTCGCCGGTAAACACCATGGCGACCGGCCAGTTGCTGGAATCGGCGTGATAGTAGGCTTTCTTGATCGCCGGCTTGATGTCGTCGAGCCTCGCGATGAAGCGAAACGGAATGCGCAGCGCGTTGAGAACAGGCTCCATGGTCTGGGCGTGGTTGTGACCCCACCAGTTGCGCTCGCCCCACTCGCCGCGAAAGCTCATGGCCATGACGAGCGGCATGGCGTGGCAATAGGCAAAGCGCGCGATCGGCTCGCAGGCCTGGCGCAAGCCGGAATTCTCCATCACCATGATGGCCTTCTTGCCGGCGAGATAAGTTCCGGCGCAGATGCCCGGCAATTCCGCCTCGTTGGTCACCGGAATGTAGCGCAGGGCGTTGTCCTTCGCGCACATGCGGTAGACGCCCGCGAGCAGCGATTCCGGCACGGCGGCGACCACCGTTACGCCCGCTGCCTTGAGCCCCTCGATGAACAGCTGGGCATAGCGCGGTGTTTCTCGACTCGGCTCGTTTGGCGCCATGATCGCCCCTTCGTTTTGGTCACACGAACGACCCCTCTGGTCGCCCCAGTCCGGCGGGCCTCAGCAAAACCGGGAGGCTACCCTCTCGACCATGAGAGTAACGCAGAATCGGATGAAGGTCCCGCCCTGACGCGCTTGAACGATACGGTCAGGGCTGCGCGCGGCGCAAAGCGGGGCGACCACAAGGGTCGCGCCCATTGTAGCGCGAACTTGATCGGTCTCAGGCCGCCGGAAGATGCAGGACCGCATTGGTCGCTTGGGCAGAGCGACCAGCCGGGACTGCAACGTCTGTCAAGTGGTAAGCCCCCTCGCGGCGCATCGAAATGGGCCACGGTTGCTCCCCCGCTTGCGGGGGAGGTCCAGGGAGCGGGCTGCTTCACGGCACGGACTCGGCTGACGAGTCCCATCCCCCGCAAAGCGGAGGAGAGAAAGTTTGCTGCGCGGCGGCCCGCGCAACAGCCATTCATTCGCGGAGGAGCCCTAGCCCATGTTTGACGTCAGTGATGCTGAGCCGGACCTCTCGGCGCCGGGCGCGGGCCGCCTCCCCCGCCTGGGCGGGGACCGGGACCGCCGACGAACCTGGGGGCTCCGCCCGGCGGGCCAAAGTTCCTGGGCGCCGCGACGTTGGCGGTCCTTGGCACGTTGGGTCCACCCCCCGTGAACCTCGCCGGTCCTGACGGTCTGCCAGGGCCTGCGCCGGGCGGCCCGCCGCGGTTGAGCGATGCGGTGTTATTGGGCCCCCGTGGTCCGCCGCCAGTCGGCCCGATGCTGTTTGGGCCGTTAGGAGCGTGGACGTTGGCGGTGTTGGTCTTTGGCCCTCCGCCCGTGCCCGGCGCCCCGGTCACCGGCCTGGCCGGAGTGTTGGGCGTCCCGGTCGGTCCCCTATTACCCGTCGCGCCGCCCGCCGGATTGCCGCCTGTGGGACCGGTGGCAGCGGTCTTGGCGCCCACGACTCCGGGACCGTTGAACTGGCCCGCATGCGATGTCGCCGCAACCTGCGGATGGCCGCCGTTATTTGAAGCGTGCATCGCCGGGTTGGTGCTGGCCAAGTTTTGATGCTGCGTCTGAGCTTGCGTCGGCGGCATGTGCTGCTCATTGGCCGCCGCCAACTCCTGCGGAGTCGCTTTTGCGTTCGTCCCGCCGGCGCCGCCATTGAAGCTGACATTGGTCACGTTGGTGTTGTTGATGACCGTCTTGCTATAGACGTTGGTGATATGGACGCCGCCGAAGTTGTTCACCGTGCGGTTATATTGAAACACGCCGCCGCGCCAGAAGCCGCCGGCATAGCCCACGCCGGTATAGCCAAATCCATAATTGATGCCGCCATAAAAGCCGATGTGCGGGCCCCAATAGCCCGCGTTCCAGACGTAGATGCCGTCGCGCCAGCCCCAATAGCCAGGGGTCCAGAGCAAGCCCACCGCTGGCGGCAATACCCACGTTCCCGGCACCCAATAGTAGCCGTCGTCGCCCCAGGCCCAGTAACCCGGAGTCCAGATATAGCCCGGCCCGGGAATTGGCGGCTGCTCATACACCGGCAGCACCGGGGGAGCGATGGTGATCGAGACGAGTTGCGCCGAGGCTTCCGATACGCCGGCAATTGCGGCGAACAGAAGCAGGGCCAAGGTGCGGACGAGACGCATGATGTTTCTCCCCAGTGGCGTGCCGGTTGCCCCCAACCGGCGCGCGATACTGCACAAGCGCTTGGCGAGCGTAGTAGTAATTAAGTCATTCTTGCGGCAGTACTTCCCGGGCATCCCATTTTCTGGCTTCTGTGCCCGTAGAGCCGCGGCCCTGAATCAGTAACCCTCAGCAGAGCTGGGGGTTTGACTAGTTATACCTCGGCGGGCCGAGAACAATGAAAATGGGCACTATACCTACGCCATAGCTACCTAATTCCACGCCATAGCCCTCTTGTCATTGCGCTGCGGCGGATCATTCGCGAAAGCGTAGCGCCTCGACCAGCAAGGCAAACGCGGGCGAGGTCTGGCGGCGGCTTGGATAGTAAAGATGGTATCCGGGGAATGGGGGACACCAATCCTCCAGGACACGCACCAGCCGTGCGTCATCCCCGCTCCAGTGCGCCGCTTCCTGCCTCACCTGATCGACCTCGTGCTTCAGCGCAAGATCAATCCCGGCAAGGTGTTCGACCTGGAGCTGCCACTCGCCGACGTCGCCGAAGGCTACCGGGCGATGGACGAGCGCCGCGCCATCAAGACCCTGCTGCGCATCTAGCGATATTCCGCAGCAAGCCGGAAACTCATCCCCAAAACCTGCAAAGGAAATCATCATGAAAAAGCGTGTTCTCGGAAAGAACGGCCTGGAAGTTTCCGCCCTCGGTTACGGCTGCATGGGCCTCGATTTCAGCTACGGCCACAAGCTGACGAAGAAAGAAGGCGTCACCCTGATCCGTCAGGCCGTGGATCGAGGCGTCACCTTCTTCGATACCGCCGAGGTCTATGGTCCCTTCACCAATGAGGAGATGGTCAGCGAGGCCCTGCGGCCAGTTCGCGACCAGGTGGTGATCGCCACCAAGTTCGGATTCAACATCGTCGACGGCAAGCAATCCGGCCTGAACAGCAAACCCGAGCATATCAAGGCTGTGGCCGACGCTTCGCTCAAGCGCCTCGGCATCGAGCAGATCGACCTCTTCTACCAGCACCGTGTCGATCCGAACGTGCCGATCGAGGACGTTGCCGGCGCGGTTAAGGAGCTGACCGCCGAAGGCAAGGTCAAGCATTTTGGCATGTCGGAGCCGGGTGTCGCGACCGCGCGGCGCGCCCATGCGGTGCAGCCCGTCACCGCGCTTCAGAACGAGTATTCGCTGTGGACGCGGGGCGTCGAGACGAACGGCATTCTCGATCTTTGCGAGGAACTTGGCATCGGCTTTGTCCCTTACAGCCCGCTCGGCAAGGGGTTCCTCACTGGCGCGATGAGCAAAGAAACGAAGCTCGGCGAAGGGGATTTCCGCGCCATCCTGCCGCGCTTCACGGCCGAAGCGATGGAGAAGAACATGGCGATGGTCGATCTGCTCAAGCGGATTGCGGCGGAGAAGAAGGCGACGCCCGCGCAGATCGCGCTCGCCTGGTTGCTGGCGCAGAAGCCCTGGATCGTGCCGATCCCTGGCACGACCAAGCTGCATCGACTGGAGGAAAATCTCGGTGCGGTGAATGTTGAGCTGACGGCGGCCGATCTGGCCGAGATCCAGACGGCGGCTGCGGCCATCCGGATCGAGGGCGAGCGCTATCCGGCCAACCTCCTTGCGACGACCGGCCGCTGAGATCGCCCATGCTGATGGAGATAGAAGGCCGGCCAGCACAGGGCGATCATTGCGCGGTAGCCGGCGGCGCGTTTCACGCGGGCGAGAACGCACAGCGGGCGCAGGCTTAATTGCCCCCCCTGGCAACATTCCGCGGCGGCCCGGAATGCGAGCGGGCCGCCGCGGCGATTTGCAAGCGCCAAGGCGGCCCCGGCCGCCAACCTTAAGAAGGACCAGATCCATGGCCGATTCCGACCCTGCCGTGATTCCATCCCGAATGATGCCGCCGGAGCTGATGGCGTTCGCGGCCCGCCTGCGGGCGAGCGGCAACAGCACCGTCATGCGCGGCCATCGCGGTTGTCATCGCAGTCGCCGGCTATTAGCCGCGTGGGTCCCCAAGCATCGCCGCGGGACCGCGGGCGCCGCCGCCCGCCGCACCGACGGAGGAGAGTTCGCACGCGACGAAAACCGGCTTCGGCCCGTGCTGCAGCTTGACAACTGTCAATTGACATTTTACATGACGATCGATGATCGAGAGCTTTCGGCATAAGGGCTTGAAGCTTCTGTTCGAGAGCGATGACCCGCAGCAAGGTCAGCGCCGGCGCCGCCGATAGACTCCGCCTCATCTTGGGCGCGCTCGATGCGGCGAGGACAGTCGAGGACATGAACCAGCCGACATTCCGGCTGCATCCATTAAAGGGCGCTCGCAAAGGCACTTGGGCGGTCAAGGTGGACGCCAACTGGCGCGTGACTTTTCGCTTCGCCGCCGGCCGTGCAAGCCGCGTTGATCTTGAAGACTATCATTGACGGAGAACAGAGATGCGCATGAAGAACCCTCCCCATCCGGGCGAGCTCGTCAAGGCAAACCTTGATGAGATCGGACTGAGCGTCGTCAAAGCCGCGAAGGCACTCGGGATCACGCGCCAGCAGCTCTACAATGTCATCGGCGGCAAGAGCGTCGTGACGCCTGAGATGGCCGTGCGTTTTGAGAAGGCGTTCGGCGGCAGCGCCGATATGTGGCTGCGCATGCAGGCTGCCTACGACCTTGCCCGCGTGAGGCAGCATGAGAAAGAAATCGTCGTGAATCGTCTCGCTGCGAAAAAGAAGGCGGCGTGAGAGAGCCTGCGCGCCTCTTTCCCGCAGCCGGCGTCCTGGCGCGAAGTCGAGACGTGGAGGCGTCAGGCCAATCAAGCCCCGCTGGCCGCCGCGGTTCTGCGCGAGGAAGGTTCACGCAGCGTGAACCCGGCTCGCAGCACTCCGCTATCCTCTCCGCCTCAGCGCCCGCAGCACGACGCCGGCGGCCGACCGCAGCTCGCGCCATGATTTATCGCCCATGTGGTCCGGCCGCTGCAGGCCGGCGGCGGTGACCCGCGCCGGGCCGAGCGGCGGGTTCATGCCGTTGAGCACCGCCGAAAAGCTGGCGCAGCCCACATCGATGCCGCCGTCGGCCGCCGGCAGCGCGCCATAGCCGCGGACCAGGCCGCGCACCGGGCTCGCGGTCTCGTACCACACGGGCTTTTGTAAGGGCGGCAGACCAGCCAACAGCTCGCGCGGCTCGTCGGTCGCATGCCAGGCGGCGATGCGGGCCAGCGCCCGCTCGCTCACGACATATTTGTCGGCGTCCGGCAGCCAGCCGGCGAACCAGCGCAGCGCCATCCGATCTCTGGCCGCTTGGCGGCCATGGTCATGGTCGCAGACATACGAATCCCGTTCGCGCGCCATAAGGCGCGCAGCCTGAGCGATTACGGATGGCGCTGAGGAGTCAGCGCGGCTCGCCTTTGACGCGGGATGCGGCCCGGATCGGCGATGCGCTCGCCGCGGGGCGTTGACCACGGAACGCTGGTCAGGCGGATCGGTGCGTAAGCGCGCGCACCGCAAGGCGCAGCCGGTGACGCCGGCCAGACGGATCGATGCTGAACGCGCATCGCGGCGGATCGATTACGTCGATCAGGCGATCGGCCGTCGCAGGCGCCGCGCCCTGGCCCGCGCCGAGACGGCACGGACAGATTCCAAATGTATGAGAGAATTTCCACAACGCAAGACACAACGCGGCGAGCAGCCGGCGCTCTTGTCAAATCGGCTCCAGGCGCGCGATAAAATCCTCTGTTTCAATCTCGCCCTCCCAACAGGCAAGCAAAGCTGCGCGATTTCGTTCAATGAATTGCTTGGCCTGCTCGACCAGCGCCGGCGGGATGTAGCCGCCCCGCATGCTGTAATCGCCGATCGACATCGACGCGCTCTTGCCGCCGGCAATCAACCGTTTTGGCGGATCAACCGCGATCTTGATTCTCGGTCCATGCCGGCTGTCCACATAGCCTTTCGTCGAGGCGAAAATCGTGTTGTCGATGCCGGTTCTTCTTTTCGTCAGCGAAACCATGTCGCCGGCCTCGTCATCGGTTTCCTCATCTGACAACGCCACGAGATCGCTCGGAGCGATCGTGTAATTGAGATCCGAAAGCGTGATGACGCGGCGGGCTCGCATGTCATCGAGAAGCCGTTGAGGATCAGCGATGATTTCCGCAGCTGACGATGGGATAACGACGCTCACTGCTAGCGCTCCGTTGCTCGCTTTGGCTCATGGCGCGGCTTCGAGCAGCCGCACCACCGGCCGGGCGCCGAGCGCCTGGGCATAGCGCTCGATGGTCGGCCATTTCGGGCCGCCGTGTCCGCTCTCGATGCGGGCCACCGCGGCTTGCGAGGTGTTCATGCGCGCCGCCAGCTCCGCTTGCGTGAGGCCGGCCTTGCGCCGCGCCTCGGCGAGCGTCATCGCGAGCTCCATCTCGGGACCGATGCGCTCATACTCGGCGCGGAACTTGGGGTCCCTCATCCACTTGCGGCGCAGCGTTGCGAACGGGATGGTCATAGGCCGATGCTCCGGGCGCGGTCATGCGCGAGCTTGATGATGCGGCCGGGCGTCTTCTTCGTCTTCTTGATGAAGGCGAGCACGATGACGGCGCGCCGGCCGCTTGCGGTCACGTAGAGGGCGCGCCCTTCCGTGCGCTTGCCGGACGGGCGCATTTCCCACAGCTTGCCGTCGAGGCGGCGGACATGGGGTTCGCCGATGCGATCGAGCCCGAGGCTCTCGACCCGGTCGATGCGCGGCGCGCAGCTGCAGCGGCCACGCATCGATCTCGCCGGCAACCTCATTGTTGAGAACCTCGACGGTCCACCGCTGCATATATCACCTGCGATATATCTGCGCAACCCGATGGGGACGCGCTGTCGTAAGCACACGAGTTGTCCGGGTTAGGTAGCACACGAGTTGTCCGGTTTTCTGCCCCTGCGAGGGGGCGAATCGATGAACCGGGCGACGTGGCTACAGGACCGCAGGATGCAGAAGTTTCGGG
>Ga0209062_1001306_pt1 | contig 46432 bp, 29 predicted proteins | sample Coa_R2_2_FD_187158 | JGI IMG/M metagenome (GOLD analysis project Ga0209062, IMG submission 187158) | Surface soil microbial communities from Centralia Pennsylvania, which are recovering from an underground coalmine fire - Coalmine... | ecosystem: Environmental > Terrestrial > Soil > Unclassified...
AACGAGGCACTGTTTAGCCGCATGAATATGAAGGCCATGAGTCCCGAACAGCTGTTCGAGTCGCTCATGGTGGCTACCAAATCCGAGGCAGCGGAATCAAAGGCGAGCAAGAAAACTTTGAGAGATCAATGGCTCAACACACTCATCAATAATTTCGGCGATGATGAGGGCAACGAGGTCAACTTTAACGGCACCGTCGTCCAAGCGCTGATGATGATGAACGGCAAGGACATCAACGATGCCATCGCGCGGAAGGACAAAGGCGCGGTCGCCCTGGTCATCCGCAAACACACCGAGAAAGCCGCCATTCAAGAGTTGTACTTGACGGCCCTCAATCGCCCGCCGACCGACAAGGAAGTTCGGACGATCTACACGCAGTTCGCTCTGAGCGCGCGCGATCCGCAAGTCCGCGCGATCGATCTCCATTACCCCAACCGCCGCTACGAGGATCTATTCTGGGCGCTGCTCAATAGCAACGAATTCATCCTCAATCATTGAGTCCCACTCGTTTTTCGGTTAGCGACGCTTCGTCGAAGCGTCGCTAACCGAAAAACGAGCGCCTTTCTTATCAGTCCGTCTCGACCGATACGAATGTGAACGCACCTTCTCAACAGAAACCCCATAGAATCAACCGCGGAGTGGGGCCAATAGGGTGCGAACGTCGGGAATATCATGACGGACACGACCAAGAAGATTCTCCGTTTGCTGCAACCGGATCAGCCGTTGGATGTGCGCTGCGCCGCCGCCTTGGTGCTTGGCGAGGTCGGCCGCAAGGATGCCGAGCTGACTCGCGCGCTCTGCAACGCGGTGAAGGACGACGAAGCGAGCCTGCGAATGCAAGCGATCAAGGCGGTGGGCAAGCTGCGCATCGACGCGGCGCTGCCGCACTTGCTGGAACGAATCAAGGAGGGCGGCGAAGAAGCGGAGCAGGCCGCTCAGGAGGCGGCGAAGCTAGGGGCCAAGGGAACGCGCGCTTTACAAGAGCTGATGCCGAAAGTCGCGCCCGGTCTGCGCCGCTACATCGCTTCGGCGCTGGCGGCGGCGGGCACGGCCAGTGCGGAGACAGCCGCCGTCGCCGTGTTGCTTGACCGCGATCCCGGCGTCGTCGAGGCCGCCGGCCGGTCGCTGTTGGCGCAAGTGCCGTCGCTCACGCCGGCTCATCGCAAGGCCCTCGCCGATCAATTGTTGGAACTGACAGGCAACAAAAAGGAGCCGTTAAGTCCATCATCTGAATCGGCCATGATGCGCTTGCTGGCCGCGCTTGATGATCCGCGCGCCGAGGCGGTGTTATGGGAGCGCATTGTGCCGCCACACTCGCTGGAGGTGCGCGCGGCCGCCTTGCAAGCGCTGGGTAAGTGGGCTTCCTCGCCCAGCAAGGAGCAGCTCAAACGGTTGTTCGCCTGCGCCACGGACCGCGATTTTCGCCTGGCGGCGCCGGCGCTGGTGCTGCTCAAGAACCTGCCAGTCGCCGAACGGACAGTGCCGGAGTGGCTAACCCTTTTACAGGCGCCCGACGTGGCGATCCGCAAGCTGGCCCTGGACAAAATCGGCGACCGCGATACGGCCGAGGTGGCCGGCGCTCTTTTGGAGCAGCTTCATCACCCCGACCGATCTCTGCGCGATGGGGCCTTGGCACGGCTGACTCGCCTCAAACAGGGACAGAAAGCACTGACGGCGGCCCTGCTCGAAGCGGAGACTCCCGACAGCGCGTGGATGCTGGCACGGGCGCAAACGCCCTTCACACGTTCTTATCCACCCGAATGGCGCGAAAAAGTTTTCACCCAAGCATGCGAATATCTGGAGTCGGGCGACCGCCGCGCCGACCCCCTGCTTTTTTTGCTGCGCGAGGCCGACCCTGGCGAGCTGCGGCAGCGCCTCGAAGACCGGGCCATCCATTGGCGCAAGAAGAAAGCATATGAAACCTCCCTCTCGTATCTGCGTCTGTTGATCCGCGATCCGGCGAGCGGCTTCCCGATCCGTTGGGAGCTGGCCTGTTGCGGTTTGAAGATTTCCAGTCATGATCTCTCGCCGGAGGCGCGAGCAAGCGATCCCTGTTTGCAGCAATTCTCTACCCTCTGCCAGGGCTATGAGGCGGAACTTTCGGCGGAATTGGAAAAGATTAAATGGCTTGAGCCGGAGGATTTGTATTATTTGGGTTTTCATTTCGCGGAGCAGCTGGGACAGCAAAGACAATTCGGCGGCAAGGTGTTACGCTTGTTGGTGAAGCGTTCGCCGCGGTCGAAGCTGGCCCAGGACGCCAAACGCAAGCTGCGAGGAGCGGGGCTGGAGTAAACGCTTCCTCCAATCGAGCCTGAAGCGTAAGCGAAGGACTTCTCTTCGCTTACGCTTCAGGCTCGGTTCGTGGTTTTTGGTAAACTGTGCAGGCTATGCGGAACGAGGTTAGCCAAGCAAAGCCGGGATAAGCAGAGAACCCTGATCTGGCTGTTCGTCGAGCGGGGCGGCGGCCGAATTCATTGGCTGGGAGACTGGATAACAACTTGCAGGAAGCAACAGGAGTCATTCCGTTCTCTCCCCCATCGAAGTCGCGGTTTCGACCGCGCCCAGTCACCGGGGAGCTTGCAGCCGAGTCAGGGAGGACCACTGGCAATGAGACAGCGATGGCTTCGTAGTCTGGCCCTGTCACTGGGCGTTGTGGTGATGGGGCGCTGCGTGTTACTGGGGGCGGATCCATCGCCTCCGGTCATTCAACCCTATCCGCCGGTGGAAACGCCGGCTCCCCGCGCCGGCCAGATGCCCGCCTCCGCGAGTGCCGGCTCACAAGAGGAATCCGAACCGGCTCCGGCAGCCAGCCTGGATCGCCCCATCGCTCTTCGCGATGAACCTCGCGTGGTCGATCAGAAGATTCAGCCCACCGGTTTGTTCTCCAACAACAGCAGTACCGTCACCGCGTTTAGCCCGGCGGCGAGCTATCCTATCGCCCGGCCCATGCCGGTTGGACCCAACGCCAGCACTCCCTTGCCCATGCCCGCGCCGGTCCTTTCATCGCCGCCGCCTCCGGACGTGCCCTACTCCTGGCGGCAACCACCAACGTCGGCATCCGTGCCGCTCGACTCATCGTCGTCGCCCGTCATTCCGATGCCGACGCCGGTAGGCCCAAGCATGAATTCGACACTCTCTCCAGGGATCGCCCCTGCTCCGGGAGTTATCACCGGCCCGATGGGTAGTCCGCTCGTTGAGGACGGCTGCACGGGCGACGGCTGTTGCACGCCGGGCTGTTGCACACCGGGCTGTTGCGACGGGGCTTGTTGCGATGGGACTTGTTGCGATGGCTGCTGCGGCTGGGGCGGCTGCTGCGGCGGCAACGGCTGCTGCTTCGGCAATCGTTGGTTTGGCTCGGCTGAGTATCTGTTGTGGTTCATCCGTGGTCAAACGCTGCCGCCGCTGTTGACCGGCGGCTCAATTGCCGACAGGGTGCCCGGTGCTCTCGGCCAGCCAGGCACTACCGTCCTGTTTGGCGGCACAACCTACGACAATAACCCCTACTCCGGCACCCGGTTGCGGCTCGGTTACTGGTTCAACGACTGCCACGGTCTGGGGTTGGACGTCGGCGGCTTCTTCCTCGGCGGCAAATCCAACAGCTTCTCGGCCACTTCGATGGGCGTGCCGTTCCTGGCCCGGCCGTTCACCAATGCGGTGACCGGCTTGCCGGACATTGAGGCGGTGGCCGCTCCCACCGGACTGGCCGGCACCTTTACTGCCGTCAGTAACTTCTTCCTCTACGGGGCGGAGGCCAACCTGCGCCGCAATCTGTTCTGCGGCTGCAACTGGTTTATCGACGGCTTCGCCGGCTGGCGCCTGCTCGGCTTGAATGAGTCGCTGTCGATGCGCGAGAACCTGGGCATCTTCAGCTCGACCAACCCCAACCTTCCGACCGGCTCGACCTTCGTCGTCTCCGATCGCTTCGCCACCAGCAACCTGTTCAACGGCGGCCAGGTCGGCGCCGTCGGCGAAGTCCGCTTCGGCCGTTGGAGCGTCGATCTGCGCACCAGCATCGCCCTGGGCGGTACGCAGCAGAACGTGAACATCTCCGGCTCGACCAGCTCGCAAGGACCGGGCATCGTGCCCGTGACCCTGCCGGGCGGCTTGCTGGCGCTGTCCTCGAACATCGGTTCCCACACGCGCAGCATGGTCAGCATGGTCGAAGAAGTCGGCGTCAACCTCGGATACCAGTTCACCAACCACATCCGCGGTTTCGTCGGCTACAATTTCCTGTGGTGGAGCAGCGTGGTTCGACCGGGCGAGCAGATCGACACGGTCGTCAACCCCAACCTGATTCCTCCGGTCACTCCGAACGGGGGACCGTCTCGGCCGGCCTTTAGCTTCCACGGGTCCGATTTCTGGGTGCAAGGCATCACGGCAGGACTCGATATCCGCTGGTGATAACAAGAGTATTTCGACCTCTTAATGCTTAGCCGCGATGGGAAGGACAGCTCCGCAAGCGCTGTCCGTCGCATCGCGGCTAAGCTGCTTTCTCGTTGCTGTCGTCACCATCGCTACACTTCCTGCCTCGCGCGGTCTCGCTGTTTTGCATCTCCTCATTGCGATCGGTCGGCCGCGCCGATGAAAACAAGGCTGATTGAGCCGCGCATCCTTGACTTTGCACCTCCGATCCGTCAGTCCGCGCGACTGGCGAGCGGGGTTGCGTCAGCGCCCCGAGGTAATCTCTCGGGGCGCTAACACGACCCCGCTCGCCAGCGCTGCGGGCTGGCGAAACATATGTTTTTACACCTGGCCAGGAGGGCTTCTTGCCATGTTTGCTTCTTTGATCCGATTCTTTGATCGCTCCAGACGGCGCCCCGCCGCCCAATGGAATAAACAACATCGTGTGGTGCCCAGCCTGGAGGCACTTGAGGAGCGCTGGGTGCCCTCCGCCACGGACAGCACCATGAGCTTGCAGGCGCTGCTCGGCAGCGGCTTCAACAACTTGAGCGCCACCTCCGCCGTCACGCCGTCCAACACCGTCACTCCGGTTAACACCGTCGCGCCGCAGGCCCAGCAGGCGACGGCTGCCTTCACCCCGTTCCGAACCGGCGGCAGCCAGTCCCAGTCGGTCGCTCAGTTCAATCCCTCGATGGGTACTCTTAACAGCGTCCAGATCACACTCAATGGCGTGCTGACCAGCGATGTTAAGGTCGAGAACCTCGACGCCGCGCCCAGCACGGTCAATGCCCAGGTCAACGGCAACCTCTCCCTACAAGGTCCAGGCGGGACGTTGCTATCGGTTACTCCCACGATCGCGGATAACAGCACATCGCTGTCCGCCTTCGACGGCACCCTGGATTACGGCGGCACAAGCGGGCACGATTTCGGCCAGCAATCGGCATCGGCGCAGAAATCGATAAGCCTCACGAACAATTTGTCCGCCTGGGAAGGCTCCGGCAATGTCGCGCTGACCGAGTCGGCCCAATCGTCTTCGACGATCTCCGGCTCCGGCAACGAGCAGGCCAACATCTTGTCGGCAGGTTCAGGCACGGTGACGGTGATCTACAACTATACGCCCAAGCCGCAATCGCCGCCTCCCGCGCCTCCGCCCTCCCCGCCGCCTTCGCCTCCGCCCTCCCCGCCACCCGGCGGTTCTTGCTCGGCGCCCTCCGGGCCGGGCACGATCGAGGGCATTGTCTACCTCGATCCCAGCAAGACCGGTCATTATGCCCAGAGCGATACCGGGGTGAATCACGTGACCGTGACGTTGACGGGCACCACGCTGACGGGACAGCAGGTTCAAGAGACGACCACCACCGGTTCCAACGGCTACTACAGCTTCACCGGCTTGCAATCGGGCGTCTACGCGCTGAGCGACTTGCCAATTCCGTCAACCTACACTGCGGGAGCATCGAATCTCGGCAGCCTTGGCGGAGTTGTGTCCAACGGCGAAATGATCCTGGCGCTGCCGCAAGGCGGCGATGCCATGTGTTACGATTTTGGCCTGGTCCCCACACCGAGTCCTACGCCGGCTTCGCCACCGCCCATCCAATCGCCGCCGCCAGCCGCACCGCCCCCCGGCCCCAGCGCTTCGCCGACGCCCTCGCCGGCGGCAGCGCCGACCCCGCCGGCACCTTCCGATCCGGCGCCCGTCCTTACCAAACGTTCGCTGCTCGGCGACGGTTGGCAATCGTTGGGGTAAGGCAAGCGTTTTATACCAGCCCGAAGCGCAAGCAAGGGTTTTTCCTTCCTTGCGAGCGCCGCGGGCTGGTAATCCGGCTTTGCAATTGCTTCGTATAGGGTCCATGACGTTGCCGCGTCGAATAAGAGAAGTGATGAAGGACCGTGCCGTGCAGGGATGCACCCCGACGTGAGAAGCCTCAGGGAAGAGAGGGTGAGACCATGACCAAGCGAAGTCCGTGGTGGGTCGCAACCCTGGCCTTGCTTTTATCGCCCTTGCTTGGGACCGCCGACGAGGATCCTTGGCGGCCGGTGAACACGATCCCGCCGTCCTCCAGCGATCCCGATTCCCCCCCGGCCGTCAGTCTCGAATGTCCACGCGCGCTGGACAGCGGCGTTCCCGCTCGCGCGGTAAAAGGGCCAGTCCCTTCCAGCGTCTCGCCGGTATCGTTTCAGGAGCCGGCGAGCCAACCGCCTGCCGTTGGGGCGCCCACGGTCATTCCTCCGCCGCCTGATTCGCCGCCGACGATTCACACGGTTCTCCAGGCGCCTGAATCCGTGCCGCCTCCGACCTCCGGCCCGATGCCGCCGCCCCCGCCGCCGGGCGATGCGCCCCTCAATCAAGGCGTGGTCATTGATAAACCCTTGCAACACTCGTTCTGGGACCGCTGTAAAGATTTCTTCAATTGCGGGGGCAGCGATCGCGCCAGCGCCTCCGGCCATTGTTTGTTCCAGAGCGATCACTGCTTCGATTATTTCGCGTCGCCGGTCACAAACCCGTTTTTGTTCGAGGATCCGCGGGCGTTGACCGAGCTGAAACCGCTCTTCATCTACGCCGGCGCTCCCAACACGAACCCGATCTTTAAAGGTGGTAATGCGGAGTACTATGGTTTACAAGCGCGCTTGGCCGTCACCGAGCGGCTATCGTTTACCGTGAACGAATTGGGTTTCATCACGCTGAACCCATTCAATCCCAGCGCCGGTCCGCCCGGCAAATTTAGTGAGAGCACCGGCTTCGCCCAGGTCGAGCTGGGACCGAAATACACTTTCTTGCGTTCGGAGGATTGGAAGACGGTGATGGCCGGCGGTTTGATCTTTCAGATTCCCGCCGGCTCCCCCAAAGTATTTCAAGACACCGGCACCCTCGGCCTCGTGCCGTACTTGTCGGCGGCCAAGAATTTCTGTCTGCCGGCCGGCTGGGGCAGCACCAACTTGATGGGCACGATGGGCTATGACTTCGCCGTGGACAATAAGCGTTCCGAGTTCTTCTACATGAGTTTTCATTGGGACTACAACATCGCCAATACCAACATGTTCTTCCCGTTTTTGGAATTGAACTGGTTCCACTACACGAAGAACGGCACTGCCAACGTCCCCGGTTTCGGCTTTGAGGGTCTGGATTTGGTGAACTTCGGCTCAAACAACGTCGGCAGCCGCGATTTTCTGGCCATCGCTCCCGGCCTTCGTTTCAAGCTCAACGAGCACATCCAGGCCGGCGCCGCCGTCAGTTGGCCGCTACTCAAACAAAAAGAAATCAACGATTATACGCTGACGTTTGATATTATTTTCCGCTATTAGCGATCCCTAACCAGCCCGCAGCGCAAGCAAGGGCAAAGCACCCCTTGCTTGCCCCGCCGTTGTGGCGGGGTCTCCCCGCCGTTGTGGCGGGGTCTCCGGACCCCGCCACGGTCCGCGCCGTTGTGGCGGGGTCTCCGGACCCCGCCACGGTCCGCGACCGAAGGTCTCCGCTCTTGCACAGACGTGGAGACCACGGTCCGCGACCGAAGGTCTCCGCTCTTGCACAGACGTGGAGACCTTCGGTCCGAGACGGTGGCCCGGTCCGGAGACCGGGCCACAACGCGCGACCTTCGGTCCGAGACAGTGGCCCGGTCCGGAGACCGGGCCACAACGTGGAGCTTGCGCTGCGGGCTGGTTAGGGATGGATCGCTTTGAATCGTCGCACACAATCCGTGATGGCTACTTCGGTCGGCAGCCGTTCGATGCTCGACGCTCCGAAGAACCCAACGATGCCGCGTGTGTGTTTGAGGATGTAGGTAGCGTCTTCCGGCTCGGCGATCGGGCCGCCGTGACAGAGCACGAGGACATCGGGATTGACGCTTTTGGCCGCATCGCAAAGCGCCTGCACGCGCTGGGCGGCTTGCTCCAGGGTCAGCGCCGTCCTGGCGCCGATCGTGCCTTTGGTGGTCAGTCCCATATGCGGAATGAGCACATCCGCGCCCGCCTTGGCCATCGCTCGCGCCTCGTCCTCGGTGAACACATAGGGACAGGTCAACAGGCCGATGTCGCGGGCGGCGGCGATCATGTCCACTTCCTTGTCGAAACCCATGCCGGTCTCTTCAAGTCCCTGCCGAAATGTGCCGTCGATCAGTCCGACAGTGGGGAAATTCTGCACGCCGCTGAACCCCGCCGCTTGCACATCGCGGAGGAAGCGTTTCATGATGCGAAACGGATCGGTGCCGCACACGCCGGCCAGCACCGGCGTCCGCTGCACGATGGGCAGCACTTCGCGGGCCATGTCCATGACGATCTGATTGGCGTCGCCATAGGGCATCATGCCGCTGAGACTGCCGCGTCCCGCCATGCGAAAGCGGCCGGAGTTGTAGATGATAATCAGGTCGATGCCGCCGGCCTCGGCGCACTTGGCCGACAAGCCGGTGCCAGCCCCGCCGCCGATGATCGGCTTTCCCGCCGCCACCTGGCCGCGAAGATGCTGCAAACCTTCGTCCCGGCTGAAAATGCTCATGGTCCGTCCCCTCGGATCGTGCCTCTGTTATCTCCGAATGGGCGGTTTCCGGATCGGCATGGGGCTTGGCGGCCTCTTCGCCGGTAGGCCCGGTTGATTGCGGGTTGCCGCCGCGATGCCCAGCTGGTTGCCCTCGCTGCGGCGGACGATGCTCTGATCGTTCACCAACACGCGCACGCCGGATTCGCCGATTTCCACCTCACTGCTAACGGTGAGATGGACGAGGGTAAGGAACCCCTTCTCGACATCGAAATGGGCCTGGCCGCGCGCCTTGCCGAGCGCGATACCGGCGCGGGGACCACGCCCCTTGACCACGCCGGAAAGAGCAATGTGCGCTTCGCTGCCGCCAGGCGTGGTGTGAACTCCTTCATAAGTGCAGGTGACGAAAATGTCCTGAAGCTGGCGCTTGCCCCGAGCCAGGACAAACATGGGCATTTGCGCCGGCCAAGTCTCCATCGGCTGCACCGTGCGATTGGGCAACGGCAATGTCGTCGCTTCGTAGGTATTGCACACCGTTTCGTACATGTTCTCGACGGTGTCGCGATAGGTTTCGGCAACGACGCGGAAATCGCGCTTGCCGCGCTCCTTGCAAGCGTTGACGGCATCCACCAAGAAAGTCGGCGAGAACTGCTTTAAGGCCGCGAGGGCGGGCTGCGGCGCCTGGAGTTTTTTGTCGCCGCTCTCGCGCGTGAACGGACAATCGGCCAGCGTCAGGCGGATAAAAGTGCCGATGCCGCGTTGGTCGGGGCTGAGCGATTCCAGCACTTTGCCATTCATTTTCTCGCGGAAAGGCGTCTTGTTTTTGCTTTGATAAACGCTGATAGAAACGTCGCTGTCCAGCTGGAGAGTGCGGTCGACTGCCGCGCGAGGAGGTTTGAACTGAAGCAGTACCGGCTTGCGTTCGAGAACGACCTGGGCATCGGCAGGGACGGGAATTGCCTTGGCCCGGTCGCTTTGGCCTGAAACCTTGACGAGGATCGGCTGGAGCCAGCAGGCTTGGCCAGTTTTGGCGGATGGAAGCGGAACATCCAGGCAATAGGCGCCGTCGCGGAAAACGGCATCGTGCGTGGTGCGCGGCCCCTCGCCGGGAGTGCCCGTCCCCACGTCGAGCTTCAGCTGGCGAATCCGCCGCAGAGGATCCAGACAAGTCAATTTCACCGGCAGCAACACTTGATCGCCGCTCTGGTAAGCGGCGCCCAGCTCGCTGGCGGAGAAACTGCCGTCGAGCACTTTCAGGACCAAATCGCCCGGGATGGCGAAATTGAGCTGCGTGCCGCGAATGCCAGACACCGCGACCCCGATCACCACGCCTCGGGCATCGGTCACGGGGCCGCCGGAATTGCCGTGGGTCATGCCGCCGTTGACCTGTACCTCGCTCAAAGCGCCGGTTTTATCGCGGCGCAGCGATGATACCGAAGACTCGCTGACCGTGATGTTCTTACCCAGCTGAGCGCCCAAGGGAAAGCCGAAAATGTAGACTTTTTGTATCTCGGTTAGTTTCTCGGCGGAATCCACGGCCAAGGGAGGCGGCAAAGGTCCGATGTCGTCTGGGAGACGTACCACCGCCAAGTCGTTGCTCCGGTCCACGCCCAGGACGGTCGCGGTCGTCTTCTTCTCATCCCGCTCTCCGCTGTGCAGGACGACTTCAACGCGCGTCGGCGGAACGCTGTCGCTCCGCAACATGCCCAGGACGTGGGCGTTGGTGACGACGATTCCCGGTGCGGAGCACAAGAAACCGCTGCCTTCGGCGGCATCGCCGTTGGGCAGATTGACGCGGAGATAGACGGTCGCTTGCTTGACTTTGCGAAGCGCGGCGGGATCGAGCTGGGCCGGCACCGGACCTTCGGAGACCTTGGCAAGCGGTTCGATGGGAGGCAATTGGACGGCAGGCTCTGGCCGTGCTTCGTTTGGTTTCTCGATTGCCTTGGCACTGATTTCAACCTTCTGATTTCGTTCTTCCTGGCGAGCGCGATCCTCAACCTTCTGATTTCGTTCTTCCGGGTGAGCGCGATCTTCAACCTTCTGACTTCGTTCTTCCTGGCGAGCGCGATCCGCCATCAAGTAGAGAAGTCCCCCACCCAGACCCATGCACAGAACCAGGCTGCCGCAACCCGCGGCCACACCGGCGATGAGCCAAGTGCGGGTTTTATTTTGTTTCGGCTGGTCGTCTTTCACCTGGCGCGGCGAGGCGGCGTCGCGCCGTGCGGGAAGCTTCTTCTCCGCCTGAGGTTTCACGTTCGTCGTCGCCGTCGCCGGTTTATTCGGGGTCTTGACCTTGGGAACATCGCTCGGTGGAATCACCCGAGACGCGGGAGGGACTACTGGGGCCGCCGCCTTCGGCACTTTTAGAACAGCGGCACATTTTGGACAGCGAACTTGTTTCCCTTGGTGTTCCTCAGCAACGGCCAACTTCATTCGGCATTTGGGGCACTGAAAGGGCAGAGGCATGGCTGTGCTCTCTTGAAGCGACTCTTGGATAAGAAATCCGCACGGTTGTTTTCTCCTTGTGTTTGAGATTAACGCGACGGGACGGACGATGCAAGCGTCGGCAACTCGGAAATGGATTCGAGGCATCCGGAGAGCGACGGTTCGCCCGAGGATTTTGACGGTTGAGCGAATCGGCGCGGATCACGGCGTTGCCCGCCAGAAGCACACATCGCCCCGGCCGTTCTGGCGTTCGCCGCCGGCAGCGAGGATTTGACCGTCCGCTGAAAATGCCACGGTATGAAGGAGGGGAGCATTGCATCTCAAGGCCATCAACTCGCGCCCGGTAGCGATGTGCCATAGCCGAACCGTCCCATCCCAACCGGCCGAGGCTAGCGTTCGACCGTTCGGATGAAATACCAGCGAGTTCACGCGGCCGAGATGTCCGCGAAGTGTTTTCATCTCTCGGCCATTGGAGGTCTCCCATAAGCGAATTTCCCAGTTGTCGGTGCCGCCGGCGAGTAGTTTGCCATCGGGTGAGAAGGCGACGCTGCGCACTCTGCCGGTGCAGCCTCGAAACTCCTGTCTTAAAACCGGCGTCGTGTCCACGCTCCAGAGTTCGATGACATTGCCGTTATTTACAGCGAACTCCGTACCGTCGGGCGAGAAGGACAGACACGAGACGTCTTCACGCTCACCGGAGAGCGCGGCGAATTCCTTGCCGGCTGGCACCTGCCACAGTTTGACCTCGCCGTCCTCGCTCGCCGCAGCGAGATATCGACCATCTGAGGAAAAAGTCATGGCGCGCATCTGGTCGCGGTCGAATTTGGGATTAATGGGAACGCCCAGGTTCACGGCTTGCTCCAGCAACGGAGAATAATGGCTGGAATGCCGGCTGACAAATAGGTGGCGGCGTCGCTGGCCTGTCGTGAGATCCCACAAGGTGACAGTTCCGTCATCGGCCCCCGTGGCCAGGCTTCGGCCATCCGGAGAAACGGCCACGAAGGGTTGGCCAACAAGGGTAGGAATATCGGAAATTAGCTGCCTCGATTGTCCGTTCGGCAGCGTCCAGAAGCGCACGAGATCGGAAACCGTGTTACTGGTCCACCGGTCGTACACGATGCCTGGAAATGGGAACGTTCGGATCGTTCGGCCGCCTCCGCCTCGGCTGCCTGTGACGAGGAATTCGCTGTCTGGGCTGAAAGCGAGCGAATGAACGGCATAGGGAAGTTCGTTAGGAGTCGTGAAAATGTGATGACGTGTCAGGTCCCACCATTGCAATGATCCACCCTGGTGGTTGAGCACCAGCCTGGAGCCGTCCGGAGACAAGGCCACCTGGTGGATCCCGGTATCCTGGTTGAGATGAAACTGCTTTTTTCGAGTATGGATGTTGAAGGCTTGAATTGCCCCCAAGTCGGAGACGATCAATAGTCTCGCGCTCGGAGAATTCGCCATGAATCGGGACCGCTCCGTAAAACTCGCCGGAGCGGACGGTCCCTTCCCGGTCAAATCGCGACGGCTAACACCCATCGATTCTCCGTTAACGAGCAATGCCTTCCCCTCGTCAATGAAGGCCATGCCCAACACCTCGTCATCCTGTGGGAACTGGCGTTGCAATTGAAAATCAGGGATGCTCCAGAGTTGAATTTTTTTGTCGTTGCTTGCCGTGGCAAGCACATCGTCCTCGGGGTGAAACGCCAGCGCCGTAATTGGGCCTTTGTGAGCCTCGCGAACGGTTCGCAATCGTCCGCTTGGCATATCCCACAGGGCGACGCGGTGATCGGCGCCGCCGGTCGCCAACCATTTGCCATCACGCGAGTAGGCCAAGCACATTACGGAATCTTGATGGCCGAGGAGTTGAAGCATGGGCTGGCCGCTGCTGGTTTCCCAGACGTGGACGCGATGATCGCTGCACGCGGCGGCCAGGAATTTGCTCTCCGGGGAAAAAGCCAGGTCTTGACATTCGCCGTGCCAACCGTGCAAGGTTCGCCTCAGTCGCCGCGTGGTCGAATCAAGGAGGCGCACCGTATGATCGAGTCCTGCGGCCGCCAGCCATTTACCATCGGGGGAGAAGGCAATCGGACCCGCCGGATCCACGGCGAACTGGAGGGTGCCTGCTTCTTCTGCAACCGTCGTGGGCCACAGACCGAGAACGCCGTCGCTTCCGCCCGAGGCAAAAAATCGACCATGCGGAGCAAACGCTACACTACGGAAGGGGTGATTTCGCACTCGGAACACGGCGAGCGGACGTTGGGCGACCGTGTCCCAGCTGCGAATCGCGCCGTCCTCGCTGGCAGATATCAGAGTGCGATCGTCCGGAGAAAAGGCCAAGGAATTCACCGTGCCGGTGTGTCCTGCAAGTTCGCCCACACGCTCGCGCGTCACTGCATCCCATAACGTCACGACGCCTTCGCTGCCTGCGGCGGCAAGGAGGGGCGACTTGCTCGCAAATGCCAGCGCATGAACCGAATGCCTGGCTCGCAAACGACTGAGTTCGCTTCCGGTCGCCACATCCTCCAATTTGATCCGCCCATCCCCATAGCCGAGTGCTACCGAGCGTCCATCGGGCGCGAAGGCCAGGGAAAGCACGCGATCCGCGCCGGAAGACCAGATGTGGCGAACTCGTCTGGTTTTCAAATCCCAAAGTTGTGCTTCGGTTCCTTTTTTCCACAAGAACGCCAGCAACTCACCGTTGGGAGAGAAGTCGAGACGATCAACGGGGGTCGCTCCCTCTATCAAAACAGCTAGCTGCCGCAGTTCGGCCACGTCCCATAGCCGTACACTGTGATCGTGACCGGCGCTGGCCAAAACCTTGCCGTCGGGGGAAAACGCTATCGCATTAACCCCACCTCGATGACCAACCAAACCACCCCGTGGCTCACCCGTATCGGCCTCCCAGAATCGAATCGTTTGATCCTCGCCACAGGAAGCCAGTAATTTTCCGTTCGGATGGAAACGAACGCCATTCACCGCAGCCGTGTTTCCCAGCACGAGACGAGGTTTGTAATCGCACCAGCGGCGGAGAAAGTGCCATTCGAAGTCGTGCGGGTCGTCTTCGCCCTCGACGCCCCCCTGGCGTGTCGTCATGAAATCGTAACATTGGCTGATTTCGCCACGTTGCCAGAGCTGCGCGGCTTGCCGGATGTCATCGACGTAACGATTTAGCCGCAGATCGAGTTGCAGTTCGCGTTCTCGATTTTGTCGTTCGGCCTGTAACTCGTGGGTACGCTGAGCAAGTGCCTGTCCCAGATAGGCGGTGAACTTCACCCAGGCGCCGACGGCTAAGACGACGCCGAGCAAGATGACGGCCAGAAGCCCCGCAGTGGCCGGGTGACGCCGCGCCCACTTGATGCCGTGTTCCCAGAGGGGGATTGGCCGCGCTCGGATTGGCTCCCCCTTCAAGAAGCGCTCCAAATCTTCAGCCAGTTCGAGGGCACTACGGTAACGCGCCTCGGGTAGCTTTCGCAGACATTTATGGCAAATCGTCTCCACATCGCGCGGCAACTTCCGAACGAGACGACGGAGCGACATCGGCTCCGCGGACTGCACTTGTTGCAGCACATCCCACATGGTCACGCCGCGAAACGGAACCTGTCCTGCAAGTAGTTCGTAGAAGATGACGCCGAGGGCATGAATGTCCGCGGCTGGGCCAATCGTTTTGCTCCTTCCGGACGCCTGCTCTGGCGACATGTAGGCGGGCGTGCCGAAGACGGCGCCGCTCTGCGTCCGTATGGACTCGGCGTCGAGGTGTTTGGCCAGGCCGAAATCACTAATCTTGGGCGTTCCATCTTGAGTTAGCAGAATGTTAGACGGCTTCAAGTCGCGGTGAACGACTTTGGCCTCATGCGCGGCGTGGACGGCCCGCGCCAAGATCGTCGTCAACTTCGCCGCCTCGGCCACAGGCATCTGTTGCCGCGCCGCACGCTCGGCGAGTGTGCCTCCTTCGACGAACTCCAGAGCAAAGAACGGCTCTCCTTGATGCTCCCCGACCTCGTGGATTTGCACGATGTTGGGATGTTTTAAGCGGGCCAGCGCCCGGACCTCGACCTGGAAACGCTGCCGATCCTCGACGCTGGCATTTTCGGCGTGTCGGATCATCTTGAGGGCGACGACACGATCCAAGCCCAGCTGCCGGGCCTTATACACCACGCCCATCGCTCCGCGCCCCAGTTCTTTCTCGATTTCATAACCTGGGATGCGCGGGAGTTCGGCGCGCGTCGTCACGGTTGCATGGTTCGCGCGCGTGTCCAGCGTCGCGGGGATACCGGGTCGGTCATCCGACGCCAGGGTATGTCGCTCATCGATCAATTCTTGGGCCAATTCGGGGAAGCGTTGCCGATATTCCTGGAAGGACAGCTCTGGCTCGATGCGCGCTCGAATCCGCCACTCGGTTCGCAGGAAAGCGATAATAGCCAGCCGTTCGTCTGCAAGCTCGGGATAGCGCGTCAGATATTCCTCGACTCGCGCCGCCTCACCGGCCTTGAGCCGGCACTCGAGTTCGGACTGAATCAATTGTCTCAGGAGCGTCGGCCGATCGCTTCCGCCTCGTAGGTAATCATCGATGCTCGGCCGCTGCCCCCCCTGCCAAGCCTGCTCAAATTCTTCGACGAGCCGCTCGATCTGGGTCCAACCCGTGCTATCCACATCGTCAAAGGAATCGTTGGTTGACGACATGACGGCGGTCCCTAAAAGCATCGAGAATTACGGGCTGCCCGCACGGCTCTAGCAGACCTGGAGACGTTCCAGGCGTTTCCGCACCCGTTCCAGGACGCGCTGAACCTTTCGCTCCGTGCAGACTAGCCCCGCGCTGATTTCTTGAACTGAATGTCCCTGTAAGCGCGACAGCACCATCTGACGTACCAAGGCGAGCAAGTGCCGATCGGCTAAGACAATGAGCCCGGCCTTCGCGCACTTGGCCGACAAGCCGGTGCCAGCCCCGCCGCCGATGATCGGCTTTCCCGCGCCCACCTAGGCGCGAAGACGTTGTAAACGCTCATCCTGGCTGAACATGCACATGATCCGTCTGTTTTCCAATTTCCTCACGAAAAGGAGTGGATCTCTCTTCAAATTGTCACATACGTGCGCGGCAGAGCGGCGACCCGCCGTGGCTGGTGTTAAGCCGGTCGATCATCGCTTGGTGATCGGCGAACCGCTGAATACTGATACCATCGTCTCGCAACTCCACGAGCACGGTAGCGGCACACGCCACATTTCGGCTGCGATTGCTGCCGGTCATGTCACGGATCATCAGCGACCGAGACGGAAGAATCAGAGGTAAGGACCTCACACGCTGGGCTTCGAGGTCCGAACAGCACTGCTTGGTCATTTGCGTACAGATCGGAACGACCTTGGCCCGACCCAACGCGGCCATGACTTCCGGTCGTGGGTGCTTGTGCTGGTTGCTGGTCCCCACGGAGACGATCCCGTACCCCGCATTGATTGCCTGCGAGTAGAGCCAGTCGAGTTCTGCCCGGACACGACTCTCAAAAGCTGACTTGGACTCCCCGCTTTGCTGCCGCAGCCAGACCCCCCCTGCGTGGTGTGGCACCACTAGTACCTCGCACTTGAAAGGATGTTTCCGTCGTAGCATGATGTCCTGCCATTCGCCGATGGTCGAGTCGCCCGCGAATAGGATCTGCTGTTTACCTCGTTTGAGAATAAGGACAGCGCTAGTGAAGTTTGGGTTTCGGTCATCAATGGCGCAAAAGTTCGTAACGCAATCCGGAGCGATCAACGACAGAAGGATGCGCTCATCCCGGTAGATTTGGCGAGGCTTATCTTCCCGCACCAAGAGGTAGATCTGTCGGCGATCCAGCCGTCCAGCCCGGAGTTCCTCCAGCACCCGTTGCCAGAATAATGACTCGGGCCGGCGAACGTCATCGAGCATCCAGATTTCATCGATCCGCCCCTGGAAGGCGGTTAGCACCGCTGCGGCGCCACGCGAGTGGTCATCATGGCTATGAGAGATAATCAGCCGCGTGAGAGTTTCAATCTGAAATCGCCTGAGGAGAGCGAGTACGGTTTTTGCCTTGGCTCCCCCACAATCGATCCCGATGGCTCGGCGGTCGCCCAGCAGGATAACGTTACTGGTGCCTTGTCCCACATCTACAAAGCAGACTTCCAAAGTGCCCCCAATTATCTTACTCGAACTCATCCCATTCTACCGCCGGGGCTTGCGTCGTCGTCGCTGCCGACGACCACACCTTCTCATCTGCGTTGGTTGGACGGAGCGGCGGCAAGCGGCGCACGACTATTGTCCGGATCAGGCGTCCCGTGACTGCATGTCGTTCCACCTCAGCCTCGAAACGGTCCCCTTCGTGCAGAGCGGCGAACTCAGGCGGCATCTGCATCAAGTCTACGCGCTCCCGCCGCCCATCTTCCCAACGGATGCGGTCGGGGATCGGACGGCGGCGAGTCAGCCAGCCGATTTGCCTTACGATGTAGGGCGTCTCCCTCCGGTAAGCCGGGACATCTACCAGCTGTTCGATTCTCTCCCACATCCCTTTCTCGTCTGTCTCCATCTCCCAAGGTCTTTTGGCAAGGAGAGTCTGAAACAGGACGTGGAACTGACCAGCCCAGTGCTGCCACGCCTCGTCCCATGTGCCTCCAGACCCGATGATGGACAGCCATAATGGCGTTACGCTCAGACGTCCAGTCTCTCCGTCGATCCGGGGATAGAATGTGGCCAACAGCGGTGTGCGAAGCTGGTACTTAGCCCTACCGATGTGGAAAGCTGTTATTACTCGGCGCAGCACATCAAATAGGTCACCGGGTCCGCCCGACCACGATGCGGTATTCGACGACCCTGCGAATAGCGGGTCAAGCGGCCGGATGAATGCAGGAGTACCAACAGCTTGAAGTAGCATGGTCAGATATCCAGGTCAAGAGACCGGCTCGAACATGGCCCATGCCTGTGGCGTGAAACTCTTCTTGAAGCAGTCGAGCAGTCGTTCATGCGCCTGATCGAGTCGGGGGCCGAGAACATCCTGAGCGAAACTCAGCTCCTCGAAGGCCACCAGCCGCCAATCCATGCGGAATTGCCCCGTCGGGCCTTCAGGGTCTAGCTGTTCGTTCCAGAGCCGCACTTCTAGTATATCCCTCGAACCCGGAGGTCGCGTAGCATATTGTACGAGAAAGTTTAACGTCGGGCCGAAGACTTCTTCGGGCAAGTCGTAGCCAAGTGTGAAGTAATCCTTCAATTCGATCCGGCTCTGTTGGAACGGTATCCTTACGAGGTCGACGTACTGCATGGCGAGTTGGAGCAACCGCGTTGGGCGAAAAAAATTGACATAGGCCCTCAGCTTGGACAGGGCTTCTCGCTTTAGGGCATCAAAGCCCTCATAACCCTTCGCGTCAGTCCGCACGAAGTTGCAGACCAAGGAATCCTGGGACAGCTGGAGATAGCGTCCCCGATCCGCCTGGAATGCCCGCATTCCTGCCAGATCAACCCGTTCATCTACGACCCGAGGCTTTTGCTTGCTCTCTACTTTTGCAATCTGAAACTGGTGATGGACCATCACCTCCCGTTCGGGATAATCATTTTGAAATTGATCGAAGAAAGCAGAAGCCAGAGGCCATCCCCACTCGGGACGATCTGTCGCGTGGTCAAACCGAAACTCGATCCAGGCCTGAATGATCGGCGGTTTGCCCAATTTCATCGCACACTCCCACTAGGCCATGCCAACCCGCGTCAAAGATCCTCACGAAGCGTTTTTCGCGTGCCGTCATACCAACTGGAGCGAGCGGCCTACCTGCCAGCGATTCTCGGTGCGGATCACCTCGTGATACAGCGTATCGCGCTCCACCGGGATGCGGCCGGCTTCCTCAATGAGTCGGCGAATCTCGGCCACGCTTAGCTCCTGCGGTGAATCCGAGCCGGCGTCGTGGTAAATCTTCTCGTGGACCACCGTGCCGTCCAGGTCGTCGGCGCCGAAGCTCTGGGACACTTGCGCGGTCTTGATGCCCAGCATCACCCAGTACGCCTTGATGTGCGGGAAATTGTCAAGCATCAACCGGCTGACCGCCATCGTTTTGAGGTCCATTAGACCGCTCGGCTTGGTGAGGTGAGCCAGGCCCGTGTTGTCCGGATGGAAGGCCAACGGGATGAACGTCTGAAAACCGCCGGTCTCGTCCTGCAGCTCGCGCAGTCGGCAAAGATGATCGACGCGATGATGCGTCTGTTCGATATGGCCGTAGAGCATGGTGGCGTTGGAGCGCAGACCGAGTTGGTGTGCCTCGCGGTGGATGCGAAGCCAAGCGCCGGCGTCGGCCTTGTGTTCGCAGATTTTGTCGCGTACTTCTGGATGGAAAATCTCCGCGCCGCCGCCGGGCAAACTGCCAAGTCCGGCTTCCTGGAACTCCGCCAGCAAGTCGCGAGTCGGCCGGCCCGTCAGCCGCGCGAACCAATCCCACTCCACCGCCGTGTACGCTTTCAAGTGCAGCCGCGGATGCGCCCGGTGGATGATGCGCACGACATTCAGATACCACTCGTAAGGCAGTTGATGGTGCAGACCGCCGACGATGTGCAACTCCGTTGCGCCGCGCCGCTCGGCTTCGGCGGCGCGTTCGAGAATCTGCTCATCGGACATCACGTAGCCTTTGGGACTCTTCAAGTCCGCCCGGAACGCGCAGAAGGTGCAGCGATATACGCACACGTTCGTCGGGTTGAGGTGCGTGTTGACGTTGTAATACGTGAAGCGTCCATTCATGCGTTCGCGGACGAGATTCGCCAGCTCGCCAAGGGTGAAGAGATCGACGCGGTCGTAGAGAAACACGCCGTCGTCAAAGGATAGACGTTCTCCTGCTTCGACTTTTGCACGAATGGCGGCCAGCTGTTGATCCACATTGCGTTGGCTCATGATTTTTCCTGTCCCAAAAGAACGTCGGCACGCGGCCTTTGCCGACATGCTACGAGCGCTGTGGCCATTTTTCCAGTTCTCTGTTGAGCCGTTCTCCCGCGCGTCGCAGCTAATCAAAGACCCTTCTTCCAGTTAACCGTTCAGTTCAGGAGTATTTAACACCATCCACAAAGATGTCGCATTCGGTCTCCTCGTTACAATTTTCGAGCTATATTTGTCCAGACCGTGGCATCGGACCGAGAGGCCGCGGCGGCAGCAGAACCATAGCGGAGAACCGGGAACATGGCCAGACCTCTCCCCCTCTCAGACACGATCCGAAGCCGGACAAATGGAAGTCACGCCGGTCGTCCGGGCACAACTGGACCCATTCATTTGCATCCCGATCCCGTGGAAGAGGCCCAAGGACCAATCGATTGTCTGGAAATGCTGGACGAGGAGCGAACGCGGTATAGCGAGCCGCAGGCGAAGCCGTCCGCCGCCGAGTTCGCCGAACTGGAGCATGTGCGTGCGGAGAATGTCCAACTCCGTGCTCTCTGTCAAGAGTTGGAACAGGCGCTGCAAGAAGCGGCCCAGCAGATTCGGCCCGACCTGGAACAGCAGGTCCATGACTACGAAGCGGTCGTGGAAGAAAAGAACGACATGATTCGCCAGCTGCACCAACAAATCCAGGAGTTGCAGGCCGCCTTGGAGGAAGCCGAGGCGCGTACCGGCCAGCCCGCCTCAGCTCCTCTTCCCGTTCATCAAGGCGAGACGCCCTCCGAAGCGGAATTGCTTGCCCTGAGTGAGGAACTCGAACGCGAACGCCGCCAGCTGCAAGAAGACGAACAGTCGCTCATGGAACAGATGCGCGAGATGGAAGTCAGCATGGCCCGCGAACGCGCCGAGATGGCCCGTCAGCGCAACGATTTGCAGCGCCTCCAGGGTGAAATCCGCCACGAGCTGGAGCGCCTGGAACGCGACGGCGGTGTCCAGAGCAAGATCGATAGCCTACGCAGCAAGCTCCATGATGTTACCGCTCGCCGCGGCGCAGCCCCGATGCCGTCAGCGAACAAATCTGCTCCGCCCCCGCCACAGGCCGACGCACCACGCAAGGAAGGTCTGATGGGTTTGGGACGATTCTTCAAACGAGGCAACGATTGATAGCGAACGGCCGGCGTGAGCCGGCTGGTTTGAAGTTCAACCAGCCGGCTCACGCCGGCCGTTCGCTCATTCCTGTGCTTTCCGTAGCCGGTATTCTTCTTCCAGCTGTCCAGTAAACTCCGGCAAGCGCTCCATTAAGCGCCGAGGCGAACGCGGCGGACGCGCGGCGAGGGCGTACACCGTCAAGAGCGGCAGGGCCACGGTCGAATCGAGATAACACGTCACGGTGTCGGGCAGCTGTTGGGGATCGACCTTGCCCCAGGTCATCGCTTCTTGCGGGGTGGCGCCGCTGAGTCCGCCGGTGTCGGGGCGGGCGTCGGTGATTTGCAAGAAATAATCGTGACCGCTCTCCGGCAGGCCGAGCACTTCCTGGATCTGCGGCTCCGTCTGGAGCATGAAGTTTTTCGGCGAGCCGCCGCCAAGGATAAGCACGCCGCTGCGACCGCGTTTCTTGGCATCGTAGACGATCGCCGCGCTTTGGTTCACATCGCGCAAAGGATCAATACGCAAGGCACAACCTTCCATTTGCAGAGCAGCCAAGTTCATGCCGATGGAGCTATCGCCCGGCGACGAGGTGAAGATCGGTACGCCATAGCGATAGGCGGCGGCCAAGAGACTGCGGCCTTTGTGCCCGGTCTCGTCCTCGCGCGCCGCCAGGTACCTTCCGACCAGATAATGAAACTCGGCCGTGCCGAACGTGTGCTGAAACGCTTCGCCGCGGCACAGCGTCCGATAGAAGTGATCCGTGCCGAGCAAGTTCTCGTAATCGAAAACGATGTCGTAAATGCGGATGACTTGATGCTCGCGCAGCTGCAAGTCATCCAGTCCAGGCCGTGCTTGGTGCAGGTCCATGTCCAGGGCGAAATGCGTATCGTGATAGAGATTCGCCCCGGTGCTTACGATCCAGTCGATGAACCCGGCTTCGATGAGCGGCACCAGGCAGGAAATGCCCAGGCCGGCCGGCGTCAAAGCGCCGCTGAGCGACAGACCGACGAGGGCATCGTCGGCGAGCATTTTCGTGGCGTACAGCCGGCACGCCTCGCGCAGCCGGCCAGCGTTGTACGACAGGAACACCTCATCGAGCAGGCGCGGCAGCGGCGTCTGCCCGGTCAGTTTCGGCGGATCAATTCGCCGATGGCTGATTTTGTGTAAATACGTTTGTGCATGGTCCGTTGGCTTTGTCATGCGGTCAAGCTAGCTCCGCGCGCGGCGAGCGTCAACCAGCTCTCAACTCGTCGATTCCGATTTTTCCGAAATTTTCGCGCTCCTGGGCGGTCGAATCGGCTCTAATAGATATAGAAGCGCCGGCAGGAGGGCCGGCTTGCGGGGAGGAGTTTCGGTTGGCCGCGTAGGGTGCGAATCGTCTATACTACGGCCACGGCTCCGAAAGTCTCAATCGTTCCAGGAGTCTTCCCATGCGCTCGCTCTGTTCGGGTATTATTTCTTTGGCCACACTCCTGTTCGTCCTGGCTCCCATTGCTAGGGCGGCAGAGCGATCCGGCGGTTTGCTGGATGAAGAGGCGTTGGCCAAAATCATCGATCATCACCTTGAAGTGCGTCTGGCGGAGAAAGGCGTGCCGCCGGCGCCCCTTACGGAAGATGCCGAGTTCCTTCGCCGCGTCTATCTCGATCTGGCCGGCTGCATTCCCTCCATCATCGATGTCCGCGATTTCCTCGATGACACGCGGCCCAACAAGCGGCGCATCTGGGTGGATATGATCCTCGACGGCAAGAAACCGAGCCGTAAACCCGACGCCTTCGCGCAACATTTCGCGAATGTCTATCGGGCCTGGATTTTGGCGCGGGTCAATAACGAGCAAGGAGCCATTCTCGCTCCGACGTTGGAGACATGGCTGCGCGATCGCTTCAAAACGAACGCGCCCTACGATCACCTGGTCCGCGAGCTGATAACACCTTCGCCCTCCGATAATAACAACAACATTTTTTTCCAGATCAACGAGAACAAGCCGGAGAACCTGGCGGCCAGCGCCTCGCGGCTGTTTCTGGGCATCAAGCTGGAGTGCGCCCAGTGCCACGACGACCGTTCCGGCGGCAATTGGTCGCAGGAGCAGTTCTGGTCCTTCGCCGCCTTTTTCTCCGGCAACGAGATGAGCGGCCCGCAGCGCGAGCCAGGGAAAGCCATTGCCATCCCCGGCAAGAAAAAGACCGTCCGCGCTCGCTTCCTCGATGATTCGGAACCAAGCTGGAAAAAGAACGATAATCCGCGCACCGTCCTTGCCGATTGGCTCATCAATGGCAGAAATCCCTATTTTGCTCGCGCCGCCGTCAATCGACTGTGGGCGTATTTCTTCGGCGCCGGCCTGACCGATCCGATCGATGAACAGGGCGAGCACAATCCGCCGAGCCATCCGGAATTGCTCGACGAGCTGGCCCAGCGATTCGTAGACCACAATTTCGACCTGAAATATCTGGTTCGTGCTCTCGTCGCCACGCAGGCATACCAGCGGAGCAGCGTTTCTTCTCATCCCGGCCAAGATGATCCGCGCCTGTTCGCGCGCATGGTCATTCGCGGTCTCAGTGCCGAGCAGTTGTTCGACAGTCTCGCCGAGGCGACCGAATTTCAGGACAACAGCCCCGCCATAACGAATCGCTTCGTGGATCCGGAGAGCCTAACGCCGCGGCAAAAATTCCTGGCCCGCTTCGCTCATCAGGACAAGCCGACGGAGGCGCCCACGTCGATTTTGCAAGCACTCTATCTGATGAACAACTCCTTCGTGGCCGAGCGAACGAGCCTGGAGCAGAACAAAACGCTTGCCACCATTGCCGACGCGGCCAGGACCGACACATCCCGCCGCATCGAGACGCTGTTTTTGGTGGTGTTATCACGCAAGCCGGCGGCGGGAGAGCTGAAGCGATTCGTCGCCTATGTCGATCGCGGTGGTCCAACCGGCGATCACCGCAAAGCGTTGGCTGATGTGTTTTGGGCCTTGCTCAATAGCGCCGAGTTTCGGTTGAATCATTGAAGATTTGATACCAGCCCGCAGCGCCAGCAAGGGTGGCCCTTGCTGGCGCTGCGGGCTGGCAAGTGAGCTTCTGCGCGCGGCGGTGTGCGATATGTCCCTCATGCGATAGCATGAAAGGGATCGCCCGCGCGAGAGAACACTATGCGACAACTCGCCACCCTGCCCAGCGCCGACGAGGCTCGCGCTCTGGCTGACTATCTGTTGACGCTCAAGATCGACACGCAGCTGGAGAAAGAGCCGGACGGCTGGGCCATCTGGATTCGCGATGAAGACCACCTTCCGCGCGCCCGGCAGGAGTTGGAAGAGTACCAACGCAATCCCTCCGATCCTCGCTACGCGGCCGCGGTCCAGACCGCAAGCAGTCTGCGCCAGCGCAAACAGCAAGAAGACGCCGCTTATTTCCGCCGCCAGGAACGATTCAACCGCCGAATGAGCGGGCCGATCGCGTCCCAACGCTCGACCGTCGGATTGATCGTCGTTTGCGTCGTCGTCTTCCTGCTGTCGAGAGGCGGACACGATGCGAAGATCGTGCCCGCGCTTTCTATCTTGCCGTATCGCTTTGTCGCGGAGAACATGGTCGAATGGCGTGTTTTGTCTCCACTCGCGCAAGGCCAGATCTGGCGGCTGGTGACGCCTATTTTCCTGCACTTCGATATAATGCACCTGCTGTTTGATATGTACATGTTATACTACTTGGGCGGCGCGATCGAGAGACGGCGCGGCTCCCTCCGCTTCATGTCGCTGGTTCTTGTCATCGCGGTTGCCTCGAACCTGGTGCAGTATTATTTCGGTAATCCGGTCGTGGCTGGGGGTGAATTGAGATTCGATCGGTTGCCCTTTTTCGGCGGCATGTCCGGCGTGGATTACGGACTGTTCGGTTACATCTGGATGAAGGCGCGTTTTCAACCCGAACTCGGTTTGCACATCGACCCGAGTACCGTGATTCTCTTAATGACCTGGCTGGTCTTGTGCATGACCCCGTTCGCTCATGTCATCATCGGCGGAGGCGGAGTTGCCAACGGCGCTCACGTCGGCGGTTTGCTCGCCGGCATGCTGATCGGCTATATTCCGGCAGTTTGGAAGGCGGGACGCTCGCGGTAAGCCCCGCGCCCGGCGAGCGGCAGTGCGAGCGTCGCCAACAGCGGCACCAGCGGCATGTAATTGCGCGACTCGTACAACCACCCGAAACAAAGATTGCTGAGCAGCAGCAGCGGAGTTACGACCAAAAAAAGCGCCCGTAGTTGAGGATGGATGCACCGCCACTGTCGGATGATGAACGGGACGAAAGCGCCGATGAACAACATCGGGTGAAGCAGGTTCTCCCAGAGCGGGACGGGCATGACGGCGAAGGGATGTTCGTAGCCCAAATTCGGCGCGATCACGAGTCCGACGCCGTTGATACTGTCGGCCGCGGGTTGCCAGCCGAGCGGCAGCCGTGCGGCCAGATAGGCGGCCACGCACACAACACCAAGGGATGCCGTGATGAGCCACGTTCGCACGCCGCGCCGCCAGTAACAGGCGAGATACGCCGGCGCCACGATGACGGCCGTCTCCTTGGCGAAGATGCCCAGAGCCAGCGCCGACGCAAGGGCCAAAGGACGATCTTCCAGCAGATACAGGAATGCCAGCACGAAGAGCGTGTGGCTGAGTGGATCAGTCAATTGGCCCCAGTAATGCAGCACCGAGAGTGGATAGAGCAACACGAGCGGTACCAGCACCAACAAGGCGCGGTTGGGATCCAAATAGCGCCGCGCCAAACGATAGGATGCCCACAAGAACCAGACGGTGAAGAACCAGCGATAGCTGATGCAGGCGAAATCCCAATTGTGCGTGATGCGTTCAATGAGGCAGACAAAGCCCTGCGGCATCGGCCGATAATTGTGCGGCGCTTCATAGAGGCCATTGAACTGCTGGAGATAGATGGTTTGTTGCCATTGCCGCGGCACGTCGAAGCGATCCACTTCGATCCAGTGCAGAAACGTCATCAAGGCCGCGAGGACGGCAAACCGCATCATGTTCCTCGCCGCGCAGGGTTCGCTCGGTCGATCAAGGTGAACGCGAACCGCCAGGGCCAGAATCATGAGAAGCAGCACGACCGCCGCAGCAACGGTCGTCGCCACGGTCGAGGAGTAAGGCTCCAGAAATGCGTCGCGTCTCGGCTCCGCCAGCAACGGGCCAAGGCTGAGGAACGCCAGTAATCCCAGGCTCGCGGCGGTGACAAGCGTTCGTGAGCGGGGAGGAGAATCGATACGCATAGGGGAGGGGACTCAATAACCATGCCAGCCCACAGCGCCAGCAAGGGCATATCCCTTGCTGGCGTTGCGGGCTTTCAAGAAAAATCATTTGGCTAGCTGCGACGGGGGGACGTTGGCATGGTCGGATAGCCCCTGGTGAATTTTATTCCCGTTGACCTCCAGCGTGAAATATTCAGCTCCCGGCGGCATCTCGAACTCCAGATACGCCGACATTCCCGTGTCCGAATAATCCTTGATTGTGTGTCCCTGTGGATCGAGAATTCGGCCATTGTCGGCGATGCGCGCGTTCTTGTCCACGACTTCGGCAAAAATCTCCTGGAGCATGCGCATCTCGGCGGCGAGCTTGTGGTCCCAGAGGTCGATGGAAGTACCCGTTTCGAGATCGTCCAACTCCTCCATTTGCTCCTCGTTGACATTCGGTCCGACGCCGATCAGGACGAATTTCAGCGGATTGCGACGGCGGGCGGCGACGTCGCGGGCCAGTTGGACGCTGTAGTGCTTCACTTCCTCAAGATCGTGCAACTCGCCGTCGGTGACGAAGACGTAGAATCCCCACGGAGCATCGCGGAAACGTTCGACGAAGTATTTCACGGCCGGCAGAAGCTGCGTGCCGGTGCCGAAATTTTTCGGCGGCCCGAAAATGTGCCGCTCCGCCTCGTCGCCGCGCAAGTCGCCGACTTCCTCAATCTGGCTGCCGCCCGGCCCGACTGCCCAGTAGATACAGGTGGTGCCGCCGTCCGCGTCGATCTTTCGAGCCAGGTACGAGCAAATTTTCTGCGCCACCGGCGTCACTTCGTTGTGGGTCTGTTTCTTCTTGCCGAACAGCGAGGCGAGGAAACCGCCGCCATCTTCCTCGACGCCGTAAAGTTTGCTCATGGATCCGGAGCCGTCCAGGGCGATGCCGGTCTGGGCGCCTTCTTTGTGCGGCTCCATCAGAATGGTGGCCACGACGCGGACCTTGCCGCCCGATGATGGATGGACGTTTACCTCGCCGAAAGGTTCGACGACTTTTTTCAACTGCGACATGGCTTCCCCCCTACCAACCCGAAACGCCGGCGAGCGGGGTTGCGTTAGCGCCCCGAGACTCGGGGCGCTAACGCAACCCCGCTCGCCATTGTGGTCGCTGCGGGCCTATTCAGTGGTTACTCATCCTTCGGTTTTTCCAAATCGATTTCCGCTTCCGCATCCTTCTTCAATTCGAGATGGATGCCGCGCCATTCGGCGTTGGGATCGTCCTCTTCCGCGGCCTCGGCAGCAACCGGCTGGGCCTCCGGGATAGATTCCTCCGCCTCCGTGACCGCGGCTGTAGCCGAGGCGGGCACGTGGGCGCGATCGGACAACGGTTGATGCACGCGCGTGCCGTTGACTTCGAGCGTGAAATACTCGGAGCCTGGCGGCATCTCGAACTCCAGGAATGCCGGCAGACCGGCATCGCTATAATCCTTGACGACCCGGCCATTCGCATCAAGGATGCGTCCGTTATCGGCGACGCGCGCGTTTTTGTCAACTACCTCGGCAAAGATGTCCTGCAACATGCGCATCTCGGCGGCCAATTTGTGGTCCCACAGATCGATCGAAGTGCCGGACTCCAGATCGTCCAGTTCGGCCATCTGCGTCTCGTTAATGCTGGGACCGACACCGATGAGGACGAATTTCAGCGGATTGCGGTGATGGGCGGCGATCTCCTTGGCCAGGCGCACGCTATAAGCCTTCACTTCGTCCAGATCGTGCAGCTCGCCATCGGTGATAAAGACATAAAAGCCCCACGGCGCGGTACGAAAACGCTCGACGAAATAGCGAACGGCAGGCAGCAAACGAGTGCCGGTGCCGAAATCGCGCGGTGGACCGAAGACGTGGCGTTCCGCCTCGTCGGCCGTCAGATCGCCAACCACCTCGATTTCCCCGCCATTGTTGCCGACTGCCCAGTAAATGCAGGTGGTGCCGCCGTCGGCGTCGATTCGCCGCGCCAGATAGGCGCACAGTTTTTGGGCAATCGGCGTGATCTCATTGGTCAGTTTTTTCGGGCCGCCGAAGATCGGCGACAAAACGCGGCTGCCATCCTCGACGCCGTAGAGTTTGCTCATGGATCCGGAGCCGTCCAGGGCAATGCCGGTCTGAGCGCCCTCCTTGTGCGGCTCCATCAGAATCGTGGCCACGACGCGGACCTTGCCGCTCGACGATGGATAGACGTTCACTTCACCAAACGGATCGACAACGTGTTTGAGTTGAGACATGGTTCCCTCGCCAGAGAAGCGACTTTGTATTGTTGTTCGCCGAACGCCGCGCATCATTTTATGCGTTTACCAGCCCGCAGCGCCAGCAAGGAGGGACATCAACCGCTCAGCGTCGCCAGGGGCGAGTGTGGGTTGGGTTCTTCAGAGCGCGTCAAGAACAGGAAGGTGCGCTCGCAGATGCGTATTTCGTCGCCGCCTTTGAGAAACGTCGGACTCGCGAGGCGTTTGCCGTTAAGATAGGTACCGTTTTTCGAGGCCGTATCGTGCAGTTCGGCCGTCTCGACGGAGTGGACGACGATGGCGCAGTGACGGCGCGAGGCATGGGCGTCCTCCAGCACCACGTCGTTATCGCTGGATCGTCCCAGGGTGTTAACGCCGACCTGAAGGGGGTAGAGGAACTCGCCATCCGAGAGCCAACAAGTGCATTCGCGCTGCGCCGTGCCCTCGCCCTTATGAATAGCCGTGGGATGCAGTTGCGAGCTGTGAAGGTCGCGAGCGATGAATAGGGTCTGCGATCCGCAAGCGCGCAACAGCACGTCCCGGGCGCGACGATATTCCTGCCGTCGCGGGGACTCGAGATGCACACTATTGAGGCGGGCGTCGGCCATGACCTTGGGTGCCTGGACGATTCGAGGAAAAAGGAGGGACGATCTCCTTCTTCCTAAAGATCGTAGCAGGGTAACATCCTTCGTCAACAAAAAAAAGGAGAAAAAGAGAATTTTTGGGGAAGAATTATCGGAAACAATTCTCGCCTTCGGCGCACTCCCTCTTCGTAGGTCAGGCTTTCCAGCCTGACTCGGCCGAGGAGTCAGGCTGGAAAGCCTGACCTACGAGGGGAAGGAAATATCGACGATCTCGTAGCGCAGGTTGCCGCGCGGCACCTTGATGACGGCAATGTCGCCGCACTTCTTGCCGAGAAGGCCTTGGCCGCGCGGACTGGTGGTGAGGATCTTGTTGTTGTCGTAATCCTCGTCACCGGGGCCGACCAGCTCATAGACCTCTTCCTCGCCGGAGTCGAGATCCTTGAGACGCACGCGCGTGCCGAAGACGACAGTGTCCGAAGGCAAATTGCTGCGATCAACGATGTAAGCCCGCGCCAGCTTATCTTTGTGGGAATCGATGCGGGCTTGCAACATGCCCTGATCCTCGCGGGCGGCGTGATATTCCGCGTTCTCGCTGAGGTCGCCCATTTCCCGGGCCGTGGCCACGCGCTTGGTGACTTCGATCATCTCCGCATTCATGCGCTCCAGGTCGGCCTTGAGTTTCTCGTAACCTTCTCTCGTCATCGGCACGCGATCGTTTGCCATGATCGTTCGTTCCTGTTCTAATCCTCAGGTCAATGGGCGACCGAAAAACCAGCATTGAATTATCTTGGCTGTCCGCTCCCGGCTTGTAAAGATCGATTCGTTCCTCATCAGGGTGTCCAATCCATCTTTGGAGTGACACTCAAACAGAATTCGGCAAGCAATCGAGCGGCGCGGTCAAGGTCGTCGAGGTGGACCACCTCGACGGGGCTGTGCATGTAGCGATTGGGGATGCTGACCAGTGCCGTCGCCACTCCCTCGCGCGTGAGCTGCATGGCGTTGGCGTCGGTCCCGGTGGCGCGCGGCGCGCCGCGGACCTGTACGGAGATGTCGTGCTGCTTCGCCGTCTCTTCCAGGTGGTCGAACACACGCGGATTGATGTTTGGGCCGCGGAACAACACCGGACCACTGCCCAAGCGTACATCGCCAAGCTGTTTCTTGTCGTTGCTTGGCGTATCGGTGGCGTGCGTGACATCGACGGCGATGCCCACGGTCGGATGGATGCCATAGCTGCTTGTGGTGGCCCCGCGCAGGCCGATCTCTTCCTGCACCGTCGAGACACAGAAAACGGCGGCTTGCAACGGCTTGCCGTGCATCAGCCGCAGTGCTTCCATCACCGTCCACAGGCCGACTTTGTCGTCCATACCCGGCGACGTTGCCAAGCTGTTGCGCAGCGGCCGATAGCCGAGAGCGAATGTCACCGGATCGCCGGGGCGGACCAGTTCCTCGGCGTCCTTGCGGTCCTTGGCGCCGATGTCGATCCACACATCCTGAAAGCTCGGCACCTTGTTGCGTTCCTCGGCAGTCATCAGATGCGGAGCGCGGCGAGCGACGACGCCGGACACCCCTCCCTGGCGCGTCCAGACGGTCAGGTTCTGGCCGAGCAGAATCTGCATGTCCCAGCCGCCGATGGGTTGAATGTAAAGGAAACCATTGTCATCGATGTGCTGCACCATGAGGCCGATCTGGTCGCAATGGCCGGCCAGCATGATACGCGGCAGCCGATCGATTCCCGATGGCTGTTCGTGGCTGGGATGGCGGATGGCCAAAACGTTGCCGTGACGGTCGGTCCGTACTTCATCCGCGAAGTCGCCGGCCCAGGCACGGACAAGATCTTGCACGGGGCGTTCGTATCCGGAGGGGCTAGGGGTTTCGAGGAGTTTTTGTAAAAAGGCGTGCGATGACTCTTGCATTCCGAAAGGATCTCCTTGTCTCCGACCCGTTCGCGCTACGATGTTCCAATTCCGTTCGCGATGCTTCCACGTTGCATCGCTAATCAAACATCATCATCGAAAACTCGCCTGTGCTTGTCAATCTCGGCGTGCTTCTTGGGATACGCCTCACGAAACCTGTTTTTTCTATGGTGCAGCAATTCCTCGTTCCCACGCTCCGCGTGGGAACGCCCGTCCGCGACGCTCCGCGTCGCGTCCAGTCCTCAACAAGCCGAGAGATCCGGGCCGCAGAGCGGCCGGACGTGCGTTCCCACGCAGGAGCGTGGGAACGAGAAACGAGAACCTCAGCGGTTCGAGGGCACATTTTTATCAGTGCAGCAATCCATCGTTTTCTCGGCTCTTATCTTATAACGGAGGAGCAATCCATCTCCGGAGGAGACATGACGCGATCGCTGCACACGTTGATCCAATATCTACGCCATCGCCTCCCGGATTGCGCGGAAGCCGCCTTGACGGACGCGCAACTGCTGGAGCGCTGGATCAACCAGCGCGATCCCGCGGCGTTCGAACTGCTGCTGTGGCGGCATGGACCGATGGTTTTGAACACCTGCCGCCGCTTGCTGCCGCGCCGCGAGGACGTGGAGGATGCATTTCAAGCGACGTTCCTCGTGCTGGTGCGCAAGGCCGGCTCTCTCCGCCGCCGTGAGGCGCTGGCAGCCTGGCTGCACCGTGTCGCCTGCCGCATCGCAGGGCGCGTCCGCGCTGTAGACATCCGCCGAGCCAACCGCGAACAGCCGATGGCAGCTGAGCCGAGTGCCCCGCAGGTAGATGCACCGACCCAGCGCGATCTGTACGCCATCGTCGATGAGGAAATCGAGCGCCTGCCCGCGCACTATCGCCGCGCTCTGATTCTCTGTTGTCTGGAAGGCAAGTCGCAGGAAGAAGCCGCTCGGCTCCTGAGCTGTCCGCGCGGCACACTGTCGTCGTGGCTGACGCGCGGCCGCGAACGACTGCGGTTGCGTCTGCTTCGTCGCGGTATTGTCGTTTCCACAGCCGGACTGACGGCGGCGCTGACGCCGGACACGCTGGCATCCGGCGGCATGGTTTCTCGGATTGGTTCGCTAATGGCTGCGGCCGGCGCGGTTGCCGGCGGCGGCGTACCCACCGGGTTTATGTCGGCCCGGAGCATCGCCCTCGCGGAAGGAGTGTTACGGATGATGTTGATGACCAAAGTAAAGATCACGGCCGCGCTTTCCCTCGCTGTCGTCTTAATGGCAGCCGGCGTCGGTACGTGGTCTCATACCACGCGAGCGGACGATCCCGCAGCTCTCAATAAAGAAGTAGAAGATAATCGGAAAACGACCGAGGCTCTCCTGTGGCTTTCCAACTCGAAGAGACCGCAAGATGCCCCAAAGCAGGACAACATCGCCTGGGGCGAAAAAGCGCACGGATTGCAAGCAGGCATCTCCTTCCGTCGCGGCGATCAAGAGAATTATGAGGTCGGCCAATCCGTCACATTCGTCGTCTATCTCCGAAATGTCAGCGACAAGGAAATTCGCCTGAGCCACATCGAGCCGTTGTTCGAGGAATGGATGCCGGTGGTCGAAGACGCCCAGGGCCGACATCTCGCCGTCGCGCCTGGCCCGATCAACCTCGGCGTGGTGCCCATTATCCATCGAAGCCTGGAAGCGGGACAGCGGATCGTACTCGGCTATCCGTGGTTCCGCATTCGCGCACTGGGTTGGCGCGGCGAAGTGCTGGGTCCGACGTGCTGTGCGAAGCCCGGACGATACAAGGTCGGCTACACCAGCGTGGCCATGCGGCTCGACGACGGTAAAGACATCAGCCTGGGGATGAAACAGGTGGAGCTGGAGATTCGCAGTCCCGAGCGAACAAGGGAAGTTCCAGCGCGCCGGTCTTTGGATCCCGTCACTCCCGAGTTGCGCCGGGAGAGACTACCAACCGAGAAGATCGGACCCGTGCATTTAGGAGACTCGTCGCCTCAGTTTTACATTTCATCCCGTTCCGTGGGCATTCCCGTGAACATTGACCCCGCGATTCGGCATAAAACAGTGGGATTGATTCTGCGCGTTTCCGAAGACAAGGGCATGTCTTACAAGGAGGTAAGCACGATACCTGCGGACGGCGAAGCATTCCATTTCGATGCGCCCCGTGATGGCATCTACTGGTTTATCGTTGAGGTATTGGACACGGACGGAAGTTGGGGTCGGCCAAAGCCGGTAATACAACGATCGTTGCGCGTGTGCGTGGATACGACACCCCCGGAAGTGAAGCTGTTTCAACCGCAGTTTAAGCAAAATGCGTTCCTGCTTAGTTGGGAGGCGAAGGACGCGAATCTGGGAAAAAGGCCCGTTACGCTGGAATGGGCCGAACAGAAGGACGGACCCTGGCACGTCATCGGGGAGGATCATTTGCCCAATACAGGCTCTTACACATGGGATTTTTCTTACACATGGAAATTGCTCGGAAGCAAGCCTTCGGAATGCTACCTGCGCATTCGTGTCCGCGATAAAGCTGGCAACGAAGCGTGTGCCGCGATGGATAAACCGATCTTAATAGGTAGAAAATAAAGAGCTTCCGAGCCTGGAGCGAACGCGAGGAAAAGTCTTCGCTTACGCTTCCGGCTCGGTAGTTATTGCCTATGATTCCCGCGTGAACGTGTAAAACAATCGCTGCCCCAACCGCGGCCGGGGCTGCATCTCGATCAGCTCCGCATGTAGCCCGCTGCCCTCCAGCAAACGCATCAGGTAATCGGGGTTGATCTCCACGGCTCCGCGATCGCCGGTATGCTCATCGATGAGCGGGGCCGTGAACACGTCGGCGAAAATAAGGCCGCCTTCGCTCAGCAGTCGGCTCGCCTCGCGCAACAGCGACGCCGTCTCACGCGGGTACGTGTGCGTGAACACGCTGTAAAACACGATGAAATCGAATCGTTCCGTCAGCGCGGGCAGCTTCGTCATCTCGCTGAGATGAAAGGCGAAATTGGCGCGCGCGAAACGCGAGCGGCAGAAGGCGATTGCCTCCGGGCTGATGTCGGCTCCGACGTACCGGCCGCGCTCGCTGAGAAAATCGTGCAGCGATGCCGCCAGCAAGCCCGTGCCGCAGCCGACATCGAGCACCTTGGCATCCGGCGTGAGTCCCAGTTCGATCAACAATTGCAGTTTGACGAGGCTGAGCCGTTCGTACTCTTCCTTGGTGGCCGGCCCGACGATGGTCCAGTAATCGCGCTGCAAATCCCAGGTGGAATACCAACGGCGATAATCCACGTCGGCGCGCCGGCCCGTCAAGCGGCGAAGCCCGCCGGCAGCCCGCGAAGCGAGCCGGCGAAGCATGCGAGTCGCGGTCATGGGATTCCTTTCCTTGCTAAAGAGATTTCACTCCACCAAATCTCTCCATTTTTGGTGGTATACCTCTACCTTTTTCTCGCCTTTGTCGAGAGCCTGCTTGCGAGAGTCGGTTTCCTTCGCTCCAGAGTTCAGATTCTGTCGGCAGAAATCGAAGAGTTCCGTGCCCGCGTTCGCGTACCTAACTGCAATTAATCGCGCTGTTTCCACGGTCTCATCTTCATACGGGCCGGCGTCCCTTAATTCCTCCCCGAGATCCAGCAATCGAGGGCGTTGATCGGCCAAGGCCGCCTGCGCGTCCTTGATGGCCGCTGCTGCACGCTGGGCCGGATCCATCTCGATTACCGGACGAATGCGTTCGCGATAAATAGCCATCGCCTCGGACAAAGTGGAATCTGTTACACGTAAAAAGCGGGTCTCGAAGTCTTGCTGCTCATGCTCCTCTTGAGACCACTTTGAGCCGTTGCGCAGGGCTTCCTCGGCCGAATTGATCCACTCCAAGCGACGGGCAATTCGGTCGAGATACGACTGCTTTTTGTGTTCGCCGCCCAGACTGAGAAGAGGGCCGAAACGAGCTAGCTCGTCATCAATCGCTTGCAACGTTTCGCGTTGTTCTGTCAGCGCGGCCAGCACCGGCTCGACCTCCGATTCCTCGCGGCGAGTTGGATGCTTCTCCAGTAAAGGCAGAGCACGCTCCTTGTAGACCTTCTTCGCCTCGCCCATCACCGAGGCAACAGGCTCGGCAAAGTGTTCTTCTAACACGCGCCGCTCGACCTCCTGCCACTTCGGATCCGTGGCGCGGGCATATTCGATGGCATACTGGCCGTACCACACGAGCGGCACGAAACCGATCACCGCCAACCAACGCCAGAGAGGCGGGCCGAAGCGGTGCAACTGGAGCAGCATGGCCGCCAACGCGCCGGCGACAGCGCCGCCGAAATGCCCCCAGGCGCTGACGTTCTTGAACGAGCTAATGAAGATCAAAAGGACGAAGTTGACGATGAAAACCGTGCGGGCCTGGCGTAGCAGAGCGCGTGGTAGATAGCGGCGGTTGAACAAAAACCACACCGCCTCCGCGGCGAGCAGTCCGCAGATGGCGCCGGAAGCGCCGGCAAGCCGCGTAACATTATGAGCAATCCCCAGACTGCTGCCGCCCAGAATGCTAACCACATATATCACCAGATAGCGAAAATGCCCCCACATCTGCTCGATGAAACGCCCCGCGATGAACAGGCAGGACATGTTCATGAGCAAGTGCAAAAAGCCGATATGCACGAAGCCCGTTGTCAGCAGCCGGCGCCACTGCCCTTCGACTACGTGTTCCGGAGTGAGCGCACCGCTTTGGTCCAGCACTGCAACCATTGGCGCGGCCGGCTCTCCTCCGAGGAATGCGGAGCCCACCCCCAATTTGCGGGCGCTGTAGTAACCCACGACGAAGATGAGAATGTTCAGCGCGAACAGAAGGTGAGTGATAAAGGGGCGCAGCCGGCCGCGCAGCGCTTCGCGGATGACGGCGGCTCGATCATTGGAAGAAATCGGCTTGCCGGCGCGCAGACGCTGCAACGCCTCGGGATCAAGCAGGACGCGCTGGCCTTCACGCGTCAGGGTAATGGCCGGTCCTTTTTCCGAACCGCCGTCGGCTCGATCAATCAGACCGCTCAACCACAGGTCTTCGAGACAACGGCCGAGTGCTTGCGGGTCCACGCCCTCTTGTTTGGCGAAGAGGCGCGGATACCACGGTTCGGGCGCGGCTGCCGCGCACAAATGCAAAATCGTCTCCAGAGGATGCAGGCCGTCTTCGCTCATGGCATGCTCAATGATTGCCGGCGGATGTTGTCTCGCTGTCATTATCCGCAAAGTCGGCAGGGAAGTCGATTGCAAGGTGGGCCTTGCCCGTGCCTCAGGCTGATGAGTCGGTCTGTACTTCTTGACGGAAATGAGTTAAAGTTGAAGTGTTGGTGAAGATGCCGGCAAGAATTCGCTGCCGCCCGCGCACGAATCTTTCCTTGCCCGCACAATCCCGGCCTGGACGCAGTTGGCGAGCAGCTTTCGACGGGCTGGAATCCGCTGCCTGAGCTACTCTCCTTTCCCGTGGGATGCCTCCACACGCGTTCTCCACTAGTGTCTGGCTCACGGGCGCGATTGCCACTCTCTCCCAGCAGGATCACTCTCCGCGCCGGCGTTGGCAATCGACGGCCAGGCGACGCGAGCGGGGTTGCGTAAGTGCCCCGAGTGCGTGACTTTCTCGGGGCGCTGACGCAACCCCGCTCACCGCTCCCTTACGGTCGCGGCTCCGCTTGTCGCGATTCGGATTGTTGGAGATACGATAATGACATCCGTTGTTCGTTTCTACCTTGTCCCTTCTCTGCTTCTCGCGCTGCTAAGCTCCGCCTGCTGGATGGACGGAAATGCCGCTCACGCTGCTCCCAAGCTCGATAAATTCTGGCGCGTCGATGACATTCGGCCCGGTATGAAAGGCGTCGGCCGCACCGTCATGAAAGGGACCAAGGTTGAGGCGTTTCAGGCGGAAGTGCTGGGCGTGCTCAAAAACACCAGTCCCGGCCGCGATCTGGTCGTCTGCCGGTTATCGGGGCTGAATCTGGAGAAAACCGGGGTCATCGCCGGAATGAGCGGTAGTCCGGTATACATCGACGACAAACTCGTCGGCGCGGTCGCCTATGCCTGGCCCTACGGCAAGGAACCGATCGCCGGCATCACGCCGTTTTGTCAGATGAACGGCTTCGTCGAGGCGTTCGAGCGCCGCGACATCCTCCGTGCGAACAAACCGACGCGCGTCGGCCTGCGACAGCCGCTTGTCATCGACGGCCACGAGTTTGACACTGTTACCGTCGCTCAAGACTTCGAGGAAGCGAAGCCCTCGGCGGAGGACGGTCTGTGGATGATGCCGTTGCGGACGCCACTGTCGGCGACCGGCTTCACGAAAACCAGCCTGAAACTGTTGCACGAGCGCTGTGGCGGCTTCGGCCTGATTCCGGTGCAGGGCGGCGCGGCACCGGCGCGCATTGCCGCGGAGGAGAAGGACACGCCGCTGGAGCCGGGCAGTCCGTTGGCCGTTTCGCTGATCCGCGGCGACTTCGATCTGTCCGGCATCGGCACTGTCACCCATGTCGAGGGGGATCGCGTTTATGGCTGGGGCCATCCGTTCCTGAGCCTCGGCTCATGCGAATTTCCGCTCATGTCCGGCTACATCATCACCGTCTATCCGCGGCAGACGGTGAGTTTCAAAATGGGCGCGCCGCTCAAGCCGCTGGGCGTCATCAACGCCGATGTCAGTACGTGCATCGCCGGCTGGCTGGGCCGCAAGGCCGACATGCTGCCCATGCGCATGAGCGTGGCCCTCGATGCCGACGGGCCGATACGCACCTTCAACGTCGAAATCGCTCGCCAACCGGCACTGCTGCCGACTTTGGTATTCACCGCCTTATCGAACTCCGTGGATATGGAAGGCGATCTGCCCGAAGAAATGACAGCCGACATGGAAGCACGGATCGAGGTCGAGGGGCGCGATCCGATCGTCCTCAAGGACACGTTCTCCGGCTTCAGCGGCAACCGCGCGCCCCAGGCGCTTTACAGCCAGGTCGGCTCGGTGGTCAACATCTTGACGCGCAATTCCTTCAAGCCGGTTCGCATCGATCGCATTGACTGCCGAACACGGGTGCGGCACGGCCGGCGCTCCGCCGAGATCGAATCCGTCGAGCTGGCCTCGGACATCTACGAGCCGGGCGAGACCGTCAAAGCCAACGTGTTTCTGCGTCCTTATAAGGGCACCCGCCAGCGCGTGCCGGTATCGCTCCAGTTGCCCAGCGATTTGCCGGAGGGTCCGTACACCGCCACCATCTGCGATGATCTGATCAACGCTCGCCAGACGCTGCGTGAGAATCCGACCTTAACCAACCCAAGCAATCTCGATCAAGTGTTCGAAGCGGTTCGCGTGCAGATGAACGCGCAGCGTACCAATGTGGTGATGCGTCTGCCGCTGCCTCGTGCCGGCGTCGCCGTGAACGGGAAAGCCTTGCCGAATTTGCCACCGAGCATGGTGCAAATCCTCGGCAACAGCCGGCGCACCGGCGCTCAGACGCTCAACAGCGCCCTGGTCTCGCGCCGACCGACCGAGTGGGTGATCCAGGGATCGGAGACGGTGCGCTTTCACGTTGTCAAGCACAAAAAGACGAAGGATGAATAATTGAAAGACGGCGAGCGGGGTCGCGTAAGCGCCCCGAGTGCTTGTCTCGGGGCGCTTACGCGACCCCGCTCGCTGACATCATTCAGGTTCTCGGGGCGCTTACGCGACCCCGCTCGCTGACATCATTCAGGAGTTTTCATGTTGCGATCGCGTTGCTCTTATCTCGTGGCCGTGGTGCTCATCTGTACCGCCTTCCTCGTTCCGTCTTCCTTCCTCTTTGCCGCCAAGGTCAAGGTGTGGCATCAGCACACGCCGGGGCAGTACGATAAGGCACAGCTCAAGCAAATGGTGCTCAGCAACGAGGGCGTGCTGCGGCTGTCGCGGCGGCTGCGGCCGCTGACCGGAATCGATGCCGCCCACATCTGGGACATGGTCGAAGACCACGACGGCAATCTCTACGTTGCCACCGGGGATGAAGGCAAGATTTTCAAGGTGCCCGCGGAGGGCAAGCCGACCGTCGTCTACGCCGGTCAGCAGAGCGAGGTGCTGTGCCTGGCCCTCGCCTCCGACGGCAGCATCTACGCCGGAACGGGACCGAATGGGCAAATCGTTCGCATCGACTCGCGCGGACAAGCCGCCGTATTCAGCGAAACGGGCGAAGGATACGTCTGGTCGCTGGCTATCGATCCGAAGGGACAGGCGCTTTATGCCGGTACGGGACCGCATGGCCGGATCTATCGCATCAACGGCGAGGGCAAGGCGACGGTGTTTTACAGCACGCGCCAGGAACATATCCTGTGCCTGGCAGCGGGTAAGGACGGCATGCTCTACGCCGGAACCGACAAGGGCGGACTCGTCTATCGCATCGATCCGCGGGGCAAGGGCTTTGTGCTCTATCAGGCGAAGCAGGGCGAGATACGGGCGCTGAAAGTAACGAACGATGCCGTCTACGCCGGCACCAGCGCGCCGACGCCTCGGCGGCGCGGCGGCGCTCACACTGCTCTCAGTCGGGAAGCGGTCGAATCCGTGCAGGGCAAAGCCGGCACGCTGAGTGATGCCGTCGATGCGGAGCGAGAGCCACAGAAAAGGCATGCCCCCACGCGAAACGGAGAAACGAGACGAGCCGCGACGAGCAAAAAGTCCGCAGCGCTCGAAGAACAAGAAGAGAGCAGTTCGAGCGCGGCATCGGCCCCTTCGACGCCTTCAACCGGTGAAAACTCCGTGTACCGAATCGCGAAAGACGGCACGGTGCGCGAGGTATTCCGCGAGAAAGCCATGATCCTGAGCATCTTGCACCAGGGAGATCGCTTTTACGCCGGCACCGGCATGGACGGGCAGTTGTTCGAGATCAACGAGGCGACGCGCGAACGCAGCGAGATCGCGCGGTTGGATCATGGTCAGATTTTGTGCCTGTGCCGCCGCCGAGACGGTTCCATCGTGCTGGGCGCCGGCGACCCCGGCAAACTGTACGTCCTTCAAGATCAGTACGCGGCGCGGGGCAGCGTAGTTTCGGAAGTGCTGGACGCCAACATCATCAGCAAATGGGGCGCGCTGCGCTGGGAGGGTGAGACGCCGGAAGGGACGACCGTGAGCGTGGCCACGCGCAGCGGCAACGTCGCCGAGCCGGACGATACCTGGAGCGAGTGGTCCCAAGAGCAAACCGACCCCGAACAATCGGCCATCGCCGCGCCTGCGGCCCGTTTCCTGCAATATCGCGTTACCCTGGCGACGACCAATCCAGCACGCAGCCCGTCTGTTCGCGCCGTCATCCTACGCTACAAGACAACCAACCTTGCGCCCGAGATCACCAAAATCGAAGTTCCCGACCTCAACGCCGTCAACCTGGACAATCCCAAGAAGCTGAAATTCAAGTGGTCCGCCATCGATGCCAACGAAGACGATCTCACTTATCGCTTTCTCATCCGCAAGGATGGCTGGAAGAACTGGGTCGAGTTAGAGGACGATCTCGACAAGACCAATTTCGAGTGGGACACCACAACCACGCCGTCGGGCACTTACCGGGTGAAAGTGATTGCCAGTGACCGCAAGGACAATCCAGAAGGCGAGGCGCTCGTCGGCGAACGGGTCAGCTTGCCGTTCGTGGTCTGCCACCAGGCACCGACGGTGACGGTGAAGACGGCGGGTCTCGATGGCGATCGCGTGGTGCTGGAGGCAACGGCGCGCTCGCCGCTAGTGCGTCTGACCTCGGCATCCTTCGCCGTCAATGGGAAGAAGTGGATCAACGTTTTTCCATCGGACGATCTGTTCGATAGCAAGGAGGAAACCTTCCGCTTTCAAACCGAGCCTCTGAAACCAGGGACATATGTTCTGGTGTTGCGTGTGCGCGACGCGGCCGGCAACATCGGCTCATCGGACGTGGTGTTCAACGTGCAGCCGAAAGCGGCGAGGTGAGTTCTCTTCTTGCCAGCCCGCAGCGCCCGGCGAGCGGGGTCGCGTTAGCGCCCCGAGGAGCGTTCTCGGGGCGCTAACGCGACCCCGCTCGCCGGGCGCTGCGGGTCACTCAGGTCAAGCGCGCTGCCGAATTGACAGCGATTGCCATCCGTCGGCATTTCCTTCCGCGAAACACGGCCGGAGAATTCGTCGCGCAAGTCTTGTATTTCCAATATGTTGCGTTCCTATTTTCGACACGCGTCTTCGCCCGCGTCCTCGGCACGCGACTTGCTTTTCTGGTTTTCTGGAAGATGAAGCATTAAGGTAAAGAGCAGGACGCGATCCGCCAAGGGCGACTGGCTCGGGAATGTGTGCCTGGCGGCCGTGGAACAATCCTTCCCTCAGACAAGGGGACTGTTATGAATCCAACTGTTTCGCTGCCGGCCCTGTTGAGCCGGCTCGGCCGACTGCCGGGCGAGCTGGAAGAGCTGATGGAGGGTCTGGCAAACAAACCACGCGACTGGTGGGTGAAATCGTTCCCCTATCCGCTGGTCAACGTCCGCGAAGAACCCGATGCCTTCTACGTCGAGGCCGAGGTGCCGGGCGTAAATCAGGACCAGATCGATGTGCTGATTCGGCACGGCACGGAGCTGACGCTGCAAGGCGACCGCAAGCCGGTTTGCAGCGAAATCAGCACCTGGCACTACCGGGAACGCGGCGAGGGCCGGTTTCACCGCGTATTGACGCTGCCTGTGCCGGTGGATGCCGGCAAGGTTGAGGCAAGACTCGAACAAGGCGTGCTGCGCCTGGTTTTGCCCAAGACCGAAGCCGTCAAGCCGCATCGCATTCCCGTGCAGGGTGCCAACGGCGAGACGTAGCGTTCCTGCTTGGACAAATTGAACCGCCAAGACGCCGAGATCCGAAAGAGGAAAAAAGAGAAAGAGCAAGATGAATATTAAGAAGAGGATTAAGAGCAAGAGAAAGAGTAAGAGAATGATTTCTCGCCTGTGGCCTCCGCAGGGCCGATCCTACTCTTACTCTTTCTCTTGCTCTTAATCCTCTTCCTAATCTTAATCTTCATCTTAATCCTTCTCTTCTGCTTTCTCTTCTCTTGGCGCACATGGCGTCTTGGCGGTTCATATCTTTGGAGATTCTTACGATGGCCCCGCCTCGTTCGGATAAACATCGGGGAGTTGATTGCGGTGCAGGTCGCCATCGACGGCCGGCTTGCCGGAGGAATCGCTGTCATCGCCCTTTTCGGCACGGTCATGCGCCTGGCGCAGTAGGTCGGCAACCTCGTGGGAATTCAGGTGCTGCGTGTGGTCATGGGCATGGGCTTCCGGAGCAGCGTCGGGTCCGAGGTAAACGCGGAATTTGTAGTGCGAGATGCTGATTTGATCGTTGGGCAGAAGGGCGGCGCGGCGGACGCGCGTGCCGTTGACACGCGTGCCGTTGGTGCTGCCCAGATCGCGTAAGAGCAGCAAACCGTCGGTCTTGACGAGGACGCAGTGCATCTTCGACACGCTCTTGTGTTCCAGACGCACATCGCAATCTTCATTGCGGCCGATGACGACGAGGTCTTTGGTGATGTCGATCGGCGAGCCGCCGTCCAGAGGCAGCAACTGGGCACGCATGGCATCTCCAGACGAGAAGCACCACGGAAAGACGAAGAACCTTAATCTTTCCTTTATACTCTCATTTCTTCGCGCAGGGAAGGACGGACGCGCCGCCGCCGCAGCGCCTGCATCGCGCCGGCCGCTACAGACGGTACAATCGCCTCTGAAGGCGGGGCCTCCTGTTTGGCAAGTCGATCGAAAGAAAGGGATATTGCGGAACGAGCCACCGCTCCTCGCCTCGTCCGACGGTCCGATCATGAAGGTCCACAAAGGAAGGCCCTTCGCTGACGGATTGCACGAAAGCGATATCATAACCGCCATCGATAAGCAGCAAACGCCCTCGAAAGTGCGCTTCCGCAAGGTTCTGGCGTTTCAGGCGCGGAGGGTGGCGCCATCCGAGCCTGAAGCGTGAACGAAGAGCACTTCAATCCTTCGCTGACGCTTCAGGCTCGGATACAGATAAGCCAAATCAAACCGATTGGAACGTGGACGCGATTAGCGAGGCGATGACCATTTCGTTGTTCATGTTGCCACCCTCCAACGCGGAAACATAGGCGTTCAAACTATTCGTATCGGCAGCGCGGCCCAGGTAGGTCTGGTAATCCGCCTTCACCAGGTTGGTCAAGTATTCTGGCGTATTCAAGATGCCGAGGACGACCTGCGTGGGGTTGTAGCCGGCCGCCAGCAGAGCGCCCCATTGGGCCTGGCCCGTGGCATCGAGCGGGCGATTGAGGAAGTCCTGATAGACCGCGCTGAGGAAGCCTTGGATGGTGCCGCCGTTGGCCTGATAAAAGGCGTTGGAACCGGCGATCACGGCCTGGACGGTGCGGAAATCGGCGCCCGACTGCATCAGGCCGAGAAGATAATTCACTGCCGACGACGGAGCAGAAACGCCCAGTAAATTCTGGTAAGCGGCCTGAATCTGATTGGTGCGATATTCGGTGGTCTGTTCGATGTCGTAGACCACCTGCGTAGGCGAGGCGTTGCTCAAGGCGGCGCTCCAATAAGACAGTCCGGAGGCATCGATGGGACGGCCAAGCAAGTCCTCGTAGACTTGATTTAGCCATTGTTGATTGGTCGATCCCGCATTCACCGTCGTACTGCCGCTGCTGCTGCCCAGTCCGTTGGAACTGGTATAGGTAGCCGTGATGCTGTGACTGGTGGGAGTCAACGCCGTTGTCGTCAGCGTGGCCTGCGCCTGGCCGTTGTTGACCGTCACGGTGGCGGTGCCGAGGACCGTGCCGGTTGTGGTGTCCACGAACTGAACGGTGCCGGTCGGCGTCGTGGTGCCGCTGGTGGCGGTCACGGTAGCCGTCAGCGTCACGCTTTGGCCGGTGGACGTTGTGCTGCTGGAGGAGGTCAGGGTCGTCGTTGTGGCCGCCGTCTCCGGCGGCGTGGCCTGGTAGGCGCCGAGATCGAGGACGGCACCACGCGTCGCGCCGCGCTGATCGATCGACGGCACGTTGGTGCCGGCTACTCCAGCACCCAGGGCGGCACTGCCCGCCAAGAGAGGCATGGTCGGCGTCGGCCCGCCGTAATTGTACAGCAGGCCCAGATTCGGATTGGCGGTATTGGGCGTGCCGTTGGTCGTCGCTCCATCGATCGTGCTGGAAGCCATGACGATGTTGGGCGTGGTCGCGTTGACGACGGCCGAGCCGGCCGTGCTGGTATTCTGATCGTTGACGAGATCGTTGCCGCCGATCGAGTCGGCCAGGATGCTGTCGGTGAGGTTGACGGTCGAAGTGATGCCCTGCGCTGCTCCAGTCGAATCGGTGGTCGTGCCCATCGCGAGGTTGTAGACGGCCCCGCCGGCAGTGGACTGATTGTCGGCGATCGTACTGGTCGTGATGCTGATCGTTCCATCGACATTGAAGACGGCCCCGCCGTAGCCGCTGCCGTTGTTCGCGCCGGTCCCGCCCTGGACGAGGTTGTCGGCGATCGTGCTGTTGATGAGAGTGGTGGTGCCGTACATGTTGAAGATGGCACCGCCGGCGCCGAGTCCGCCGCCCCCCGTGCTGCCGTCGCTGGCACCTGCACCGAAGCCGCCTGCTCCCCCGGTGCTGCCGCTGCCGCCGCCCGCGCCGAAACCGCCCGCGCCGCCGCTACCGGAAGTGGAGTCGTTCCCTCCCACGCCGAATGTGCCCGCTGCCGTGTTGGTCGTGCCGAGGCTCCCGCCGTTCGTTGACGTGCCCGTGCCGCCGCTGCCGCCGATGGCGGCGCTCTGTTCCACGGTCACGCCATTGAGCGTAAGACTGCCTTGATTGAAAATAGCGCCGCCGGCTCCCAGGCCGCCGCCGCCGGTATCGCTGCTGCCGCCCTCCGACAAACCGCCTTCCAGTGTCAGGTTCTCCAGCGTCAAGCTCCCCGTCGCGGCCCCCGTCGATTGGGTGCCCGAAGGAGACGCCACGTTGGCCCCAGAGACATAAAAGAACCGGAAAGGCGTATTTTGCCCCAGCGACGGATCACGCTCCAGCACGGCGCCGTTGCCGTTGATGGTAACGTCCCCGGTGATGGCGGGCAGAGCGTTGGGTCCATAGGTGTTATTGTCGGCCGCCGTGAACATGTACGTGCCGGCGGTTAGGTTGATCGTGGTCGGCGTGCTGGCGCCGTTGGCGTTGGCGGCGTTGATGTCGGCGATGAGAGTGGCCACATCGCCGGCGGCAACGGTATAAGTCGTCGTGGCCGCCGGAACGAGTCGGTCCTCCAGCGCTTCCAGTTGCAGTTGTACTTTCCGCGCCGCTTTCCGCGCCGGCACGTTGCTCCCTCCCCAGCCAAACCGAGACATACCAACCTCCCCGCCGCCTGTTGCGGTCGTGGTAAAGCGAATAAGTGCGAAGAAATGGGCTGCCGACAGCATCGATCGGCGACGCGATACCCGCCGACTCGGCCGGTCCCTGATGGGTGAATCTCTCTGAGGCTGGGGTTGGAATCGGATCTTGAATGGATCTGTCTTGAGTCAACTTTTTGGCGCGAAGGATGGACGGCTTATGCCGGCGAGAGAAGATATGCAGGCGAAGTAGATTGATTCGGATAGCAAACGCGGCACAGTGTTGGTTCGTCTTTAGAAGAGACGAGGGAGGCGGTTGTGAATTTGAAGATGTTTGCGAATATCGGGCATGTTACTTTAGAAATTGGGGCGGATCGGTGCGTAGCGGGAGCGCGATCTCACATGAACCATGCCATCTTTTACCGATGGACTGTCCTCGCATCGCTCTGCCTTGTGGCGAGCGGCGGGCAATTGTGGGCCGGGGCGGAACCGTTGGAGTTGGCTCACCGAGCGCAGGCCATCCTCAAGGCCAACTGTCATCGCTGCCACGGTCAGGAAGGCGCTGTTGAAGGCGGTCTGAATTACATCCTGGACCGCGACAAACTCGTTGCCCGCAAGAAAGTGCTGCCCGGCAAGGCCGAAGAATCCCCGCTGTTTAAGCGCATGGCTGCCGGCAAGATGCCCCCGCCAGGCGAGCACCCGCGCCCCAATTCGGCCGACCTGGCGGTCATCAAGCAATGGATCGAGTCCGGCGCTCCAACCGAGAAACCGGCGGTGCAGCGATTGATTGTCACGGAGGCCGACGTGCAAGATCGGATCCTGGCTGACCTCGACAACCGGGAGAAACGCGCCCGCCGCTTCACGCGCTATTTCAGCCTTGCGCCACTGGCC
>Ga0209062_1001309_pt1 | contig 46326 bp, 36 predicted proteins | sample Coa_R2_2_FD_187158 | JGI IMG/M metagenome (GOLD analysis project Ga0209062, IMG submission 187158) | Surface soil microbial communities from Centralia Pennsylvania, which are recovering from an underground coalmine fire - Coalmine... | ecosystem: Environmental > Terrestrial > Soil > Unclassified...
GACGCAGATGGGACTGCGGTTGAGAAACGTTTCAAATATGCTGGGCAACATTCCTGTCGCCTCCCCAAATGCAAAACGGACCAAACTCCTTGACTGACAACAGTCTAACGAGACTGGGCAACACCTTGGAAGCCCTGCCACCAATGGGGCTACACAAAACTCTCAAAATGTCCCGAGTTGCTCCGGTTGAGAGAAATCAGCCTCGATAGGTCTGGGTACGAAACTCCAGAATTGGCCGTGTTCTTCGGCTCCAAGTTCCTGAAGAATTTGACGAGCCTTGAACTCATTGCTGACGACGACAACGGTCACGTTGGGCCGGACGGAGTCGAAGTTCTGAGCAAAACGCGTAACCTGCCCGCTCTCAGACACCTTGACCTCTCGTTCAACTGGTGCAGCTGGGACTACCCGGATCAAGCAAGTTGGGTGCGAGCGTTATTGAAGGGGCGTCTCGTTGGGCGACTGGAATCACTCTGGCTTCGCAGCACCGACTTGGAAGACACCGGTGCCGAACTGCTTGCGAATTCGAAGCTGGTCCGCACCCTTCGTCATTTGAATCTGTCCGGCAACAGGATCGGCGAAGCGGGGCTGCGGGCGATCGCGACTTCCACGAACTTTCAAGCTCTTTCCATACTCGATCTACGTGACAATTGGTACGATGACGACGGACCTGATTTAACCGGATGGGTGCAGGGGTGTCGTGAACTCCTCGAAGAACGTTTTGGGAACAGGTTACTGCTCGACGGCAAACCCGAACCGCACCCACTCCCGTAGCATTCCGAACAGGCAACTTACTCCCCCGCACCTGTCTCCGGGGCGAATCCGCGACGCATCTGGTTCTCGGTGATCGTGCGTGGCAGAAGGAACTGCAGCAAGTAGTCCGGGCCGCCGGCTTTGGAGCCGATGCCGCTCAGCTTGAATCCGCCAAACGGCTGGCGATCGACCAGCGCTCCCGTGCATTTCCGGTTGATGTAGAGGTTGCCCACGCGGAATCGGCGTTTCACTTTTTCCAGGTGGCTGGGACTGCGACTGTAGCAACCGCCAGTGAGGGCGTACTTCGTGCCGTTCGCAATACGGATGGCGTCGTCGAGGTCTTTGGCTCGAATCACCGACAACACTGGCCCGAAGATCTCCTCCTGTGCGATGGCGGCGTTCTCCGGCACGTCCGCGAAGATCGTCGGCGGAACGAAGTGCCCTCGCTCCATTAATTCGCCCAAATCAGCCTGATACGCGAGCCGGGCTTCTTTCTTACCTGTCTCGATGAAACGCATGATGCGGTTGCGGGCCTCCGCATCGATTACCGGACCAAGCGAACAGCCCGGATCATCGGCGGGTTTCACCGCAAGACTTTTGGTGGCCTCTACGAGACGGTTCAGGAACTGATCGTAAATCCCCTCCAGCACAATCGCCCGCGAGCCGGCCGAGCATTTCTGCCCGCTGTAGCCAAACGCCGAATCGACCACCCCCTTCACGGCCTCGTCGAGATCGGCGTCGGCATCCACGATCACCGCGTTCTTGCCACCCATCTCGGCGATGACCTTCTTCACGAAGTTCTGGCCGCCCGGTGTCTTCGACGCTTCTTCGTTGATGAGCAGCCCGACCTTGACTGACCCCGTGAACGCGATCAATGCCACATCAGGATGCTGCACGAGTGTTGGGCCGATTTCTTCGCCGTCGCCGGGCAGGAAGTTCGCCACTCCCGGCGGCACTCCGGCTCCCTGGAGACACTCCATCAATTTTGAGGCGATAATGCTGGATTGTTCCGCTGGTTTGAGAATGACCGTGTTCCCGGCCACCAGTGCGGCCGTGGCCATGCCGGTCAGGATTGCCAGCGGGAAGTTCCACGGCGCGATGATGACCGCCACACCTCGCGGTTCGTAGAAGTAGCGATTGTCTTCGCCCGGCACGTCGTGGTGTTGCGGCGAATCGAGCTTCTCCATTTCCAGCGCGTAGTATTCGCAAAAGTCGATCGCTTCGCCGACATCCGCATCGGACTCACGCCACGGCTTGCCGGTCTCGTACACGATCCACGCCGACAACTCGAATCGCCGCTTGCGGAATTGCTCGGCAACTCGGCAGAGCAGATCGGCGCGTTCTTTCACCGGCGTGTCACGCCAGCCATCGAATGCCGCCAGACACGATGCTACCGCTTGCCTGGCCTGCTCAACAGTCGCCATCGCGACCTTGCCGAGCAGTTCGCTCTTGCGCGATGGGTTCTCGCGATCGAGCGTTTTCGCAACGTGCTGCGGTTTGTTGTCGATCACGACGGGATACGTGTGTCCGAACAGCAATCGCACCTGCTCAAGGGCCGACTTCATCGCAATGCGGTTCGCTTCGATGGCAAAATCGGTGTGAGGTTCATTTTGAAATGCGGATTGCGGATTGCGGATTGCGGATTGCGAACCGTCCTTCTCCGACGTTGTTGCTGCACTGTGCATGCTGAGTGCTCCGTTGGTTTTTGATTCCACATTCCGCATTCCGCATTCCGCATTGGAAGAGGGGTTGCGAAGCAACACCTCTTCCGAGAGCCCCTCGGCAAATCCCTGCCGCAAGAATGAATCGTTCGACGAATTCTCCAGCAACCGGCGGACGAGGTATGCCATCCCCGGCAGGAGTTGCCCGTAGGGTGTGTAAATCCGAAGGCGATACCCCAGGGACTGAATCGCTTCCTTGATGGTGTCCGCCATGCCGTAGAGCATCTGGAACTCGTAACGACGCGGGGGGATCTTCAATTGTTCGGCAACGGCCATTGCATGGGCGATGCTACGGATGTTGTGTGAACCGAACGCCGGCACCAGCCAGTCCACATTCGCGAGCAAGAATTCCGTGAGCTTCTCGTAGTTAGCGTCCGACTGCCACTTTCGAGTGAAAACCGGCACTGGCCAGTGATTCTGCGCCGCGATCACGGTTTCGTAATCCCAGTATGCTCCCTTCACCAGTCGCACCCACACGGGTGTTCTGCGTTTGTTCTTCGCCCAATCCAGAAGTTCATGCAGATCGGCTTCGGTATCTTTCAAGTAAGCTTGAATGGCAATGCCGACATGTGGCCACTCGCGGAACTCCGGTTCAGTGAGGATGTCGCGGAAGATGCGGAGCGTGACATCCTTGAAGGAATGTTGCTCCATATCAAAATTGACGAACGCGCCGGTATGCTTCGCGAGCGCCAGAATGGGACGCAGCCGAGCACAGACGACACGCGAAGTACCCTCTGGGTCGATCGGATCGAACTGGCTATAGAGTGCCGAGAGCTTCACCGACACGTTGACGCGCGGAATCGGCCCGCGGTCATCGCGGTCGATGTCGGGTTCCTCGGGCCACGTATTCACTTCGCGCGTGAGGCCGTGAATCAGGTCGAGATATTGCTTCTGGACATGATCCGCTTCGACTTCCGTGATGGTCGCTTCGCCGAGCAGATCGATCGTGAAGGCCAGTCGCCGGTTCCGCATCGTGCGAACAGCTTCCACCGCTTCGCTCACGTTGGACCCAGCAATAAACTTCCGCGCCATCTGGACCGCGCCCAGACGTGAGCCCCACGCCAGCAATCCGCCGAGCAAGCCGCGATCAGGAATCAGTCGCGTGCTCCAGCGGATCCACCAGGGCAACTCGCTCTCCGCCTCGTGGAGATATTCCCGCAGGTGGCGCGAAACGTCTTCTGGCTGCTTGAGATACGGCAGCGTATCGACGAAGCGGAAAAGTTGCACTTTGAGGGCCGGGTCGTGCATTCCCAGCCCCATGAGCTTGTCTTCGGCCCAGGTGCGTGTGAAGAGAATCGGCCCCTGGCGATTCAGCCGGGCGAAGATTTCGCGGCCGTATTGCTTCGTGCGTTCGTCAAGTGATGGGATCATGTGCCTCCAATGTCCACCACCGCCCTTACGGGCGGATCCGACGAGCCGGAAGCGTCAGCGACGGGCGAGCGAAAGGCACTCGGCCCGTCGCTGACGCTTCCGGCTCGTTAACCAACTCGTTAACCAGCGAAAGGCACTCGGCCCGTCGCTGACGCTTCCTCGTTAACCGATGTTTGCCACCCCTCGGAAATCCGAGTATCATTCACTCGATCATTCCATTCATCTTCGGTGTTCCGATGGCGATCGATCGAATCGGTAAGTTCACGGTACTCCGCAACCTGGGCAGCGGTGCCCACAGCAGTATTCTACATGTCCGCCGAGCGGACGATGATCGGGAGTATGCGCTGAAACTCGTCAACATCGACGATAAGGACGATCGGAAGTTCCTGGAGCAGGCGAAACACGAATTCCGGGTGGGACAGATGCTCAATCACCCGAATCTGGCGAAGGTGTATGCGTTTGAAACCGAAAGCGGGTGGTTCTCCGGCCCGAAGAAGGCAAAACTGCTCATTGAATACGTCCCCGGCAAGCCGATGGACAAGTTACCGCTCCAGCGGATGGCGAAACTGATCCGCATCTTCGAGCGCATCGCCGATGGCCTCACGCACATGCACAAGCAGGGCGTTTTCCACGCCGACATGAAGCCGAACAACCTGATCTACGACCGCGGGATTCGCGTCAAAGTGATCGACTACGGCCTGGCGTGGATCAAAGGTGAGCCGAAGAATCGCGTGCAGGGGACGCCGGAGTACATGGCTCCGGAAACCGTTTCACACAAGATGATTAACGAACGCACCGACATCTACAACTTCGGCGCGACCATGTATCGACTCGTTACGCTGCAACTTCCGCCGTGCTGGGTGGCTATTGATGGCGGATTGCCGATGACGGCAAAGGTATTCACGTCGCAACTCCGGCCCGTGAAGGAAGTCAATCCGCTTGTGCCCGAAGGACTCGCCGACCTCATCCACCACTGCCTCTCGCCAACTGCTACCAAGCGACCGGAACGCATGAGCGAAGTGCAGGGTGTGCTCGACCAACTGGCTGACGAAGCCGCCGCCAAACTCAACGATCCATCACAGTTGGAAGAGTGAAACAGGACGAAGAAGGCAGAAAGCAGGATTTCACCGCAAAGGGCGCTAGATGGCACATGAGATAAAGACAGAGCCATTGCCATTACGGCGTTGATCAATCGCATGCGTGTCTCCAAGAGAGTGCACTCAAGCAATCTACGCACGATACGAATGTAAAAGCCGGTGTGGCGAAATGCCACGAATCACCAACTCGCTTTGAGCTTCTCGCTTTTCACCCAGGCGGTGTACCACAAGTCGAGAGTTAGCTGTGCCCCGGCACGGACGCGGGCGAGTATGAATGCCCGACTTTCATCCGTCGGCTTGTCGAACGCGCCGGCGGCGTCCAGTTCGTAGCACTTCGCGATGTGTGTATGTGATTCCGTGATGAACTTGTTGACGTGTGCCCACACATCGTCGATTTTCTTCGCTTCCAGTCCGCGGCACACTTCCTCCGGCGTGATCTTGTTCTTCTCCGGGAATGCGTCGATCTTTGCGTGAATCCCCTTTTGCTTGATGGTGCCGTCGGCTTGCTTGCGGCCATCGAAGTCGCGGGTTGTGTGGAGGGGCATGGCGGCATCGCCGGTGTAGTGCGCCAGTACGCCGCCATGCACGAGGCACTTCATGGGAATTGACGTGTTCGTTGGGCTTTTGCGATAGTCGTAGAAACCGATCATGAGTTTTTCGTAGTTTTCCATGATGGCATAGGGGAGCATCCCAACCTTGTTGGGTTCCTTCTTGAGATCGGTGTAAATCATTTTCATCGCGTCGAAGCGGTTGGTGCCCGGTAATTCTTTGCCGTCGAGGTCTTCGGTATCGAGGAAGTGGTTGCCTTCCTCCTCCCGCCGGAGGAAGTTGGTATCGCGGTTCTTCCAGCGGTCGGGGTCCACGGCGAAGTGGGCAAGGTGCTTGCCGCCGTTGCGAAAGAATGCCGGGACATCGTCCGGCAAGCGGGTCGTGGCGGCTTCGGCGACCGTCTCGTGGCCGCCAGACCACCAGCCGGAAGCGAAACTCCCCAGCAGCCCGCCGACGGCGAGCACAGTGAATAGAAGGATAACCGTGCTACGTTTCATGAGTTCTCCTGAATTGGGCGAATCTCGCACTCCTGTGCTGATTCGCCGGTCCTCCTCAGCCGGTTATATTCCCACCCTTACCATAACGGGCGTTATTTCCCGGAGAAGGTATTCAACCCGCCTACCCACCCCGACCGATTCTGACAGATACCCGGCTGGATGTCGGGCGAAACAAGGGAAGCGAAACGTGAAGAGTGAAAAGTGAAAAGCCGAATGTCGAAGGCGCGAAAGAAGATTCACGCCGTTCGCTCTTTCACTTTGCATTTTCACTTTGCGCTTCCGGTATGGAGGCCGAACATGCCTCGTGTGGGGTGGTTGGCGGTGGCATTGATGGCGACCGGGCTCGCAGCTCCGGCCGCGGCTCAGCCGCTTGGCCCCGTTGCGCCGGTCGGCGGTCCACCGCTTGGTTCCACCCCCGTAACTCCAAGACGCACCACTGAGCAACTGCCGCCGGTCCTCGGTGCGCCTGTGAGTGTGTCTGGTACGGCCGTGACACCAACCGGCTATGTCGATACGCCCACCGTCCGCAAACCACAACGGGGCGCGTCGCTGGGCGTGCCAAGCACCGCCAGTTCAGTTGATCCACTGACTCCGGCGTCTGCCACGGCCGTGCCGGCTACGATGGTAGAGACTGCCGTCGCCCGAACTGCTTATCAACCGCCGGACAAGGATTCAGTCGGCGATTTCCTGACCAAGCGTTCTGACTTGAAGGAGCGCGACGCACCGTCCTCTTCCAGTTGGTTCCCGAAGTTCAATTTCTTCACGAGCAAGTCCGGTGAAATGGGAGACCGGTGGGAAGGGGTGTTTGGCGCGCAAAATGGCGGCTGGTTCCGAAGCGACCACATGTTCGATGGGTTTATCTCACCCGTGACAAACCCGTTCCTATTTGAAGACCCGCGGTCGCTCACCGAATTGCGGCCGATCTTCATCTACCAGGAAATTCCGTCAAAACAGGCGGACTTTCACGGCGGTCACTTATCGTTCCTCGGTCTACAGGGGCGCGTTGCGTTCACCGATCGGTGGTCGTTGGTATTCAGTAAGTTCGGCGGTATTTGGTTGAATTCGAACTCCCCCTCACCGTATCGCGATGCGAGCAGCTTCGCGGAACTCTGGCTGGGGCCGAAGTTCACCTTCTATCGCGGCGACGACACCGGGACGCTGGCCGCTGCCGGGTTGCAGTTTCAGATTCCGACGGGAAGCAGAAGCACATTCCAGGACACCGGCACGTTGTCGCTCGTACCGTACGTGAGCTTTGGGCAGAACTTCCTCCGCGACTTCCGTCTGGGTAGTTTCAACTTGCTCGCCAACACGGGTTACTCGTTCAGCACCAATCAACAGCGGAGCGATTACTACTACCTGTCCGCCCACCTGGACTTCGATGTTGCCAATCTCCACCGTTTCTATCCGTTGTTTGAAATGAATTGGTTCCTGTACACCACCAACGGTAACAGCACACTGATCGGTTCAGAAGGTCGCGATCTGGTCAACTTTGGTGGGCACGCAAGTGGAACCGGGTTGCTCACTGGTGCTTTCGGTGGTCGCGTGAAGATCACCGAGAGCGCGCAGCTGGGTGCGGCGTTCGAAATTCCATTTGCGGGGCGCAGAGATCTGTTCAGTTACCGCTTCACGATCGATTTCATCCTGCGATATTGAGTGAGTCTGCTTCTCACGGGCGCGATGCGATCTGACGACCGCATCGCGTTTGTTCACGTCTGGCGGCATTTCACCTTCCGCGCAATAAACAGATACGAGCGAAATGCTCAAGGTTGAGAGACGCAGTTTTGCGTTTGTAGTGACCTGCTTTCGCCGGTCGGACGCGAAACGTCCTCTCGCTGCTATGCGGCAAAACCCGCTAAAGCGGGTTACTACGAACAACTGCCCCTGCGGCGCACAGAACCCGAGATCGTCATGCCGGACATCCTGTTCTTCAACGAAATCACCGACGCGAACGCGAACCTTGTGGGCGGAAAAGGATTGAGTCTGGGCAAGACCGCTAACGCCGGACTACCGGTGCCAGCGGGTTTCGTCGTCACCACGCAGGCTTACCGCCGACTGGTCGAACGTGGCATTCGCTCGGACGCAGGGTTCGTGCGGGCGATTGCGAACGCGTGCGAGAGTATCGGCGGTGGACTGGTCGCCGTGCGGTCGAGCGCCATAGCAGAAGATGCTGCTGACACGAGCTTCGCCGGGCAGCAGGAGACGATTCTTGGTGTGCGTGGCGAAACAGTCATCGACGCCATCGAACGCTGCTGGCGGTCGCTCTTTACTGAACGTGCGGTGGCGTATCGTGAAAAACAGAATGTGGACGCCGCCGGGCTTGCGATGGCGGTGGTGGTGCAGCAGCTTGTGCCCGCGGAAGCAGCCGGTGTGCTCTTCACGCGCGACCCGCTCGATCCAGAGGGCAAGCGGATGTTGGCGGAAGCGTCGTGGGGGTTGGGTGAGGTGGTGGTATCGGGACGAGTCCAGCCCGACCGCTTCACGATTGATCGCGAAACGGGAAATGTGCTCGATCGCAAGCTCGGCTCAAAGGCGGTCCGTGTGGTGGTGGGTGTGGAGGAACACGTTCCGCCGGAACTTCAGCGTCAGTTCTGTGTGAGCGATGACGCGGTGGCGCAGCTTGCGGAACTCGGTCGCAAGGTGGAGGCGTTCTACGGTGACGCTCGCGATGTGGAATGGGCGTACGCAAACGGCCAATTCGCACTACTGCAAGCCCGACCGATCACAGTAGCGAGTGCTGCGGAGCGCGAGCAAGTACGGAAGGAGATCATTGCGGAGTTGAAAGCCAAGGCTGATCCACGCGGCACCGTCTGGGTGCGCTACAATCTCAGCGAAGTGCTGCCGCAACCAACGCCAATGACCTGGGCCATCGTGCAACGACTGCTTGGAGCGGAGGGCGGATTTGGCGCGATGAATCGCGACCTCGGTGCTTGTCCAGATCCAACTTTGGGTTCGCTGTCTGCTTTCGACCTGGTCGCTGGTCGGCCGATGGCGAATCTCTCACGATTACCGCGAATGCAGTTCGCCAATCCACCCTTCAACTATCCGCTTGGCGAGTACAAACGCGACCCACGGAAGGCGCTCGACCCCAAGCCCGCGCTCAACCCGCTGGCGGGGAAGGGGTGTTTCCTCGGCGTTCTCTCGTTGCCAGGAACGATCTGGAAACTGACGCAAATGATGGGCGCGATGCGGAAGCAATCCGCCACCTTCGCCACGCGGTTCGAAATGGAGATTATTCCTCCGTTCGCCGCGGCCGCGAAGTCGGCGCTGGCGCAGGATTGGACGAAGCTCGATCCGCCCGCTCTGGTGCGCGAGTTCGAGACATGGGTGAACAAAACACTGGTGGAATTCGCCCGCGAAAGTCTCAAACCCACGGTGTTTGCGGATCTGGCGTGGAGTGAGGTTTTCGAGACACTCAAGCCGAAACTCGGCGCAGAGGGCGCGCGGGTCGCGGTAGGTAAACTCAGCCTCGGCGCTGCGCCGCTGGCCGATGCGAATCTACCAGAGGGCATCAGCGATCTTGCTTCCCGGACAATCACGCGTGCGGAGTTCCTCGAACAATTCGGCCATCGCGGCACGAATGAAATGGAACTCGCGCAACCGCGCTGGAGCGAATCGCCACAAAGCTTGGATAAACTCGTTCGTGGGTCAACCGGACGCGATCTGGCTCACGTTGCGGTGGACGTGGACAAGATCGCCGATGAAGCCAAACTTGGCGGACCGTTCCGCGATCAGTTTAAGGTGAAAGTACAGCGGTTGCGGACGTTCTTGGGTCTGCGTGAAGCAGGCAAGCACTACCTTCTGATGGGCTATGCGGTCATTCGCCGCGCGCTTGTCGAACTCGATCGACGATTCGGACTCAACGGTGGAATCTGGTTTCTCACTCCCGCGGATTTGCCGGACTTGATCGCCGGGAAGGATCTCTCGGCGAAAATTGCGGCTGCCCGCAAACACCGACAGACGGAACTGTCACTCGAAGTGCCTCCGGTGTTGTTCAGCGACGATCTCGATGCGATTGGCCGCCCACTGCTTGAACCCGCAGGCGGCGATAAGTTCGAGGGCGTAGCGCTCTCCGCTGGCGTGGCCGAAGGGCCAGCACTCGTGCTGACAGAACCCGCTGCGGCGCCGCCCGAAGGCGGCTATATTCTCGTCTGCCCATCCACCGATCCGGCGTGGGTGCCGCTCTTTGCCCACGCTAAAGCACTCGTGATGGAAACAGGCGGCGTGCTGTCGCACGGTGCAATTGTGGCGCGCGAATTCGGGTTGCCCGCGGTTGCAGGACTGCCTGGCGCTACGCAGCGCATCAAAACGGGACAACTGATCCGCGTGGATGGCGGCCGCGGTACTGTGACGCTTGTGAACGAACCCGCGGCATAGGGATTGGGCGCGCTACTTGTACTCTTCCCGAATCGGGTAGAACACGTCGAGCGCTTGCGCGGGGCCATCCACGGCGACAACACGATGGCGCACGCCTCCGGGAATGAAGTAGAACTCGCGTGGGCCGAGCGTTTTCTCTTCCTCGCCAATGTAGAAGATGAGTTTCCCGGCCGTCACCATGCCGATTTGTTCGTTCGGGTGGCTATGCCAGTCGATAACGCCCCCGGCGGGCACATCCACAAGTGATAGCTGAACGTGATCGCCAGCGAATGTGCGGATCGGGGTACCGCCGAAGATGGTGTGGTGACCGCATTCGGCTGGGGTGGGGAAGAATCGTGACATGCAAATATCTTAGCGAACCCCGCCCGCAAGGGCGGTGGGTGAAGGCGAACCGCAAGGGCGGTGGGTGAAGGCGAACCCCGCCCGCAAGGGCGGCGGGTGAGGGCGCGGGATGACCCCTCGCCCTTGCGGGCGGGTTCGCTCAGTTACCTGCCGCCGAAGCCGCGGCCGAGCGTGTAATGCACTTCCGTTGAGGCGCGAACAATGATCGACTGGCTGGGGAAGTGGAAGGTGACCGAACCCGGCCCGCCGTTCTCCTTCCACATCAGCGGTTCAATCGACTTGATAATCATGTCAGTGATGACCTTCGCGTTTTCGGCGTTTTGCAGGCCGTTAATCACCGGGCCCCACTCCGGCCCGGTGAACAGCCCGGACTGAAGCAGGTCGCCGATGTAGTAGACGCGGGTGGTGAGCAGACTTTGTGCTCGCTCAACGGTCACGACTTGAATCGTCTCGTTCTTCACAACGAAGGTTAAGCCCTGCGTGGCAAGGATTGACCGCAGCACCGTTCGGCCGGAAAGCCCCTTGCCCTGCAGCGACACGCCTTTCTTGAGGTCGAGGCCGAGGTCTTCGAGCGACTTCTTCTCGATGTAGAACGGCACGTCGAACATGGTCGAGAGGTCTTGTAGCGCTTCTTCCAGCGGCCGTTCGTTAAAGTTGATCAGGGTCGGCTTCTCCAGCGCCTCGATGATCTTCTTCTCCTTCTCACTCAACTGGAGTTGGGTGCTTTTCAGCCGCCGTGCCGAAAGCTCTTTCCAGTTCGATGGGAATTCCACGTCCGTTATGGCCGGCAGCGACGACTTGTTGATGTTCTTCTGGTTCGCGACCCAACGATCGTTCATCGCGACGTAGTGTGCCTGTGCATCTGCGAGGCGGTTTTGGATAGTGCCGGATTGCCCCAGCGCGAAGACCGACGGGTTGTAGGGGTAAGACTTCGCCAACCGGGCAATCTCGGCGTTGGCGCCAGCGGTGTTTCCTTTGGTCTGGTAGTATTCGACCAGCTTGATGCCGTCACGCACGTCCTTGAGTTCGGCGAAGTATTTCTCCCACGCTTCCTTTTGCGAGGCTTTGACCGTTGGTCCCTTTGGATCGAGCAGTACGCCGGGGTTCGCATTGCCGACTGGTCCGCCGCCAAGGGCGGCGATCTTCGCGTCGAGCAGCGCGGTGAGTCGCGTGCGTGTCGCGTCGCTAATGCCAAGAGTGAGTTGCAGATCCCCCTTGGCTCTCTTCAGAGTTTGGATGGCTTTTTCAGGGAACCGCGTCTTCAGCGTGTCGGCATTGGCGAGTACGAGGCGGATGTCCGCTTCCGCCTTCTGCTCGGCGATTTTCTGCCGCGCTTTTGCCACTTCCAGAGGATCGACCGGTGCCGGACGCGGCGGTTGCGCGCTAACGACCGCAGTGAACAATCCGATTGCCAGGATCGCCGCGCCGATGCGGCGAGTATTCGTGACGTGCATGCCGCCCTCCGGAAAGTCAAAACGGAGACAGACGTCTATTCCTCTAACGTACCCACACGCGCGGACGTTTGCCAAGTCGCGATCTGGGCTTTAAACGTCGGTTTTTCCCTTCCTTGCAGCGCAATCCCACCGAACGGTCGAATTTGTGCTGCTGTGTGAGGCTCAGGTCGTAGGTGGAGCGGCGGTCAGCGTGCACAAAACGCTGTGTTTGCTGGCATTTTGAGATGGGTCGTGAATCGGCGACGGGACCGGTGCCTCTCCGAGATGCGGGCCGAGGCGATATTAAAATAATTGCAAATCAGTAATTTTTAATATTAATCCGCCAAGTTAAATGGAGCCAGGGTATTGGGTTCGGCTTTCACGGTGGCGTGGAGGCGCGGCTGTTTGGGATCGGCATAGCGGCCTTTCAGTTTGTCCGGCCCGTGTTGGGGACGGCCCTTGCTCTGGCCGGAAACCGGCTTCCATTCGATCACCACGTCGTATTCGCCGGGTGGTGCCCCCTTCCCCAATGATCCGCACACCAGCTCGAATGAACCGTCCTCCTGCACAATGCCCATGACCAGGTGTTCATTCAGCGGATCGCCCCCCTGGCGATAGAAGAAGACCGTCGCCCCCGCGGCCGGTATCCCCTTATAGGTCACCTTGCCTGTAACCGGGTAGAGCGCGTTGCGCCCACAGGACGTGAAAGTCAGCGCCAACACTCCCAGAAGACAACAAATCGCCTTACGCATGTAAGTTCCCTCCTAAATCGGTCAGGACGTAACGCGTTCAGTAGTCGAAGGAGATCACTTCGCCACCCGCGCGACTGAGCAACGCCTGCATCTGGTTCATCGTGAGGCCGTTCCGCACAAAGCGCACGGACCCATCGCCAAACGCAACGTTGCTGCCACCCGTGTGGAAGGCGAAGATTTCGCTATCGTTGCTGCAACCGTTGGCGCACGACCACGGCGCTGCGGGCATACCCATGAATCCGCCACCCGCCGCGATGCCAGAACCGCTGGGGTCGGAGCCGTTTGTCGCGATGTAGTTCAGCGGGTCGGCCCAGGCCCCGCCGCCTTGTGGTGCCGGGCCGTTCGTCCCCCCCTGATAGCTCCCCATCGCCGGCGAGTAACCGGGCTGAGATGCAACCCCTCGGCTTCCGTACCAGCCCGGCCGCCCCGCGTCCTCGACGATCATCATTGTGTTCGATGTGCCATCGGTGACGTCCGTCATCCGAATCGGGCCATCGGGCGGCTGGCAAATGATCGAAGCACCGGCGTTGATGCTGATACCCGGCAGAGCAGCCATCATCCCGGCGTCCGGCGCGTAGTCGCTCCGCCCGAAGATCAGCCCCGACGCGGGTATAAAGGTGATCCCGAAGTTATTGAAGCTGTTGGCCAGCTCCGCTGAGTAGCTGGCGGTCGGTTGTCCCGGAGAGGACGGGCAGAGATAGGTCTTGATGGGCGTCGAATACGCCGAGTTGCTGGGCGGCATATTGACGCTGCTGAGCGCGGCCCGCTTCGTGTCGATTTGCACATACAGATTGCCTTGCTCGATGTACGGCAGGATCAGGACAAACGTCCCCGCCCCATACATTCCCGTACCCGCTGGGGCAGTTGGATCGGCGGTCGGGAGGGACTTGTAGGCATGCGGGAATGCCTGGTTGGCGTCGTGATACGCATGCAACGCCAAGCCAATCTGTTTCAGGTTGTTGGCACACTGGGCACGCGCGGCCGACTCGCGAACCTTCTGAACGGCAGGAAGGAGCAAGCCAATCAAAATGGCGATAATCGCGATGACCACGAGGAGTTCGACGAGTGTAAACGCTGGCCTTCGATGCGAGTTCATGAAGTGAACCTCTTGGCAATAGGCGACGCGAATACAATAATTAGCTTAGACTAAGTTAATCGGTTTGCCAAGGCGTTAATGCTGATTTTGCTGAGGCGAAATTGCATGTTCTTCGCGAAGGGGCCACGACTCGGCGTGCTAAACTGAAGCGACACTTTTCCACAGGTCGGGCCATGCAGACTGAGGCGGAAGCGTTTCTTCAGCGAATTCGGGCGTATCCGGATGACGACGCGCAACGGCTCATCTTCGCCGACTGGCTCGACGAAGAGGGTGACCCGCGTGGGCGTTTCATCCGCGTCCAGCTTGCGCTCGCCGAACTACCTCTCGACAGCCCCGCGCGCTTGGCGTTGCAAGCTGAGGAGCGGACGCTACTGAGTGCCCATCGCGACGAGTGGGAAGCCCCGCTACGCCGGTTGACGGCCAGCGGGTGCGAGTTCCGCCGCGGATTCGTTGATGAACTGAAGGTAGAGTCGAAGCAGTTCCTCCGCCACGCGCACGAAATCTTTGCGGTGTCGCCCGTCCGGCACATTCACCTTCTCGATGTGAGCGAGAGTATCCCAGCGGTACTGCAATCGCCGTATCTGAGCCGGTTGGCGGCGCTTACCATCCACGCCCAGCACACGGGCGAACCGCTGGCGCGGGCGGCGGCACGTTCCGAGCATCTGGCGGGGTTGAAGCGACTGATCCTCACTCGTAATCGATTGAGCGACGACGCGGTCGAACAACTGGCCCTCTCGCCGAATCTGGCCAATCTGGAGGAACTCGATCTGAGCGAGAACGAGATCGGCGAAACCGGTGCGCGAGCGCTGGCTGCCTCGCCGCAGTTGGCCAAGCTCCGTCGCCTGGAACTGGCCGGCAACCGGCTTGGGCCGGCGGGGGCGGAAGCACTGGCGGGTTCGGAGCGGCTCGCTTCGCTTCAACGGCTTGGTCTGGCGGGTAACGATATTGGCTTACCGCGTCTGCTCACACTCAGCCGCGCGCATGCGATGCTTCGCGTGCCGGTCCTCGATCTGACCGCCAACGGTCTGACGGCCGCGGGACTGCTGGCAATATTCACACTCCCATCTGGCGTGGACTCGGCAGGCGTGCGGTTGCGCGAACTCGAACTGAGCTTCAACGAACTGGGCGACGACGGTGCTCGCGTCCTGGCAAAGTGCCCAAATCTGGCAAATCTCACCGTTTTGCGGCTGGCGAATTGCGGAATCGGCGACGAGGGGACCCGGGCGCTGGCCAATTGCGCGCACATGAACGAAGTGGTCGAACTCAACCTGGAGAATAACCCGATCGGCGATGCCGGGTTTCTGCCGTTTCGGAATGCGCGGTACTGGAATGCCTTGCGGCGGCTCTTACCGCCGCGAATCGGCCTCTCACAGCAGATGCGCGATGCACTCGACCTCAAGTTCAACCGCCCAACTCGTCGGGGGTGAACAGGAACTGTTTTCTTGTGGGGCAGCCCGCCGTAGCCCGAAGGACTGTATTTGTGGGCAATTCCGACTTCACCGCACATCAATGGGCAGGCTTCGCCTGCCCATCAATACTAGACCGTTTCATTGTCGCCGATAGTTCTATCCAAATACGCCAACACCACCACCACTCTGCGCGTTAAGTGAGCGCCACATCTCGTCACCCATTCTGGAGGATTTCCATGACTACACGCACTCTAGCTGCCGCCGTTCTGGTTGCCATACTCGGTACTGCAATGGCTCAGCAACCGAAGCCGAACGATCCTGTGCCTCTGCCCGCCCCCAAGGCGGCACTGAAAGCCGATAAGCCGGACATTGCGAAACAACTTGCCGCTCGTGTGACCCTGAACAAATTTGACGGAAAGTTCAAGGACGCGGTGAACATGCTCGCGGACAAGTACAACTTGACGCTGGTCGTCGATCCGCGGTTGGGTCAGGAACCACAGGGTGTGGCGTGCGAGGCGCCGGCCGACGACAAGAATGTCACTCTTCCCAAACTGGCGAATGTACGCCTCGACACCGTGCTGAACCTGCTCGCTGAGCAGGTGAACGGCAAGTTCCTGGTCTACCCGGATTACATCAAGATTGTGCCGGAAGCGTTCGCATATTACGAAACCGGCATTCTTCCCACGAATCCGAATCCGAACGACGATTCCGAGACACAACTCCTTCCAATCCCGGACATCCTGCGCAACAAACCGCTGATCAAACGGGGCTTGGTGAACGCGTCTTTTAAGAACCAGCCGCTTTCCGAAGTGCTGGACGAGATCGCCGAATCGACCGGAGCCACCATCGCCGTTTCGCCGCTTTTGCCGGTGAACATGCGGCAAGCCACGATCACCGTCCGCTTCGCCAACACACCCGTTGAGGCTGCCGTGCGGACGCTCTGCGAGATGACCGAATGCGGTGTCATTGAGGATGCGAACGTTTTGGTCGTCACCACACGCGAACGCGCCGCTGCCCGCGCGAAGGAACTGGCCGACAAACTGAAGGCCAAGCAAACGCCGGCTGTCGGTTTTGGCGGTGGTGGGCTGGGTGGGCTCAGCGTTCCGGACCAAACCGCTGCAGAACTGGCCAAATTGAAAGAGCAGAACGAACAACTCAAGAAGCAACTCGACGAAATCCAGAAACTGCTCAAGAAGTAGTAGCGTTGCGGCGGGTTCCAGGTGGTTAAACAACGGATCGCAAACGTTGTGGCGCCACCGCGTGAAAAATACAGAAGCCCCCAGTCCCCTCACCCGCCGCAACGCGTCTGCGCGACCTCTCTCCCCAACCGGGATGGACCGGCGCTCGTCTACTCCCTACCGGACGCTCGACACGCCGACTTATAACTTCACGCAAAGTACGGCTGGGAAGCCGAGAGAGGTCCGATGTCGAACAGGGCGTTTTTGACTATCGCGTTCGAGCCGCTCAACTTCATCAATAGCGCCATCACCATGTCGCGCAGCCAGCACGTCAGCCGACCCTCTTTCTGGGCAATCTGCCCGAACTGCCACGAGTCCTGAACAATCTGCTTCGTTCGCGGATAGCGCTCTGCGGTGAACGCTTCCCACGCACGAGCCGGCTCTGCGCCTGTTGCGAGTTGTCGCGCGAGCGCCACTGCATCTTCGATCGCGATGCAACCACCTTGGCCGAGGTTCGGAGTCGTGGGGTGTGCCGCGTCGCCCATAATCCCCACGCATCCCTTTGACCAATTCCGGACCGGCGGTCGATCGATGATGTCACTATGAATGATGTTGTTGGGTTCGGTTGCGGCGAAGAGTGTCTGGGCCGGTTCTGCCCAGTTCGCAAAGACCTCTTGAAGGTAGGTGCGATTGTCCGTGTGGCGAGTGTTGGGCGGGGCATTCTTCACGGCAAACCAGTAGACGCGATCGCCGGGAATCGTGGTGATGCCGAGACGCTGTCCTCGTCCCCACCATTCCCCCACGTAACCCGTTTCGATGTTTGCCGGCCGTGGGCAGATTCCACGCCAGCAGGTGTAGCCGGAGTAACGTGGTTCTTCCGGGCCAAGAATCGCAGTGCGAATCACGGAACGAATCCCGTCCGCGCCGATGACCATCTCGGCTTCGTCAGTTTGGCCGTTCTGGAACCGCACCTGGGCACTTTTCTCGCGCACCTCGACCCCGACGCACTCATGGCCGTAACGAGTAACGCCTGGCGGAAGGTGGGAACTGAGCGCTGCCACAAGATCGGCGCGGTGGATCAGGCGAACGAATTCCCGCAGCTTGAAACGTCTCTCGATTGCCTCGGCGGCCATCGCGACTTGCACTTTTCGGCCTTCGCGCACACGCATCTCGGAGTGAATCATGCGGAGCGATCGCTCCCGAACTGAGTCGCCCGCGCCGATGTGATCGAGTGCTCGCATCGCGTTGGCCCAGAGACTAATCCCCGCGCCCACTTCCCGCAACTCCGGAGCACGTTCATACAACGCGACTTCCTGTCCTACTTTTCGTAGCGCAATCGCCGCCGATAATCCCGCAATCCCCGAGCCGATGATGATGACACGCACGGCGACCCTCCACAGTGGCAGGTATTGGCGGACCCGGAGCGCGTGTAACGGGGTCCGCCGTACGCACGCCGAGGTCAGGGATCAGAGCGCTACACCCACCGAACAAGCACACCGAGGTAGTTATCTTTATCCTTGAGCAATCCTTCGTAGGCTGAGCCAAGTTGCTCGGGGGTAATCGTGTGCGTGATGAGCCCCGCGAGACTCAACCGTTCTGAGGCTAATTGGCGTAGCAGCCATTTTTGCGCTTTGTCGATATCCCAGGCACCGGCCAACCGCGTGTGTGCCGGTTCGAAGAGCATATTGCCATGGGCACCGGTCACTTCGATGTATCGACGGTGCAGATCGTCGTAGAAGTTCACTTCCTTCGCCCGACCACGCGGGCTACCGACAACCACAACTTGCCCCGCATCGCAGGCGAGGCTCATCGCGGTCGGGATTGCGGCCGGTGCTCCCGTGGCGTCGGCGACGATCTCCGCTCCGCGCGTGCCGAGGAAGGTATTGAGTTGTTGTTTGAAGTCCTCCGCCGATTGATCGATGACGAAGTCCGCGCCGGCGGCCAGCGCAGCATCGCGCCGCATCTTCACCGGATCGATACCGACTACTGGACCCGCGCCGGCAGCCAGCAAACAACGCAGCGCGAACTGACCGATGACCCCCAGTCCGAGTACCGCGGCACTCCGGCCAAGAGTCAGACCAGCCCGAATGGATGCGCCCAGCCCGTAACGGGCAATGCACGCCACCGACGCCTTCTCGAAACTCAGTTTCTCGGGGAGTTTCCAGACGCGGCAACGCTCGTGACCGACCGTGAGCAGTTCCGCGGAAGCATGATTGCCGGGGAAACTGACGCGATCACCCTCCGCGAATCCACCGGGGAAGTCCTTCCCGACCTTTAGGACGCGGCCGGCCGCCGAGTAACCGGAACGGAATGGGAACTTCCAGTCTGGTAAGTTTGGATCTTGGAGCCACTGATGCGTTCCGGTATAAACCGCAAGCTCGGTACCCGCACTCACCGCGGAGTATTCTGCCGCAATGAGGATTTGATTCGGTGCTGGGTCGGGGATTTCGACCTCGCGGACTCCCGTCTTGAACGGTTCGGTGATGACAGCCTGACGCGCGCGGACCATAGCTACCTCAAAATAGGTGGGATGAATCGAATTGTAGATGTGGACGGACGGAGGGCGATGTTTTCGAGAGTACACACTCGGTGGAGGGCCATCGGGCGCAGGTACAATTGTCGTGAGTGGCGCGATTGCACCGACAAGTTATTGAGACAAGGGAGGGCACCGTGAGTCGACTTCGGACAGGATTCACGCTTGTTCTTCTGATGGGCTTGTGTGTCGGGGTGACTGCACAACCCGAGAAAGTCCCAGAGGTGAAGCGATTTTCCTTCGCGGTCGGGGCCAACACCGGATCGCAACCGCGCGTCACGGTTTATTCCGATGAAAAGGGCACCGTCGCCGCCAACTTCTTCCCCTACGACGTGAAGTTCGACGGCGGGGTGCGCGTCAATATCGCCGACCTCAACGGCGACGGTATTCCCGAATTGATCGTCGCGCCGGGACCGTCGAAGACCATGAGCGGGCTCCCCGTCCGGGTGTACGACGGCCGCGATCTGAAGTTACTCGTTGAGTTCGTGCCGTTTGCCGGCTGGAAAGGTGGCCTGTTCGCGGTTGGGGCCGACCTGACGAAAGATCAGCGCTCGCTCGTCGCGATCAACGCCGAGGACACGCAACACGTGAAGGTGTTCGACCTGGCGCAGGGGAAAGAAATCGAAAGCTTCTTCGTGAACGATCAGAAACTCACCGGTGGCGTTCGGATCGCGTATGCCGATGTGAATGGCGATGGCTTGCCGGATCTTCTGGCGGTCAACGGCCCCGGCAACGCAGTGACGAAAGTAAAGGTGTTCAGCGGCAAGGATCGCAAGGTGCTGGCCGAGTTTCCCGTGCTGGACAATAAGTATCGCGGCGGTGGGTTCATTGCCGCGGCCGACCTGACGGGTAACGGCTTGGCGAACCCCGTAGTGGGGTTCGACGCTGGCACGGTTCCTCTCGTTCGTGTGTACGATCAGAAGGGGAAGATGCTCGCCGAGTGGCGAGCCTATGACGAGAACTTTCGGGGTGGTGTGCGCGTTGGTGTCAACGCGAGTGGACATGTCGTCACCGGGCCCGGCACCGGGCTGAAGAACAGCCCGGTGCGGATTTTCCACACAGGCAAACTCAAGGAACCGCTCGCGGAGATGATTCCCTTCGCCGAGTTCCACGGCGGCCTGTACGTGGGCGGACGGTGAGTGGATTAGAGCCGTATTATTCTCACGGCTTGGGTAGTTCCTTCCCCTGGAACTTCGTGATCCCGTCGCGCTTCAGGGAAATGATCCGGAAGCGGAAGCCCGGTTTGACTTCCGTATTGCCAACAAGTTCGACTGTCAGATCGCCGTTCTTCAAAGTGGATAGGAACTTGAAGTCCGTTCCACGCCAAGTGCCAACAAGCAACATTTCTTTGCTGAAATCGACTTTTGGTGGGTTCTTGATTCCCCATGCAAACGCGAGCCGTTCCCACTCCTTTGTCCCAAGAATCAAGCCGATGCCTTCGAACGAGTTGAGTTTGCCCAGATCAGGTTCTGAACTGATGATGTCAACGGTCTTGGTTCGGATCGGTTCTTCGGCGGTCACGTTACGAGACCCAGCCACACCAAAAAGTATGCCGGCAAGAGCGGCAAACGCAAACGAACGAGTCATGGGTGTTCTCCAATGGCAGGCGACACACCATGTCTTGTTGTTGCACAATTCGTGCCTGCGTGGGTCTCAACTCAATACATCCCACCGGGACGCAAAAGTGAGAATACCCGCTGCAAGTGAGGGATGGGCCGCGGCCCATCGGTCGTCGAAGAAAATCCACTGGTGGTAGAGATCATCCTTGCCCCAGCGCGCAGTGTGGAAACACGCCTGCACCATGTGCGGCGTGACGCGCAGGAGATCCTTGCTCTTCTTGCGGGTCTTCTTCGTCGAACTCAAGTACGGGACCACACGTTGCAGGGCAGCGCGCATGAGATGTACTCCAGCTGTGGGTTCTCCTCGCTCTTGAAGCCAGTCCGAATATGCACCCCAGTTGGTTTGTTCTGCGGGTTGCTTTCTGATCGCTTTGAGAAACCCCGCATCGGCGCCTTTGGGTGATTTCAAAAGCCGATCAAGGGCGTTTCGGAGCAACTCCCAGTCTCCATCGAGCTCCATGTTGGACCAGCTTGTTAGGACGTGGGGCACGAGATCTGGCAAAAGAGTACCGGCAACTCGATATCCGCCATAAAGCTCGAGATTGGCGGAATCACAGAAGGCAAGGAACACCGCGTATGTTGACGGAGCACCGCGTTTGGGTACTCCGGCGAGTTCCCGCACTTGGGTGGTGGGTACTTTGAATGTTCCGTCTGCCGTGCCGTCCGGCAGTTGCCAGTCATCGAGCAAGAGGAAGTCGGCCTTGCCGGGGTTCGCTTTGCGATAGTGATCGTCAAAGATGTAAAGTGCCATCTCCAACTCATCGTCATCCGTGTAAATCTGAATGTGGTGTGGTCCGCTTTTCTGCTCATTCACGTACATCTCTTGGAACCACTCCTGAACATCTTTCATTGTTTTGGGTGGTTTTCGTTCAAACTCCTCCGCCCAGAAGAGGCTCCCAAAACTATAGACAGACAGACCGCCAAGCAATTCCGTGGCGTAGTTCCAGCCGTCATCTCGGTCCGAGAACTGCCGGAAGATTGCCTTTGCCCAGTCGAGAACGGTGTCGTACTCGAACCGCCGAACGTGTTTCTCACTCGGCGAGCCATAGTGGCAGCGATATACGAAGTAAACGGCCATTCTCACACGTCTCCGGTTGGCAAGCGGAGTTGGCGGAAGGTCTCCTCGTAGGTGGATTCGAGACAGACGGGAACGTACGGTCCGTGGAGTAACCACAGCGGCATCGTTGGTAGAGGAGAACCAATCGCAAGTTTTTCCTTCCACACGGACAGTTTCGCGCTGCCGTTCTTCCCAGTGGGTCTGTACGACGTGGCATATAACCGTTCCCCCGAGAGCGCAACATCCGGGTGGCCAAGGCGATTCATCAATTCATCGTGCAAGTTCGTCGTTCGCGTCGTTACGGGATCGACAATCACGGCACCAACCCCACTTTGAAGGAATGTTTCACATTTCGCGACGAATGCTTCGCGATTCTCTTTGCGATCTTTGTTCCCCTCAATTACTAACTCGATCGCCCCAGCCAAATACCGACCATCTCGGTAGCCATGCACCAGAACCTCGGCCGATTCACCCGCTAATTCGAACGGAACAGTGATGGTCGCCTCACTCGGTTGCCACTGCATCGGAGTTGTGTTTGTGGGGGCGGGAGCTTGGACTCCGCCGTAGGTTGCCACGTCGATCTCGATTGCTGTCTGCACGTTGGGTGCTGCGCGAAACCCTTCTGGCAGTTGCGAGTTGAGGTTGGCAGCAATGAGCATGGCCCAGCCGTTGTGGAATGAATGCCATTCCAACTCATCGCGGAGTGGTGGATGGAAATGATCGCGAAGCGGCACGAGCGTTCCTCCGGACACTTTTTGCAATTTACTATACCGCTTTTTCCCTTTTTCTCGGCCACCTGTTGCCGAGCGGTTACCGCTGCGCGACAATGCCGCCTACCCACAACATCAACGGAGAATCAGCATGAAACTCGGCATGAACCTCTTGCTCTGGACCGGCGGAGTCACCGCCGAACACTTTCCGCTCCTTGCGAAACTCAAAGCCGCGGGGTTCGATGGTGTCGAACTGCCGGTGTTCGGTGGTAGTCCCGCCGATTACAAACCGATCCGAGCGGAACTCGATAAGCTGGGGCTGAAGTGCACCACTGTCACCATTCTGACGAAGGAGACCAATGCGGTCAGTCCGGAGGCCGCGATCCGACAGAAAGCGGTGGACTGGCTCAAGACCGTTGTGGAGATCAATCACGTCCTCGGAGCAGAGACTGTGTGCGGTCCATACCATTCCGCCATCGGTGAATTCACGGGCACAGGACCAACTGTCGATGAGAAAAAACGCTCAGCGGATGTGTTGCGCCAGGCTGCGGAGTTCGCAAAAAGCGCAAACTTGATGATGGCGATCGAGTACCTCAACCGCTTCGAGTGTTATCTGCTCACCACCGCGGCGCAGGCCGTGGAACTGGTGAAGATGGTGGATCACTCGAATTTCCGCGCGATGTACGATACGTTCCACGCGCACATTGAAGAGAAGAGTCAGGCGAGTACCATCCGCACCCTGGCACCCGTCCTGGCACACGTTCACATCAGCGAGAATGATCGAGGCACGCCCGGGACCGGGCAAGTGGACTGGGACGCCGCGTTCAGCACGCTGGCCGAGATTGGGTACGATGGCTGGATGACGATCGAGGCGTTCGGCCGCGCCCTTCCGGATCTGGCTGCGGCGACAAAAGTCTGGCGCGATCTCTTCCCCTCGCCGGAAGACGTTTACACGAAGGGAATCAAGTTCATCAAGGAACAACTCGCTGGACACCGCGGTGCTTGCGGGTGAGACTGGCTGCACCGCTCGTAGCGAACTCAGCGAATGCTCCACAACGAAGCCCACGCGGTTGTCCGCGTGGGCTTCGTTCATCACAACACTCGCCTCTTGCCCTCCGATATAGCATGGGTAGTCGTGGCTCAGGAGGCACGTGTATGCGGCAGGTTAAGTTGTCTCTGGCGGTTGCTCTGACGGGGTTGAGTTTAACGGTGGTAACAGCCGGGCAACCCACCTCTCCGGCGCAGCCGACGCAATCGATGCAGCCGGCCGCGCAACAGACAGCTCCGTGGGCGAATAAGTTCTTCCTCCCGGACATCAGCACCAATCGCGAGCAAGCAGCCCCGGCGGTCATCACCCATAACTTTGGTGAAGTGCCGCACGGGACGCTCTGCGTGCACAAGTTCACCATCACAAACATCTACGACACCCCGATGCAAATTACCGAGGTGCGCAAGAGTTGTTCGTGTCTCGACTATGTTCCGATGACGAAAATTCTCCAGGCGAACGAGACCGCGGAATTCACAGTGACCATGAACACCGCGAAATTCGTCGGCAATAATGCCCAAACGTTTCACGTCACTTTTGGGCCGAAGTTCGTCTCCACTGCCGTTATTCGCGTCTCGGCCACGAGCCGGACCGACGTGAGCATTAATCCCGGAGCCGTGAGCTTCGGCACCGTTCCGCAAGGAACGCGAATGAGTCAGGCTGTCCAAATCAAATATTCCGGCCGGTCGCGCGACTGGAAAATCACGGAGGTAGTGCAGGGATCATGGCCTTTCGAGGTACGCCTCTCCGAAGTCAGCCGCGGGGGTCCTCTGCGCGGAGGTGCCGAGTATCAGGTCGAAGTGACACTCAATGGCAGCGCGTCTCCCGGTGCGATTTCGGAACAGATCACTCTCAAGACGAATGACCCAGCCAACCCGCTCATTCAGATTGGTGTGACGGGGAACGTCGTTGCTCCGCTGGAACTGGCGCCCAACAAAGTGCGGTTGGACGCGAAGGTGGGGGGAGAGCCGGCGACCCAACGCGTGCTGATCCGGGCCGCGAAGCCGTTCAAGGTCGTCAACGTGGATGGCGGCGACAAGGAACTGACGATCGAACTCCCCGCTACACCCGCCGCGCTACCGGTCCAGGTTATCACGCTGAAATTCGAACCGAAGGAAGTGGGGGCCAAGCGATATCAGCTTCGTATTCGCACGAGCCTCACTGACGATAGTTCTGTGATCGTGCCGGTCGATGTTGAAGCGACGAAATGAAACTCCACCCGGAACAATCAGAGAGCGACGGCCAGGAAGTGGCCGTCGCTTTTTTCATCACGATTTCGCCTCGTTTGTCCCCTCCTCGTTCACATTTGGTAGTGGTTCCGCGCTGGGAGGGGGGACTCCTTTGCCGGCTTTCACGTATTCCGCCCGCAACGCGGCGTACTCCTCGGCGGTGAGTGTATCGAGGGAATCATCCGGCGCGGCGTGGCACGACGTGCAGCCTCCGCGTTCGATCAGCCCTTGTCGGAAGATCGTCTTCAAGAAGGGAATACACCATCCGCAACCCGTCCCAGCCCCTCCACACAGCGAAAGTTGACTTGGCACTTTTGGTGAGTTGAGCCGCACCCAGTTCACCAGCTTCCGTCGCGTGACGTGGAAGCAATAACACACTTTGTCGTCCAAGTTCATCGTGGATGATCCGAATAGCTTGGTAGAGTGCCTGTTGGAATAGTTGGCCGGTAGATTTGGGCCCGGAGTTGTGTTCCAGTCTTGCCAGGTCGTTCCGAGAACACAACTCCGGGCCCCAATCGACAGGCACACCAAGCTTGGTGTAGAGAGGAACTCCCTCTATTATCCACGACGGAGGGGGGTTCGCAACTCAAGAGGCAAGCCCATGAATCGGCCCGTGGTGCTGTGTGGGCTGGGTCGCGTGGGGTGGCGTGTACTCGATTCGCTCCGCGCGGCAGGATTGCGGACAATTGTGATCGACCTGCACACGGCTGCCGATGACCCACGACTGGCCGGTGTCACCGTATTCAAGGGCGACTGCCGACGCGTCGAACTTCTGGAGCAAGCCGGTGTGAAGGATGCCCAAGCCGTTGTCATCGTCACGTCTGACGATCTCGTCAACATCTCCACCGCGCTCCTCGTCCGGCGAATGAACCCGACTGCGCGGGTCGTGGTGCGGATGTTCAATCAGAACCTGATTTCGCGATTTTCCGGGGCCGTGAAGAATACGATTGCGTTGAGCGTTTCGGCCCTCATCGCGCCGGTTCTTGCGCTCACCGCGGTCACCGGGGATGCGATCGGGGCCTTCAAACTCGACGATGGCCCTCGACAGATCTCGGAGTTGACGGTGGCGGAGAATTCCCCGCTTGTTGGAATGCGGATCGCCACACTCGTTCGCGAACATAATCTGGTTCCGCTCGTGTACGTGTCTGCGGCTGGGGAGACTCAATTGCTGCAGGCCATCAACAGCAATGGAGTGCTGTCGCCCGGCGACCGACTCGTCGTGTGCGGTCCACCGCAGTCTTTGCGGAACTTGCTCGAACGACTTCGGGGAGAGCTGTTCGCGGGCGTGCAATGGGCCGGGACTGTGCGGAGATGGTTTCGGACTGTGCGGCGAACGCTGCTCGAAGTCGATCTCTCGGTGAAAATCATCACGCCAATTCTCTTTGTTACCCTCCTCGCGAGCACGCTCATCTTCCGCTACGGTTTCGACACGGATTTGGCGGACGGCTTTTATCAAACGGTCACTATTGTCGCAACCGGCAGTGAGTTACACGGCGAGAACCGCCCCGAGTGGGGAAAGGTGTTTTTGAGCGTGCTCAAGTTGGCCGGTGCAGCACTCGTTGCCGGGTTCACCGCGATTCTGACAAATTACCTCATTCGCGCCCGGCTTGGAGGGGCGCTGGAAATCCGCCATGTGCCAGATGGCGGGCATGTGGTCATTTGCGGCCTGGGGAACATCGGCTACCGAATTGTGGAAGAACTCACCGCGATGGGCGAGCGGGTTGTGGCCATCGACAAGGCGGGTGAGGGGCCGTTTCACGACACCGTTCGGCGGAAGGGCGTGCCGACGTTCACGAGCGATGCGACGGTGCCGGAAGTGCTTCGCCAGGCGCGGGCTGACTCGGCGAAGGTGGTGATTGCGGTTACGTCGAGCGAGTTGGCCAATATCGAGATTGCCCTTCTCGTGCGCGAGATGAACCCCAAACAGCGTGTGGTGGTGCGCTTAAGCGATCCGGAATTCGCGGAAGCGGTTCGCGATGCCGCCGACATCCGGCACGCCATCTCGGTCCCCGTACTCGCCGCGCCCGCGTTCGCAGCGGCGGTTTATGGCGACCGGGTGCAGACGCTCGTTACTGCCGTGGGCCGGACACTGGTGGTCGTCGATCTCCAAGTGAACGATGCCGACGACTACCTCAATGGCCGCTCGCTTCGCGCTCTTGTTCTCGACTATGCTCTCTTACCCGTCGCTCTTCCCGGACACGACTTGACGTCTCTCCGCGGTTACCGGCTGAAGGTTGGCGATAAACTCACCGTGGTGGCCGAACTCGCCGACCTCGAGCGCCTGCAACGCCGCCACCGCCCTCCTGCCGGCCATCGTGTCGAGGTGGATGCGTTTCCGGTCACCGCGAAAGAAGTGCTGATCCCACTGGTTCGCACGATCCGGCACTGCTCGCAGGAGGACGCCGAAGCGATTCTCGCCACCGCTCCGTTCACGCTGTCCGAGGGGCTCACCACTGGCGAAGCGCGCGAGCTGATCGAACAACTCGAACGCGAGAAGGTCGCAGCGCGAATTGTGTAGGGTGGTGGCCTTCGACCGCTCTGCGGTCTCGTCGACCTACAAGACCTTCCGCGTCAGCGCACCCAACAGCAATTTCGCCTTCACCCACTTGCTCACTTCGGGCCGCTGCTTCCATACATCAAAGTCGATATGTTCGATGGCGTGCAAAATGGCCTGGCCGCCCCGGAGGAAAAGTTCGACATCGATGCGGGCTTCGCGCGGCAACAGTGGTAGTAGTTTCTCGCCGCGATCAAAGAAGCCCCGCGCGCGGTTCACTTCAAACTGCATCATCGCACGGAAGGCAGGCGTGAATCGTTTCGCGTGCAGGTCTTCGTCCGGGTAGCCGAAACGGGCGCGATCTTCTGCCGGGATGTATACGCGGCCGATGGCGAAGTCGCGGGCGACATCCTGCCAGAAATTGGCGAGTTGCAGGCCAGTGCAGACCTCATCTGCGAGTGCAGCACGTTCGTCGTCGAAACACTCGAACAGGCAAAGCACCAACCGGCCAACCGGATTGGCGGAGTTACGGCAGTAAGCCAACAGTTGCGCGAAGGTGTCGTATCGCTTTACGTGCTGATCCTGCTCGAACGCAATGAGGAGATCAAGAAACGGCTGGAGAGGAATACCGAAGCGGCAAATCGTTTCGCGCAGCGCGATCATCACCGGATGCTGTGGTGTGCCATCGTAACACGCGAGCAATTCGTTTCGCCACCACGCAATGAGGCGGAGCGCCTCCGTCCCACCTGCCGTTTCATCCGCAAGGTCATCCGACCAGCGGCAGTAGGCATACACGGCGTGGAAGTGCCGCACGAGCCGCCGCGGAAGCAAGAGCGACGCAACGGTGAAGTTCTCGTAGTGCGCTTTCGCGACATGAGCACAATAGGCGCGCGCTGCGTTCAACGAAACGAGGGGCTTTTGCCCCCCGCTCGCTCCAGATGGTCCCCATGCTTGCAATTCGTGTGCGAAATCCCAGCCCATTACTTTTTCGCCGCTTCGAGAATGCGGATTTGCGTGCAGAGTGTGAACTTCAGCCCGTCGAGGTCGTACTCGGTCTCCGCGTAGAATGCACGGAATCCCTTCTCTGGGGCGAGTACCGTCGCCGGGAACCTGGATTCGGTATCCTCGACCCAATGGGCTTTGCGGAAGTCGCGTGTGTCGGATTCCGCTTGCCAGATTCGCATCGACTTCATCTTGGCACCCGCTGTCACCTCCAACCGGCAGATGCCCTGCTTCTCATCGCAGACCCACGACATCCCTGGCATTGGCTTATCGAAGATCATGCAATGGGCGAACGCCGAGAGCGTATTGACGGCACGCATCGGAAGCAATTCCCGCTTGCCGTCCTTGTCGCGTTCGCGCAGATCATGACCGGCGTTGGGGACATACATCAGCCACTTGTCGCCCTTGAGGTCGTCCCAGTATGAATTGAGTGCATCGAGCGGCCAGTACGGGTCGTTGGCGCCGTTGATAATCATCTTCGGCATCGTGAGCTTTTCGCGGTATACCCACGGATCGATCATCAGCCACAGTTTCTTCGCCTCCGGTGTGTTCGGGATCGGCACGAGTTTCCGGGCGGTGTAATCGCGAATCATCTCGCTTGGCTTACCGAAGGCATTCACCTGATTCTTCATTTGCACCGGCATGTTGAGCGTGTCAATGACAATGGGGGCGATGGCTTTCACGCGCTTGTCGCCGGTCGCGGCCGTCAGCCAGCTCGTCCATCCGCGTTTTGACGCTCCCGTGACGACAAACGATTTCACCTCAAAGTCCCATTCCTTCCTGGCGAACTCTTGAATCGCGTCCATCGCCTTCACCACGCTCTTGACCATCGGAAACAGCAGCGGCCAGGAGCCGTCTTTGGTTTCGAGGTAGCGCACGAATGTTTCCGCGATGAGTGAGTCTTCTTTTTTGCCGTCGAAGAGCGGTTGCTTCGGTACGCCAAAGAGGAACGCGACCGGCGCTTTCACGCGTGCGGCGATTTGTAAGCCGAGCACGCCCGAAAGCAGGTCGGGCTTGCCGCCTTGGTTCCACAATACCATTGTCGCCTGCGGCTTGGCGTTCTTCGGCATGAACACCTGGAGCTTGTGGTCCCACTTGATGTCGTGCCACGTTTGCGAAATAAGATCGATTTCGTAGATGGTACCGGTATCGGACTGTCTTGTGTCCGTCAGTTTCCACGAGAACGAATCATCCTTTTTCGTGACATACTCGACGAGGTCGCCCGGTGGAGCGGGGATCTCTGGGGCGGCAAAGGTGAATGCTGGCAGCGCGGCCAGTAAGCCGAGGGCGAGGGTGAAGCGTTGCAAGTGACGTCTCCCGAATGAGGAAAAGCGGCGAATGACTTGGTGGCCTGATGAGGCCTACATGCTCTCACTGGATTTTATCGCAATCGCCAATGAGTAATGTCTTGCTACCCAACGCAAACGCGACCCGGGCGTTCACTCCTTCAGAAACTCCACGAAGAACTCGCCCACCCCGGCGGCGATCGCTTCCTTGTGCGCCGTCAGTCGGTGGTCGCCATCCTTCCAGAGGCGGAGTTGTATTTGAGAGTAACCGACGTTCTGAGTGAAGAACAGGCTATCCGTGTATGGAACCACTTCGTCTGCCGGCCCGTGGAATCGCAATGCGGGTGCGCCAATCAGCCGAGAGGTCTACCGGACGGAAGCGGTCTCGCTCTTCCACAAGTCCATTTCCGAGTTCGGCATCAACCCACGGATTCCGAAATCGCAAGCAGTCGGTTCGTCGCCACTCGTCAGAAGAAGAGCGTGATTCCACGAGGAATTGCGGTAATAACGCAATCCGCTGGAAGGTGAAGGGGCGCGAATGCACGACGAAGAAGACTTCCTACGAGTCATCATCTCCAGTCCCGACGAGGACACGCCGAGGTTGGTCTTCGCCGACTGGCTCGAAGAGACCGGCGACCACGACCGAGCGGCCTTCATCCGGCTGCAAATCCGCCAGGCGCAACTGGAACCCGGCCATCCCGACGCGACGCCGGCGCCCGCGCGCTGTGCGAGAGTGCCTCACTGGGGAGCCTCCTGCGACTGTACGCGAAATCCGGGCACGCTGACTACTCGCCTGAGGTGCAGGCGGCTGTCAGACAGGAACCCGATGAGACTGTCGCATTGAACGAGCCGCGACCGCCAGGGAATCAGACGCTCCGAAGAGTTCGCTATTTGATATACATGGATATTTGTATAGTAATTTTAATTACGGCCCAAACTGTCACCCCGTTTCAGTTGGGCAGGGAGGGACCAGACGAACCAGAAAAAAGCTCGAAAACCGGAAACCAGGGGGAAAAACGGCCCGAAACACGACACCGGACGACACAGGGGGATAGGCTCGACACACTTTTGGTGGCTGGGTATCCGCACGGCAGCAAAGCTGTCAACCCTGACAATTTGCAGACAAATTCTGCCACAGTCAGCGATGAGCCACCCCGAAGAGTTACCACAAGAACAGCGAAAAACCGCTGGTTTTGGCCATTCTTGGGAGCCTGCCATCTGCCGGATTGCGGAAGGTCGAATATGGCAGGACGGCCGGCAACCTGACAATTTGCAGACAAATTCTGCCACAGTCAGCGATGAGTCCCCACAAGAGCGAAGAACCGCCCTCAGACGGGAACCCGATGAGACTGTCGCATTGAACGAGCCGCGACCGCAAGGGAGCAGGAATCGCTGCCCGCTCCCTTGCGAGAGATGAGAACGAGGCCTGCCGGGTTCTCATCTACTCCAGCGACGCGGCTCGTTCAGCAACGTGACACTTCCAGCGGGTTCATGTATCAGGGGTCGGTTCACCGAGCACGTCTTCGACAGTGTGATGCAGTCGTTCTACGCCGAAACGATTCTCAAGAACGTGGAGCGGGTGCTCGCGGCGGACCCGACCGACGGCGCATGACAGGAGAACGCGACGAGGCAGCCCGTAGGCAAGCTCGCCTGCCGACTGATTCAACCGCTCGTCGAGATAACGATGGTTTGGTTTTGTGGAGTTGGTCAGAAAGAACGGTTCGCGAGCGAGGGGACCGGAGAGTCTGCAGTAGACGACCGCCTTCCTCGCGTGGGGTGTAAGGGGAAACGCTCGGACGACGAAACATCGTCCTGTCGCAGAGCAACGAGCTAAATTCACCCGACCCGACCGACGCGAGAATCGTATCACACCATTCCGGGAGTTGAAACCCAGTTGATGCCAGACGCAGCCTTCATGCCTTCCTGTGAGCGTAAGCGCGGGCGGCATCCAGTACATGCTGATGGAAAAGCCACCCGTAGCCGTTGCTCTCGTACTGAAGCAAGATGTCGTTCGCCGTCAAGTTGTATTTCTTTGCGATTCGCTCGATGTTCCAGTCATTATCGGCCAGTTGCTTCAATAGGTACGCCCGTCGGGTTTGCGCAGCCGAGAGCCGAAACGTCTTCAGATACTGCAACGAGCCGTCTGGAGCAACGATCCTTTCACCGATGTGGTTTTCGGCACTCGGATCAAGGCTGCCAATGAATCGCTCAAGCCGGAATGGTCCGGCCTCGTAGACTTTCTCCGCCGTGACGGGCACGTCGAGCAATCCGACCGAGGCCGTGCGTCCAAATTCGGCCCATTCCTGGCGCATCACCTGGACGGCTCCGCGCAAGTCCGCGAGGGTGTGGATGGACTCCGGCCGTGCCGGAAACTCACACGGCGGGAGGCTTGGGTACATCACGGCGTAATGCCAGATCAGTTCGCCGAAGAAGTCCTGCAAGAGCGTGTCGTGAAGAGCCCGGTAGTCATTCGGGTGCGGTGTCGCGAACGCCGTGGCCAGCGCATCCGCGACAAAGACCAGCACCCCGACCTGACCCTCGTGGATCTCGAACACACGAAGAGCCTCGTCGAATCCTTCGATCGCCCAACCCGCAACAGAACTCTCGACACGAGGACTCATCCCCTTCGAGATCGCCTGGCGCGAGAAATACCCCCACTGAACCGTTGGCCCACCGAAGTGCAACGCCAGCAGCCCCTCCATTGCCAGATGCAGCGGAAGGAATCGGAGTCGGTGGCCATCCAGTCGCTTGGCCATGCGACGGAAGACGCCGGGTGAAACTTGGGACCGCGTACGCACGTTCTTGAGCTGCGTGCCGAGCGTCGCCACCGGCGTTGAGTCGTTTGTCCATTCCACGACCAGAGCGTGCGGGATGTAGCTGATATAGACCGCCTTCGACAGATCCACCGCGAACCCCGATTCCTTCGACAGGCCGAGGCGAAGGTCTGTGCGGAAGTTATTGCGCAATAACGGCACGAGGCGGAACGCTCCGCACGCCTGCGACGGGGCGAGGATCAAGTCATTCAACATGGCCGTCCTCCGCCCGAGCGAGGAACTCTTCGACACGGCGATCCAGGAAGGATTCCAGGTCGGCTCGGGTGGCCGTACCGGTGGCGAAGCGGGCGAACGCCAGCGCGGTCGGCAAGCTCTCCGCGTCGCGGAGGCCAACGGTGGGCACACCCTCAGCCAGCGAACGGGGTGCATAGTCGCTGGCTGAGAAAACCGGGTTGAAGTGGACAATGGTCACGCGACCCGTCGGGTCGAGTTGCGACTGCCAGAACTTCAGCACGGCACTTGCGCCGCCCGGCGGATCGTTCTCCACGGCGTCGCTGACAATCACGAGCAATTCCGGAGACGTTTCCAGCGCATCGAGAATCGGCGTCGACAGGTCTGTCGCTCCGCGAGCTTCCGGCTTAGCCCCTTCGAACGGGTGCGTCCAGAACGCACGATACTCCCGACTGGCCGCTGCCAGCACGCGATCGACAGCCCACGCGACACCGAGAGGACGCCGCTTCTTCTCCTGCGTGCCAGATGACGAGTAGCTGTTGTCGAGCACGGCTGCAACTTTCCCGAGCGCAAGTGACGTGCGGTGGAGGAGGCGCTCGGTGGCCCGCTGCATCGCAGCGACAATCTCGTCGGCCAACTCCGGCAACGACAGGGCATAGAGCGCCAGTTTCGTCAGTGGCGAACGCGAGAGATCGACTTCGATGTCGGCCGTCTTTTGCAGCCGCAATTTCTCGGCCTGCGTCATGCGGGACTGAATCTTCGCCAGGAACTGTTCGCGTGGAATGCGGTGCTTGGTGGCCAGCCCCTCGGCAACCGTGAACGGCAGTTCGTACATGGCTTCAGCGCTGTGCCACGCCCGGCGAACTTGCTCGAACAGCGGCGTCTGGAATACGGCCACGCGCTTCTCGAAGAGGAACCGTCCCGCTTCACCCGGTAGGGAGAGGTGATTGTGACAGGCGACGGCCTTCACTTTGTTGCGGTATTTCACGCAATCAAAGACAGCATCGCGCCCGCGGAGGTAATCGCGGGCAATGGCCCGCGTCCGCCGGTTGTTGATGCCCAGACGCCGAGCGTCGCGGAGCGTCTTCCAGGCGCGTTGTGGCGGCATCGTTGCGAGCGCCCGGGCAATCAACGCACCCTCGTTCGATACCGCCTCCTTTCCGGAGGCGAGGAGCCGGAGAATGATTTGGGCCTGGTTGAAATGATTGATGCCCACGGCCAGCGACCGGGCGTAAATGGAGCGGTAGTTTACGAGTACGTACTGGTGGAGGAAGTCGAGAGAAACTCGCTGGCTGTTGGCGTTCTCGTAGAACTCGCGCTGTCCCGTGCAGGCGTAGCAAGCGTTGAAAAAGTGGACAATGTCTTCGCGCTGTGTTCGTTCGGCAAACATGCGTGGGCTTCAAGGTGCCACCCGCTGCCGGGGAGTGACGACGCGACTTTGAGCTCTCACTTCACAGGTAAGTTCGGAAGTCACGGCAAAGTCCCGCGGCAGCGGGAGACTCGGATAGTTTACCACATGAGTGAAGAAGACACGCCAGCACGAGAACAGGTTCGTTCCACGAGCGTAACGGGATAACAGACTGGGTCCAAGGGCTTCCGGTCTGCGGAATGGAACGCGAAAAAAGACGTCGGCCGAGTCGAGGTTTACTTCTCAACCTGTGGGTGTGGAAGGCTCACGGCAACGCCGGTGCGCACCCCTGGGGTGTATACAGGGAACCACGACCGGCGGGGTTGTTCCAGGCCCTGTATACACCCCAGGGGTGCGCACCGAAAGCGGTGCTGGAACAGCCTTCCTCACGCGGGGTGCTGTGGTAAACGCTTGGACGACGCAACATCGTCCTGTTGCAGAGCAACGAGCTAAATTTACCCGACCCGACCGACGCGATCAGCATAACACCCCATCACTATTTGCCAAGCAGGAAACGCAGCGCACTCTCCAACTCCGTGTGGTCGCACGTGAAGCCGCTTGCGAGTAATTTCGCGGGGCGAACTTTCATACTCGCCAGAAGTGCTTCATCCGCCACTTCACCGAACATCACGCGGAGAGCAGTGCGCGGAAGCCAGAAGAATGCCGGTCTGCGGAGCACGCGAGCGAGCACTTTGGTGAAGTCGCGATTGGTGACGGGATTCGGCGCGACGGCGTTGACGGGACCATGAAGGCTATCGGTCATCAGGCAGTGGTGAATCGCACCGACAAGATCATTCGTCGTGATCCACGGTACCCATTGCTTTCCGCTGCCAAGGACGGCGCCCATGCCCATTTTGAACGGCAAGAGCTGTTTGCCCAGCGCGCCGCCTTTCACAGAAAGAGCGACACCGATCCGCAGGTTCACGGTCCGCACGCCTGCATCGCGTGCGGGCGAGCAAGCATCCTCCCACGCCCGTACCACTTGCGGGAAGAATCCGCCCCCCGTCGGCAATTCTTCGGTGAGTTCCTCATCGCCGCGAGAGCCGTAAAAGCCCACCGCCGAGGCACACACGAATACCTTCGGCCGCCGTTCCTGCGGTATCGCCGCGATTGCGTCCGCGATGTGCCGCGTGGGGACGGTGCGGCTTTCCAGAATGCGCTGTTTCTTTGCTGCGTTCCAGCGTCCCTCCGCCACGTTATCCCCGGCCAGATGAATCACTGCATCCACACCTTCAAACGCAGACGCCGGTAGAGGTGCATCCGGTTTCCACGACACCCACTTTGTGCCATCGTCATAGGGTGGTGTGGCGTTGCCAGTGAGAAGACGAATGACCTTGTGACCGCCGGTGGTGAGAAACGGCACCAGCTCCGAGCCAATCATCCCGCGCGTGCCAGTGATAGCGATCGTCATCCGCGGGCGGTCGCTGAACGGCTTGTGTCGGCGCAGGTCGCTGGTGGTGATGAAGTGCCGGTACGCGAACACCGCCGCCAGCCGCTTCTGCACCATCTCGCCGCCAAAAACGCGACCCAAGACACCCAGCGGCACCCGGTATTCGATGTGATCTTCGAGTTCGGAGCCATCGTCCCCACTGGGGATCATCAGATGCGTGTGATTCCAGAATGCGAGCGGCCCCTTCAATTCCCGGTCTTGAAACCGTCGGCCGGGTTGAAAGTCATACGCTTCCGCCTTCCACGTTCCACTGAATGGCCCCACGGTCTTCGTCTTCATCGTAATGAGGAAGTCGTCGGTACCAAACTGCCCTTCCTGCTTCACGACGGTTGTGTTTTCCCACGGCGGTTGCAACCGCTGAAACGCAAGCGGTCGGGCGTGCCAGGCGTACAATTCTTCCGCCGACACCGGCATCGGCGACCGCAGGGTGAATGTTTGGTTGGTCATGGGACACCAATGAGGCGAACCCCGACCGCAAGGTCGGTGGGTGGCGAATCCCGACCGTAGGCGGGCGGATCACCCACCGACCTTGCGGTCGGGGTTCGCCAGAAGGAACCGCAATGAACGCGCCGCACATCACAATTCGCAATCTGCACGCCGATCTCGCGGCGAGCGCGGCCCACTTCGCCACGAACACAACAGCCGTTGAGCGAAGCCGGGCCCGCGTGGAAGCGGCGCTGGCCGATGGCCAACCCCACTACGGCGTGAACACCGGCTTTGGCGCGCTGGCGAACAAACGCGTGCCGGACGACCAGCTTTCCACCCTCCAGCGAAATCTACTGCTCAGTCATGCAGTCGGCGTGGGCGAACCCGTACCGCCGGAGATTACGCGACTCATGCTCCGGCTCAAGATTCACGCACTGGGCCTCGGTTACTCCGGCGTATCGCTGCCGGTGTTTCGCAGGCTCATTGCGTTCGATCACCTCAACCTGTTGCCGGTGGTGCCGAGCCGCGGAAGTGTCGGGGCGTCCGGCGATCTGGCTCCGCTGGCGCATCTGTGCTTACCGCTCATCGGATTGGGCGAATTCTGGGACGACGACCGCAAAGGCCACGTCCCCACACCCGACGTACTTCACGCACATGAACTTTCGCCCATCGACCTCGGCGCCAAAGACGGGCTCGCCCTCATCAACGGTACACAACTCATGGCGGCGTATGGTGCCTGGATTCTGGAACGCTGCGTGCGGCTCGTCGATCACTTTGATCTGGCGGCCGCGATGTCGCTCGAAGCTCTGCAAGGAAGCATCAAACCCTTTGATGCCCGCATCCATGCGATTCGTCCACACCCCGGCCACGGCGCGGTCGCGGCAAATGTGCGTCTTCTGTTGCAAGAGAGCGAAATACTCGAATCGCACCGCAATTGCGGCAAAGTGCAAGACCCTTACTGCCTGCGTTGCGTACCCCAGGTTCACGGCGCCAGCCGCGATGCCCTCGCTTACGCCTCAACCGTGGTGGAAACGGAAATCAACGGCGTCACGGACAATCCGCTGGTCTTCACGAATGGGGACATCGTCAGTGGCGGAAACTTCCATGGTCAGCCGCTGGCGCTGGCGCTCGATTTCGCTGCGATAGCTCTGGCGGAATTCGCCAGCATCTCTGAACGCCGCATTTATCTGCTTCTTGAGGGGCACGATGGGTTGCCCAAACTGCTCATGCGCGAAACCGGCCTCAACTCCGGCTTCATGATTCCGCAATACACCGCCGCAGCTCTCGTGAGCGAGAACAAGGTACTCTGCCACCCAGCGAGCGTCGATTCGATCCCCACAAGCCTGGGTCAAGAAGACCACGTCAGCATGGGGAGCGTGTCGGCGGTGAAGCTTTTGACGGTGCTGAAGAATGTGGAGACTGTGCTGGCAATCGAAATGCTCACCGCCGCGCAGGCGCTTGATTATCGCCTGCCGCTGCGGCCGGGCCGCGGAGTGGAATCAGCACACCGCTGCATTCGCGACGTGACGCAACACCGCGAAACCGACTATCTGTTTCAGGACGACTTACGCCGAATCGCGGAACTGACAGAGGGGAGAATACTTTTGGATGCCGCGGGGTTGAGTTCTTGAGGCGAACCCCGCCCGCAAGGGCGGCGGGTGTAGGTGGCCCGTCGCTCACGCTTCCGGCTCGTTGCACCCGCCGCCCTTGCGGGCGGGGTTCGCTTCAACTCTCGTCAATCCCCCGGCGCGAGGGGATCGTTGGTCGACGGGTCGTCTTTGCTCGTGGTTAGTTCGCGGAGTTTGTGGAGAACCTGCTTCATCGTGATGCCGGGATCGACGAGGATCGCGGCATGTTCGTGTGGCCGGGTCTGAACCTGCCACCCGGTCTGATCTTCGGAGAGCAGAAGGATGGCGCCGACCTCCATACCCATCGTGTCGGCCACGCGAAGCACATCGTTATATGCACTCACGCCATCGCGGCCCACCGTTCGCGCATCGATGATGATGGCGTGATACGGTTGCTGCTGGTAGCGCTTCACGGCTTGCGCAGGATCGATGGAGAGTAGCACGCGGTAACCTTGCGCCTTGAATTTCTCGCGGAAAGCATCCTGAAGTTTCTGGTTCTGTTCGACCACGAAAAGCGTTTTAGGACCGGTGGGTGCTCGCGCTTGACTCGCGCCAGACGCGATTTCTGCTCGGCACGCCTGGATTGCTTCCACCAACTGGGCCGGTGTCTGGAACCGCTGCATCGGTTCGAACGCGACCATCTTTGCCAGTAACCGCATGGGCGCGGGGCTAATGCCCAGCGCCGGGCCATTCTTCCGGAGTGTATCTTCCACTTCGGTGTAGCGTCGCGCCAGCATCCGCGCTTGCCGGTCCTTCGTAACCGGCATGAGCGGTTGACCGGTGAGGCATTCGTAAAGCACACAACCCAGGAAGTAGATGTCGCTCCGCACGTCGCCAGGTTTCTGGTTGGTGGCTTTCTCCAGGCCGGCGTAATCCACCGTTCGGTCCACCGCCACGTCTTCGTCTCGATCGTCCTGGCGTTGAAGATGGACCGCCGAGCCCTGGCTGATCTCCGCCAGGCCGTAATCCACGAGTTTTGCCTGCCCGGTGGGGACAGCGATCAGGATGTTGGTCGGTTTGATGTCGCGATGCGTGAGCCCGCGTGCGTTGGAATAGGCCAATCCCTGCGCGCACTCCTCCATGATTCGCAGCGCTTCATCGGACGCCAGCTTCTTCCGAGCCTGAAGAAGATCGCGAAGGTTGCCGCCTTCGATAAACTCCATCACGATGAAGTACTGGCCGGTTTTCGAGTCCTGATTGACCGCCAGAATGGAGACGATATTCGGATGACGAATCGAAAGACCGAGCTTCCCCTCCCGTATGAAGAGCTCGACCTTCTGCTTGTCCATCGTCCACTTGTTGCGAAGCACCTTGACCGCCACCACCTGCCCGGTGCGCGGATCGTCGCCGCGATAAACACGGCCGAAACTGCCTGAAGCGATTTTGTAGAGCAGCCGATAGCCGCCGAGGAAGTACCCGTCGGTATCGCCCTTCAAGAGTTTGTTGCCTTGCCAGGGCGTGAGATACTGTTTCCGTTGCAGTGCGCGCACCATATCCTGGGCCGGCAACGTCTTGTCGTCGAGTTCAATCAGGCATTCGCGAACCTGGTCTTCGGTGACCAGTCCGAGACGCAGCGCGAGTTGCCCTATTCCAGCAGCGTCGAAGTTGACTGACATACCCGCGTTGGCGATTGAAGATACGGATAATCGGCAAATAAATCCGACCGGATGTGAATACCTTACCATTACTGACACGGTCACGCAATGCGGCGGAGAAGGCTTGATCGCAAGTAACGTGCCGTTTGGCCGGATGTACGGATCGGAAGCCTTCTTCCGCTGGCAAAATGCCAGTGAAGCGGCCTTCGGACCGCGAATCGAAGGACTGCTCGCAGGCAAGTGTCCTTTCGATCGCGTTACTTCGCTTTGGGAATTTTGTCGCCCTTCCCATCAGCGCCGTCCTTCGCGATCGGCAGATGGCGGTAGTACACCTCCAGCGTCAGGACGCTCATCGCCGTGGTGCCGAGCCGGCCGTAGCGCTCACCAAACGCGCCTTCCGGCTCCCAACTACCGTGGGTCCGGCCATCCGCCTTGCTCTGTAAATTCACAAGCAGATCGCGGACGCCGCCTCTGCGCCGGCCATCGGCTTGTTGAGCACCCGCGTTCCACTCTACCCACTCCTCGCCCTGTTTGGCCCAGAGCACGCACGTCGCGTAATAGACATAGAGCGGGTCGCGGTTCTTCTCTGATGGACGATTCTCCACGAACCCCGCAACGCCATCAATTAGGCCCGGATGGTTTGGTCCCCACGAGTTAATGCAATCGCGACACAGTAAGCCAATTGCTGTTGGAGTGGTTCCGGGTCTGGCGTCTTTGTTGGTAGCAACGCCATACATCGATTTCGACGTGCCGGCTGCGATGGAGTCGAGGAACTTAACTGCTCGTTTGATAACGCGTTCATCCACCGCAAGTTCTTCCGACAATTGCGCTGCGTAGAGAGCCTGAATCGCCCAGCCGGTGACGAAGATATCACCGTAGGCACCCCGCACTTCACCCCAGCCGCCGTTCGGCCCCTGCGCTTTTTGGAGATAGTCGATTGCGAACTGAGCATACGGTTTGATGATCGCATCCTTGGTCATCGCGTAATCTTCAACAAGCGCGAGCGTTGCGAGGGACTGTGTCTGCATGTTGGGACTCATGCGGCCCGCGCTCGGTCCGCTCGCCGCGCAGTTTCGCATGAGAAAGCCGAGACCGGCGGCAATGCACCGCGAATAATCCTTCACGCGGTTCCTGCGGTGCTTATGAGCTTCTCCCACAGCGAGGTACGGCAGAATCGCGAATGCTGTCGCGGACACACGGTCTACCCGGTCACCTTGATCGAACTCCCATCCACCGTCCGCTTTCTGCTGACGGGCCAGCCAAGCAAGCGCCATAGCCACCGCCCTTGCGCTTGCCTCGTTGTCGCCTCGTCCCGTGAGTCCTACGCGTTGATTCCTCCTGGGGTAACGGCTCGGATATATTCGGTGGGCAAATGCAGGCGCTGCGACTGATTCCGTCGATGGCGCGTCGGCAAGTTCACCGCCAAGCGGTAACTCCATGACCGGCGGTGGGCCAAGCTGGTCGGCTTCGATCGCCGCGTTCTGGGCAAGCTGATCGAGCCAATCCGGACCCAAACTCAGGTCTTCCGGTTCTTCCTCGATTTCCGGGAGGTCTTCCGGTTCGATCGTCTCGATAACTTCATTTGGCGTTTCAGGCCACGCAACTTTGACCGGACCGGGTACGCAGAGGAACGCAACCACACCGACGGTGGCGAGAGCGAGAAGCCGAGACATGGCGGACCCTCGCGGCGGGCGAGTTGTACCCTCTTGGACGCGCGGGTCTGGGAAATAGTTCCGAAGTGCCTGTGAAGCCGGAACTCACGCCCGGCGGACCACACGCCACAGGATCAGCGTGCCGAGAATCATGACGATCGGCACGCCGAAGTAGACCGCGACGTGCCACCGCGGCGTGACCTCCACCGTTCGCGTGGTGGTGATGATGTGTGGTGGTCGTTCGATCGAGGATGAGTCGGCAGAGGGCTCGAAGTAAACCTCTTCGCTTCCCGGTCGTGGGGAGGAGCGGTCCTCGAATTCCGTGAGCCAGAACGTATTGGCGTCTGCCGGTAACGCGATGGGGGCTTTGCCTTCCGCTGGTGGAATAGTCAGTTTGGCGGACTGATAGACCTTGCTCCAGCGGCTTCCGTCCACCGGGCCGGCCCACGCAGTTTGTCCCGCCCAGGGTTTTGATCCGTCGCCGAGTTTACCCGCATAGCGAACGGAAGCGGCGACGAATACACGCAGCAATCGTTCTTCGCCGGGTGGTTTGGTCTGCTCGATTTCCGGTTCGCGATAAGGGTAGAACGGTCGGTCGGTCTTGAACGACATGCGAATCGGCTTGGCGCGGAGATCGTGAGTTTGCGGCGGACCTGGCGGATTTGGTCCACCCTTATCCTTCGGTTCCGGCGAGGCGATCTTGAACGCGGTGAGATACCAGCCGTCTTTCACGTAGCGCTCCAACCATTTTTTGATGTCATCCGAAGACTCGTAGCCGTGCTTGACCAGCCACTTCGCCAGTTCAGCCGCCCCGCGTTCGGGCGTATCATCGCCGCCCCGGCGAAACGCGAGCACGGCCGCGTCGTAATCGCCCACACGCTTCTGTTCCAACACATTCACGCTGCCGGGCGCGGCCTTGGACATGGGCAACTTCTCCCCCGTGGCGAACGTAGTCGTCTTCGACCCGCAGCCGAACGCGAAATCTTTCTCTATCTCGTGAATCTCTTCGCGATATTCGATTCTCGGCGCAGTGATCTTCGCCAGTTCGCTGAACAGATCCTCGCTGGCCACGTCGAGGTCGGGTTGGTTGGGAGTGGGGACGAGAAAGCCGAAATCGTAGCCGGTGCTGCGGAAGCTGGCTCGCCGGATGAAGTGCTCCGTTTTTGACTTCTCGTCCCAGACAATAAACGCCGTCTCCTCGGCCGTGGCCACGGATTGACCCTGGCGCGGGGCCTTGGCGCAGCCGCTGGCGGGGTTGGGGATGGCCGCGAGTATGCCGGCGGCCAGGATCAGCAGAGCGAAGGCGAGGCGTGTCATCGGTTCTCCGGGTTCAACCGAATAGGGATGAGGAGAGGTTCGTGGTCCACATCGTCGCCGTGGCAGCCATGCGCGAAAATCGGCGTTAGTATAACCGCCAGCGAAATGAACCAAAACATCGCGCGCGACGCAATTCGTGTTAACGAGGTAGCATCAGCGACCGGCAAACTCACGCTTCGAGTTAACGAGCCGGAAGCGTAAGCGACGGGCAAACTCACGCCCCCCTCTCGGCAAACTCCTGCCTCCTGCCTCCTGTCTCCTGATTCCTGTCCCCTCACTTCTGTCCTTTCTCCTTCAAATGCTTGTTGAGGAACGCGATGGCGTCGTTGGTGGTGCGTGTCAGTTCGCGGCCATTCCAGCCGTGCCCCTCGCCGTTGACGGTGATGAGTTTTGCCGTCGCGCCCGCGTCCTCCAACTTCTTCAGCAGATTTTCCGAATGGATGATCGGCACGATCAGATCGAAGTTCCCGTGTATCATCAGAATTGGTGGCGCGTTCTTGGAAACGTAACTAATTGGCGATGCCTTTTTGAACACATCCGGATTCGTCTTACACGCTTTACCGAACACCGGCACCATGTATGCGTCTTCAAGACCGGGGCTACAGGAGTACAAGCTCAGATCAGTGGGGCCGAAGAAATCCACCACACACTGCACACACGAACTCTCATTTGTGTTATTGCCCACGTTCCAATCTTTCTCTTTGTCGGCCAGGCCCAGCAAGAGCGCAAGATGCCCGCCGGCCGAGAAGCCTGCCGCCGCGAACTCATTGGGCTCGATGTCGTACTTCTTCGCGTTTGCGCGCAAAAAACGAACCGCCGCTCGTGCGTCCTCGATCTGCGCGGGAAACTTGAACTTTGGTGCCAGCCGATAACCGACCGACGCCACGACATATCCGTGGCTCGCGACATTCTCGATCACACTCGGCGAAACTTTTCCGTTCTTGTCCTTGCTGCCAACGGACAGATCCTTGCGACTGCCTCCCTGCCATGCCCCGCCGTGGAACATCACCACGCACGGGTACGGCCCGCCCTCCTTCGGCATCGCCAGATCGAGGTAAAGTCTTTGCTTGTCGATAGTTTCGTAAAGAATGTCGCGCTGAACCTTCACCGGCAGCGGCTCCGGTGTTGCTTCGACGGGTTTCGGCTTTGGCTCTTCGCCCGGGGCAGCGGTAACGGCGGCGGCAATCACGATGGCGAACGCCGCCGCAAGGAAATGGCGTTTCATCAGGGTCACTCCGGGACCAGTCGCGGGCAGGAGTATTCTACCGTTTCCGATCCCACGCTGCTCTGTTGAGAGCCTTGGAATATCGCAATCGGAGAGGAACCCCCTAAGAACCAATCTCAGCGAAAGGCCAGTGTATTCCATGCCAATGTGCAATTGAAGCGGACTTGTGGGACTTCCCGCCAGGCAGCCAGCGGGGAGGGTTCCCTCGCGATCCGCAACTGGCAATCGCGGCGGGGGTGAGCTAGAGTTCACATACCCGTCCCCCACCCAAGTCGCCCCGATTCGACTCGCAGATGAACTCTATTGTAAACTGCCCCGGTTGCGGGTTCCGCGGTCGGCTGCCCGATGGATTATCGGGACTACAAACTATTGTCTGCCCGCAGTGTAAAACGGCGGTGCCAGTCGAGCAACTCCGTCTACACGCCATCCCGGACGGGGATACGTCGTTTCCAATTTGGGTGGATTCTCCCCCAGGCGGGCAACCGGCGCTCCCAGCACCGCGCGTGCTACCCAATCCGTCAGTGGAGAATTATGCCGGCGACTACATGAAGGAGGAAGCGGAACGGTTTGCCCAGTATGTCGCGGCCCGGCTTGGCGAACTTCACAAGCGGCGGATGGAACTGGCCGAGGGAGAATCCCGCTTTGAAGCGACCGCGATGGAGCGTAAGCAGGATCTGCACCGTCAGCACAGCGCTCTCCTGGCGGAAGCGGAGCGCATCCAGCAGCGTGCGGCGGCCCTTCAGGCGAAAGAAACCGCTCTGGTGGCTCGCGAAGCCGAACTGGCGATACGCGAGGCCGAGGTGGCTGCTCGTGAGGGGCGCGTGGCGCGGGCGGAAGCCCGGGCAGCCGACACCGACCGCCGCACGGCGGAACTTCGGGCCGCGATCGATGCTCTGGAGACACGCCGCGCCGCTGTTGCGGAAGAGCGCGCCGCGCTCGATCGCCGGGCGGAAGTACTCGACAAGGCCGAACTGGCGTTACATCGCCGATCGGCGGAACTGGATGAGCTGGACGAACGCCTCCGGTTGGAGCAGGAGGAGTGGGAACGCGAGCATATGCAGGAATCGCAACGGCAGGCGGGGTGAAGGGCTCGCAAGCCACTTTCATACCCCGCCAGTGCCTACTCCACGGCCTTGTCCACCACGAAGCCGCCGACATCGGTGAGCCGTTCGTCGCGGCCGCTGTGACGGAAGGTCAATTTCTCGTGGTCGAGGCCCAACAAGTGAAGGATGGTGGCGTGGAAGTCGTTCACGCTGACTTCGTCGTCCACCGCCTTGAGGCCAAACTCATCGGTTGCGCCGACAACAGTACCACCCTTTGCTCCGCCGCCCGCCAGCCACATCGTGTAACCAAGCGGGTTGTGGTCGCGTCCCTTTCCGCCCTGACTGTTCGGCGTGCGACCAAACTCGCTGCACCACACGATGAGCGTATCCTTCAGCATACTGCGTTGTTTCAGATCTTTGAGTAACGCCGCGATGGGCTTATCGACATGCCCGCACATCTTCTCGTGATTGCTGTTCACATCATCGTGCGCATCCCACTGCGTCACGAGCGGCCCACCACCGCTATACACACTGACGAACCGCACGCCGCGTTCCATCAGACGCCGAGCGAGCAGCAACCGAGTGCCGAAGTCGGCGGTCTTCTTGTCGTCGAGGCCGTACGCCTTTTTCGTGGCTTCCGTTTCCTTTGCTAGATCGACGGCATCTGGAGCGTGTTTCTGCATCTTGAATGCGAGTTCGTAGGTGGAAGTGCGGGCTTCCAACTCCGCATCGCCGCCGGCCTGAGCCGCGTTGAGTTTCTGCACGAGATCGAACGCACGGCGGTTCTGCTCAGCGCTGGTATCGGCTGGGGGCTTCAGATTGATGATTGGGTTTGGGCCGGGGCGGAAGAGCGTCCCCTGATAGATCGGCGGCAGGAACGCAGATGACCAGCACGGCGCACCGCCTTCAGGCACACCCTCCGGCTGCGGCATCACGCAATAGGCGGGGAGGTTTTCGCTTTCGCTGCCAAGGCCATAAGTCACCCAGCTCCCGAGGCTCGGCCAGCCCATCAGCGTCCGGCCGCTATGGAGTTCGTACATTGCGGGAGCGTGAACAGTGTTGCTGCACCAGCATGACCGCAGGAAACAGATGTCGTCCACACAGGTGGCGAGGTGCGGCATGAGGTCGGAAATCTCGGTCCCGCTTTTGCCGTGTTTGGCGAACTTCCGCGTACTGGGAAGAATCACTTCCTGCCCGCTGGTGAACTGACTCTTTGGCCGGCCGGTCGATTCCGGCAGCGGCTTGCCTGCCCACTTCATCAGGCCCGGCTTCGGGTCGAACAGATCCATCTGACTCGGCCCGCCGACCATGAACATGAAGATGACGCGTTTTGCCTTTGGCTCGAAATGAGGCTTCCGCGCAGCCAGCGGATTGCGTGAAGGCTTTTCGCCTTCTGCGCGGGCGTCATGAGCGAGCAGCCAGTTCAGCGCGATCCCGCCCAAGCCGCCACCAGCGGTGTAGAGGAATTCGCGACGGGAACGCGCAGGAGGAATGTGTGTGTTCATGATGCCAGCGTATCCGCACGAGGAATGTCGTGCAAGGATGCGTTCGGCTCGCGGTATCTTCGAGCATTTCAGTACGAAGTGGTGGCGGAATGACCGAAAGCAGGAACGAAGCATAGAGACACAGAAGAGGAGCTAACCACAGAGACAGTAGAGTAGGAGAGCGTCCGCATTGCGGATCCTGTGGCGATCCCCCTCGTCACACCGGACGTGCGGATTTCCCGCATCCGGCGTACCCAGACACCTTCACCACAGGCATTCACAAGTCGTCACACGGACACATCAGAGGTAAATCAAACCCCGTTCCTTCAGGTGACCGTACAACGTCTCATACCGAAACGTCTAACCCAGAAAATCCAGGCTCGCTCCTTCCTCCTTACAGGTCTACCACGCGTGTCTTCTCGCGGTTGATCTTCAAGCCCATCTGCCCAGGGCTTCCAAGGTGTCAGTGTTCTCGCTCCTCAAGTAGTTTGTGTGTCGAGACATGGCCGCCATTCTTATATCGACTTTTTTTCGCTGGCGGCTTTTTGG
>Ga0209062_1001312_pt1 | contig 46162 bp, 41 predicted proteins | sample Coa_R2_2_FD_187158 | JGI IMG/M metagenome (GOLD analysis project Ga0209062, IMG submission 187158) | Surface soil microbial communities from Centralia Pennsylvania, which are recovering from an underground coalmine fire - Coalmine... | ecosystem: Environmental > Terrestrial > Soil > Unclassified...
CCATTGTGCGACGGCTGCCATTCGGTGAACTACGACATTCAGACAAAAACCGTGACGGAATGGAACGTGGGCTGCGAAAAATGCCACGGACCGGGAGCCGAGCACGCGCGCGCTCCCTCGCGCGCAAATATCGTGAATCCCGCGCGGCTCGATTTCGTGCGCGCCAACGATATTTGCATCCAGTGCCACTCGCAAGGGCAGCCCGTGCAAAGGCAGATCGAAGGCAAATACTACGATTGGCCGGTCGGCTATGTGGCCGGAAAAAACCTCCAGGATTTTTGGAAGCTCGAAGAGCACAAGCCGGGAGACACCACCTTCACTCATTTCGCCGAAGGGACCGCCCGCAAGAATAGGATGCAGGGCAATGATTTCGTTACCAGCCAGATGTATACGCACGGGGTGAGCTGCTTCAGTTGTCACGATGTCCACGGAACCGGCAACAACGCGGACCTGATCAAGCCGGCGAACGTGCTGTGCCTGGAGTGCCACGGTCCCAATTCGCCGAACGGCCCGCACGCGCCGACAATGGAGGCGCACACGCATCATCGCGCCGGAAGCGCGGGCGGCGAGTGCGTCGCCTGTCATATGCCGAAAATCGAGCAGACCATCGCCGACGTTTCGGTGCGCGCCCACACCTTCCGCTTCATTTCACCGGCAATGACGGATGCCGTGAAAACTCCGAACCCGTGCAATGTCTGCCACGCCGATAAAACCGCCAAGTGGGCGGCCGACACGCTGAAGACCTGGACCAACCTTTCGCCTTGGCGCGTGGCCCAATAGTCTTCACCAGATGTGGACCCGCTTATCCGGCGGCAGATAAAGTTTCTGCGACGGCTGGACCGAAAAGGCCGCATACCAGGGATCGAGATTGCGCACGGTATCGCAGCGATATTCTTCCGGCGCGTGGCCGTCGGTCGCGATCTGACGGCGCAGCGCCGCATCGCGGACTTTGTCCCGCCAGCTTTGGCCGAAGCTGATGAAGAATCGCTGATCGCCGGTGAAGCCGTCCTTCAATGCATCGGCCGCGCCGTTGAGTGAGAGGTGATAGGCGTCATAAGCCGCCAGCAGCCCGGCCACATCGGCGATATTTTCACTCAGCGTCTGCTGCCCGTTCACGGCCAGATCCGGGAAGGGATGATACGCATCGAACTGCGCCGCGAGCGCCTGTCCGGCCGCGCGGAAATGATCGAAGTCCTCCTTGGTCCACCAGTTTTTCAGGCGCCCCTCGGCATCGAACTGGCTGCCCTGATCGTCGAAGCTGTGGCTGATCTCATGGCCGATCACCGCGCCCATCGAGCCGTAATTGTGCGCCGCGTCGGCATTGGCGTCGAAGAAAGGCGGCTGCAAAATCGCCGCCGGAAAATTGAGCGCGTTCTGCAAGGGCAAATTGACGGCGTTCACGGTCTGCGGGGTCATCCACCACTCGCTGCGATCGACGGGTTGGTGCAGCTTCGCCAATTGCCAGCGGTATTCGAACAGTTCGGCGCGCTGCGCGTTGCCGAGAGCGTCTCCTTTGACGATTTCCAGCGTCGAATAGTCGCGCCACTGGTCGGGATAGCCCACGCCGACCTTGAGCGTCTGCAATTTCTCTTTTGCCTTGACCTTCGTCTCCGGCGACATCCAAGGGAGCGCGTCGATGCGCTTGGCGAACGCCTTCATCAGATCCGCGACCATCGCCTGCGCTTTGGCCCGCGTTTCGGCCGGAAAATATTTGGCGACGTACATCTTGCCGACCGCGTCTCCCAATGAGCCATTGGTCAGATCGACGGCGCGCTGCCATCGTGGACGCTGTTCCGGGATTCCGTTCAGCGCCTTGCCGAAGAAATTGAAGTGCTCCTCGACGAACGCCTTGGGCAGGAACGCCGCGGCGTCTTCGATCGAATGATAAGCGAGCCAGTCCCTCCAGGAATCGATCGGCTCCTTTGCTACCAGCGCCGATAATCCCGGGATGGCTTTCGGATGCCAGACGATGATCACCGGGGCATCGTTCAAGCCGGCGGCCTCAAACAGCGCGGCCCAGTCGAGTCCCGGCGCCTTTTTCGAAAAATCGGCGCGATTCCAGGAAACGGGCGTGCGCACATCCTCCGATTCGACCCGCGTGGCGTGGACTTTCGCCATCGCGGTTTCAAGCGCGAATACGCGCGCGGCGCGCCCATGCGGATCGCTCAAACCGGCCAGCTTCAGCATCGCTTCGACGTGGGCGAGATATTGCTTTCGAAGCTCGGCCATGTGCGGCGATTCGGAAAGGTAATAATCGCGGTCGGGCAGGCCGAGGCCGCCTTGCAGTAAATAAGGATAGGATTTCGACGGATCTTCCAGGCCCTGCGTCACCCATACGCCGAAAAGGTTGGGCGTTTCAAAATTGGTGTTGTTCAACGGATCGACGTCGGCGCGAAGCCGGCTGCCGATCACACTGGCAAGCAGGCGGCGATCCTTGATGGCGGCGATGGAGGCGAGCTGCGGCTCGATGGGCTGCAATCCTTTGGCTTCGATGCCGGATTCGTCCATGAAACTGGCATAAAAATCGCCCACTTTGCGAGCTTCGCCGCTTGCGGGCGATTTGGCTGCGTTTTCGATCAATTCTCGCGTCCGTTCGCGCGTTTTATCGAGCAAAATGGCGAAATTTCCGTAGCTCGATTTATCGGCGGGGATCGGCGTCGCCTTGATCCATCCGCCGTTGGTGTACGCATTGAAATCATCGCCGGGCGCGACGGATTTATCCATTCCGGCGATATCGATTCCTGAAGTCTGCATATTTTTTTTGGCCGCGCAGGCTGCCAATAGGATGCAGGCCAGCACGCTGATTCTCTTTCCGTGCCTCATTTCATGAGGTTAACAGGCGCCCGCGGGCGCGTGGAGTTTAACATTTCGGGCTGTAGGAGTAATCTGGATGAGGTACTTTCGATGAAAACAGCCCTTGCTTTGACGTTTTCGATTCTTTCGATGACGGTAGCCCGCGGCGCGGAGCCGCCCGCCTGGGCCTACGCGATTCCGCCCACGCCGCCGCCTCCGCCGGGCAGCGGCGCGAACACGCCCGATACCAGCCTGAAGCACATCGCCGGCACGGACCTGTCGTTCACCCGCGCGCAGATCAGCAATGCGTTTGGTCCCGCCGATTGGTTCCCGGGCGACCATCCGCCGATGCCCGATATCGTCGCGCATGGGCGCCGTCCGGAGGTTCGCGCCTGTGCTTTGTGTCATTATCCGAACGGGAAGGGCCGCTCGGAAAACGCGGGCATCGCCGATCTGCCGGTAGCGTACTTCGTCCAGCAGATGGAGGATTTCAAGAACGGGCTGCGGGCCAGCGCGGATGCGCGCAAGGCCAATACGCAGGTGATGATCGCGATCGCCAAAGCGATGACCGATACGGAGATTAAAGCGGCGGCTGAGTATTACTCGGAGATCAAATGGACGCCCTGGATCAAAGTGGTGGAAGCGAAAACCGTTCCCAAGACCCGCAATCAGGGCGGGTTGCTGCTGGCGCTGCCGGGCGATGAGAAGGAGCCGCTGGGCAATCGTATTCTCGAAACTCCGGTGGATGCGGAACAGACCGAAATTCTTCGCAATCCCCGTTCGGGGTTCATCGCCTACGTGCCTCCGGGCAGCATCAAGAAAGGCGAAGCGCTGGTCACCAAAGGAGAAGGCAAAACGGTCGCCTGCGCGACCTGCCATGGCGCGGATTTGAAGGGAATGGGGCCGGTGCCCGGAATCGCGGGCCGCTCGCCGAGCTATATGGTCCGGCAAATGTACGATATGCAGCAGGATACGCGCAAGGGCCCGTGGACCAGCCTGATGAAGCCGGTGGTCGCGAAATTATCGAACGATGACATGCTGGTAATCGCGGCGTACCTAGCTTCGCGTTAATTGCCCTTGCCAGTGGGATTCGAAAGCGGCGGATGATGTAGCCGTTTCCGTCATCGGCGGCCTCGCCGATCGGCGATTTCTGATACGTTGTAAGGCGATGACTCGCAGAACTATCCTGGGCGGCGCGGCGATGGCGGTCGCGGCGGAATGGCTCAACGCGCAGCAAGCCGAGGCGCGCGGCGAGGGGCCGAAGGTGACGCGCTACGTGTGCGAATTTGCCGCGAAGACGAAATTCGAGGATTTACCGGCGGACGTGATCGAGCTGGGGAAGAAATCGATTCTCGACGGCATCGGGCTGGCGTTTTCGGGATCGGTGGCGCGAACCGGGCCGATCAGCCGGGATTATGTGGAAGCGTTGGGCGCTGCCAGGAGGGAATCGACGGTGATCGGCACCGCGATGAAGTCGCCGGCGCGATTCGCGGCGTTTCTGAACGGCGTGGCGATGCACGCCGACGATTACGACGATACGCAGCTCGCGGTGGCGAAGAATCGCGTTTACGGATTGCTGACGCATCCGACGGTTACGGCCTGGGCGCCGGCGCTGGCGGTGGGCGAAGCGGGGGGGCGGTCCGGACGCGACGTGATGCTCGCCTATCATGTGGGCGTCGAGGTGGAATCAAAGATCGCGGAAGCGATCAACCCGCGGCATTACGTGGAGGGATTTCATTCGACGGGGACGATCGGCGTGTTCGGGTCGGCCGCGGCGGTCGCCAAGCTGCGCGGATACGACGCGGGGCAAACGGCGCGGGCCTTGGGGATCGCGGGCGCGCAATCCTCCGGGCTGCGCGAGAATTTCGGCACGATGACCAAGCCGTTTCAGGCGGGCCACGCGGCCGAAAGCGGCGTTCTCGCGGCGGATCTGGCCGAGCGCGGGTGGACGGCGGCGGAAAATATTCTGGAAGCGCCGGTCGGCTTCTTTCGCGCGGCCGGCGGCGGCTTCGACATACACGCGATTTACGAAAAACTGGGCCGGCCGTGGACGTTTCACGATCCCGGCGTGTCCATTAAACCCTATCCTTCCGGCTCGCTGACGCATCCGGGAATGACGGAGATGCTGCGGCTGATTCGCGAGCACGACATCAAGCCGGAGCAGGTGGAAAGCGTCGAGGTCGGGACCAATTCGTATATGCCGACGGCGCTGATTCATCATCATCCGCAGAACGCGCTGGAAGCGAAGTTTAGCATGGAATTTTGCATGGCCGCGCTGCTGCTTTATCGCAAGGCCGGATTGACGGTGTTCGTGGATGAAGTGGTGCGGCGCCCGGACGTGCAGGCGATGATGGGGCGGGTGAAATTCGGAGTAAACGCGGAGGCGGATGCGGCCGGATCGGACAAGATGACCACCGTGCTTACGCTTCATTTAAAAGATGGCCGCGCGATTTCCGGGCGCGCCGATTTCGGCAAGGGCTCGCCCGCCAATCCGATGAGCTACGCCGAGGTGAGCGAAAAATTCCTGGATTGCGCGGAGTTCGCCAAGTGGCCCAAGCAGAAAGCGGCGGCCGTGGTGGAGATGGTCGGAAAGCTCGAAACGCTTCCGGATATCCGGGAGTTGACGAAACTCTGCGCGGCCTGACGCTTTTCCCGTACAATCGTGGGCATGCGAATCGCATGTTTGTTGCTCGCCTTTGCGCTAGGTTGCGCGGCTGCGGATCAGGACGAAAAAGAAAACGTGATCGCGGCGGTGAATAAACTGTTCCAGGGGATGTCGGCGGGCGACGCGGGAATGATCGCCGCGTCGATGACCGACGGCGCGAAGCTGATCGCGGTGCAGGACGATAAAGTATCGACGCGCGACGGCGCCGATTTCGCGCGGCGCATCGGCTCTGCTCCCAAAGGCTCGATGCTCGAGCGGATTTGGCAACCGACGGTGCTGATCCGCGGCGGCATCGCCACGGTCTGGGCCGAATACGATTTTCATTCGAACGGAAAATTTCACCACTGCGGCATCGACGCCTTCATGCTGGTGAAGACCGGCGGAGAATGGAAGATTTCAAGCATCGAATACACCACGGAGACGCAGGGCTGCAAGCCAAGCCCGCTCGGCGCTCCGCAAAAGTGAGCGGCTGCGCGGGTGCGGCATAATAGCAACGATGCCCGATGACGCGCCGTTGAGTTTCGAAGCCGGACTCCAGCAGTTGGAAGCGATCGTGAAAGAAATGGAAAGCGGCGAACTTCCGCTGGAGCGCGCGCTGGAGCTTTTCGAGCGCGGCATGAAGCTTTCCGAGAAGTGCCGGAAACAGCTTGAGGACGCCGAAACGCGCGTGGAGATTCTGATGAAGCGCGCGGGAGAAATGCAGCCCCAGCCCCTGAAAAACGAGCCGTCCCGAAACGACAGATGACGCTTGCCGAATATATCGCGGCGCGGCAGCGGCGAGTGGATCGCGCGCTCGATTTGTGCGTGCCCGCGGAGACGGAAAATCCCTCGATTATTCACCGCGCGATGCGCTACAGCCTGTTCGCGGGCGGCAAGCGGGTGCGGCCGGTGCTGGCGATCGCGGCGGCGGACGCGGTTTGCGACCAAGCGGAGGGGGTGGAAGAAGCGGCGTGCGTGCTGGAGCTGATCCATACCTACTCGCTGATCCACGACGATCTGCCAGCGCTCGACAACGACGATCTGCGGCGGGGAAGGCCGACGTGCCATAAGGTATTCGGCGAGGCGATCGCAATCCTGGCGGGAGACGCGCTGCTGACGCGGGCTTTCGAGGTTTTATCGAAGCTCGAACGGGTGGATGCGGATCGCAGGATTCAGCTTGTGCGCGAGCTGGCGACCGCGTCTGGCACGGTGGGCGGGATGATCGGCGGCCAGGTGAACGATCTGGAAGGCGAGGGCAAGCATCCGACGGCGGAGCTGCTCGAATCGATTCATCGCGCCAAAACGGGAGCGCTGCTGCGGGCGAGCGTTCGCATCGGCGCGATCTACGCGGGCGCAAGCGACCGGCAGCTTCAGGCGCTGACGCGGTACGGCGAGCACATCGGCCTGGCGTTTCAGATCGTGGATGATGTCCTCGATGTGGAGCAGCCATCGGCGGCGCTGGGAAAAACGGCGGGCAAGGACGCGCAGCAGCACAAGATCACGTTTCCGGCGGTGTATGGAATCGAGCGCTCGCGCGAGATGGCGGAGCAGGAGCGAAGGAACGCGCACGCGGCGCTGAAGCCGTTCGGCGAGCGCGGGGAGTGGCTGCGGCAGCTCGCCGATTTTATTGTTCGACGGAGCGCATGAAGATCCGGCTCGATCAACTGTTGCTGGAGCGCGGGCTGGCGGAGTCGCGCGAAAAGGCGCGGGCGCTGATTCTGGCGGGGCAGGTTCGCGTGGAGGATCAGCGCGCGGATAAGCCGGGGCATGCGGTGCCGGACGATGCTCGAGTGGAAGTGATGGAGCGGATGCCGTATGTGAGCCGCGGCGGATACAAGCTGGCGGGCGCGCTGGATCATTTCGGGATCGACCCGGCGGGGCGCGTTTGCCTGGATGTGGGGGCGTCCACGGGCGGATTTACCGATGTGCTGTTGCAGCGTGGCGCGGCTCGCGTTTACGCGGTGGACGTGGGGCACGGGCAGCTCGAATGGAAGCTGCGGCGCGACGAACGGGTGATCGCGCGCGAGGGAGTGAACGCGCGCTATCTGCGTCCGGAGGATTTTCCGGAAAAAATAGAGCTGGCGGCGTGCGATGTGAGCTTCATTTCGGCAACGCTGATCGTTCCGGCGATTGCGCCGCTGCTGGCGCCCGACGGCGAGATGATCGTGCTGGTGAAGCCGCAGTTCGAGGCCGGGCGCGGGGAGGTGGGCAAGGGAGGGATCGTGCGCGATCCGGCGCTGCACCGGGCCGCCTGCGACCGGGTGCGCGGAGCGGTGGAGGCGGCCGGATTCGCGGCGGAGATCATCGAGAGCCCGATCTTAGGAGCCGAGGGGAACAAGGAATTTTTGCTTCATGGGCGGCGAAGATAACCGTCTTTATGTCCACCGTTAACACCGTCGCGATCATCTCCAAACCGCGCAGCGAGCACGCGACCCGGCTGGTGCCGGAGCTGATCGCCTGGCTTGAAGCGCGCGGCGTTCAGGTTCGCGTCGATGATGAAACGGCACTGTACGCCGCGCGGCCGGTCAGCGCGCCTCGCGATGAGATTGTCGAAGGAGCGCAGTTGATCATCGTGCTCGGCGGAGATGGAACGCTGCTTTCGGCGGCGCGATCGGCGCGGGCGACGGAGATCCCGATTTTCGCGGTGAACCTGGGCGGGCTGGGATTCTTGACGGCGATCAAGGTGGAAGAAGTGTATTCGCAGCTGGAGCGGGCGCTGTGCGGCGATTACGCGATCAGCCGCCGCCGCATGCTCCACTGCGAGCTGCATCGCGATGGCGAGCTGCTGGCGGCGCACGACGCGCTGAACGACATGGTGATGACCAAGTTTCAGATCGCGCGCATGATCGAGCTGGAGCTGCACGTCGACCGCCGCTTCGTTTGCGTGTACCGCGCCGACGGATTGATCGTGGCGACGCCGACCGGGTCCACGGCATATTCGCTTTCGGCCGGGGGGCCGATCGTTTTTCCGGGCGTGGGCGCGTTGAGCATCACGCCGATTTGCCCGCACACGCTGAGCAACCGGCCGGTGGTGCTGGACGAGCAGGCGGTGATCGAAGTGATCAATCGCAGCGACGACAACGCGACCTATCTGACCATCGACGGCCAGATCGGCGAGCTGCTGCGGGCCGGCGATCGCGTGACGTGCCGCCGCTCGGAGCATTGCATCAATTTGATTCGTCCGCCGGAGATGATGTTTTTTGACGTGCTGCGCGAAAAATTGAAATGGGGCGGCCGATGAAGGGGGGCATGAAGAATCCGTCTCTGACGAGCTGGATTTTCATCGGGCTGGTGGCGGGGATCGCGTTCGGCGCCTGGTTTCCGGGACCGGCGCAGGCCATGGGCGTGCTCGGATCGATTTTCCTGAGGATGATTCGCGCCATCATCGCGCCGCTGCTGTTCGGGACGCTGGTGGTCGGCATTGCGGGCACGGGCAGCCTGAAAACCATGGGCCGGATCGGCGGAAAAGCGCTGATCTATTTCGAAATCGTCACCACCATCGCGCTGTTCATCGGATTGGGCGCGGTGAATCTGGTAAAGCCCGGCGCGGGCGTGCGGATCGCGAATGCGCCGGCGGCGGGACTGGGGCAGCCCACGCAGAGTTACTCGCAAATGATCGAACACATTTTTCCGACCAGCATCATCGACGCGATGGCGCGCGGCGATGTTTTACAGATCGTCGTATTTTCGTTTCTTTTCGGCGCGGCGTGCGCGGCCATCGGAGCGAAGGCGCGGGCCATGGTCGAATTTTGCGACTCGCTTTCCGAAGTGATGTTCCGATTCACGAACTACGTCATGCTGTTCGCGCCGCTGGGAGTTTTCGGCGCGATCGCGGCGACGGTGGGGCAAAAAGGGCTGGGCGTGCTGGTCAATTTAGGCACGCTGGTGGCGACGCTTTATGTCGCGCAGGCCGTGGTCGTGGTGCTGGTGTTCGGGGCCTGCGCAATGGCCGCGCGGGTGCCCATCCGGCGCTTTATCGAGTACGCGAAAGGTCCGTTCCTGATCGCGTTTTCCACCGCGTCGAGCGAGGCGGCGCTGCCGTTGTCGCTTGAAAACATGGAAGCGTTCGGCGTGCCGAAACATATTGTCGCGTTCGTGTTGCCCACCGGATATAGCTTCAATCTGGTGGGAACGACGCTGTATCTTTCGCTGGCCTCGATCTTCATCGCGCAGGCGGCGGATATCGCCATGCCGTTTTCGACGCAGTTGGTCATGATGCTCACGCTGATGCTGACGAGCAAGGGCGTCGCCGGCGTACCGCGGGCGGCGCTGGTTATCCTGGCGGGAACCGTGGCGAGCTTCAATCTGCCGGCGGAGGGGATCGCGCTCCTGCTGGGCATCGATACGATTCTCGACATGGCGCGAACGTCGGTGAATGTGCTGGGAAATTGTCTGGCGACGGCGGTGGTCGCTCGCTGGGAGGGCGTGAAACTGGCGGCCTAAGCGCTCAGGCCACGGTGATCGCGGGATTCAGATAGACGTCCTGAATCGCGTGGAAAAGTTTTACGCCTTCGCTCATCGGACGCTGGAAGGCCTTGCGGCCGGAGATGAGACCCATGCCGCCGGCGCGCTTGTTGATCACGGCCGTGGTGACGGCTTCGGCGAAATCGTGCTGGCCGCTTGCGCCGCCGCTATTGATTAATCCCACGCGGCCCGCGTAGCAGTTGAGGACCTGATAACGGCACAGGTCGATGGGATGATCGCTCGCCAGCTCCGTATAGATTCGCTTGTCGAATTTGCCATAGGAGGAATCGCCCATGTTCAGCGCCATGTAGCCGCCATTATTTTCCGGGAGCTTTTGCTTGATGATGTCGGCTTCGATGGTCACGCCGAGATGATTCGCCTGGCCGGTGAGGTCGGCCGAGAGGTGGTAATCCTTGTCCTTCTTGAAGGCGGGATTGCGGAGATAGCACCACAGCACTGTCGCCATGCCGAGCTCGTGGGCGTGAGCGAACGCCCGGCTCACTTCGATGATCTGGCGGCTGCTTTCCTCGGAACCGAAATAGATGGTCGCGCCGATGGCGGCCGCGCCCAGCTCGTAGGCTTCCTTGACCGTTCCGAACATAATCTGATCAAAATGATTCGGATAGGTGAGCAGCTCGTTATGATTTATTTTGACCAGGAACGGAATCTTGTGCGCGTACTTGCGCGAGGCGGCGGCGAGCACGCCGAAGGTGGAAGCGACGGCGTTGCATCCGCCTTCAATCGCGAGCTTGACGATATTTTCCGGGTCGAAGTAGTCGGGATTTTTGGCGAAGCTCGCGCCGGCGGAGTGTTCGATGCCCTGATCGACGGGCAGGATGGAGAGATATCCGGTGCCCGCCAGCCGGCCGTGATTGAACATGCGCTGGAGGTTCACCAGCACGCGGTTGTTGCGATCCGACGGCGCAAAATATCGATCCACGGCGTCCGGCGAGGGAAGATGCAAACGCTCTTTGGGAATTTTCGGGTTATTGAATCCAAGCAGGTACGTGGCTTTATCGCCCAGATATTCTTCGATGCTGGTGCTCGCCGAAAGGGTCGCCATACAGGTATTTTAGCCCTTCACGCGGAGATCCGGCGGAAATAGGATTGGGCGCGGTTCACGTCGCGGAGCACCTGCGATTTCAGCGCCTCCGGGCTTTCGAACTTTTTTTCGTCGCGCACCCGATGCAGAAATTCCACGCGGATCCGGCCGGGCGGCAGACCTTCGAGCGGTTCGAGAAGAAACGTTTCGACGCTCAGCTCGGAATCGCCGCCGAAGGTCGGGCGATAACCGATATTCGTGATCGACCGCCAGGCCCGCGAACAATCCAGGTCCCGGGTGCGGGTGATGTAGACGCCGCGCTTGGGGAGCACTTCGCCGGAAACGCGAAGGTTCAGCGTGGGAACCACCTGCTTGGCTCCGATCCCATGGCCGCGAACGACCTCGCCTAAGAGCGCGTAGGGCCGCTTCAGCAGCCGGCAGGCGATGGAGACCTGGCCGGCTTCGACCAGCTTGCGAACCTCGCTTGAGGATACGACGCGGTTGCGAAGGCGCACCGCGCTGACGATGCGGGTTTCGAAGCCGTATCGCTCCCCGAGCTGCGCCAGCAGATGCGTGTCTCCGGATTGTTTGTGGCCGAAGCGAAAATTATCCCCGACCAGAACAATTTTCGTCCCCAATGTCCGGACAAGAATTTCGCGAACGAAATCATCCGGGCTCAGCCGCGCGAGAGTTTCATCGAAGGGCAGGATGAGCACCTGAGCGATGCCGTACTGGTCCATGAGGCGGCAGCGTTCCTCGATGGGCGTGAGAAGACGAGGAGCGCGATCCGGCGCGACGACGCGGGCCGGGTGCGGATCGAAGGTCAAAACAGTGGGATTTGCGCGGGCTTCGGACGCGGCGCGGACCACCTCCTCAAACAGATGCTGGTGACCCAGATGAACGCCGTCGAAATTCCCGATGGTGACAACCGAGGGCGCAAATCCGGCGGCTTCCTCGATGCGGCGCGCAATCCTCATGCTGGACTCATGAATCAACATTGATTTCTAAGCCGTCGTAAGCGAGGCGCACGTGCGGCGGGAGCGCCGCTTCCGTTGCCGCGTGCGGCAGATCGTGACAGATATGGGTAAAAAAAGCGCGGCGCGGCTTCAGCTCCGCGACCCAGGCAAGGCTCTGCTCCACCGTGGAATGCGTCGGATGCGGGCGATGGCGAAGCGCGTCCAAAAACAGCACGTCGAGCCCCTGTAATTTGGCTTTTACCGTCTCCGGGATATCGCTGTGATCGGTGAGGTAGGCGGCGGCGCCGAAGCGGAAGCCGAGGACCTGAGAAGTTTTTCCATGCGGCAGGCGTAGCGGCGTGAACTCGATTCCGAAAACATGAAAAGGTTCGCCGTTCAGCGTTTTTAGTTCGAGCCGCGGCCTGGTGGATTCGCTTGGCTCATCGGTGAAGGCGTAACGAAAAACGCGCTGGATCGCTTCGAGCGTCGCTTCGTCGCCGTAGAGCGGAATGGCCTGTTTCTGGCGATAATTGAAGGGCCTGACGTCGTCCAGGCCGAGGATGTGATCGGCGTGGGCGTGAGTGTAAATGATCGCGTCCACGCGCTCGATGCGCGCGCGAAGCGCCTGCTCGCGAAAATCGGGCGAGGTGTCGACGAGCACTGCGCGTCCGTCGTAGCGGAGAAGAATCGAGGGGCGAAGCCGCCGGTCCCGCGGATCGGCCGAGGCGCAGACCGCGCAGGAGCAGCCGATGGTGGGCACGCCGGCGCTGGTACCCGAGCCGAGCACGGTGATGGAGATCGCCGGATTCATCCCTGAGGCTATGCTCATCCGGCGTTGGTCTTTTTCAGAACTTTTTCCGTCGCCTGGACGTAGCGAAATCGCAGCTCGGTGAGAGAGTTTTCGAGGATCCGGCGCTCTTCCAGGCTCAGATTTCCGCGCGTCTTCTCTTCGAGCATGGCCAGCAGGTCAATGGCATGCCGCGCCCCGGTCAGGTCCGGCACGGGCTCGGCCGGCTGCGATTCGCCGGGTTCCGGCATATCGCCCATCAGGCGCATTTCGGCCTGCAACTTCAGGGAAAACACGAGAAATTCGAAGGTCGCCGGGGGAAGTGTGAAATCCGTCTCGGTCATCTTTTTCTCTATTATTAGTGTATGTCTTCGCCGGAGCAGGGACGGCTGGAGCATTACGGCTCCTTCGGGACCAGGCGTCCTGGTCGGTTGTGGAGGGATGGTCGTTAGCCATGCCGAAATATTTCCTGTTGGCCGACGCCGAAAGGGCTCTGCCGGAAGTCGGGCGGCTGCTGCATCAGGCCGTTTTTCACCGCGCCGAATTTCAGAAGGCCGACCAGGAGTTGAATGAATTTCAGTCGCGTATACGAATTTCGGGCGGCGCGCGGGTGGATCGGTCCGCGTATTTGTCGCTGCGGGCGCGGCGCGATACGAGCTTGGCTGCGATGAAGCAGGCGCTTGAAGAGATCGAGAGAATCGGCGCTCTGGTGAAGGATCTGGATATCGGCTTGATCGATTTTCTCTGTCTCTATGAAGGCCGCGAGGTCTGTTTGTGCTGGAAGTTAGGCGAGGATCGGATCGGCTACTGGCACGGCACTGAAGAAGGATTTCGGGGACGAAAACCGATCGATGACCGATTCCTGAAGAAACATTCGACGGAATAGTACCCGGGTGGCAGTCGTATTGCAGCGCGAAAAGCATGCGTAATCATACCGACAAACGTCACTTATGCTCGGAGTTGGTGTCGATTCTTTGCGGATGCGGGCGGCTGATCACGGGGAATCTGGAAGAGATTGGAGAGCGAAGCGCGGTGGTGCTGGTGGACAAGCCGATCCGGCGCAATTCCCAGGTGAATATTCATTGCGAGGCGTACAACTTGCGCGGCATTGTCCAATCCTGCCAGTTCGCCGAGATGCTGGGTTATCTGGTGGAAGTGACGCTGGATATCGATTCGAGCTGGTCGCCCAAATGGTTCACACCAAAGCACCTGATGTGCCTGCTCGAACGGCCCGCGGTAAGGCGTTTCGCTTAAGGGCTCTCTAAGAGTACTGAGAAAAAAGTAACGGCAAGTTTTTACCGCAGGGCAGTTTTACTTCCCTGCCTCGCGAGCTCCGCGTTTGGACTTCGCTGCGATTTGCCGGTTAGGCCATTACCTTGGAGAACGCGATCTTGAAGCGGTCCATTTCGGCCTGGGTGCCGACGGATATGCGGACCCAGGTCGGCCAGACCGGCCAGGGGCGACCGATCAGCACATTTTCCTTGGCCATGGCCTGGATCACTTCCGTGTTGGGGCGGCGCACGTCGATCATGAAGGCGTTCGATTCACTCTTGGTGAACTTATAACCCTTCTTATCCAGAAACTCGAAAACATTCGAGCGGATATCGGCGTTGATCTTGCGCCGGTTCGGAACCAGATCGGGGACCTTCAGGCTCGCCGTGGCGGCCGCGGTGCCGGTAATCGGCGTGAATCCGGGACCGTAGGGGCGCAGCTTTTCGAGCAGATCCGGGCGGCCGATCGCCAGACCGGCGCGCAATCCGGCCATGCCGTAAACCTTGGAGAAAGTTCGCAGCACGATGATGTCTTTGTCGGCCGCGACCAGATCCACGCCGGATTTGGCAAGCGTCGTGAAATGCCAGTACGCCTCGTCGAGCAGGAGAATCGAGCCCTTGGGTTTGTTGGCGATCACCCACTCGATATCGGAGCGCGAGGTGAGCGTGCCGGTGGGATTATTCGGATTGCAGATGTAGATGACGCCGGCGTTGGGATCGGCCTTGACCATGGCCTGAACGTCATGCGAATGGTCCGCGCGCAGCGGCACGTGGATGGCTTTGGCGCCGATGAATTTCGCGGTTTGCGCGCCGGATTCGTAACCGGGGTCGGCCATCACGAATCCACGGCTGGGAGAACAGAACGCGCATACGACGCGCTGGAGCGGATCGCTGGAGCCGGCATAGGCGGTGATGTATTCGGGCTTGACGCCTTCCATCGCGGCGGCGGTTTTCACCAGCTCGCCCGCCTCATTGTGCGGCGAATAACGCCCACCGAAGCGCGCAACGCGATTGATCGCCTCCAAGGCTTCCGGGCACGGCCCGAGAGGATTTTCGTTCTGATTGATGCGGACGGCGTCGTCTGAAATCTGGCCGCGAACGTAGCGCTGCGCGAAGGCCGCCTCATTGTAAAAAGGTAGAGCCGCGCCGGCGGCAAAAACGCTCGCGATTTTGCCGAGTTGCCGGCGGGAAAAGCCGCGGGAAAGAAGATCCTCTTCGGCGGCGATCAAAACAGCTTTAGGCATACGCGTAGTTCTCCTCGTGAGGGAAGTGTATCGGATGCCGCAATGCAAGTCAAAGGGGCCGCGAGCAAGACGTTTATTTGCAGTCGGCGACCGCGATGGGGAAGCTTGCCACGGTTTCCCAGGCCGACGCGCCACGGCGCTGCGCGTCGTATCTCTTTCCGTCGGCGTGCAGGCGCCAGGTCGCGTCTTTTCGCGTCTTCAGGACGATGGGTTTGGACGTGGATTCCTCTAGCTCCCAGCTTTCGCCGCCGGTGTTGGTTTGATAACGCTCATGCATGGGGCGGCCGTTCACATCGCGATCCAAAACGAGCTGGCCCGCGTCCGGCGAATCGAACCAGAACTGCGCCACCGAGGCGAACCGCGAATCCTCGAACAGCATCTTCTGCCGCCAGGTTTTTCCGCCATCGCCGGTCATCAGCAAAAAAGGATCGCGCGGCAGCGGCTCGATCGATTGGCCGCTGATCCAGCCTTTGGCGTTGTCGATGAATTGGATCTGTTCGAGAGCGGCGGCGCGGATGCGCTTGAGCGGCTCCGTCCAGCTATTTCCGCCGTCCTCGCTGACGAGCAAAACGCCGTAAAGCGTGGTCGATTCGGTGTGCAGATTGCCGGCGACGAACAATTTCGAACCGGCCGCTTCAATCGAGGACAACTCGAGAAAAACATGGCAGGGATCATCCGGCGCGCACGATAATCCGAAGGCGTCGATATCCTCGGGTGGGCAGGCGTATTCGATCTTGAACGAAGACTGCGCCAGAAGCGAAGCGCAAGCGAGCAGGGCGGCGGCGAACCTCACCAGTTCATTTTATCCGCGGAATCGGCAGAACAATTGCGCGCGCGTTTGCGTATGAGGGGACATGAAGCAATCGCTTTGTCTCATCGCGCTGGTGTTTGCCGGCGGCGCCCGCGCGCAATCTCCGGATCGCGGCTTGTTTACAGCGATTCAGTTTCTGGACGCGAAACTTTTCGCCGCGTACAACCAGTGCGATCTGCCAACGCTGGGCGCGATGGTGGCCGATGATCTGGAGTTTTATCACGACAAAACGGGTCTTGCGGTGGGCAAGCAGCCGTTCCTCGACGCGATCCGGCAAAACATCTGCGGCAAAACGCAGCGCGCGCTGGTTGCGGGATCGCTTGAAGTCTATCCGCTGAACGGATACGGCGCGGTGGAGATCGGCGTCCACCGATTTTATCCGCCAGGGCATCCCCAAGACCCCACCGGCGAGGCGAAATTCATCATCTTATGGCGGAACGAGGACGGCAAATGGATCGTGACGCGAACGATCAGCTACGATCATAAGCCTTTGAAGAAATAGCCGCACTGTTCATCCGCCGCGCCGGATTTCGCTTGAATGTTGGAGCAGTATAATGGTTTTCTCATGAAACTGCCCGTTATTTTTTGTCTGGCCGGCGGAATTCTGCTGGCGCAGGAAACGCCGACCGAACGCCAGGCCGCCCGCGATGTGTTATCGAAAATGTCCGAGCTGGAGCGCGCGCTCGACGTCCGCACCATCGTCGAACGGCTGACGGTTTCAAACGCGCAGCGCGATCAAACCGTGGCCCGGGCGAAGGAATTGATGGACAAAGAGCTGCTCGCGATGGCGGATGATATCACGCGGCATCCCGAGATCGGCTTTGAAGAAACGCGATCTGTGGGGATTCTTACCGATTATCTGAAGCAGCACGGATTCGACGTCACGATAGGCGTGGCGAATCTGAAAACGGCGTTCATCGCGCGATACAAGGGCAATAACGGGGCGCCGAATCTGGGCGTGATTCTCGAATACGACGCGCTGCGAGGAACCTCGCGGCCTTTTCACGGCGATCAGCACAGCGCGCAAGGTCCGGTGGGAATCGCGGCCGCGGTGGCGATCACCGAGCTGCTTCAGAAGACGCACATGCCAGGCAGCGTCACCGTCTTCGGCACGCCCGGCGAAGAGATGATGCCGCCGAACGCGAAGACCGATATGTTCAAGGCGGGCGTCTTCAACGGAGTCGATATTCTGGTTCGAAGTCATTCGACCAGCCAGACCACGCGTCCCGCCGCCGGATTCGGGACGTGCTGCCTGAATATCGACGGCGTGAAATATATTTTCAGCGGCGCGCCGGCGCATCAGATGACGCCATGGGCGGGGCGCAACGCGCTCGAAGCGGTGATTCAGCTGTTCAACAATATCGATGCGATGCGCTCGACGATCCGGCCCGAGGCGCGGATCCAGGGCGTGATCACCGAAGGCGGCGCGGCTCCGAACGTGGTGCCGGATCGCGCGGTCGCCGATTTTTACATCCGCTATCCGGACGAAGTTTACCTGGCGCAGGTTCGCGAGGATGTGGACAATGCCGCCAAAGCCGCCGCGCTGGCGACGGGGACCAAGGTGAAGATCGACGCCTACGGTCATGATCGCGATGGAATTTCGGTGGCGTCGCTGGATGAGTTGGCCTTCGCGTATCTGAAAAAGTACGGCGCCACGAAGGTGCAGGCCGAGCCCGGCAAACCGCAGGGCTACGAGGAGACGGGCAGCGTTTCGAGCGCGATTCCCGGGGTCGGATTCTCGGCGGCGACTTCAAACTGGGCGAATCATACCTACGAAATGGAGCAGGACGCGCTCACCGACGTGGGACATTCCGGATTTATGGCGGACGCGGAGGCGATGACGGCGCTGCTCTACGATTATTTGACGCATCCCGATTACCGGGGGCAGGTGAAACGGGAGTTTGAGGGGATCCAGAAGTTGTTCGCCGAATATAAAGCGTCGCTTGAAAAGGTTTACGCCAAACCAGCGGTTGCCGACCCGAAATAACTTTCGATAACTCAGATCAGTTTGCGCAGCTCCGATTCGAGGCGATCGAGATCGTCTGAATTATTGTAAAAATGCGGCGATACGCGCAGGAAACCGTGGCGTGCGGCGACCAGAATGCGGCGCGATTTGAGCTCGCGCGCCAGCACCGACGGATCGATGCCGGAGAATTTCGCAGCCACGATCTGCGAGCCGGTTTCACTCACTTCCGCGCCCAAATTCCGCAGCCGCGCCCGCGCCGAGCAGGCCAGTTCGAGCACGCGCTGCTCGATCTCGTCGACGCCGATTTCGAGCATCAGATCCACCGCCGCTTCCATCGCGTATAAGAGCGCGAACGGCAATCCTCCGGCTTCGTATTTTTCCGCCGCTTCGACCATCTCCGGCTGGCCGTGGTGCAGATCGTCGACCTCGCGCCAGCCACGATGACTCCGCCAACCTATCTCGGCGGGCGGAAGCTTGTCGCGGAACCGCGGCGCGATATAGAAGAACGCCGCGCCCATCGGCGCGCACATCCATTTATATCCGTGCACCGCGAGCATGTCCGGATCGATGGCGCGCACATCGAATCGCAGCGCGCCGACGCTTTGCGTCCCATCGACGAAAAAGATCACGTCGCGCTCGCGCAAAAATCGCGAAATCTCCAGCAGCGGCGGACGAAAACCGCTGGCGTAATTCACTTCGCTGATGGCGACCAGGCGCGTGCGGTGATCGATCGCATCGAACCATCGCGGCCACAGGACCTGGCGGAATTCCACGCCGCGCCGTTCGACCAGCGCGGGCAGATAGAGATAATTCGGAAATTCGTCGGCCAGCGTCACCACATTATCGCCGGCGCGCCAGCCGATCCCGTTGACGGCCAGACCGAGCGCGGCCGCCGTGTTTCGCGCGAACGCAATATCGGCTGCGCTCGCCTGAATCAGCTTCGCAATCGAGCCGCGGAGCCGGTCGGCATCGTCGAACCAATCGAGAAAATCCGAGCACGCCTGCTCATCGCGATGCGCGAAGTGTTTCGCGCAGGCTTGGACAGCGCGCCGCGGCATCTGGCCGAACGTAGCCGAGTTGAGATAAGTCCATTTCTGGAGCGCGGGAAACTCCGCGCGGATCGCGTTCCAGTCCGTCATTTCAATTTGCCTTGAAGGAACGGGACCGCTTCGGCGAGGGCGACGTCTTCCGAGGTTCGCGCGCGGCGATCGCGAATCTCGACGATGCCTTGCGCCAGCTTTTTGCCGATGGTGACGCGGTATGGAATCCCGGTCAGGTCGCCGTCCTTAAATTTGACGCCCGGCCGCTCATCGCGATCATCGAGCAGCGCGTCGAAACCCGCCGCGCAAAGCGATTCGCAAAGCGTCCGCGCCGCGTCCCGCTGCGCTTCATCGTTGGCCACGGGAGTGATCAACACGGCGAAGGGAGCGATCGATGGCGCGAAAGCCAGACCGTCGGCGTCGTGCCGCTGCTCGGCCGCGGCGTTTAAGATCTGATCCAAAAATACGCGGCCGATAAAAACGCCGGCCGGCGTTTGCGCGCCGCTCTCCCCGGCAACCAGCAACTGCTTCCGCAATGCGCGGAAGCGCGCGAGCTTGATCCCGCGGGCAAGCACGAGCGGCGTTCCGTCCAGAGCGGTTTCTCCTTCAGCGGCCATTCGCAAATCCGCAAAGGCGGGAAAAAAATCCTCGCCGGGGGTGACGTGGCGCAGATGATAGTCGTTTCGATTCGCGCCGCAGATCATGTTGCGGCGGCCGCGCAAAGCCTCGTCGGCCAGCACCGCCAGATTCGTCACGCCCACCGGACCGAGCGATCCCGCATCGGCGCCGAACCACTGGCGAATTTCCGCGGCCGAAGCAGGACGCAGCTCCGCCGCGTTCAACTCCTCGCAAAGCTTTGTTTCGCTGAGCTGATGATCGCCGCGCAGCAGGGCCAGCACGGGTTTTCCATCGGCGACCATGACGATGCTTTTCATCTGCGACGATTCCGGCAGTCCGGTGAACGCGGAGAGATCAGCGATGGTTTTTTGTCCCGGTGTGTGAAACTCCTCCGGCGCGAGATCCCCTTCCGGATCCGCAGCCGCGGGCGGGCGCGGAAGACTCACAGCGGTCTCAAGCGATGCGGCTTCCTGGCCGCCGCGCAATACCGGCTCGCCGTGTTCGGACAGGGCGATGAATTCGCTTGGACCCGCGATGAAATCGACCTGGCAGCGATTCACGGCCCGCATTACCGCGCCGCGGCAGGACGCGTCCGCGTCGCCGAAGCTCCAGCAATCGAGCGTACATCCGTCGAGGTGATACCAGATCTGGGGAAGCTGCTTGTAGCTGCGGATTTCCGCGGCGATGGCCCAGGCGCCGGCGGGCGAGGACCAAAGCATCTCCTGCGCGCCCGCGGCATCCAGTTCCTGGCCCAGGATCGCGGCGATCTTCCGCAGCGCGCGCCGCCCGAGGTACAAATAATCCTGCCGCCGCATGTAGGCGGCGCGCATCAGCAGCCGGTGCGCGGCGTTTTTGGCTTCCGCAGGATCATCGCGCAGAGTCGGAAGGAACAACCTCGACCAGCGCCCGATCATTGGAGCAACTCTAAGAATTTCTCGCGCAGCGATTCGGCCGTTTTTGCGTCGGGCGCGATGATGAGAATCGTGTCGTCTCCGGCGATGGTTCCGGTGACTTCCGGCCAGTCCGCCTGATCGAGCGCCACCGCGACGGCGTTGGCGTGTCCCGGCGGCGTGCGCAGCACCAGCAGGTTTTGCGCCGCGCGAACATCCAGCACGAATTCGCGCACCAGCGGCTCCACGTCCGGCGCCGCGGCCGATTCCGCGACGCCCTCGGCGTAGCCGTCGGCGGTTTTGATCAAGCCCAGCTCGCGAATATCGCGGGAAAGCGTCACCTGCGTGGCCGGAATCCCGATGGAGCGCAGGGCCCGCGCCAGCTCATCCTGCGTGTGCAGGCGACGCGAGCGGATCAGCTTGAGGATCTGGCCCTGGCGGTAGGTTTTGTTCATCGCATCCGTTCCAGCCGCCGTGCGGCCTCTTCAAGCGCGCCTGCCACCGCGTGAGGTCCGGTTCCGCCGGCGATTTCCCTGGCGCGAATTCCCTCTTCGGGGCGCAGATAGCGCGCCATTTCCGGCGTGAACGCGGCATCGAAACGCGCCAGCGCTTCCGCGGTCCAATCGGACGGCTTCTTCGCCTCGCGCACGCTTTCGAGCACCAGACGGCCGACGATTTTGTGCGCCTGATGGAACGGCACGCCGCTCCGCGCCAGCGCGTCGGCCAGATCCGTCGCCACGGCCCAGCTTTCTTGCACCGCGGCCAAGGGCGGCGCGGGCTTGAGCCGCGTAGTCTCCACCACCACGCGCGCCATTTGGAGCGATCCGCGAAGCTGATCCGCGGCGTCAAACAAACGCGGCTTGTCCTCCTGCATGTCGCGATTGTAAGTCATCGGCAGACCCTTCATCAGCAGGAACAGCGCCGAGTAGTCGCCGAACACCGCGCCGCATTTTCCGCGGATCAGCTCCAGCGAATCGGGGTTTTTCTTCTGCGGCATCATGCTGGATCCGCTGGTTACGCCATCGCCCAATTCGAGCCAGCCGTACTCTTCGCCCGAATAGAGAATCCAATCCTCGGCAAGGCGGCTCAAATGCAGCATCGTCATCGCGGCGCCGTGCAGAAAATCGAGCGCGAAATCGCGATCGCCGGAAACGTCCATCGAATTTTTCGTGATGCCGTCGAAGCCCAGATCCCGCGCGATCGCCTCGCGATCGAAGGGAAAGGCCGAGCCGGCCAGCGCTCCGCTGCCAATCGGCAGCACGTTGACCCGGCTCCGCGCTTCGCCCAGGCGCTCGTAATCCCGCGCGAACATCTCAAAATACGCGAGCAGATAATGAGGCCATAGCACCGGTTGGGCGCGGCGCGTGTGCGTATATCCGGGAACGATCGCCTGGCTGTCGCGTCTGGCCATTTCGAGCAGAGCCGCGAGCAGGCCGCGCAGCAAATCGCGCGCGGCGTCGATCTCCTCCCGTAGCCACAACCGGATATCGAGCGACACCTGATCGTTGCGGCTGCGCCCGGTATGAATCTTATCCGCGATGACGCCGATGCGCTCTTTCAGTTTGCGAATGATCAGGGTATGGACGTCTTCGTCTTCGGCGCCTTCAAAAAACGCGGGCCACCGGGCTTCGGCGCGCATCGCCTCGAATGCCGCGACGGCCGTCTCGCGCTCCTCCGGCGACAGAACACCGGCGCGTTCGAGCGCCCGCGCGTAGGCCTGCGAGCCGCGGATATCGGCATCGGCCAGCCGCTTGTCGAAGTGCAGCGAACCGGAAAATCGCTCAAATACTTCAGAGGGTCCAGCCTCGAACCGCCCGCCCCATAATTTCATTTTGTTCTTGCCGGAGGCCACTTCCGGAAACTTACGCCTTCGCCTTCGACGCGAGCGCGGCGCGCACCTGGATCGGCAAGCCGATTAAATTGATGAACCCGCGCGCGTCCTTCTGATCGTATTCCGCGCCCATGGTGAAGCTCGCGATATTCAAGGAATACAGCGAATAGGGCGATTTGCGGCTCACCGGCTCCAGCGTTCCTTTATACAACCGCAGCGCGACCTCGCCGGTAACCGCACGGCTCGCCTCGGCGAAGAAGGCGTCCAGCGATTCGCGCAAAGGCGTGAACCATAGGCCGTTGTAGACCATCTCGGCGTAATCGAGCGCGAGCTTTTGCTTGTAGTGGGCCATGTTGCGATCGAGCGTCAACGCCTCCAGCTCGCGATGCGCGGCCATGATGAGCGTGCCGCCGGGCGTTTCATAACAGCCGCGCGATTTCATCCCGACGAACCGGTTTTCGACCAGATCGATGCGGCCGATCCCGTGCTCGCCGCCGATCGCGTTCAGCTCTTCGAGCAGCGCCGCCGCGGAAGCGTACGGCTTGCCGTTTACCGAAACGGGGACGCCCTGCTCGAAGCCGATCGCGACGGTCGCCGGCGCATCGGGCGCGTCCTTCGCGCTTCTGGTCAGCATCCACACATCTTCGGGCGCCGCGTTGGCCGGATCTTCAAGGGCGCCGCCTTCGTGGGAAATGTGCCAGATGTTGCGATCCCGGCTGTAAATTTTGGTCGTGGTCTGCGAGATCGGCACGTTGTGCTTCGCAGCGTAATCGATCGCATCCTCGCGCGACACGATGGACCATTCGCGCCACGGCGCGATCACCGGCAGATGGGGCGCCAGCGCTTTGTAGGTCAGCTCAAAGCGAACCTGGTCATTTCCCTTCCCCGTGCAGCCGTGCGCCAGCGCGTCGCAGCCGGTCGCTAGCGCAACCTCCACCTGTTTTTTCGCCAGCAGCGGCCGCGCAATCGAGGTGCCGAGCAAGTATTTGTGCTCATACTCGCCGCCCGCGCGGACCAGCTTCCATAGATAGTCGCGCACGAACTCCTCGCGCATATCCGCGACGCGGACCTCCGATGCGCCGGTCTTTTTCGCTTTCGCTTCCAGCCCGGCCAGCTCCTCGCCGCCCTGCCCGATATCGCCGCACACCGCGACCACTTCGCATCCGTAGTTTTCCTTGAGCCACGGAATAATAATCGACGTGTCCAGCCCGCCCGAATACGCGAGCGCGACTTTCTTAGGTTTTGCCATATTCCTCAATTGTCCGACGCCGCGGGGCTTCCTGCTCCGGCGGCAGCGCGAGCCGCGCGCTATCCCAACATCGCGACCAGCAGTGCTTTCTGCGTGTGCAGCCGATTTTCCGCCTGATCGAAGACCACGGATCGCGGCGACTCCATCACGCCATCGCTCACCTCAAGGCCGCGCTTGGCCGGCAGACAGTGCATGAAGATCGCGTCCGGCCGCGCCTGGGCGAACAGATCTTCGTTGACCTGAAACGGCGCGAACACGCCAACCCGCTCCGCCGCCTCGTCCTCCTGCCCCATGCTTGCCCAGACGTCAGTGTAAACCGCGTGGGCGCCGTCCAGGGCCTCACGGGGATCATTGGTAATTGTAACCCGGCCCTCGGCCTGCGCGGCAATCGCCGCATCCGGCTCATATCCGCGCGGCGTGGCCACCGCGACGTGCACCCCCAGCCGCGACGCCGTCAGCATCAGCGAATGCGCGACGTTATTTCCATCGCCGATGAAGGCCAGCTTCAATCCGTCCAGATCGCCGAAATGCTCGCGCAGCGTCAGCACGTCGGCCAGCGCCTGGCAGGGGTGGAATTTATCGCTCAGCGCATTGATCACCGGCACGCAGCTCCAGGCCGCCAGCTCATCGATGGTCGCCTGCGAAAAAACGCGCGCGACAATTCCATTGGTCCAGCGCTCCAGATTGCGCGCGACGTCCTTGACGGGCTCCCGGCCCGCGACCGGTCCGGCGCTGGCGACGCTATCGCCGCCAAGCTGCTTGATCGCCAGCTCAAAAGTGAAGCGCGTGCGCAGCGACGGTTTTTCGAACAGCAGCGCAAGATAGCGCCCCTTCAGCCGTTCCGCGAAACGGGACGGCGCCCGTTTCATCTGCGCCGCCAGATCGAGGATGTCGATCAGCGCGTCCTTGCCGAGATCGAGATCGCTTGCCAGGCGCCGGGTTGTGATGCGAACAACACTTTGGATCGGGACCGCCACGTTTCCCTCCGCTGAATTTTTATTCAGTAATTTGAATAATAATACATCCGCGGAGTGCCGCGCAAGCCAAACACCGGCGATTTTGGCGCGATCTTAAGGATAAGCGCAATGAAGCTGGTTCTGCGCAATCCGCCCTTGTGGATTCTGCTGCCCGCGATTGCGCTCGACTTATCGATCCAGCGGTCCAGCGAACGGCGCGCGCCGCGCAAGCAGCGCTGGTTGTGGCGGCAAATCGACCGCCTGCTGGGAGCGCCCTGACGCGCTATCGGATGGTCGGCTCGCCCGCCAGGTGCAGTCCCTTGTGGATGGCGTAGAGCGCCAACTCCAGCCGGTCCGATACCCCGAGTTTGTCGAAGATGTTGTGCAGATGATTCTTCACCGTCTGCTCGCTGATGAACATCTTCTCGGCCATTTCCTTGTTCTTGTAGCCCTGCGCGACCAGCGCGACGATCTCGCGCTCGCGGGCGCTGAGCGGGCTGCGCTCGCGGCCCTTTGAAACGCCGCTCCCGCCGGCGGCATCGGCGCCGGTCTGGAACTGCCGCATCACCGCGGCCGTGGTGTGGGAATCGAGCCAAATCTCGCCGGCATGGACCTTACGAATGCTCTTAACGATCAGGTCCGGGGCGGTCTGCTTCAGAACAATCCCGCTGCATCCGAGCTTCATGGCCTGCACGAACTCATTCTTGTCCTCCGAGGCGGTCAGCACGATCACTCGCGTCCGCCTATTGCTCTGTTGCAGCGCCTGAAGCGCGGACAGCCCGTCGAGATTGGGCATGCGCAGATCGAGCAGCAGAACATCCGGATCCAGTTCCTGCACCTTGTCGAGAACCTCGCGGCCGTCGTTGGCCTCGCCGACGACTTCGAAGTCGTCTTCTAAAAGGAGCAGCTTTTTTAGCCCGTCGCGAACAATCGGATGGTCGTCGGCGATGACGATTCGCACCGTCGCCTTCTTCTTGTCCACGTTGTCGCCGGCGCCCTCCGCGCCTCCATGGGTTGGGACTGTCATAGTTGTCATACGCTCCAAATCCTTCTACTTCGTCCCGATGATAAGCGGTTCTAGTACTTTCATCAATCGAGCCGGCTCTTACGTTTACTCCGAAGACTTGTCTTAATTCGTACCTAAGGTCACCTTAGCCGGAATGTTCGAAAACCATGGAATTGAGGAAAAGAATTAGAACGCGGAATAAGCATTGAAGACGTGGCCCTACCCAAGCTTCACAGGAGAAGGCCCCTGAACCCTACCCAACCTATTCGGAAACTTCAGGATAGCACACTCATCCTGATACGATAAAACGTTGCATCCGATGACCCGCTGGGACGCCGTTATCGCCGGAGGGGGACCCGCGGGGCTTTCCGCGGCCGAACGCCTGGCCGCTCGCGGCTGCTCGGTTTTAGTACTTGAGCGGAATCACGAAATCGGTTCGCCGATCCGTACCAGCGGCGGAAGTTTCATCGACGAGCTGGACGCGCTTGGCATTCCGAGCCATCTATACCACCCGATTTCGCGCGTCGTGTTCCGGTCGCCGGGAAACGAAGCTCGATTCGAGTTCGACAAGCCCGCGCTGTGCGTGATCGACGTTCGAGGCGTTTTTCAGTTCCTCGCGGAACGAGCCATCGCCGCGGGCGCTTCGCTTCGATTATCGACGGCGGCGCAATCAGCCATCGTCGAGCAGGGCGCGGTGCGCGGGATTCGCACGCGGGATCGGGAGATTGCGGCGCGCGTGGTGATCGACGCGACGGGCTACCGGTCGGCGATCCTGAAAAGCGCCGGGCTTGCGCCGGGATTCCGCCGGTTTGGAGTCGGCGCCGAATATGATCTGTACGCGCCCTATTGCGAGCCCGATGAGGTGATCCTCGCCGTGGGCAGCGATGTCGCGCCATCCGGCTACGCCTGGGTCTTTCCCTGGGGACGGAATCGGGTGCGCGCCGGCGTTGGCATAATTCATCCCGATTCGCCGTCGAGACCTCAAGATTTTCTCGATCGATTCGCGGCCTCGATTCCGTCGCTCAGAAAAGCGCAGCCGGTGGAGCATCATACCGGATTGATTCCCGCGGAAACGTTCGCCGCGGCGTTCGCGGGCGATGGAATCCTGGGCATCGGCGATGCGGCGGGGCACGCGTCGAGCCTCCTAGGCGAAGGCATCCGCTGGGCGATTCAGGCCGGCCGGATGGCGGCGGATACGGCCGCCGATGCGCTGGAGCGCAATGATTTGTCGCGCGCTTCGCTCGCGCCATTGGAGATGGCGTGGCGAAACAAATTCGGCGCGGATCTGCATCTGGCTCATGCCATCAGCCGGCGCATCGCGCAATGGGACGATCGCAAGTGGGATCAGCGCCTGGAGCTCGTGAAGCTGCTTTCGCCCGGGCAGTTCGTTGAGGTGTTAAAAAGCAACCTGAGCGGCGGGTGGTTGTGGCGCTTCATCGCGTCGAATCCGCTGGCGGCGGCCGCGGGGGCGAGAGTTCTTCTGCGCAAATCATTTTCAATCCCCCAGTGACGGCGCCGGATAGCGCGGATGAAAATCCGCCTCCACTAGCGGCCGATAAAGGCCAGGATCATCTGACGCTCGGCTTCATCCGATCTGCTTTCGCCGGCGAAATTGAAATTCTGTCCGTCGTTCAGCCGGATATGAAAGGAGTGAAACTGGATGCGCCCGCGCTTGAAATTCAGGCTCAACTCGCGATTATTGCGCGCCTCTCGGATCTGCGCCTTGGAAGCCTGGAAGGCGTGGACCGTCTGCGGCACCGGCTGATAGCGCACAGTATTCGCCGAGATTCGCAAATAGCCCTGGCAGTGCGTCACGAAACTATCGGCGCTGTGATCGTGCATCACGTGGAAAACGGCTTCGCCTCCGCGCGCGATCGCGGCCTGATAATTCTGCATCGCCAGTCCCGGATTGTTGAAAATGTACAGGTTCAGCTCGCCTAATCCAGAATAGGCGCGCGGATTGTTGGGATCAATCTGAATGGCGCGCGTTAAAAGCTGCTGGACCATCGCGAAGTTCCGGCTGCTCCAGGCATTCTTTGCCTGCTCTAGGAGGCCATTGTAGTCGCCGCTGTTCCCGGGCCGGTTATTCGATGGGCCGGGCTGCGGATAATCCTGGAAAGGAACGGTGTTGTCGCCGTTGCCACTGGGCGGCCCGGATTCGGGACCGGCGGGATACGTTGTCGGACCCGCCGGCCCGGCAGCGGGACCTGTCGGATAACTTGTTGAACCATAAGGACTCCCTGATGCGCCGGCGGGCGCGCTCGTGGAACCGGCGGGCGCGCCGGTGGGACCAGCCGGCCTTGGTTCCTGATTTCTTGGACGGCGGCCGGTGGGATCGGGGGGCGGCGCGGTGGGGCCTGTCGGACCGGGCACGACATCGGCTGAAGTCGGCCCGGCGGGTCCGGTAGGCTGCGTTGTTGGGCCGGTTGGTGCTGGTCCGGCGCTGGGGCCGGTGGGTGCTCCGGCCGCGCCACTGGCGCCGCTGCCGACCACGTCGCTTGAAGATCCGCTCGGTCCGGTGGGAACGGGATGCGGCACGCGCAGCGACACCCAGGCGACCGCGGCGAGCGCGACGATTCCGAATGCCGCGGGCAGGATCCAGCGCGGTTTGGCGGGCGCCGGAGCAGGCGGAGGCATGGGCGGCGGCGTGTGCGCGGAAATGGGAGCGGGCGGAGGCGGCAAATCCGGCGGAGCGGCAGGATGACCGCTGATGGAATGATGGCTGATCGGCCGCGGCGCCTCCACGATGATCTGCCCTTCGAGTGCGCTCTTAAAATCCTCGGCCGATTGGAAACGATCCTGCGCCTTGATCGCCAGGGCCTTCATGATCGCCGCTTCGATATTTGGCGCGATTTCAGCGCCGAGCCGCGTGGGCGGCAGGACGCGATCCTCGGCCATGCGATCGAGCGAGGGCTGCGGCGCCTGTCCGGTGATGGCGTGATAGAGCGTTGCGGCGACGGCGTAAACGTCGGTCCAGGGGCCCTGAATGCCGCTGGCCCGATATTGCTCCTCCGGCGCGTAGCCTTCCTTTAGGATGATCGAGAGATTGCGGCTCTTCTGGCTGAGCGCGTTGCGCGCGGCGCCGAAATCGATCAGCTTCACTTTGCCGGTGCGGGTGAGATAAATATTATCCGGGCTGATATCACGATGCAGGATGCCTTCGGCGTGAACGGCGGTGAGCGCGTCGAGCACCGGCGTCAGGATTCGCAGCGCCGTTTCAAATCCGATCTTTCCGTCGCGCTTGCGCAGAAATTCCTCGAGCGTCCAGCCGTCGAGGTACTCCATGACCAGATAGGCGGTGCCATTCTCGCGGAAAATCGTATCGACCGAAACGATGCCCGGATGATTGCTGAACTTTTTGAGCGTGCGCGCTTCATCGAGAAAGCGGTCTAGCCCCCATTCGAACTCCTGCCGGGTCTGATCGGAGTAGGCGGAGACTTTGGTTTCGCCCGAGGCGCGGCCGGCCACGCCGTTGGGCATGTATTCCTTAATCGCCAGCCTTGCTTCGAGGCCGAGGTCCCAGGCAAGATACGTGATTCCGAATCCGCCGTGGCCCAGCGCGCGGCCGATCAGGTACTGATCGCGCAGCATGCTCCGCGGCTTGAGTTGCAGCGTGTTTTTGGGAGGAAGATCGAAAGGACTGCCGCATTTGGGGCAGATGGCGTCGCCGGTATCGTTGGCCATGCAGCCGACGCAGATCGTGGCGAGGTTCATAGCATTACACCGGAAGCGCGGAGCGGAAAGATAAAAGCGGGCCCATTACGATGTCCCGCGATTTCTTTATTGCACCGCATTTCCGGTTGAGTTGCAATTGCGCGCGCTTTACGAGGTTGGGCCTGTTGAGCCGCGGCGGGCCGCGGGCCGTTCGGCGCCATTGCCGCCGCGCGGCTGAGCGCCGCCAGCAACCCGAGCAGCGCGAGCAATCCGAGGATCGCCGGGATCAGCCAGCGCCGGTTGGCGCGCCGGGCGCGAGCCTGCGCCGCCACGGGCGCCGGAACATAGACTCTCCGGGCGGCCGTTGGCGCGGGCGGGCGCGACGGCTTCGGCGGCGTCACCAGGTCCGATTCTCCGGTGAGCACGGATCTGAAATCCTGCATCGACTGGAAGCGATCCGCCGCGCGCACCGAAAGAGCTTTCATCAGCGCCGCCTCCATCGGGCGGGGCAAGCGAATGCCGAGCGCGCCGGGCGGCTCGAGCTTGTCTTTCACAAGGCGATCGAGCGCGGGTTGCGGAATTTTGCCGGTAATGGCGTGATAAAACGTCGCCGCGGTGGCGTAGACATCGGTCCAGGGCCCTTGAATGCCGCTGGCGCGATACTGTTCTTCGGGCGCGTAGCCTTCTTTTAAAACAATTGAGAGTCGCCGGCTCTTCTGGATCAGCGCGTTGCGCGCCGCGCCGAAATCGATCAGCTTCACTTGAGCCGTGCGCGTCAGATAGATGTTATCCGGGCTGATGTCGCGATGCAGAATGCCTTCGGCGTGAATCGCACCGAGCGCATCCATGACGGGCAGCATCACGCGGATGGCGGTTTTCATCGGAACGAAGCCGCCGCGGCTGGTCAGAAACTCCTCGAACGTCCAGCCGTCAAGGTGCTCCATAACGAGATACGCCGTGCCGTTTTCGCTGAACAGCGTTTCCACCGAGACGATCCCGGCAAGTGAGCTGAAGCGCTGTAGCGTTCGCGCTTCGTCGAGAAAACGATCGAGCCCCCACTGAAATTCGCGGCGCGTCTGTTCGTGGGGAACGACCATCGTGCCGCCAGCGGCGCGTCCGGCGAATCCTTTCGGAAAATACTCCTTTATCGCCACGCGAGTCTGCGAGGCGGTGTCCCAGGCCAGATAAGTGATGCCGAATCCGCCGTGGCCGATCGCCTTGCCGACAATATACAGGTTGTGCAGGACGGCGCGGGGCGGGAGCTGTATGGCGTTGCGCGGGCCGAGATCGGCCGGCGAGCCGCAGCGCGGGCAAACGGCGGCGCCTGAATCGTCCTCCATGCAGCCGAGGCAGAGCGTTTCGGCGTTCATCCCTCGTTCTCAGGCGTCATTCTAAGGTACTCCTTAGTGAATAGCGCAAAAAAGGCGCGGCCGCCGGTTTACGCCGCCGATTCCGGCTATTCTAGGAATTTGTGTCCGAACTTACTTTGCTTGTGGTGGCCGATCCGGCAGCGCCTTATCTGACGCCCCTGGCGCAGATCAATCAAAAGGCGCGAATGATCGTAACTAATGATCGAAGCGAGGTGCTGCGAGTGGCGCCGGAAGCCGACGTTCTGCTCAACGGCGATTTTCGCAACGGCGAACTGTTTCAGGAGGCATTTCGTCAGGGAAAGCGCCTGCGCTGGGTGCATTCGCCGGCGGCGGGAGTCGAGAAGGTCTTATCGCCGGAGATCGCCGCCAGCAAGGTGCCGCTGACCAACGGGCGGGGCGTGTTCGCGCGGCCGCTAGGCGAATGGATCGTCGGCGCGATGCTTTTTTTCACCTACGATATGCGCAAGAATCTGGATGATCAGCGCGCGCATGCGTGGAAGCCGGCCGAGCACGGAGAATTGTACGGGCAGACGCTGGCGATTATCGGCTACGGCTCGATTGGGCATGCGGCGGAGGAACGGGCGCGGGCGTTCGGGATGAAAATTTTGACCATCCGGCGCGGCGAGAACGCCAAGCTGCGCGAGGTCTTATCGCAGTGCGATTTCGCGGCCGTTTGCGCGCCGTTAACGCGCGAGACGCGCGGCATGATCGGCGCGGCCGAAATCGCGGCGATGAAAAAGACGGCAGTGATCATCAACGTCGGCCGCGGACCGGTGATCGACGAAAAATCGCTGATCGCCGCGTTGAAGGAAAAGAAGATTCGCGGCGCGGCCCTGGACGTCTTCGAAACCGAGCCGCTCCCCGCCAATTCGCCGTTTTTCGAGCTGGAAAACGTGCTGATTTCGCCGCATAGCGCCGATTTTCTGCCCGATCTGCGGGAGCGCGCGCTGCAATTTTTTGTGGAAAATTTCGATCGTTTCGTGAAAGGCGAACCGCTTCAAAATGTCGTCGACAAGCACGCCGGTTACTGAAGTCACCTTCGAGGATATTCGCCGGGCGGCCGAGCGCATCCGGCCGATCGCCAAGCGCACTCCCGTGCTGACCTCGCGTTCGATCGATGCGCGCGCCGGCGCTTCCGTATTTTTTAAGTGCGAAAATTTTCAAACGGGCGGCGCGTTCAAGATTCGCGGCGCCTCGAATTTCATCCTGTCGATTCCCAAGGAACAGCTTGCGAAGGGCGTCGTTTCGCATTCCTCCGGAAATCACGCGCAGGCGGTGGCGATCGCGGCGGAGGTTGTGGGCGTTCCGGCGACGCTGGTGATGCCGGAGGATGCGCCCAAGGCGAAGATCGAAGGCACGCGGGCGCGCGGAGCGAAGATCGTTTCCTACGACCGGTTCGGCGGCGAAACGCGCGAGCAAATCAGCGAGAGGATCGCGCGCGAGACCGGCGCAACCATCGTGCCGCCGTATGATCATCCATGGACGATCGCGGGACAAGGCACGGCGGCGCGGGAACTGCTCGAAGAGGTTCCCGATCTGGACGCGCTGGTGGTCTGCGTCGGCGGCGGCGGATTATGCGCCGGATCCTCCATCGCGGCGCGGCATCTGCGGCCGGCGATTCGCGTCTTCGGAATTGAACCGGAGCTGGCCAACGATACCTATCTGTCGTTTGCCGCGGGCGAACGGGTGAAGATCGAAACGCCATCCACCATTGCCGACGGGCTGCGAACCACAAGCCCCGGTGCGCTGACGTTTCCGATTCTGCGGCGCAATGTGGAAGCGATGCTGCTGGTGAGCGAAGACGAGATCCGTGAAACGGTTAAGTTTTTGATGATGCGGATGAAGATCGTGGTCGAGCCGAGCGGGGCGGTGGGCGCGGCGGCGGTGCTGTTCAAGAAATTGCCCGCCGGAATTGAACGCATCGGCGTGATTATTTCGGGCGGCAACGTCGATTACCAAGCACTGGCCGCGCTGTAACTCTATGCTTCGACCAGGCGCTTGCGGATCGCATAGCGGATTAATTCGCTGCGATCGTGCAGATTCAATTTGCGCATCAGATTGTATTTGTGGGCGTCGATGGTTTTGACGCTCAGATTTAATTTGCGCGCGATGTCCTTGAGCGAGCTCCCTTCGGCGAGCAGAACCAGAACTTCCCGCTCGCGATCGCTCAAAAGATCGTAGCCGGTTTTCGGCTCGGCCGGATGCGCCATAAATTGGCGAACCACGCCGGTGAGCACGCGCGGGCTCATGTACTGCTGGCCGCGGCTGACGGCTTCGATGGCGTAGGTTAACTGCGCCGGCGGGGAATCCTTCAAAACGTAGCCGGACGCGCCGGCGTCCAGGCATCGCGCGACCAGATCTTCGTCGTCGTAAACGGTGAGGATCAGGACCTTGACGTCGGGACGTTCTTTCTTGATGCGCCGCGCGGCGTCGAATCCCTTCAAAACCGGCATGGAGATGTCCATCAGCACAACATCGGGGTGAAGACGCACGGCAAGTTCAACGCCCTGGCGGCCGTCGTCGGCTTCGCCGATCACTTCGAAATCGGACTGGGAACTGAGAATGGTCTTCACGCCTTCGCGAAAGAGCGCGTGATCATCGCAAATCAAAACCCGAACCTTTTTGGCCATACGCGCTCACCTCGACTTCATGCCTGACGGCGGACTTTCAAATCCTCCACACGGGTGCCGCGCAGAGGCAGTTCGACTTCGATTCTGGTTCCGTGCTTTTTGCTCGCAGCCGTCCGACGCCGTGAATGGACGTGGATCCGGCCTCCCAGAACTTCGACTCGCTCCCGCATTGCGGTCAGCCCGAAGGAGCGGCGACGCGGCCTCGCCCCCGGATCAAAACCGACGCCGTCGTCTTCTATCACCATAATAAGCACAGAGTCATTCCGGCTTCCAATCGAAATTTTCACGTTGCGCGCGTGGGAGTGCTTGAGCACGTTCGATAAGGCGCCCTGCATCAACCGGTAGAGCGCGATCTGATGGCTCATCGGCACATTTTCGGGCAAATAGCCTTCCTGAACAGTAACGCTAATTTTGGTGCGCGAAGAAAACTGATCGGCGTAGGATTTGATCGCTGGTAAAAATCCCAGCTCCTCGAACACGGCAGGACCCAGGTCGAGGACCAGGCGGCGCACGGAATCGATGGCGTGGGAGACGATCGAAATGGCGTCGTTCAGGCGCGGCTCGATAGCGGGGGCTCCTTCTTTCTTTAACGACAGACTGATCATTTCCAGATACAGCTTGAGGAGGATAAGATCGTGGCCGATCTCGTCGTGCAGATCGTGCGAGAGGCGGCGGCGCTCGCGCTCATAGACGCGTGTAACGTAGGCGGAGGCGCCGTGGGAGCGCTGCTCGGCTTCGGTAACGCTCGCCTCGACCAGCGTTTCCTTGCGGCTCATCGGCGTGCCGGTGTAGCCGGCCACAAGCGTCAAAAGCAGCGAGGCGTGAAGCCGGGTCAGCGCGAGAATTCGCGTGGCCCGATTGGGCGCGGCGCGGATCAGGTAGGACAGGCAGATCTCCAGAAGCCGGTCGAGGGCCGCGATCACCGACTCCAGGCGCGCGCCACGCTCGGCCAGCAGGCATCCGCGCTTATGCGCCGCCGCGCGAAACGACGCAAACGTGCTCTTTCGAAGCCGGGCGGCGGCGGCGGCGAAGTTCAGATGAGCGGGATCGGCGAAATCGGAAGCGCTTAGTCCCAGGCCGCGCAGGGCGTGGTTCCAACGTGTAACAAGCTCGCGCGAATAGGGAGCGAGGGCGTCCAAAGCGTCGGCGGCGGGGTCTTTTATCGTCGTGTGAAACCTTTTTTGCGAGTTCTCCGGCATGGAGCACGGCCGCAGATTAGCTGCAACAGCATTACCATAGCGCTGGACGAGCGAAGCGCAAAATGTACTCTCGATTGGAGGAACGGCTCTACCACTACTGAGTCGCAAGTTACCACCAGTAGTCTGGAGACGCAGCCGTAAATCTTCGATTCGATAAGCCCGGCGCAGCGTCCGCTAATTGGCAGGGGTCTTGCAACCTTGCGTTACCGGGTTCGTAGTCTCGCCGCGCGCGGGATAGCGGATTTGTTTGATGACCGAACCGGCGCAGCAAGTGGATACCCCGAACGCCGATCGCGGAAGCGCCAGAAAACACCAGAAAGCTTCCAGGGTTGCACTGGAATCAGCGGACCGCGGGCCAGAGGAAGTGGGAGGAGGAAAATGAAGGTCGCTATCGGAATTCTCGCCGCGGCAGTCGCGCTGGGACAGGCGACGACAACGCCGGCGCCGCACGAATACGTGCTGGGACCGGACGATCAATTGAAGATCTGGGCGCTGGGCGTCGACGAAATCACGGACAAGCCTTTTCGAGTGGATCCGGCGGGGTATCTGGATCTGCCCGAGATCGGCAAAGTGAAAGCGGCCGGATTGACGCTGGACGGGCTGCGCTCGGAGATCACCGAGCGATTGAAAAAACTGGTGCTGCACCCGCAGGTGTCGATCGATATCGTCGATTACGGCAGCCAGCCGGTGACGGTGATGGGCGCGGTGAACCAGGCGGGCGTGCGGCAACTGCAAGGCAACAAGACGCTGATGGAAGTGATCGCGCTCGCGGGCGGATTGCGGCCGGACGCGGGCACGACAATTAAGATCGCCCGGGAAGTGGACCGCGGGCCGATCCCGCTGCTCAATGTCACGCGCGATGCGACGGGGAAATACAACGTCGCGCAGGTGAGTATTCCCGATATTCTCGCGGCGAGAAATCCCGCGGAAAATATTTTAATCCAGCCGCACGACGTGATCACGGTGCCTCCGGCCGACCACGTTTCCGTGATCGGCGACGTGAAGAAGCCGGGACCGATCCTGCTGACGAATCGCCAGAACATCTCCGCGCTGGAGGCGCTGGCCATGGCCGAAGGGCTCGGACCGCAGCCGAAACCGCAGAACGCCAAGATCCTGAGGCTGGTGCCGGGATCGACGGAGCGGAAAGAAATCGCGGTGAACCTCAGAAAAATTCAGGAAGGCAAAGCGGAAGATATCACGCTGCGGGCCGATGACATCTTGTTCGTGCCGGACAGCACGCCCAAGAAGGCGGGCGCGAAGATCGCCGAGGCGGCGCTGTCGGCGGCGGTTGGCGTGGCCGTGTGGCGCACCTTCTAGATTTCGGAGGAATTTTTTTGAAAATGCGAAACATAAACGGATATACGCCGGAAGCAAAGCCGAAGGCCCTGCCGGGCAAAACGGGACGATGGCCGGTCCCCTACGTGATCACGCCCAACGAACCGCTGGAAGAGGCGGAGATTACGCCGGTAGATTATCTGCACACTTTATGGCGCCGCAAATGGACGGTGGGAGCGTTCCTGGCGGCCGGCGTCCTGGCCGGCGGAATCCTCGCCTATCTTTCCCCGCGCGTTTATCAGGGGCAAACCTCAATCGAGGTTCAGGACGTCAATGAAAACTTTCTGAACCTGAAGGATATCGATCCGACGGCGACATCTTCCAATTTCGGCAATGACGCCTACGTTCAAACGCAGGCGCAAATTCTTGAGCAGGACGCGTTGATCGAGCAGGTGGTGAAGAAGCTCAACCTGGATCAGCGCCCGGATTTTCTGCCGCATTCAGGGCTGGCGGATCGGGTGCGCAAGCTTCTGGCGCTGCCGCCGGTGCCTCCGCAGGCGCCGCTGACGGCCGCGGTGCAGCAGGCCAAGCAGAACCTGAAGATCATTCCGCCGCGGCAGGGCCGCATTATCGAGATCGTTTTTGATTCCACCGATCCGCAACTCGCCGCCGATTTTCCGAACGCGCTGGTGGAGGTTTTCCAGGCGCAGAACGTGGAGTCGCGCTGGCACGCGGCCGAGCAGGTGAAGCAGTGGCTCGATCCGCAGTTGAACGACGTGAAGGCGCAGCTGGACCGCGATCAGGCCGCGCTGACCAATTATCAGCGTCAGGCGGGACTGTTGATCACCGACGGACAGGAAAATATCGCGGCGCAAAAGCTGCGGCTGCTGCAAACCTCGCTCGCCCAGGCGCAAGCCGACCGCATCGCGAAAGAGCCGCTCTATCAGCTCTCCAGCAGCGGGGACAGCGACGGAGTGGCCGAAAATCCGGCGACGGCGCAGTACGAAATGAAGCTGAGCGATCTGCGGCAGAAGCTGGCGGAACTGAAGACCATCTACACTCCGGAAAATCCGAAGATCGTACAGCTTCAGGCGCAGATCACCGACATGGAGAATCTGCTGAAGCGGCAGACCGCGACCACGCACCGCCGGATGCAGAACGATTATGCGGCGGCGAAGGAGCGCGAGGATCTGCTGACCAAGGCGTACAGCGCGCAGGCGGCGGTGGTGGCGGAATTGGGAGTAAAGCTTGATCACTACAACGCGCTGAAGCATCAGTTGGACACCACGCGCCAGGTTTACGACTCGATGGTGCAGAAGGTGAGCGAGGCGCGCGTGGCGTCAGCGATCCGCCCCACGAACGTGCGGGTGGTGGGGAAAGCGGAGCCGCCGGCGGCGCCCTATAAGCCGAATCCGCCGCTGAATATCGCGATCGGCTTGTTTGCCGGAATGATCTGCGGCATCGGATGCGCGATGCTGCTCGAACAGAGTAACCGCAGCATTCGCTCGCCGGGCGAGATGGTCACGATCAGCCCGCTGCTGACGGAGCTGGGGACGATTCCGCAGGCGCCGCGGCTGGGCGCCGTGAGCGCGCGATTGCTTCGCGCCGCGGGCAAGGACGCGCGCGTGGAGCGCATCGCCTGGGAACAGAAAGATTCCGAATTCTCGGAATCGTTCCGCGCCGTGCTGGCCTCGATTCTGCTGCCGTCGCGCAACGGCGAGAGCCCGCGCGTGTTTGTGGTGACCAGCCCGCGGCCGGGAGAAGGAAAAACCACGGTTTCGAGCAATCTGGCGATCGCCCTTGCCGAAATCAAGCACCGCGTTGTGCTGATCGACGGGGATTTGCGGCGGCCGCGGCTGCACGACATCTTCGACGTGGTGAATTCTTCCGGGTTCAGCGATCTGCTATGCGAGAAGGAATCGGTGCTCGATCTTCCGATGGAGCAACTGGTGCAGCGGACCTCGATCCCGAACCTGTTTCTGATGCCAAGCGGTCCGTGCCCGGACGGCATTTTCAATTATCTTTATTCCCCGCGCGTGGTGCGGCTGCTCGATCGGCTGCGCGAGGATTTCGATCACGTGATCATCGATGCGCCGCCGACACTGGAGTTCGCCGATGCGCGGGTGATGGCGCGCAGCGCCGACGGCGTCATTCTGGTGTTCCGCGCAAATCACACCGATCGCCGCACGGCGCTTGCGGTGGTGGATCAGCTGGTGCGCGATCGCATTCCCATTCTGGGGACGATCCTGAACGACTGGAATCCGAAATCGCCGGGCGGCTACGGCGATTACGCCTATCGCGGCCGGTACGGCTACGCGACGGATGAAACGCGCGTGGTGCTGGCTCACGGAGTATCGCAAAACCAATGACGGCTTCGGTCGGAACTCCGCTGACGGCGAGCGCGGGGTTGTCCCTCCGGCGGAACTTCATGTGGACGCTGGTGGGAAACATATTCTACGCGCTTTGTCAGTGGGCGATCATCATCGTGCTGGCGAAGCTGACCACCCCGCTGATGGTGGGGCAATTTTCCCTCGGTCTGGCGATTTCGACTCCGGTGATCATGCTGGCGAACCTGCAACTGAAGGTGGTGCAGGCGACCGACGTGCATCGCGCCTATCGTTTTTCCGAATATCTGGGGCTGCGAACGGTTACGACGACGCTGGCGTTTTTCGTCATTGTCGCCATCGCCGGCGTCATCTCGCATGAGCCCAAGACGATGCTGGTGGTGATCGCGGTGGCGGTGGCCAAGTCCATCGAATCGATGAGCGACGTATTCTACGGCCTGTTCCAGTTGCACGATCACCTGGATCAGACCGGCACGTCGATGATGATTCGCGGCGCGCTAAGCGTGACCGCCATGAGCACCGCGCTCTACTTCACGCGCGACGTTTTGTGGGGCGTGAGCGCGATGGCGCTGGCCTGGTTCACGTCGCTGCTGTTGTTCGACGCGCGGCGCGGGCAGCGTTTTCTGGCAACCGAGGCCCAGACGCCGGGCTGGATCGAACGCTGGAAGCTGCTGAAGCCGCGCTACACGTTTTCGCGGCAATGGACGCTGACGCGGATCGCGTTTCCGCTGGGAATCGTGATGACGCTCGCATCGCTGAACATGAACGTGCCGCGCTACTTCGTGCAATCGGCGATGGGCGAGACCGACCTCGGCGTGTTTTCGATCATGGCGTACACAATGACCGCGATCAGCACCGTGGTCGACGCGATGCGCGCCGCGGCGGTGCCGAAGCTGGCGCGCTATTACGTCAACGGCAAAATGGACTCGTTTCGATCGCTGCTGGCCAAGATGGGCGGCATGGCCGCCGCCCTGGGAGTGCTGGCGACGCTCGGAATCCTATGGCTCGGCTCGCAGGTGCTGCTGGTACTTTATGGACCTGACTACGCCTCGTACGCGGGAGTGCTGGTGTGGCTGACGGCGGCGAGCGGATGCAGCGCGGTGGCCTCGCTGCTGATGGGAGGCCTCGACAGCTCGAAGAGATTTCGCGTTCAGGTGCCGATGTTCGTCGCAGTGGTGGCAACCAACGCCATCGGTTGCGCGATTCTGGTTCCGCGCTTTGGGCTGACCGGCGCGGCGATCGCGTCTCTGATCGCCTCAGCGGTGCATATGGCGATCGCGTTCGTGCTGGTGAGCCGCGTGTGCCTGACCCCCGGTGGAAGGGAAACGATGCTGCCGGCGCTATCGGATTCCTGGGGGTCCGGACTATGACCGTCATGAATCCGCCGATGCATTTCACGCCGGCGCACGCGGTGGAGAGAAAACCGCGCGTGACGTGGATGACCGGGTTGCTGATGGCTTGGGCCGCGCTTTTGCCCTATCAGTATCAGGGCGCGGCGGAGATGATCTCCTATTCGGCCTCGGACATTATTCTCGTGCTGATCGCGGTGCTGGAATTTCCGAACCTGCGCTACCGCCGCGAATTGTGGTCACCGTGGCAGTACGCGCTGCTGGCGCTTTTTGCGGTGAGCACGCTGACGGTGGCGATCCGCGAGGGCAGCCTCCAGCGCTACGTTTACCTCAATAAAGACATCGGACTGCTGATTCTTTTTCTTGCCTACGCGTTTCTGACGTCGGCGGCGAAGAACTGGCACACCATCCGGATGGTGATGCGCGCGTTCGTCGTGAGCGTGGTCGCGCAGAACATCGTGGGGGTGCTTGCCTGGGTGGCGTCTACGCGTTTGGGCATCGGCTCCCCGTTCGTGGCCGACAACGGCCTGCGTCTGGCTGGACTGATGGGCGACGCCAACGCGTATGGCGGCCTGGTAGCCACCACGCTGGTGATTTGCCAAGGAGCCTGCTCATCGGGCGAGCCGCTGTTCCGGAAAAAGTTCCTGATTTTCGCGCGCCTCACGTTGGCGGCCGGGCTTTTGGTGTCCTTTTCCCGGACCTCATGGATCAGCCTGGCAATTGTGTTTCTGTTTCTGCTCTTCACTCGATTCGCGACGGCGATCCGGGCGCTGTTCCTGCTGCTGTGCGGCTTCGCCGTAACGATGGTCGTCATGGGACGGCAGTTTCTGTCGCTTTTTGAACACCTGGCGTTCCGGCCCGAGGTGGACACCGGAGCGGGGAGAACGCGCTTCGACCTGGTGTCCTCCGGCCTGGCGGATTTCGTGCATCACCCGTTTTTTGGAATCGGCGTGGGCTCGTTCTATGAGCAGCAGCAGACCATCATTCACAACTCCCCGATCTGGTTTTTGACCGAATTCGGCGTAATCGGGTTCACGATTTTCGCGGGATTCTTGCTGTCGTTCGCGCTGCGCGCCCGCGCCGCTTATCGCCTGGCGCCGCGCAGCGAGAAGCCCGTCGTTTTCGGATTGATTCTGGGCATGATCCTCATGACCAGCATGTCGCTGGGCATCGAAGCGTTTTATCAACGGCACTGGTGGCTGACGTTCGCCTTAATCGCCTCCAGTTATTCCGTCGCTCGCCGCGAGCGCCGGCCCCGCCTGGTTTTTCCGGCACGTTTTGCATCGTCATTCAGGAGCGCCATACATGGGTAATCAAGCTTCGGCTGATCAATCTTTCATTGCCTTTCATCGGCCGTCGATCGGAGAGGAAGAAATTCGAGAAGTGGAGGCAACGCTTCGCTCGGGCTGGCTGACCACGGGACCGCGCACGGCGCAATTTGAAGAGGATTTCGCCAAGTACGTGAACGCGCGCTGCGCGATTGCGGTCAATTCAGCCACCGCGGGATTGCATGTCGCGCTGGCAGCGCTCGGCATCGGCGAAGGCGACGAGGTGATCACGACGCCGCTGACGTTTTGCTCGACGGTGCACACGATTCTGCATGTCGGGGCCAAGCCGATTCTCGCCGACATCGGACCGGACGGAAATATCGATCCGGAGGAGGTCGCCAAGGCCATCACGCCGCGGACGCGCGCCATCATTCCCGTGCACCTGGCCGGCCTGCCTTGCGAAATGCGGCCGATTTGGGACCTGGCGCGCAAGCATGGATTATTCGTCATCGAGGACGCGGCGCACGCGGCAGGCGCCGATTACGAAGGCGTTCCGATCGGCGCTTCTCCGCGCAAGGAGAACGAGCCGGCGAGCGACGCGGTGGTGTTCAGCTTCTACGCAACGAAGAATCTGACTACCGGAGAAGGCGGCATGATCACCACCGGCAGCCAACAGCTTGCCCACACGATGCGGATGCTGACGCTGCACGGAATGAGCCGCGACGCCTGGAATCGCTACACCGAGCGCGGAAGCTGGTACTACGAAGTGGTCGCGCGAGGCTTCAAATACAACCTGTCGGATCTGCAATCGGCGATCGGCATTCATCAACTGCGAAAACTGGAATCGTTCATCGCGACGCGGCAGCGCTACGTTGAAATCTACAATCGCGTGCTGGGCGAGGTCGCCGAGGTCGAGATCCCGCGGGATCGCCCGGGCTCGCGCCACGCCTGGCATCTTTACATGCTTCGGCTGAATCTGGACCGGCTGCGAATCGACCGCTACGAGTTCATCGAGGATCTGCGGCGGCTCGGCATTGGAGCGAGCGTCCACTTCATCCCGATTCCGCGGCATCCCTATTTCGGAAAAATGTCGCTTGGCGAGCAGCCATGCCGCCGCGCGCTGGAGCTTTATCCGCGCCTGGTATCGCTGCCTCTTTATCCGGCGATGACGGAGGAACAGGTTCTATACGTCGCCAACGCGGTGAAGGACCTTGCGTGCTCCTCGCGGGCGCCGGCGCGCACTCTTCAATCCATGGCGGTTTAAGAAGGATCGTTACCAACCAACGTCATGAGTACTCATCGGATCTCTAAATTCGGAGCGCGAATCGGCTATCTGGCGGCGATCCTGTTCTCCTGCCTGGCAGCTTTCGAACTGCGCTTTGATTTTGCCATCCCACAGCGGGCTTTCGTCATCCTGACGATGATGCTCGTCGCCGCGGCGGCGGCAAAAGCACCGATTTTTTATCTCGCCGGATTGCATCGCAGCTTATGGATGTTCGCCGAACTGGGCGATCTCCGGCGGCTCCTGATGATCAATGTGCTGGCTTCGGCGGTGTTCACCGCAATTGTAGCCCTGCTCACGAGCTTGTACTTTCAAGGCGGTTTTTCCCGATCGATCTGCGTGATCGATTTCCTGGTCTGCTGTCTCTCCACGCTGGTGCTGCGCTACGCCGGGCGTTTTTACCTGGATTCGGCGGGACGGCCCGCGCCCGGGCAGAAGCGGAAGAACATTCTGATTTACGGCGCGGGCGCCGCGGGCGCGACACTGCTGCGGGAGATTCGGGGGAACAAATCTCTGGGCTATCACGTGATCGGTTTTCTCGACGACGATGAGTCGAAGCGCGGCGCGGTGCTGATGGGCGTGCGCGTATTAGGCTGCGGGCGGCAGGCCGCTTCGATCGTCGCTCATTTGAATCGCCACCGCGCCCGCGTGGAAGAGATCGTGATCGCGATGCCTTCCGCCACGGGACGCGAGCGGCGGGAAGCGGTGGCGAACTGCCAGGCCGCGCACATTCCTTGCAAGACAATTCCCGGCCTCGGCGATCTGTTGAATCGCAAGGTGCTCGCCGAACAGATCCGCGACGTGGCGCTGACGGACCTGCTCGGACGGCCCGCCGTGCAACTCGATGAAGCTCCGGTAAGAGAGGGTCTGGCCAGACAATGCGTGCTGGTCACCGGGGCCGCCGGATCGATCGGATCCGAGCTCTGCCGGCAAATCGCGCGCTTCAATCCATCGCGGTTGATCGCCTTCGATCAGGCCGAGAGCGATCTGTTCCGCATCGAGTGCGAGCTGCGCGATAAATATCCGGAGCTGGATTTTGTTCCCGCCCTGGGCGACATTCGCGACGTCCAACGGTTGGATCAAGTCTTCAGCCAGGGCCCTATCGACTCCGTTTTTCACGCCGCGGCGTATAAACACGTCCCGATGATGGAGACGCACGTTCTGGAGGCAGTGCACAACAACATCTTCGGAACGCTCAACCTGATCCAGGCCGTCCAGAAGCATCACGTTCCGAATTTTCTGATGATTTCCTCCGATAAGGCGGTGAATCCGACCAACGTGATGGGCGCGACCAAGCGTGTCTGCGAAATGATCGTCTCCGCTTCGGCCTCCTCGCGCGAAGGGCGGAATACCAAATGCGTTTCCGTGCGCTTCGGAAACGTGCTGGGCAGCAACGGAAGCGTGGTGCCGATTTTCCAACAGCAGATCCAGGGCGGCGGACCGGTGAAAGTCACTCATCCGGACGTCCAGCGCTATTTCATGACGGCCTCCGAAGCCGTCTCCCTGGTGCTGTGCGCGCACACCATGGGTAAGGGATCGGAGATTTTTGTTCTGGATATGGGCGAGCCGGTTCGAGTTCTCGACCTGGCGATCAACATGATCCGCCTCGCCGGGCTTGTTCCGTATCAGGATATTGATATTCGCTTCACCGGCCTGCGTCCCGGCGAAAAACTTTTCGAGGAGACGAATCTGCCGGCGGAAAAAATTCTGCCGACCGAGCATAAGAAAATCAAAATTTTCCGCCAGACTCCGCCGGACTGGAGCTCGATCGTATCCTGGCTGGCCGAGCTTCGCCGTCTGATCGAGCAGCGCGCGGAGTTGGCCATCGTCGAGCACATTCAGGATCTGGTTCCGGAGTATCGGCCAAGCCAGCGCTGGAAGAGACCGAAGACGGCCGTCGCGCGCCCCGTGGCCGCGCCCGAGCCCGCCAAGCCGGCTTCGATTCCGGCCTTATCGTGATATGAGAATTCTGCACATCGTCGGAGATTCAAAGTGGGGCGGCGGAGGAAGCATTATTCTGGCGCTCACCGAAATGGCGCAGGAGGCCGGATGGCAGGTCGACGTTCTGGCGACCGATCCGGTTTGCCAGAAGATGTTCCGGTCGCGCGGCGTCGGCGTGGTGGATTTGGATGTGATCTGGCGGAATATCCGTCCCTTGCGCGATCTGCGCGGCCTTCATAAGCTGTATCGATTTCTGAAAGAAAATCCTTACAACTTGGTTCATACTCATACCTCGAAGGCGGGATTTGTCGGCCGCATTGCCGCTTTTCACGCGGGGATTCCGGCCATTGTCCACACCGCGCACAGCTTCCCGTTTCACGAAGATTCGGGCGCGGTGTCGTCGCTGCTGTGGCGCGCGCTTGAACAATATGCCGCGCGCTGCTGCCATCGCATCGTCACGGTGAGCCATTACCATCGCGACTGGGGGCTGCGCTGGAAGATCGGCGGCCCGGAGAAGATCGTCGCGATTCCGAATGGGATTCCGGACGTTCAGCAGAGAATTTGCAGGCACGCCCGGCAGGTTCGCGATGAGCTGAAAATCTCCGAATCCGAAACTTTCTTTCTCACGCCGGGGCGCTTGTTTCAGGGTAAGGGCCTCGAATACCTGATCGACGCCGCCGCTCTGCTTCGTTCACGATTTCCGAATCGTCCGTTTCGCGTGGTGCTGGCGGGCGATGGCCCGCTTCGTGCCGCGCTTGAACGGCAGGTTTCCCGCATGGGGCTCGCGGAAACAGTGCTTTTCGCTGGCTTTCGCCAGGATATTCCGGATCTATTGAACGCGGCCGACATCGTCGTTCTGCCGAGTCTGCACGAGGGCATGTCCATTGCATTATTGGAGGCGATGTCAGCCGGGAAACCGGTGGTTGCAACCTCCATAGGCGGCAATCTGGAGCCGGTCGCTAATGGCGAGGGAGCCTTGATCGTGCCCGTAAGGAACGCCGCGGCGCTCGCCGATGCGATGGGCGCTCTGATGAGCGATCCGCAACTAGCCGGGGAAAAAGCACAAAATGCGCTGCGCCTGTTCCGGGCCGGCCATATTCAACAACTTATGGCCGGCCGTTATCGCGCCTTGTACCAGGAACTGCTCAAAGTAAGAGTATGTGAAGCGTCACCGGTCTGGCAGTGATCTAATCATTGTGAATTCAAAGCACACAATTATCGTCGGCGCTTCCGCGCCAGATGTCATTAAACTGATCGAAGCCATCAATCGGGCCGGAACTGAAGATATCCGTATTGAAGGGTTTCTTGATGACGATGCGCGAAAGCACGGAACGTCTTTCATGAATTATCCGGTGCTTGGAAGCGTCGATTTGCTCAACAGCAAACTGCGTGATTGTTACGTTGTAAACAACATAGCCGGAGACATGAAGGTCCGGCAGTCTATCGTCGCGCGCCTGAATCATTTCCCGCGGATCAAGCACCTGACCCTCGTTCACCCCTCGGTTGACATCGAACGATGTTCGATCGGCCAAGGCTGCATCATTCAGGAGCAAGTTGTCCTGGGCGGCGAATGCTCGATCGGAAATCACTGCGTGCTGTACGCCGATTGCGTAATCGGACACGAAACCACCATCGGCGATCTGGTGTTTGTCGCAAATAAGGCGATTGTCGGCGCCCGTGGCAGCATTAGAACCGGCGCTTTCATTGGACTCGGCTCGGTGGTCATACCTTATGTTCACGTCGGCGAATGGGCCACCGTGGGCGCCGGCTCGATCGTTCTGCGCGACGTGGCCGCGGGTTCGACCGTCTTCGGGAATCCGGCGCGAGCCGGCGTTCAGCCGGGGATCGCCCGCGCCGAGGCATCGTAAACACAATGCCGAACGTTTTGAAAATCGACTATGGTTCTGCTCATACGGCTGCCGTGGACTGCGAACGTGACGCTGCCTATAGCTACAAGCAACTCGGCGAAGGGGTGCGGCGTATTTCGGGCATCCTCGAATCCGACTCCAAGGCTCTGGTCTGCTGCTTTTGCAAAAACGATTATGAGACTCTCTGTGGATACCTTGCGTGCCTCGAGTCAGGCCACGCAGTGATGCTGCTTGATCCGGAACTGGCTCGACAGCGGCCTTTAGTCGAGACTTATCGGCCGGATTATATCCTCCACTCTTCCACGATTTCGATGAACTCATATAACGGCTATGAAATCGTAGACGCCGCCGCGCCGGTGATTTGGCGGCGCTTGAATCGGGAACATACGCACATTTGCGCCGAGCTTGCGCTG